>Ga0184637_10001984_pt1 | contig 13326 bp, 6 predicted proteins | sample PLM3_127_b2_FD_133143 | JGI IMG/M metagenome (GOLD analysis project Ga0184637, IMG submission 133143) | Groundwater sediment microbial communities from an aquifer in East River, Colorado, USA - PLM3_127_b2 | ecosystem: Environmental > Terrestrial > Soil > Riparian zone | place: USA: East River...
AACCTCGGCAAGGCGCGCTTCCTGCTCCGCATCACCGCGCCCAAGCTCAGGTCGGAGCTCTAGCGAGGGGCGCGGCGCCCACCCGGCCGGCGTGGTCCCTCACCGGCGCGGCGGCCGGCGGCGGAGCATCTTCGAACACGGAAACCGCAGCACACGAGGAGCGAACAGAGACATGGCCGACACGCTCGACACATCGGCGTTCCGCCGCGGGCTCAAGATCGAGATCGATCGCGACCCGTGGGAGATCGTCGAGTTCCAGCACGTGAAGCCGGGCAAGGGCTCGGCGTTCGTGCGAACGCGGATCAAGAACCTCATCACCGGGCGGACGATCGACAAGACGTTCAAGTCCGGCGACGTGGTGGGCAAGCCCGACATCGACGAGCGGGAGATGGAGTTCCTCTACCGCGAGGGCGACCACTACAACTTCATGGACAACAAGTCCTTCGAGCAGACCTTCCTCACCGAGGCGCAGATGGGGGAGGCGAAGAACTTCATCAAGGACAACACCACCACCCACATCCTGTTCTTCAACGGGAAGGCGATCGGCGTGACCCTGCCGAACGCCATGGATCTGCGCGTCGCGAAGTGCGACCCGGGCGTGCGCGGCGACACCGTCTCGGGCGCGACCAAGCCCGCCACGCTGGAGACCGGCTTCGTCGTGAACGTCCCGCTGTTCATCAACGAGGGCGAGCTGCTGCGCATCGACACCCGCACCGGCGAGTACCTCACCCGCGTCGCCGGCTAGCCGGCCCGCCCGTCCCCCCCGAGGAGAGCCCATGGCGTCCAGACCGCTCAAGCCGCAGCCGCAGCCCCAGCCCGACCGCGCCCCGGAGGTCGCCGCCGGCGGCTTCACGATGGAGGACGTGAAGAAGCTCGTGGCCCTGGTCGAGCGGGGCGACGTCACGCACATCGCTTGGCAGCGCGGGCGGGAGAAGGTGGTCATCCGGCGCGGCGCCGCGGGCGTCGGTGCGCCGCCGCCGCTCGTAGCGGTCGCGCCCGCGCCGGCCCCCGTCGCGCCGGTGGCGCTGGCCACCGCCCTGGCCCCCAAGGCCGAGCCGAAGGCCGAGGCGAAGCCGGGCACGATCGTGAGCTCGCCGTTCGTCGGCACGTTCTACCGGGCGCCCTCGCCCGACGCCGCGCCGTTCGTGGAGCTCGGGGCCAAGGTGAAGAAGGGCCAGACGCTCTGCATCGTCGAGGCGATGAAGCTCATGAACGAGATCGAGAGCGAGGCGGACGGCACCGTCGCCGAGATCTACGTCCAGAACGCCACGCCGGTCGAGTTCGGCGAGCAGCTCTTCCGCATCGTCCCCGGCTAGCGCTCCGAGCGAGGCCTCATGTTCAAGAAGGTCCTCATCGCCAACCGGGGCGAGATCGCGCTCCGGGTGATCCGCGCCTGCCGCGAGCTCGGGCTCGCGACCGTCGCGGTCCACTCCACCGCCGACGCGGAGTCGCTTCACGTCCGCTTCGCCGACGAGGCCATCTGCATCGGCCCGCCGCCGTCGAAGCAGAGCTACCTGAACGTCCGCGCGCTCCTCTCCGCGGCGGACGTGACGGGGGCGGACGCCATCCACCCCGGGTACGGGTTCCTCTCCGAGAACGCCGACTTCGCGGAGCTGGTCACCCGCATGAACATCAAGTTCATCGGCCCCCGGCCGGAGATGATCCGGCTGATGGGCAACAAGGTGGCGGCGCGCGAGGCGATGGAGAAGGCGGGCCTGCCGCTCCTCCCCGGCGCGCGCGGCAAGCTCGCGGACGCGGCGGAGGCGGTGCGGATCGCCGAGGAGATCGGCTTCCCGGTCATCCTCAAGGCGGCCGCCGGCGGCGGCGGGCGCGGCATGAAGATCTGCCGCGACCGGGCCCAGGTCGCGCAGATGTTCGACACCGCGTCGAACGAGGCGCTCTCCGCCTTCGGCGACGGCTCGATGTACCTCGAGCGCTACGTCGAGCAGCCGCGCCACATCGAGCTGCAGATGGTGGCGGACGAGCACGGCAACATGATCCACCTCGGCGAGCGCGAGTGCTCGGTGCAGCGCCGCCACCAGAAGCTCATCGAGGAGTCCCCGAGCCCGGGCGTCTCGACGGAGCTGCGCCGGGAGATGGGCGAGGTCGCGCTCGCCGCCATGAGGAAGATTGCCTACAACAACGTGGGCACCATCGAGTTCCTCTTGGACGAGAAGGGGCGCTACTACTTCATGGAGATGAACACCCGGATCCAGGTCGAGCACCCGGTGACCGAGCAGGTCTACTCGCTCGACCTCCTCCGGGAGCAGATCCGGCTCGCCGCGGGCGAGAAGCTCGACCGGACGCAGGAGTCCGTCCCGCTGCGCCCCTCCGTCCACGCCATGGAGTTCCGCGTGAACGCGGAGGACCCGGTGACGTTCGCGCCCTCGCCCGGCCGCATCAGCGGCTACCACCAGCCCGGCGGCTACGGGGTGCGCGTCGACACGATGGCGTACGAGCAGTACAAGGTGCAGCCCTACTACGACTCCCTCGTCGCGAAGCTCATCATCACCGGGGCCACCCGCGAGATCGCCTTGAAGCGCGCTCAACGGGCGCTCAACGAGTACGTGATCGAGGGCATCAAGACCAACATCGCCTTCCACAAGCGAGTGATCGTCCACCCGGCGTTCGCGGCGGGGCAGTACGACACGCGGATCGTGGACCAGATCCTGAACCCGCCCCTCGAGCCCGAGGTGGCGCGCGTGTTGGCCGGCGCGAAGTAGGGAAAAAGGCCGAAATCCCACGTCCCTACGCGGGATTCGCGGCTTGATTCTGCCGCGGGCATCCACTACCCTCGAAGGCTCTCCGGGCCCCGTGCCTGCGGCCCGCGCGCCATGGCGTGCCCCGGGGCGAGCCCTCCTTCGCGAGCACCCGCCCGGCCGATGGCTGTCGACAAGAACAAGATCATCGCCGAGGCCACCAAGCTCGTTCAGAAGGGGGCGTTCGACAAGGCGATCAAGCAGTACGAGCGGATCCTGGCCGAGGATCCGAAGGACGTGCGGGTCCTCCTCAAGGTCGGGGAGCTCCACCAGAAGAAGGGCGACGATCACGCCGCCGCCGGGGCGTTCCAGAAGGTCGCCGAGACGTACGCGGACCAGGGCTTCTTCCTCAAGTCGGTCGCCGTCTACAAGCAGATCGTGAAGCTCGACCCGGAGGACGTCCGGGTGAACGAGCGGCTCGCCGCGCTCTACCAGCAGCTCGGGCTGATGAGCGACGCCATGGGGCAGCTCCAGTCCATGGCCGCGGCCTTCGAGAAGCTGGGCGACCAGGCGAAGCTCACCGACGCGCTGAAGCGCATGGTCGATCTCGACCCGGACAACATCGCGTCGTCGATCAAGCTCGGCGAGCTCCAGGCGCGCACGAACCAGCCCGGCCCCGCGCTCGACCACTTCCGCCGCGCCGCGGCCTACCTCAAGAAGCACAACCGCGCGGACGAGTACCTGAAGGTCGCGGAGCGGATCGCGCTCCTCAAGCCCGACGACCTCCCGCTCACCCGCGAGCTCGCCCACATCTACCTCGCGAAGGGCGACACCAAGCGCGCGCTCGCGAAGCTCCAGCAGAGCTTCAAGGCCGACCCGAAGGACCTGGACACGCTCCAGCTCCTCGCGCAGGCCTTCCGCGACCTCGGGCAGACGTCGAAGACGCTCTCCGTCTACAAGGAGCTCGCCCACGTCCAGGCGGAGCAGGGGCGCCACGGCGAGGCCCGCTCCACCTGGCGGAAGGTGCAGGAGCTCGCCCCGGACGACGACGACGCCGCCACCGCGCTCGGCGCGGCCCAGGCGTCGCGGGCCGCTGCGCCTGCCCGCACGCCGCCCCCCGCGCCCCCGGCTCCAGCGGCCGCGCGCGCGCCGCCGCGGGGCCCGCCGCCCGGGGCAGCGCGGCCGGCGGCGATCGTGCCGCCCCCGGCGCCTCCGCCCTCGCCCCAGGCGAGCCCGGACGTCATCCCGAAGCTGCTCACGGAGACGGACGTCTACGTGAAGTACGGGCTCCACGACAAGGCGCTCGACCACCTCCGCAAGATCCTCGCGATCGACCCGCAGTCGGCGGAGGCGCACGAGAAGGCCCGCGAGCTCCACGCCGCCGCGGGCCGTCTCGCCGAGGCCGCCCAATCGGGCGCGAAGACCGTCCGTGCGCTCCTCGCGCGCGGCCAGGGCGACCGCGCCCGCGAGGCGCTCGCGCGCCTGCGCCAGCTCGCCCCCGGCCACCCGGAGCTGGCCGAACTCGCGGGCGCGGCCGGCGCCACCGAGGAGGTCGCGCTCGACGCGGCCGACGTCGAGGAGGTGGAGCCGGTCGACGAGCTGGTCGTCGAGCCCGGCTCCTCCGCGGACGACGACGCGCTCGCGCTGGCCGCGGCCGGCCACGGCGACGACGAGGTGGTGGAGGACGACGAGGGAGCGCCCTCCGCGGAGGAGGCGGCCGCCGTCGAGATCGTGCCCGAGCCCGAGCCGGAGCCCGCACCGCCCCCGCGCGCCCCGCCCGCTCGCGCGGCGCCACCCGCCGCCCCCGCGCGCCCGGCGCCGCCGCCGCCCCGCGCGGCCGCCCCGGTCCGCCGGGCGCCTCCGCTCGCGCCGCCCGCGCCGGTCGAGGCCGAGGAGGTCGACCTCTCCGACGAGCTCGAGGAGGCCGATTTCTTCGTGCAGCAGGGGCTCCTCGACGAGGCGCGCGAGGCGCTCCAGAACCTGCTCGCCTTCTACCCGGGCCACCGCGCGGTGAAGGAGCGGCTCGCAGCGGTGGAGCGGCGCGCCGCCCCGCCCGTGCGCCCCGCCCCGCCCGTGCGCCCCGCCCCCGCGGCGACCCCGCCGCCCGCGGGGGGCCTGCCCGGTGCCCCGCGCCCGACGCCGCCGCTCGCCCAGGCGCCCGGCGCGGACGAGAGCTTCGACATCGCCCGCGAGCTCGCAGAGGAGCTGGGCGGCGAGGGCGCGGCGTCGCCGGCGGGCGACGAGGGGTTCCAGTACTCGGTCGAGGACGTCTTCAACCAGTTCAAGAAGGGCGTCGAGCAGACCGTCCGGCCGGAGGACAGCGCGACGCACTACGACCTCGGCATCGCCTACAAGGAGATGGGGCTCCTCGACGACGCGATCGGCGAGTTCGAGACCGCGCTCAAGGGCAACGACCGCAAGCGCGAGGTGGACTGCCTCACCATGGTGGGCGTGTGCCGGATGGCGAAGGGCGAGCCGGCCGAGGCGGTGGCCGCGTTCCGCCGCGCGCTCGCCTCCGACCACCTGACCAAGGACGCGGGCAAGGCGCTCCACTACGAGCTCGGCCTCGCCTACGAGGCGGCCGGCGAGCGGGAGGTGGCGCTCCACTGCTTCCAGCGCGTGGCGAAGCTCGACCCGGCCTTCCGCGACGGCGCCGCGCGGATCGCGGCGCTCGGCGGGGGGCCGGGAAGGCCTCCGCCGGACGAGCCCCGCGCGGCCCCGCGCCCGCCCATCCCCGGCCGCGCCGCCCCCGGCGTCGCGCCCCCGCCCGGCGCGAAGAAGAACATCGGCTACCTGTAACGCGGACCGCCCGTGAACTATCTCGACTACTACGAGCTGTCCCAGGAGCCCTTCTCGAACGCGCCCGTCTCGCGCTTCTACTACGCGTCGGCGCAGCACGCCCAGGCGCTCATGCGGCTCACCCACGCCGTGTCGGGCATGAAGGGGCTCGCCGTGCTCGTGGGCGACATCGGCGCGGGCAAGACCACGCTCGCGCGGCGGATGCTCGACAGCCTGCCCGAGGAGGAGTACGAGGCCGCGCTCCTCGTCATCATCCACTCCGGCATCACCGCGAGCTGGCTGCTCCGGCGCATCGCCTTGCAGCTCGGGGTGGAGAGCCCCGCCGAGGAGAAGCTCGCGCTCCTGTCGCAGCTCTACCAGCGGCTCGTCCGCATCTACGAGGAGGGCAAGAAGGCCGTCGTCCTCATCGACGAGGCGCAGATGCTCGCCACGCGCGAGATCATGGAGGAGTTCCGGGGGCTCCTGAACCTCGAGGTGCCGGAGCGCAAGCTCCTATCCTTCGTCTTCTTCGGGCTGCCCGAGATCGAGGCGAACCTGAAGCTCGACCCGCCGCTCGCGCAGCGCGTGGCGCTCAAGTACCGGCTCGAGCCGCTCAGCCACGAGGCCACCGAGGCGTACGTCCGTCACCGGCTGCGGCTCGCGGGGGCGCCGCGCGTGCCCTTCTCGCCGAGCGCCATCGCGCGCATCCACGCCCACACCCGGGGCACGCCGCGCCTCATCAACACGATGTGCGACAACGCCCTCTTCGAGGGCTGCGTGGCGCGCGCCCGCGAGCTGGACGAGCGTTTCGTGGACCGCGTGGCCCGCGACCTCGGGCTCGAGCCGCTCGCCCCGGTCCGCGCCGGCGCGCCCGCGGAGCCCGCGGGGCAGCTGGATCTCGCCGAGATCGACCGTTACCTGGACTCGCTCGAGTAAGGGGCGGGAGAATCCCGGCACGTGAGGAAGCGCACCGCCGCCCTCCTGTTCCTGGGGTCCGTCCTCGCGCTCGTCGCGGGGACGCTGGCCCTCCTGTCGACGCCGTGGGCGGGCGAGCGGCTCTGCGCGCTCGCCGCCGCGCGCGCGCAGGCGGCCACCGGGCTCGAGCTCTCGCTCGGCGCCTGCCGCGTCGCCCCGCTCGCCCTCGAGCTGCGCGCCGAGCAGGTCCGGCTCGGCCCGCCGGCGTCTCCGGTGCTCGCGGTGGAGCGCGTCGCGGTGCGGCTCGCGCCGGTGCAGGCGTTCGGCGGCACCCTCCGGCTCGACCGCCTGGAGCTCGTGCGCCCGCGGCTGAAGGTGCTCCTGCCGGAGCGCGCCGGCGCCGCGGGGCCGTGCCCGCCGGCGATCCTCGCGCGAATGGAGGTGGGGGAGCTCGAGGTGACGGAGGGGTCCCTCGACGTGACGACCGCGTCCGGGCGGCTCGCGATCCCGCGCCTCGACGTGTCGTCCACGCCCGCGCCGCGCGTGCTCGGCCTGCGCGCGGGGCCGTCCGTGGCGCGGCTCCAGGCGGACGCGCCGCTCGTGCGGCTCGAGCAGGGCGGCCGGACGCTGCTCGCCGCGGACGTCTCGGTCGCGGCGGACCTCGCGCTCGACCTCTCGGCCGTGGAGGTGGGGCGGGCGGCCGCGCACCTCGAGGGCGTCGCCCTCGAGGCGTCGGGGCGCGTCGCTGACCTGTGCGCGCCGCGGCTCGAGGGTGCGCTGAGGGCGGAGGGGCCGGTGGCCGCGTTCCTCGCGCTCGCGGGCACCCACGTGAAGGGCGAGGGCCGGGCGGTCGTCGAGGCGCGGCTCGAGCGCGACGCGGCGGCGCGCGCGACGGTCCGCCTCTCCGGCGCGCGCTTCGGGCCCTTCACGGCAGGTGACGGGACGGCGGCGGTCTCCCTCTCCGACGGGGCGGTCGTGTTCGAGCGGATCGAGCTCGCCTATCCCGGCGGCACCGTCCGCGCGAAGGGCAAGGTCGGGCTCGCCCGCGGCGCCCCGGTGGAGGGCGAGGTGGAGCTCGCGGGCGTGGACCTCGCCGACGTGCTCGACCGGCTCACGGTGCACGACGCCTGGGTGACGACCCGGCTCGACGGGGGAGGGCGCTTCGCCGGCACGCTCGCGCCGCTCGCCCTCACCGGCACGATCGCGGCGGACCTCTCGGGCTTCCGCGCCCTCACCCGCTCGTACCGGGCGGCGCCCTCCACCGAGCCGGGGCTGCTCGCCTTCGACCGCGCCCGGCTCGAGAGCGGCTTCACCCTCGACCTCGAGACGCTCGGCTTCCAGGGCGGCCGCGTCTCGGGCGGGCGCGGCGCCTTCACCGCCGACGCGGAGGTCCACTTCGACCTCGCGCGCGGCTTCTGGACGCGCGCCTCCGGGACCGTGGACCTCGACGTCCTCGGGCGGGTCGGCGAGGTGCCGTGGGGCGGCCTCGCGTCGCTCGACCTCGACGTGCGGGCCGCGCCGTACGACAACCCGCGCATCACGGGCCGCGGGCGCGTGGAGGGCTTCCGCTTCCTCGACCTCGACCTCGGCACCTTCGCGGCGGACCTCGACTACGCGGGCGGGGACGACTTCCGGCTGCGGATCGCCGGCGGCGAGGGGACGTACCGCGCGTCGCGCTACCGGCTCGAGGCCCTCGTCGACCTCTCCGAGGTGCCCTCGCGCGTCCTCTCGTCGCGCTTCGAGGCGCGCGGCCGCGTGCGCGACGGCTGCGACGCGGTGATGGACTACCTGCCGACCGCGATCTACCTGCGCGACGCGATGGACGGCGACGTCGAGGTGGCGGGCAGCGCGCACGGGCCCGCCGACGCCCTCGACGGCGGCTTCGAGGCTCGGCTCGGGACGGGCACGCTGTACGGCCGGCGCTTCGAGTCGGGGCGCGCGGAGGGGACGTTCGCGCGCGGCGAGTCGGTCCACTTCGAGCGCGCCGAGCTCCGCCGTGGCACCGGCGTGCTCCGCCTCACGGGCGGGTGGGGCTTCCTCCCGCCGTTCCCCTGGAGCCTCGAGGGCTCGTTCTCCGGCGTGGCGATGGGCGATCTCGCGCTGCCCGGCGGCGCGTGGACCGGCTCGATGAGCGGGAGCGCGGTGCTGGAGGGCTCCTTCGAGCAGCCGCGGATCCGCTTCGCCGCCAACGGCGACGGCGTCCAGCTCGGCGGGCTCGCCTTCGGGACCGTGCAGGCGGGCGGCACGGTGACGGGGCGGCGGCTCGTGCTCACCGGCGGCGGCGACGGCGCGCGGTTCGAGGCGGAGGCCCGGCTCGAGGGGAAGATCCCGTTCCACGCCCGCGCGGAGCTCGCGCTCGACGACGCGGCGCGCCTCCTGCCCGGCGGGGGCCGCAGCGGGATCCGGGCGCGGATCAAGGGCGAGGCGAGCGCCGAGGGCGACCTCGAGGAGCTCGGCCTCGCGCGCGCGCGGCTCCGGCTCGACGAGGTCCGCGCGGCGTACGGCGACTTCGCCGTCGAGGCGGCCGCGCCGGCGCTGGTGGAGGTGAGCCGCGGGCGCGTGGAGGTGGCTCCGGTCACGCTGCGCGGCGCGAACACCGAGCTCACGCTCGCCGGCGCGCGCGCCGCGTCCGGCGCGCTCGACGTTTCCGCCACGGGCTCCGTGGATCTCCGACTCCTCGCCGGGCTCGTCCCGGCGCTGCGGCGGCCGCAGGGACAGCTCGTCCTCGAGGCGCACGTCGGGGGGACGCTGGCCGAGCCGGTGCTGGTCGGCGCCGGGCGGATCGCGGACGGCGGCTTCCAGCTGAAGGGCGTGACGCTGGCGCTCGAGGGGCTGCGCGGCGACCTCGCCTTCTCCCAGAACCGCATCCTCTTCGACGGCCTCGAGGCGTCGGTGAACGGCGGGCGGGCGCGGCTCCAGGGCGAGGTGGAGCTCGCCGCGCTCGTGCCCACGCGCACGCGCGTCGAGGCCCACCTGGACGAGGTGCCGATCGCGGCGACGCCTGCGCTCCCCGCCGTGCTCTCGGGGCGGATCGAGGCGGTGGCCACGCCCGAGGCGGCCACCGTCACCGGCCGGCTGCACGTGCTCCGCGCCCGCTACACCGAGGACGTCGGGCTCGAGCGCAGCCTGCTCGAGATCGGCCGCCGCCCGGTCGCGGCGCCCCGGCCCTACGACCGCGCCGGCGAGTGGCTGCGCTTCGACCTGCAGCTCGTGGTCGACGGCGACGTGCGGGTGGAGAACGACCTCGTCCGCGGCGCCGTCTCGGGCGAGCTGACCCTCGCCGGCAGCCTCGCGGCGCCTGGCCTCGTCGGCGCGCTCGCGATGGCGGAGGGCAGCCGCGCCACCTTCCGCGGCAACGAGTTCGCGCTCTCCCACGCCGTGCTCGACTTCACCGACCGGAACCGGGTCGAGATCGCGCTCGACGTCCACGGCGAGTCGCAGGTGCGGGACTACCAGATCTTCATGCACCTGTTCGGCCCGCTCGCCGACCCGCGGCTCACGCTCACGAGCGCCCCGGCCCTCTCGCAGCCCGACATCATCACGCTCCTGTCGCTCGGCTTCACCCGGCGCGACGCGGTGGCGGGCGGCGGCGTCGGCGGGGTGGCCACCGCGGCGGCGGCCCAGGCGCTCGTCTCCGCCTCCGGCCTCGACGAGCAGGTGAGGCGCTTCCTCCCGCGCGGCGGCCCGATGCGCGACCTGTCGGTCCGCATCACGAGCGTGCCGTCGGAGGCGAGCGGGCAGGTGGAGACGCGGGCGGAGTTCGAGTCGTGGCTCCTGCGCGACCGGCTCCGGCTCCGCTTCCAGGCGCCGCTCGCCGGCGCGCGCGGGCAGCGCGCGCAGGCGGAGGTCCGCCTCGGCGAGCACACCGCCGTCCAGTACCAGTGGGACAACGACAGCCCCGACGTGCCGACGGGCGACCACGGCGTCGACCTGAAGCTCCGCTGGGAATGGGACGACCGGTGAAGACGCTGCGCGGGCTCGCGGCCGGGCTGGCCCTCGTCGCGGGGGTGCTCGGGCCCGGCGGCACGGGCGCCCGCGCCGCGCCGGCGCCGGCCGCGGCCCCGGCCCCGGCCCCGGCCCCGGCGGCGGCCCCGCGCGTCGCCTCGATCGCGCTCGAGCTGCCGCCGGGCGAGGCCGTGAACGAGCTCCGCGCGCTCGTGGCGATCGAGGAGGGCGCGCCGCTCTCGACCCCCGCGCTGCGGAGGACGGTCCAGCGGCTCTGGCAGACGGGACGCTTCCGGAACGTGATCGTGCGCGCCGCCGAGGTGGCCCCCCCCGCCGGCGCGCCGGGGGGGTCGTGGGTCGCTCTCGTGATCGAGGCGCAGCCGGTGAGGCTGCTCTCCGCCCTGACCGTCCGGCTCGACGGGCCGGCCGTGCTCGAGGAGGCCCGGGTCCGGACCCTGGCCCGGCTCCAGCCCGGCGAGCCGTTCGACGCGGGCGACCTCGCCGCGGCCGCCGAGCGGGTCCGCCTCGCGCTCGCCCGGCGAGGATACCGGTCCGCCGCGGTCGAGGCGCGCGCCGTGCGGGACACCGAGGCCGAGCTCACCGTCCGCCCGGGCGAGCCGCTGCGCATCGGCGAGGTGCGGCTCACGGGCGACGCCGGGCCGCTCGCCGCCTCGGCGCTCCGGGTCCGACCCGGGGACGTGCTCGACGAGGAGCTGCTCGCCGAGGACGCGGTCGCCCTGCGGCGGGCCCTGCACGCCGCCGGGTTTCGCCGCGGGCGCGTCGCCGCGCCGGCGGTCCGCGTCGAGGCGGGGCTCGCGCGCGTGGAGATCGCGGTCGAGGCGGGGCCGCGCCTCACGTTCCGCTTCCTCGGGAACGCCGCGATCGCGGCCCGCGAGCTCGAGGGACAGCTCGGTCTCGACCCGCAGGCGCCGGTGGACGCGCCGGCGCTCTCGCAGGCCGCCGAGCGGCTCCGGCTCCACTACCGCGCGCGCGGCTTCGTCGGCGCGCGGGTCGAGGTGGAGGAGGTCCGGCGCGGCCGGGCGCTCGCGGCGGTCTTCCACGTCGACGAGGGGCCGCGCTTCCGGCTCGGCGCGGTCCGCCTGGAAGGCCTGAGCGCGCAGCCCGAGGCCGCGCTGCGCGCGCGGCTCGTCGCCCTGCTCGCGGAGGATCCGCCGCCGCGCGACGGGGCCGCGGTGGAGGCGGCGCGCGCGCTCCTGCTCTCGGTGCCGGGCGTCCACGTCCCGCCGAGCCCCCCGCCCGCGCTCGCGCCCGGCGCCTTCTTCGAGGAGGACGCCTGGGATCGGGCCGCCGAGCTGCTCGTCGACGACTGCCGGGCCGAGGGCTGGCTCGAGGCCGTCTACCTCGGCTCGACCGTCGAGCTCGACGCGCGCCGGCGGGTCGCCGCGGTGGTGCTCCGCTTCCGCGAGGGGCCGCGCACCATCGTCGAGTCGATCGCGTTCGAGGGGAACCAGACGGTGCCGCTCGGCGAGCTCGCGCGCGAGGCGCGGCTCGCCCCCCAGGATCCCCTCGTCTGGGCGCGGGTCGAGGCGACGCGCGCGGCCCTGCAGCGCCTCTACCTCGCGCGCGGCCACCTCTACGCGCGGGTGGAGACACGCGAGGCGCTCGATCGGACGCGGCACGCCGCGGCGCTCCGCTTCGTGGTGGACGAGGGGCCGCGGGTCCGGATCGGGCGCGTGCTCGTCTCGGGCAACCGGCGCACGCGGGACGAGGTGGTGCGGGAGGCGCTCGCCCTCCGCGAGGGAGACGTCTACGACCCGGACGCCGTGGCGCGCAGCCAGGCGGCGCTCCTCCGCCTCGGCGTGTTCCGCTCGGTCGCGCTCCGCGTGCAGGACCCCGAGACGCCGCACGAGGTCAAGGACGTCTCGGTGGATCTCGCCGAGCGGCCGCGCGCGACGCTGACGCAGGGGCTCGGCTACTCGCTCGCCGACGGCCCGCGCGCCACCGTCGAGTTCGGGATGCCGAACCTCCTCGGGCGCGCGCTCGAGCTGACCGCCCGCGCGAAGGCGAACTACCCCGATCCCCGGCTCGTGGGCTACCGGACCGAGCTCAAGGACAACTACTCGATCAGCGACGTGATCGAGGGGCGGACCGACCTCGGGCTTCGCTCGCCGCGGCTCGGCCTGCCGTTCCCGGCGGCCGGGCGCGCCGACGTGCTCGGCGAGTTCCTGCACCGCAGCGCCTACGACCTGCGCCGCGTCGCGGCCATCGTCGGCGTGGACGTCGGCGTCGCCTCGCGGCTCGCCTTCTCGCTCCAGTACGAGCTGGAGGTCGACGAGATCACGCGGACGGGAGCCGCCGGCGTCACCCAGGCGGACCTCGAGCGGCTCCGGTTCGACGAGGGGGTGACCACGCTGCACGCGGTCCGCCCGTCGCTCACCATCGACCGGCGCGACAACTCCATCCACCCGCACTCGGGCTGGTACGCGACCGGGGCGGTCGAGTGGGCGAGGTCGCTCGGGACGAGCGGCGAATGGGTGCTCGGGTTCCTGCCGGGGAGCGACATCCACACCAACTTCGTCAAGGTCGCCGGGACGGTCTCGGGCTACCTGTCGGTCGGCCACACCAGCGTCCTCGCGCTCTCGCTGCGCGGCGGCCGCGTCTTCCCCCTCGACTCCCACTCGCAGACGATCATCCCTCGCCGCTTCTTCATGGGGGGCGCCGCCACGATGCGCGGCTTCGCGGAGGAGGAGATGGTGGCGCAGGACGTCCGCGGGGACCTCGCCTCCGAGGCGCGCCACTGCGCGACGAGCCCGACCGGCGTAGGCTGCACCGAGCGCGGGGCGCGGATCGTGGCGGGGGAGCGGCCGGTCGTTGAGGGCGGGGAGGCCTTCCTGCTCGCCAAGGCGGAGCTGCGCGTGCCGGTGCGCGGGAGCGTCGAGGCGGGGTTGTTCCTGGACCTCGGGAACCTGTGGCTCGATCCGCTCCGCTACCGGGTGGTGGATCTGCGGGCCAACGCGGGGTTCGGGCT
>Ga0184637_10001985_pt1 | contig 13318 bp, 9 predicted proteins | sample PLM3_127_b2_FD_133143 | JGI IMG/M metagenome (GOLD analysis project Ga0184637, IMG submission 133143) | Groundwater sediment microbial communities from an aquifer in East River, Colorado, USA - PLM3_127_b2 | ecosystem: Environmental > Terrestrial > Soil > Riparian zone | place: USA: East River...
ACGCTCGTAAAGACGGTAGTACCGGCGCCAATCTTCCCCATGATCCAAACCACGAACGCTGGATTTTCGATCAGTTTATTCGACGCGGCCGGCCCTATCTGAATTTTCTTTCTGACGTTGATCAACTGGCGTGGCTGGCGGTTGCTCAACACCATGGCTTGCCTACAAGACTCTTAGATTGGACCGAGAGCCTCTTGGCCGCTGTTTTCTTTGCCGTTCAGAAAACAGGTGTAGGTGGCCCAGCAGTTATCTATGCAGCGAAAGAGCTTCCATCTGCGGACAAACCGTCAGATCCATTTAGGTTTCGCTCGGTGAAGCTGTACCGACCTCCACACATCGCGCCCCGTATACCAGCTCAACAAGGAGTGTTTACGATTCATCCTCGACCGTCTGATGAATACTCGCCAGGTGGTGTCGAGCGCTGGGTGATTCCCGATAAACGCATTTCCTTTCGGATCAAGAAGCAGCTCCACGTCTGCGGAATAAATGAGTCAGTGCTGTTTCCGGATATAGACGGCCTCGCTCGATATCTGGCTTGGCGTTACAAGAGATCAAGCTCGATCACCGTCACTTAGGCCGCGCCGCAAGCCACATTCGGGAATACTAGCTTCCTTTCACTCCTCGTCTCTCTGTTCCTCAATCAAACTCATATCAATCCGCCCAAGTTCTACCGCTGTGGTTGGTGATGAATTGCCAGCGAGCTTTCCTAGGATGTAGGCGGTCTCAATTGCGGATTCTTCCCTTCGCAATTGATCAATCACTGAATGCTTGCTCATCGCGGCCTCCCTTGTTGAGTTCCATTTGCAGAGAATCGATGTGATATGAAAAGTGAAATGATCGAGGAAATCTTGGAGGATCGATTTGCGCATCGCGTTCTTGAAACTCGGCACGCGTTAAGCTTCGGAGGAGGCAAACAATGCCGGTTAGCTTGAATTTCCAATCTTGGCCATCTGCTCTAGGATGGGCGCTCGAACATCTCAAGCCATTCTTGCGCCAAGATTATATTGTAACACCGATGTCGGCTGGTCCACCGAAGCGGCGACCTAATGGCACCCCAATAACGTGCTTCGGGGGCATTATCGATTTCAATGAAGGCGATTGGTCGGAGCTGCATCAATTTACGAGGGGTCTTGAAACACCGTTGTTCAAGATTGCTCGGCCAGACACTAAGGAAGTCTGCCTCGTGTCCCTTGCGCCAAACGAATCGGGAAAAATGACCCCTGACACCGAACTGCAAGCAATCGTCGTCGGGGCTCCTCGAAAATACCGTGTCAGCATCGTATTGGCGGTCAACCCGAACTCTGCAGCGCTTCTGACTGATCGCAGCTTCTCATGACCGCGCACCTACCGCCTTTTACGTAAAAACAGTCGTTCAACGACTCGGGGAACCGAATCGGAACGATTCAGGATTCCGAATGAGAACGCGGTTGTGCGATTCAAACTCAAGCAATACAATGGCTTGAGGTTGGTTTCTTAAAGTGGTTTTGGTGTTTCCGGTTTGTGCCGCGGGTGGTGCGCCCGAGTCGTGCTTTGTGGCGTCTGGCTTTTTCCGGGATTCGTGGGGTATCGGGGACGCATGACGATCGACCGACTCGAGTCGCTGATGACGTTCCATCCGTTCACGCGGCTGGGCAAACTGCTGGAAAGCGTAAGCCCGGGCGGCGGGAATACGCCGCTCGCGTTATCGGTGGGCGAGCCGCAATTTAGCCCTCCCCCTGAGGTGGCGCGCATCATCCAGGACCAGGCCGGGCTCTGGGGGAAGTATCCGCTGGCGACCGGGACCGAGGCGTTCCGCAAGGCGGCGGCGGGCTGGCTGACGCGGCGGTTTCGCCTGCCGGCCGGCATGGTCGATCCGGAGAAGCACGTGGTGCCGGTCAGCGGCACGCGCGAGGCGTTGTTCCACATCGCGCTCTCCGCCGTTCCGGAGCGCGCGGCGGGCGACGCGGCCAAGCCGATCGTGCTGATGCCCAACCCGTTCTATCACGTCTATGCCGGCGCCGTGGCCGCGGCGGGCGGCGAGCCCTATTTCCTCAGCGCCACGGCGGAGACCGGCTTCCTGCCCGATATCGATGCGATCCCGGAAGCGATCCTCAAGCGCACCTGCCTCGCCTATCTCTGCTCGCCCGCCAATCCTCAAGGGTCGGTGGCGCGGCTGGAGGAGCTGAAGCAATGGCTGGCGCTGGCACGGCGCTATCACTTCGTGCTGGCCAGCGACGAATGCTATTCGGAGATCTATCTAGGGCCGGCCCCGCATGGCGCGCTCGAGGCGGCGCGCGATCTGGGTGGCGGGTTGGAGAATCTGATCGTCTTTCATTCGCTGTCCAAGCGCTCGAGTGGCGCTGGCCTGCGCTCCGGCTTTGTCGCCGGCGATCAGCGGCTGATGCAGCGCCAGGCGCAGTTGATCAATTTCGGCGGCGTGGCCACACCCTATCCGATCCTCGCGGCGGCGACGGCGTTGTGGCAGGACGAGGTGCATGTGGAGCGCTACCGCGCGCTCTATCAGGAGAATTTCGAACTGGCGCAGCAGATCCTGGGGCCCGTGTTCGGCGAGGTACGGGCACCCGGTGGATTTTTCCTGTGGCTGGATGTCGGCGACGGCGAAGCTGCCGCGAAGGCTTTGTGGGCCGAGGCGGCGGTGAAGGTGCTACCCGGCGGCTACATGGCGCGCCCCGACGCGCGCGGGCACAATCCGGGTGCGGCCTATATTCGCGTGGCGCTGGTGCTGGAACCGGAACTGATGGGTGCGGCGTTGAAACGCATGGCCCCGGTGCTCGCGCGCGTGGCGGCGCAGCATCGCAGCTTGGCCGAGACGCGGAGCAAGGTGGTATGATGGCGCGGCAGATCGCACCGGCGCATCAGCACACTCATCCGTCACCCCGGCCTACGAGCCGGGGTCCATTGGGCCGATGCTCTTGCGGTTGAGAAATGGGCCCCGGGTCAAGCCCGGGGTGACGATCCAGTAGGTGGTTGGAACGTGCGACGCGGGCATCGTCGCGACGGTCGAGTGGATGAGACAGCGTGCGGCGATGGCGTGTGGTGTGACGGAGCGAGCGTGAAGCGATGGCGATGACGGGTGAGCAGATTTATGGGCGTTCGTCGCTGCCGCGGATGAGCGGCGGCGGGTGGCGCGACTTTGTGCGGCGGCGGCTGGCGGAGATCGCCGGTGGTGCCTTGATCCTGATCGGCCTCGCTTTTCTGCTCAGCATCGCCACCGCGCATGAGGGCGATCCCAGCTTCAACCGCGCGGTCGACGCGCCGACGATGAATTTGATGGGCCCGGTCGGCGCCTTCGTCGGCGATTTCGCGCTGCAGGGTCTCGGCCTCGCAGCACTCATCTTCGCCGCAGCACCCATCATCTGGGGCTGGAAGCTGGTGCGCGACCGGCGGCTCGACCGCTGGTGGCTGAAACTGGTGCTGCTGCCCTTCGCCGCCCTGGCGACAGCGGCGGCGGTGGCGGCGATTCCCAGCAGCGGCAATTGGCCGTGGATCGCCGGCATGGGCGGTTTCTCCGGCCGGCTGCTGCTGATCGGCGCCGATGGCGCCGGCGGCCTCAAGATGCTGCTGGAGCGCTTCGAATTGTCGCCGGTGATGAATGCACCGCTGCTGATCCCGGCGGCGATTTTCGCCGTTGCCGCCCTGGTCGTCGATTACTTCACCTTCGGCATCACCATGGGCGGCTACATGACCTTCGGCCGCCGCGTCGCCTCGGCCGGGAAGAATGTCGGCCAGTTGGTCGATCGCGGGCGCCAGAATTTGGCGGGCACGAAGCCGGCGCCACGTGCGCGTCTGGTGCGCGATGATGATGAGGACGAGGAAGACGATTACGGGGTCGTGGCGCGGCCCAGCCTGTTGTCTCGCCTCGGCGCCATGTTCCAGCGCGCACCGAAAGCGGAGGTACCGCGCCTGCGCCGCGAGCCGAGTTTCGACGGCAGCGCGGAAGCGGACGAGATCGATCTGCCGCCCGCACCCTCGCTGCGACCGGAGCCGGAGCCGCGCGGCGGCCTGGTGTTCCAGCGCGAAAAGAAGGCGAAGCCCAAACCGGCCAAGCGCGACGCGGCCCGGCAGGCCAAGCTCGATTTCGACGGCGAATTCGAGCTGCCCTCGGTCGACCTGTTGAACCGGCCGATCGCCAACGCCGCGGCCCAGCGCATCAACGAAGATTCGCTTGAGAAGAACGCGCGGCTGCTGGAAACCGTGCTGGAGGATTTCGGCGTCAAGGGCGAGATCACCCGCGTGCGCCCCGGTCCCGTCGTCACACTCTACGAACTCGAACCGGCGCCGGGCACCAAGACCTCGCGCGTGGTCTCGCTCGCCGATGACGTGGCGCGCTCGATGAGCGCGGTCAGCGTGCGCATCGCCGTGGTGCCGGGGCGCAGCGTGATCGGCATCGAGCTGCCGAACCGCGAGCGCGAGACGGTGGCCCTGCGCGAATTGCTCGAGGACGATTCCTACAATTCCACGCAGGCGAAGCTCGCTTTGGTGCTGGGCAAGGATATCGGCGGCCAGCCGATCGTGGTCGACCTCGCGCGCATGCCGCATCTGCTGATCGCCGGCACCACCGGCTCGGGCAAGTCGGTCGCCATCAACACCATGATCATGTCGCTGCTCTATCGGCTGACCCCCGATCAGTGCAAGTTCATCATGATCGATCCGAAGATGCTGGAACTCTCCGTCTATGACGACATCCCGCATCTGCTGGCGCCCGTGGTCACCGAGCCGAAGAAGGCCATCGTCGCGCTGAAATGGGTGGTGCGCGAGATGGAGAACCGCTATCGCGCCATGTCCAAGCTCGGCGTGCGCAACATCGAAGGCTACAACCAGCGGCTCGAGCAAGCGCGCAACGCTGGTGAGCAACTAACACGGCGTGTCCAGACCGGCTTCGACCCCGATTCCGGCAAGCCGATCTACGAGGAAGAGCCGTTCGATCTCTCGGCGCTGCCCTTCATCGTCGTCGTGGTCGATGAGATGGCCGATTTGATGCTGGTCGCCGGCAAGGATATCGAGGCGGCGATCCAGCGCCTGGCGCAGATGGCGCGCGCGGCCGGCATCCACATCGTCATGGCGACCCAGCGCCCGTCGGTCGACGTCATCACCGGCACGATCAAGGCGAATTTTCCGACCCGCGTCTCGTTCCACGTGACGACCAAGATCGACAGCCGCACGATTTTGGGCGAGCCGGGCGCGGAACAACTGCTGGGCCAGGGCGACATGCTCTATATGGCGAACGGCGGGCGCATCACCCGCATCCACGGCCCGTTCATTTCCGACCGCGAGGTGGAGAGCATCGTCAAGTTCCTGAAAGCCCAAGGCGAGCCGGCTTACCTTCAGGAGGTCACCGAAGACGACGAGGAAGGTGCCATCGAAGGCGTCCTCGGCGAAGGCGGCGGCTCTGGAAATGGCGACGATCTCTACGACCAGGCGGTGGCGCTGGTGGCGCGCGAGCGCAAATGTTCGACCAGCTTCATCCAGCGCTATCTGCAGATCGGCTACAACCGCGCCGCCCGCATCGTCGAGCGCATGGAAAAAGAAGGCGTGGTCAGCCAGGCCAACCACGTCGGCAAGCGCGAGGTGCTGGCGCCGGATCACGGGCGGGGTTGATCGGCGTTTGGCCGCGTCCCGCCGTCACGGCCGGGCCAATGCCGACCAGGACTGTTCCAGGGGAATCAGCGCGCGATCTGCGCTTCGCCCCACAGGAAGCGCTGCACCGCCGGCCGGTTCAGCAGCCAGCCGACGACGCGCCAGATCATCCAGGCGCCGGCGATGGCGAGATAGCCGTCGACCGCATAATGCCAGCCGAGATGCACCGAGCCGACCAGGATGATGGCGACGAAGGCCCAGGCCCACGGCGCCATGCGGCTGCCGCGCGCCTGACACATGCGGGCGATCAGCCAGGTGGTGGCAACGTGCATGGAAGGTGCCGCGGAGATGCCGCTGCCCAGCACGAACTGGCCTTCCTGGTATTTCGACCACAGGAAGTCCTGCGCCCTCAGCGCGATCAGCTCCAGCGGCAATTGGAAGCCGAAGAGCGAGAGATTGGCGGGCGCGGCGGCGTCATGGAGATAGGCGGTCAGCGGCGCGAACAGATCGCCGAGGCCGATCAGCGCGTAATAGCACGGCCCGGCGGAACTCAGCAGCGTGGCGCCGACATTGCCGAGCAGCGGCCAGGCGAGGGTGAAGCTCAGCAGGAACTGCATGCGCACCCGCCGGTCGCGGACGGCGAACGCCTGCAGCAGCAGGCCGAGATAGAGCACGAAGAACCAAAGAGCATAGAACTTGTCGAAGCTGTAGGTCACCAGCGGATGGCCCAGCAGCGGCTGCAGCAACACCCACGGGTCCCAGCCTCCATGCAACGCGCGATCGAGTTGGACCAACGCCTGGTCCAGATAGAAGGGCTGAATCAGCGTGATCAACGACTTGGCGAGCGAGAAGGTGTTGACGAAGAGCGGCCACAACAGCAGCACCGGCAGCGCCAGCAGGAACCGCTCCGGGCTCATGAACTCGGTCGGCACGCGGCGCCAGAATCCGGCGGAGCGCACTGAGTTCCCCTGCAACACCGTCACTTTCAGGATCCAGAGAATGAAGGCGATCGCCAGCGCGGCGATGCAGATGGCGGCGAAGGTGCGATAGACGTTACCCAGTAAATGGAAGGTGGTGTAGGGCGCGCCGTGGATCGCCGCGGTCAAATTGACCAGGCAGACATAGAGCAATGTGCAGCCGATCAGCAGGCTGTTCTCGCGCAGCGAGGTGACACAGCTCCGGGAGATCGCCTTCTGAAAGGGCGGCAGCGGCGTTGCGGCTTCCAGGGCGGACATGCGGATCCTGCGAGGCGCGGCGCCGACCGACGGGCCGGGTCGCCGCTTAGCGCCCCAGGCTCCGGCCGATGCCGATGAACAAACAATGAGCCAAACTCCTGCTGGATCATGGCCTTGGTGTGCTTAAGCAAGCGTGAAGATCGGCGCTGCCGCTCGACACGGAAAATTCCCGTAACCTATTCAATATGTTATGGGGTGGCGAGATCGTGATCAGGATTCCTGGCATCGCGCCGCGCGGAACCCTATATGTTCTGCCGGTTTGTACTGTATCTCCCGAGTTCCCGCCATCGGATGTCGCATATGATCGACAGAGTATCCCGCCGCTACTTGCTTCGCCTCGGAGCTGCCGCGCTGACCATCAGGCTGTTGCCGCTGCCCTTGGTGGCCGCAGCCCCCGTGAGGAAGGCTTGGGCCGACAATGCCCAGCAGGCGCAATTGAGCGCAGCCGACAAGGTCGACGTGGCGCGCATCGAAGGCTATCTGAACGACCTCAGCTCGGTCCAGGCCAGCTTCCAGCAATATACCGACAGCGAGGGCCTGGCCTTCGGGCGCATCTATCTGCGCCGGCCGGGGCGGCTGCGGGTCGAATACGACCCGCCGTCGGAGATCGTGCTGGTCGCCGACGGCACCCTGCTCTCCTATTACGATTCCGAGCTCAATCACATCGAGCAGGTGCCGCTCAATCTGTCGCCCATGTGGTTCCTGCTGCGCCAGAACGTGCGGCTGGGCGGCGACGTCACCGTCACCCAGTTCCAGCGCAAGAGCGGCAACCTCATGATCGGCCTGGTGCAGACCGACGAGCCGGATGCCGGCTCGGTGCAGCTCGAGTTCGGCGACAAGCCGCTGGAGCTGCGGCAATGGACCATCACCGATCCGGCGGGCACAGAGGTGCGCGTCGGGCTCTATGACGCGCAGTTCGGCGTGCAGCTGGCCAACGAACTGTTCGCCACGCCGCGCAAGAAGCCCCGGAACAAGTAGACTCCGCGCAGCGTTCAGCCGGAGGTCGGCCGCGGCGCTGCTTCCGTCGCACTCTTCGCGTGGCCGGTCGGCAAGCCGATCAGCGCAATGAAATCCACCTCTTCCTTGCCTTCGACGCCGATCGGCATCAATTGCGTGCGGCGGGTCGGCGTCGTGGTGCGGAACAGGGGATCCCAGAAGCTGAAGATGGTGCCATAGGTCGAATCGGTGTCGGCTTGGCGCCGGTGATGATGCACCCAGTGGCGCGACGGCGTGATGATGAATTGGGCCAAAGTGGCTTCGAGCGTCGGCGGCACGCGCCAGTTGGCGTGGTGGAACACCGTCGCCACCAGCAGCAAGGTCTCGAACACCAGCACCGATTGCAGCGGGATCGCCAAGGCGACGATGACCACCGCGCGAACCAGAGCGGAGAGGAACACCTCGCCGAAATGGAAGCGCAGCGCACTGGTGGCGTCGAGATGCCGGTCGCGGTGATGCACCTCGTGGAAGTGCCACAGCAAGGGCAGGCGGTGATTGGCGCGGTGCCACCAATAGATCCAGAAATCGAGCAGCAGGATGTCGATCAGCGGCCAGGCGAACGGCGGCATCTCCGCCGGCCGGGTCCAGAGCTGCAGCGACGCGGCCCAGATTGTGAGGGGAAGCACCAGCAGGACCGAAAGGGCCGAATTCAGCGCGAACAGGCCCAGATTGCGGCCCCAGCGCGCGAACCAGGCGGCACCATAGCCGGCTAGGCTCAAGGGCGGCAGGGCGGCCGGCCGCCACTGCTCCAGCACCAGCGCCAGGACGATCCACAGCACCACCAGGATACCCTTGAAGGCCAGAAGCTGCTGCAGCGCGGAATCCATCCCCGAATCCATCAATGAATCCCCCAATGAATCCTGGGCGCTATCTTTCACAGATCGCGGGTCGTGAGAAGGGGTGGCCCTGCAAGGCGCGAAACCGAGGGCTGCGCCGGGCGCGTTTGCCGGACTTTCGACCCCGCATTAGATTCTGGCATTAGATTTCAGGGCGAATGTTAACGCGGGGAGCCGATCTTCCGCCCGCCAGTCCTGTTCAAAGACCGGAGCCGAAAGCGATGCGATTGCCCCCCATGCAATTACCCGGCGATTCCCCGATGATCGCCGTGCCGATGTGCGTGAAGCATGTCGGCGGCCAGGATTTCCATACCGTGGGCGAGAAATACCTGACCGCGATCATCGAAGGGGCGGAGGCCTATCCGCTGTCCTTCCCGGCCCTGGGGCCGGTGCTGGACCCGGCCGCGCTGCTGGACCAGGTCGACGGCGTGCTGTTCACCGGCAGCCCGTCCAATGTCGCGGTGCATCATTACGAAGGCGGTCCCGACCGGGCCGACAGCCCGCAGGATCCGGGCCGCGACGCCATCACCCTGCCGCTGATCAAGGCGGCGCTGGCCGCCCAAGTGCCGGTCTTTTGCATCTGCCGCGGCTTCCAGGAGCTGAACGTGGCGCTGGGCGGCACGCTCAACACGCAAATCCACACGGCCGATGGGCACATGGATCACCGCGCGCCGGAGAACAAGCCGTATGACGAGCTCTATCAGCCGGCGCACAAGATCTCCTTCCTGCCGGGCGGGAAATTCGCCCGCATCCTCGGCAAGACCGAAACCATGGTGAATTCGTTGCACTGGCAGGGCATCGCGCGGCCGGCGGAGCGCATTATCGTGGAAGGCCGCGCCGAGGATGGGGTTATCGAGGCCGTCAGCATCAAGGATCACGCGGGCTTTTGCCTCGGCGCGCAATGGCATCCGGAATATCGCGCCCGCGAGAATCCCGATTCCATGGCCTTGTTCAAGGCCTTCGGCGATGCCTGTCGCGCGCGTCGCCAGGCAAGGCTAAGCGGGGTCTCCCGGCGGCCCGGCGCGGCGGCCTAAGCCTTAAGATAGGGGGCGTCAAACCGACGCATGCTCTAGGATGGCGTCATCATCGCACGGATATTGCGCGCAAAATTCAAAGTCGCGAATTCGTGAGCCGAAATTTCCTCCAGCGTGCATTTCCCAGTGTTGAAACTTTGGCAAGCATTGCCCAAGTAGAGTGTTAGAGCAGATAGCCGTGGCCGCAATGGCTGCGGTTTTCCCGGGAAGCGGTCTCCCCCACCGCCAACGGGCTCCGACAACGGAGAAAAGAACGCCCGGTCCTCCCCTGGCCGGGCGTTCGCTTTTTCGGCTAGAGATGCGCGGTCGCATCTCATCCGATTAGGGAATTGCCCCATGCGCCTCGTCACCTGGAACATCAATTCGCTGCGCCTGCGTCTGCCGCTGCTGCAACGGCTGGTCAAGGAGGAGCAACCTGACGTGATCTGCCTGCAGGAGATCAAGGTGCAGGACAGCGAGTTCCCGGAGGCGGCGCTGAAGGCGCTTGGCTATCCCCACATCCTGCGCCACGGGATGAAGGGCTATAACGGTGTCGCCATCCTCTCGCGCCTCCCGTTCCTGGCCAAGGACCCGCAGAACTGGTGCTCCAAGAGCGATTCGCGGCACGGCCGCGTGATACTGACGGGAGACCTGGACCTACAGAATTTCTACATCCCCGCCGGCGGCGACATTCCCGACCCGAAGAAGAACGTGAAATTCGCCCACAAGCTCCAGTTCCTGGATGAAATGCATTCCTATTTCCAGAACCGGCGGACCAAGAAGAAATCCATCATGGTCGGCGATCTCAACATCGCCCCGCTGGAGCATGACGTCTGGTCGCACAAGCAATTGCTGGACGTGGTCAGCCACACGCCCATTGAAGTCGAAAAACTGACCGCGATCAAAAAGGCCGGCAAATGGGTCGATGCCGTGCGCCACTTTACGCCGGAGGATCAGAAGCTGTTCTCATGGTGGAGCTACCGCTCGCCCGACTGGACCAGGAACGATCGCGGCCGGCGCCTGGACCATATCTGGGTGACGCCGGATTTGCAGAAGGATTTGAAGCAAGCCCGCATCCGCCGCACATGCGGGCATGGGCCCAGCCGTCGGACCATGTGGCGGTGATTCTGGATTTCGCGTGAGGCGTGGGGCTGTCTCGGGGGCGTTTGACCGCCTCGCGCGATCAGCCGATTTGCGCGATCCCGGTCGGCGCCCTCACCACGGTTCCAGGGGCAGCCAGCTCTCCTTGGTTTTCTTCCCGGCTTCGTCCGCCACCTCGACGGGCGCGCCGTGGTCGTCGAAATAGCGCACCATCATGCCTTTCTTCTTTTTGTCGACCTCGATGCGGGCGAAATTGTCTTCCTGGGTGAAGGCCCAGGCGCGGTAGTTCATCACCCCGCCCTCGAATGGGAACGGATCGAGTTGTTCCGGCTTGGTCGAATCGTGCACGAAGTCGTTGGGGTCGCCATCGGCGAAGGAGAACGGCCAATAGAATGCCGATGAAGTCACGTCATAGGCAGTGATCTTGGAATCCTTGCCGCCGACAGCGAAGGACAGGCGCGCGATGTTCGAACAATGGATGTCGCCGGTCAGGAACACCACGTTCTGGATCTTGTTGGCGACAATATGCTCGACGATGGCCCGCCTGGTATTGGGATAGCAGGGCCAGGAATCGCTCTCCTCCCGGCGCTCCTTGTTGGCGTTGAACAGGGCGTCAGGCCCATCCGAATCGATGCGCTCGTTCATCGCGTTCGGCGCAAACACGCTGGAGGAGATGACGAATTTCGGCACATTGCCGTTCTTCTTCTGCTGCTCGGAAAGCCAGTCGCGAAAATATCCCAGCTGTCCCGGAAACGCCGGGTCGATTGTCGGCCGGCCGAGCATGTGATTGTCGGCAAGGCCGGCCAGATCGTCCTTGAAGCGCTGCGTGCGGGTGTCGAGGCCGAAGAATGGATAGCCGCCGCACTGGAACGCGTAATAGAGATAATCGCCATGGCTGCGCGGACCATGGCTCCACTGGTAACTGCGGTAAGCGCCGATCGCCAGATTGAACAGCCGATGATTGGCGGATTTTTTCATGCGGTCCTGGGTCCAGTTGTCCTCGATCTCGTGATCGTCGAGGATCATGTAGCTGGGCGCGGTCTTCAGCAGCTGACGCATGTTGCGCGAACCGAAGGCGGTCTGATAGCGCTCCTGGAACTCTTCATAAGTGTCGGCCAGCCCGATCGGGATGAAGCGGTTGAGGGTGTCGGCGTAAATCTGATCGCCGACCATCAAGGTGAAGCGAGCCGCCGGCCGGTCTTTGGCCGCCGTCAGGTGCGGCAGCATCGGGCCGAAGATCTGGTCGGCCTCCTTGATCTTCCACAACAGGCCGGGATAGCGGCAGGAGCCGAGCAGGAAGGCCAGCGAATCCTGCACTTTGTCGACGCCCGGATAGGTACGAAACGTGGCCTGGCATTCCTTCTCACGCTGCTTGAGCAGCAGCGGCGCGATCTTCTCGATATCCGGCAGGCGGTCACGCAGTTCGACGTCGTTCAGCGTGTCCTCGTTGTCCAGCGGATCATCGAGCGACAGGGTCGCCATGCGCACGGTGTATTCGGTGTCCGGTGCCAGCGTCATCGGCTTGTCCTGCTGCGCCTTCGGCACGTTGTCCTTGGCATGCTGGCCGAGGGCGACATCCTCGCCCAGCGCGAAGGTGCCGGTGCGGTCGAACTGGCGATGCAGGCGGAAATAATAGGCCTTGGTGATCTTGGCGGTCTCCGCGTCAGGCGTCGACATGACGCCGATCACGCCGACGCTGCGGCGGTTGGCGTCGGCCTCCGACATCGGCCCCTTCTCGCCATCGAGCAGCCCCGCTTGAATCCACAACCGGCAGGACTTGTGGGTGGTATGACCGATGATCGGACCCAGGCCCGGCGGACGAAGTGCGGACATTGCGGCGCCCCCCGTGGTTGTCGCAGCGGAACGGCCATTCTATGTCAGGACGTGGACGATCTCGACGAATTAACGCCCAATCCCGGCGCCATCGCAGGTTTTCGCCGCCATTGGGCACCAAGTGTGAAGGATCACCGCCGCTGCTGCAGGAAATAGCGTCCCGACTTGATGCCGTCCGGCAGCTGCAGCGGCTTGAGGGCGCTGTCGGCCATCGGCTGGTCGCTGATGACGATGCCGCCCTTGGTCAGCAGGTGGACCACGTAGGGCGTCATGATGCGGGCCAGCGCCTGGCTCGCCGCTTCGTCGCCGGAGCCGATGTCGAGATTGGCCAGCGCGGTCGCCTGGCCCAGCTGCGCGATGGCCTTGGGCAGCGTGTCGCGGAAATCGCCGAGGAACAGGCGATCCTTGGGCGGGATGCAATCGGGATGCGCCGCCACCTGGCGGTCGAAGACATAGATGTCGCGCGTCGGCAGCCGGTCGCGCAGATGGTCGTAGGTGCGCCCGTTGCCCAGGCCGAATTCCAGCACGTTGCCGGGCAGGTCGGCGATCAGCGTCGCCGCATGATCCAGGCACGCGCGCTGCGCCTCCAGGCGGCGGATGAAGCTGTCGAGGCGGCTCATGATTCAGAGACCAGAAATCAGATGACAGATATCAGAACGCACTGCGCGCCTGAGTTCTTCCCTTTTGGCATCTGACATCTGTTATCCGATCTCTGGCTAATGCTTGC
>Ga0184637_10001986_pt1 | contig 13308 bp, 13 predicted proteins | sample PLM3_127_b2_FD_133143 | JGI IMG/M metagenome (GOLD analysis project Ga0184637, IMG submission 133143) | Groundwater sediment microbial communities from an aquifer in East River, Colorado, USA - PLM3_127_b2 | ecosystem: Environmental > Terrestrial > Soil > Riparian zone | place: USA: East River...
GCATTTGACATGGGGGCCCGGACATGGCCCCCATACCCCCTTTCGTTCGGGCCGCCCCGGCACAGCTGGGACGCCCCTCCATTTCGCGTCAGGTTCTGGGGGCCCCGACATCGCCCCCATACCCCCTTTCGTTCGGGCCGCCCCGGCACAGCCGGGACGCCCCTCCATTCTCGGACCGGCCCCTCGCGCGATTCTCCAGTCCCTACCGCCGCGACAGGAGGCGGCGGTGTTCGGGCATCATGCAGCGATCCTGCACGACCCGGATGCCGGCGCGGGCGAGTTGCTGGGCGGCTCCGTCGTGGCGGATGCCGAGCTGAAACCACACGGCGTTCGGGCGCCACGGCAGGGCCAGGATCTCCGCGGCGTGGCCCGGCAGGAATTCGGGGCGCCGGAAGACGTCGATGACGTCGGCGCCGTCGAGGTCGGCCAGGGCACCGACCACGCGGACGCCGAGCACCTCGCTGCCGGCGAGCGTCGGATTGACCGCGGCCAGCTCGTAGCCCTGCGCGTGGAGGTAGGCCGGCACGTAGAACGCAGGCTCGCCGCGCCCGGCCTTCGCGCCAAGCACGGCGATCCGCTTTGCCTCGCGGAAGATCCGCGCGAGGCCCTCGTCGTCGTCGATCAGATTCGCTCGCCAGTCGCTCATGCCTTCCATCCTACCGGGATTCGTGACCCGCGCGCGGCGCCAGTCGAGCGAGCTCACCCAAGATCTCATCGCCCATGATCTCCACCCGCCAGCGCCGGAGCCCGTCGACGCGCGCCAGCTCGTCACCATCGCGAGGAGCGGCCCGGGCGATCTCTGCGATGAGACGATTGGGCAGGAGGACACCAGGATCAAGGCCAAAGCGCGTGGCCGCCGGTGCTCTCCACTCGCGGAGGGCCTCGATCCGGCGACGCGTGGCGCCGTCCGCGTGGAACCGGGGCGGCCGGGCCAGCACGGGTAGCTCGGAATCGGGCAGCTCGAGCGCGCACGTCACCGCCGCGAGCACCGCACCTCCCCAGCGCTGGACGGCGCGCGGCGTGAACCCGGGAACGGTCGCCAGGGCAGCGTCATCGCGAGGCAGAAGCAACGCCACCGCAACGAGCGATTCGTTCGACAAGATCTTGAACGGCGGGCGGCGCGTCTCGAGGGCGAGCCGCTCGCGCGCTTCGTGGAGCTCCCGCAGGGCGGCCAGTGACCGCGGGGACAGCTCGCGCGCTCCCTTCAGGCCCGCGTACGCGTCGGGATCAGGCGGAGGCTCGAGGGCGGGGTCGGCGGCGAGCGCCTCGCATTCCTCCTCCACCCAGGCCAGCCGGCCGGCCCGCTCGAGCGCTTCGACCAGCCGGTCCCTGAGGGGAATCAGGTGCTGCACGTCGGCCGCGGCGTAGCGCTCCTGGTCCGGCGAGAGCGGGCGCGCCGACCAGTCGTCCTTCTGGCGCGAGGGCGGCAGCTCGACGCCGAGGTGCTCCGCAATCAAGACGTCGAGGCCGAGGGCGCGGCCCCCGAGGAAGCGCGCGGCGATCGACGTGTCGAACAGCCCCGCGAAGTGCAGTCCGTGGCGCCGCTTGAGATGCGAGAGGTCGTTGTCCCCCGCGTGAACCACGGTGACGATCGCGGGATCGGCAAAGATCGGCCCGAGGGGGGAGAGGTCGCCCAGCGCGAGCGTATCGACCAGCCACGCCTCGCCCGATTCCACGCCGAGCTGGACGAGGGCCAGGCGCGCCGGATAGTGGTGCAGGCTGTCACCCTCCGTGTCGAGGGCGACGGCGCCCGTCGTCGTCAGTCGGCGAGCAACCGTGTCGAGGCCGCCCGGCGTCTCGATCCAGGACCACGCGGGGGCCGCGGTGATCACGCTAATGGGCCCGATCGAGGATCGCCTGCTCGAGGCGCTGGAACCGCCGTCGCAGCGGCTCGAGGCTCTCGTCGTGGGTGATGACGTAGAGGCGGTTGGCCCGCACGGCGGCCAGCACCATCGACGCCACCGTGTCCGGGTCGAGGTACTTGCCGATCAGCTCCACGGCGGCGTCGGTTCCTTCCCGCTCGTTGCGAAGCTGCGCGGGACGGTTGCGCGCGCTCTGCAAGATGCGCGTGGCTACACCCATGGGGCACAGCACGCTGACGCCGATCCCGTGGGGCCGGAGATCCTTGACGAGCGTTTCCGAGATGCCGACGACCGCGTACTTGGAGGCGTTGTACACGCCGAGTCCCTGAGAGGCGATGAGACCCGCCATGGACGCCGTGTTGACGACGTGGCCCGGCTGCCCCCGCGCGATCATGCGCGGCAGGAACGCCTCCAGGCCGTGGATGACGCCCCACAGGTTCACGCCCAGCACCCACTCCCAGTCCCGGTGCGTCGCGTCCTGTAAGGCTCCGTGAAGCGCCACCCCCGCGTTGTTGCAGAGGACGTGCACGGCGCCGAAGTCGGCGAAGGCCCGATCGGCCAGCGCCTGCACCTGCCCGAGGTCCGTGACGTCGACGCGCGCGGCGAGCGCTTCCCCGCCCCGCCCGCGGATGCCATCGGCCACCGCCGTCGCCGCTGACTCCTCGACGTCGGCGACGACCACGCGCGCGCCCTCGCGGGCGAAGGCCTCGGCCAGGGCGCGACCGATGCCCGAGCCCCCGCCGGTGACGACGGCCACGCGGTCGCGGAACGAGTCCATGCGTCTGATCCTCCTCTGGGCGATGGGGGGTGCGGGCGGTGAGCCCTTCTGAGAGTATCCGCCCTCCTGCCCGTGGTCAACGCTGCCGGTCGCGTCGGGCACGCGATCGACCGTCCGGGTGACGTGCTACGATGCCCCGCCAGCAACGGGAGGAAGCGATGGCGAAGCACATCGAGATCGTCCACCACGCCGATCGGCGCACCGACGTGGTCATGCCGTACGCTCCGGGGATCCGTGTGCGAAGCGGCCACCTGGTGTTCCTGTCCGGCGTCACCGCGGCCCCCGTCTACCACAGCCACCCGCACCGCGATGAGGAGTTCGATCTGCCCCCGACCATGCGCGAGCAGGCGATCCTGACCATCGAGAATCTCAAGAAGACCATCGAGGCGGCGGGCGGCAGTCTCGGTGACCTCGTGTTCGCCACGCGCTTCCTCACCGACGTGAAGGAACAGGACGACTTGAATCGCGTGTGGGGATCCTACCTGGCGGGGCATCTGCCCACCACGACCACCGTCGAAGTGTCGCGCCTGGCCACGCATCCGCGCTGCAAGCTGGAGATCAGCGCGATTGCCGTGGTCCCCGGGCGGCGGTCCGCGACGGCGCGGAGCTCGGGCCGGGCGCGGCCGCGGGCTCGCCGGTCGCGCTGAGCGCCGTGGCCACGCTCGGTTTCGTCGGTCTCGGCGCGATGGGTGGGCGCATGGCCAAGCGCCTGCTCGATGCGGGCCATTCCGTGGTGGGCTACAACCGAACGGCCAGCAAGGCACGCTGGCTCGTCAACCTTGGAGTGCGGCTCGTGAACTCGCCGCGCGACGTGGCCTCGGCGGCCGACGTCGTGTTCATCATGGTCACCGACCCCGACGCGCTGGAGGCGGTGAGCGACGGCCCTGACGGTCTCCTGGCTGGTCTGCGGCGGGACGCGATCATCATCGACATGAGCACGGTGAGCCCCCACGCCTCGCGCGCCCTCGCCGCGAAGGCGGCCGGGCGCGGGGGGGCCATGCTCGCCGCACCCGTTTCCGGGAGTCCCATCACGCTCGATGCCGGACAGCTCTCATTCATCGTCGGCGGCGATCACGCCGTCCTCGATCGCGTGCGGCCCTATCTCACGGCCATCGGCCCCACCATCACCCACGTCGGTGAGATTGGGCTAGCCAGTGCGATGAAGATCGCCACCAACCTCGGGCTGGCCGTGCAGATGCTCGCCTTCTCCGAGGCCGTGGCCCTCGCCGAGAAAGCCGGCATTCCCCGGGAGCGCGCCGTAGAGGCCCTCATCAAGTCCGTGATCGCCTCCCCCATGGTGAAGTACCGCGGGCCCTTCGTCCTCGGGATGCCGGAGGAGGCCTTGTTCGACGTCCTCATGATGCAGAAGGACCTACGTCTCGCCCTCGAGCTGGGGCGGACCGTGGGTGTTCCCTTGCCCGCCACCGGCGTGGTTCAGGAGATGCTCACCGCGGCTCGGGGACTGGGCGTGGGGCACTTCGATTTCGCGGTCGTCTTCGATGTTCTCGCCGCCCTGAGCGGCCTGCCGCCGAGCCCCAAGCCTGGATAGATTGCGCAGCGGCAGTCGCTCCCCGAGCGGCAGAAAAGTTCGGTGTTACCCCTCGCGTGAACGGGAGCTTCGGTGTCACACCCCGCGCGAACGGAGAGGCGGTGGTCACACCTCGCGTGAACGGGGAGGTTTGGAGGGGGTCCAGGCCCCCTCCAACAGGTAGCCTAGCGCGGGGTGAGGATGGCGTGGCCGCTGGCCGCGTCGACGGTCAGGGTGAAGGCGTGCAGCAGATCGCGGCCGAGGAGACCGTCGATGCCCGGCGCCGGCAGCTCGTGCACCACCACGGCCACCGGTCCCAGCCGAGCGCCCGCGACGTCGAGGCGCGGGAGCGTGACCTCGTAGGCGTCACTCGCGCCCGTCACGCCGAGGACGCGAATGGGCCGGCCGTTGGTGACCTCCAGGCCGGTCCGCGCCAGCGCCGAGGGGGCCAGCATCGTCCGGTCGGCGCCGGTGTCGAGCATCAACGTCAGCGGCACCCCGTTGAGTAGCGCCGTCACCATGATGGGCTCGCCGCCAGCGAGCGGGATCGTGGACGAAGCGGGCGGCGATGGAGCTGCAGTCTCGCCGGGCGGCCGTGACGCGTCGATGACGCGCACGCCGTCGCGGTACTCCTCGGGAATGCTGTCAGGGTTGGTGGTGAAGTGCACGACGTCCGCGGAATCCGTCCAGCGATAGATCTGCGCCGCCGCCGGCGCCGCGCCCAGCAATACCGCGACGAGGGCACCGGTGACCGTGCGCCTCATGTCATGTGTCGACGGGCACGGTCCCGAGACGCGCCATCAACGCGTCCTCACAGGACCACGTTCTTGTCGCGCAGGGCGGTGATCTCGGCCGGCGAATAGCCGCACTCCGCCAGCACCGCATCGGTGTGCTCGCCGCGCGCCGGCGCGGGCAACCGCACGGGCGGCCGCTCGCCCCCAAAGGTCAGCGGCATGCTGACGATGGGGATGTCGCCGAGCCGGGGATGCTGGACCCGCTGCACGATGCCCTGCGCCCCGGTCTGCGCATCCTGCAACACCTGGGGCACGGTGTTGACCGGCGTGGCCGGCACGTCGTGCTTGTGGAGCAGTTCGAGGAGCGGGGCGCGGTCGTGCCCGGCGATGACCTCGCCGAGCGTGGCCTCCAGCTCGGACCGGTGCCGCACGCGCTCCACGTTGGCGGCGAATTTCGGATCGTCGGCCAGCTCGGGCCGCCCCAGCGCGGTGACCAGGCGCCGGAACAGCCGGTCGTTGGCGCCGGCGATGAAGATCCACTGGTCGTCGCGGCACCGGAAGTTGCGGTACGGCGAGAGCGACGGGTGCGCGGATCCCAGGGCCCGGGGGATGCTGCCCGTGAGCAAGTTGCCCTCGGCCTGGAAGTTGAGGAGACCGATCGCGGTTTCCAGCAACGAGCCGTCCACGCGGATACCGCGGCCGGTGCGTTCGCGGAGCAACAGCGCGTTCACCACCCCGAAGGCGCACAGGATGCCCGTGGTAAGATCGAGAAAGGAGACCCCGCACCGGACAGGCGGCCCGTCGGGCTCGCCGGTGATGCTCATGATCCCGCTGAAGGCCTGCATGAGGGCCTCGTAGCCCGCCTCCTGCGCGCGCGGGCCGGTGCGGCCGAAGGCGGAGACCGAGCAGTACACGAGCCGCGGATTGAGCGCGGCCAAGGTCTGGTAGCCGAGGCCGAACTGCTCCATCGTCCCCGTCCGGAAGTTCTCCACGATCACGTCAGCGCGGCGCACCAGGCGCATGACCAGCTCCACGCCCTCGGGGGTTTTGAGATCCACGGCGATGCCCCGCTTGTTCCGATTGTTGACGATGAAGCCTGCCGACTCGCCGTCCTTGTGCGGCGGCCACGTGCGCGATTCGTCGCCCGCCGCCGTGTCTTCCACCTTGACGACGTCCGCGCCCATGTCGCCGAGCAGGGCGCAGCAGAAGGGACCGGCCAGCACTCGAGACAGATCGACGACGCGGATGCCCTCCAGGGAGAGGCTCATCGCCGCCCTCGCCAGTGAGGGGTGCATCGCGCGGCTGCGAACGCGTCAAGCGCTTGTTGCATCGGACCTCCTTCGTGTGCCGAGCCCGCTCCAGGGCGCCTTGCGCCGCGCGGACCTCACGCTCGACGCGCGCCAATCGTCGCGCCAGCTCGTCGTGCGGTCGCGAGCGAGCCGCCAGATATCCGGGTTCGACGAGCGCGATGAAGCCATCGGCAACGGTGTCGGCATTCCAGATTCCCGCCGGGTCATACCATTTGTAAACCCAGTTACTCATGCCGAGCAAGGCGAAGACGAGGAGCGCGGCGAGCCGATGGTCGTAGCGCGCCTTGCGCTCTGTCGAGGGGCGCCCCGGCTGCGCCGGGCCGCCCCGAGCGGGAGGGCTTGGGGGGCGCCCGGAGCCCCCCATGTACTCAGAGCCTGTGAGGATATCGAGGGGCGCCCCGGCTTCGCCGGGGCGCTCCGAGCGCTGGGGGTTTGGGGGCCATGTCGGGGCCCCCATGTACTCAGTGGTGACAGGCCACGCAGTCGAGCGGCGCCTGCCGTCCCTTCGCGTTCTGCTCGCGATGGCAGTCCACGCACCAGCCCATGGTGAGCGGCCGCGACGCCGGGCGCAGCCCGATCAGGTTCTGGAGATCGTTGACGAGCGAGGGTCCGGTGCGGGCCCCGACGACTCGCATCTGCTGGATGGCGCCGTGGCAGCCCTGACAGGGCAGCCCCGCCTGCACGTGCGGCTTGTGGGGAAAGTAGGTGAACTCGGGGATCTTGAAGACCCGCACCCACGGGATCGGCTCGCGCTTCTCCCAGTACTGGTGAATCTTGCGGATCTCGGGATTGTCCTGGGCCCCGATGATCTTGTGGCATCCCATGCACTTCTCCACTGACGGCACCCCCGCGGTGGGCGACCGGCGCGCGTCGGAGTGGCAGTACTGGCAATCGATCCGATACGAGCCGGCGTGGATCAGGTGGCTGAAGAAGATGGGTTGGCGCGGCGCCCCGGCTATCGTGACGATCGGTCGAGGGTCGTCTTCGTTGAACGGTGGTTCGGCCAGGGTGCGCAGGTACGCCACGATCTGGCGAACCTGCTCCTCGTTCAGGTTGCCCCGGAATGGCGGCATCCCCGGAGACAGTCCCTCGGCGGGACCGCCGTTGAGGACGACGCTGACGAAGAAATCCTCGGCAAGCTGGTTGAAGCGCCGGCCATCGGTCAGATTCGACGGCTTGGAGGGAAAACTCGCCGCCGAGAGGCCATCGCCGCGGCCAGACTCGCCGTGGCAGACCCCGCAGTGGGTCGCGTACAGGGCCTTCCCCGGCGACGTGGCGGCCGGCGCAGCGGGTTGGGCGGCCAGTCCGCGCAGGACGAGCACCACCGTGGCCGCGACGACCGCGACGGCGGCGAGGACACTGGCCCTCCTCGCCACCGAGTTACTCGATTTCCTGCCGAAGCTGGAGCTCCCGTCGGCGCAGGTACCCGTCACGCACCGCCGTGTAGAGGTCGAGGGTCGTCTCCTCGACGCCCTGGAAGGCCTCGTAGTTGACGGCGCGCTCGTTGAGCATCTCCCCCATCCCGATGGCGAGGCCCTCGGGCCAGAAGTCGATGAGGAACCAGGCGATGGGATTGATGGCCGAGTCGGCCAGTCGGCCGATGAAGTCCCTGACCGTGGCCGGAGGAAGGAAGGGCGGGACGAAGTAGGGTCCGGCGCCGATGCCCCAGCGCGCGAGCGTCTGTCCGAAGTCCGCCCGCGACTTCGGGATCCCGAAGTAGTCGGTGGCGGGATTGAACAGGCCGCCGAAGCCCATCACGGTATTGATGAGGAAGCGCGAGGTCTCGATGAAAGCGCCCCAGAACCGCCCCTGCAGCACGTGGTTCACGAGGCGGGCGGGATATCGGATGTTGTCGAAGCCGTTGGTGATCATGATCTGCCACGGCTCCGGCATCACGTGTCGATAGACGTTGGCCGCCGGCTTGAGAACGTACCGGTCGACGTTGTAGTTGAAGGCGAACAACTTCTCGTTGTAGCGCTCCCAGGGATCGTAGTCCTCGGGCTCGTCGCTGATCGGCGTCTCGCGCGCCTGCGCCATGCCCGCCGGGGGGTCGCCTCCGACGTCGCCGGTGCCCGCAGTGGTTTGGCCCGCGACCGCCGATCCGGCAAGTCCGCCACTGACCAGTGGCGGGGCGGATCGCGAATCCCCGACCAGCAGCGGCAGCGACGCCTCGAAAGTGGGCTCTGCCGAGAAGGGTGACTCCACCTGTGTCGCCGCCGCGGGGGGAACGCCCTCGCCGAGGGCGGCGTGTTGAACGGGCCCGCCATCGGCAGGACTGACGGGTGGCGCATTCGAGACGGGGCGGCCGTGCTCCGCGAACGGCGCCGCGGCGCTCGAGGATGAAGCGATCGAGTCGAGCGTGCTGGAGATGGTGCCACAGCCTGCCAGGGTCACGACGAGAACGACGAAAAGAGGGGCCACGGTCAGACGAGCCATGGACGAGCGACGCAATCATCCCTCCTGCTGAGGTTGCCGGTGTTCAGTGGCGGATTCTAACGAACTATATGCGAAATCGCTGCAGACCCGGCCGAAATCGGGCCTGCGGAGCCAACTTGTCACGGGGGAAGGAGCCGGTTAAGGTGGAGGCCGCCCCTCATCCCAGAAACGAAGGAGACCGATGCCGCGCAGCCGCCCTCGGGAGTTCGAGTGCCAGGTCGTATCGGAAACAGTGCTCATTCGCCTCAAGCGACCGCCGGGCTTCGGGCGGCCGCAAGGCTACTTCGTCCAGTGCAACCAGCTGGACTGCCAGTACGTCGACGAGAACAAGCCGCCCTGCCCGCTGCACATCGGCCTGTTCGCCGACGAGATCCGCGCCGCCGACGAAGCCCGGGCGGCGCGCCGGGAGTGACCCGCCCACCCTCACACGCGCCGGAAGGCCTCGGGCGCGGGGCTCGCGAATTCCACCGCGTGCCCGCGGGGGTGGCGGAAGCCGAGGCGCGTAGCGTGCAGGCACAGACGCCGCACCGGATCGCGACGGCTGCCGTGGTCATGGTCGCCCACGATCGGATGGCCGGCATTCGCGAGCTGGACGCGGAGCTGACCGCGCCGGCCCGTCACCAGAGACAGCTCGACGAGCGTCGTGAAGCGCCGGCGCTCGAGAACTCGGTAGCGCGTGATGGCCTCCTGCCCTCGTCGCTGGTCGCCTGTCGGCCGGACGCGGAGGGACCGATCCTCGGCGAGCCGATCCGTGAGCACGCCTTCATCCTTTTGCACGCTCCCCTCCACCACGGCCACGTAGACGCGCCGCACCGAGCGTGCGGCGAACTGCGCCTGGAGTGCCTGCTTGCTCTCGACGGACGTCGCGAAACAGATCAGCCCCGACGTCTCGCGGTCCAGGCGGTGCACGATGAAGACCCGGCCGCGACGCGAGCCACGCCCGCCGCGGGAGGCCCGGCCGCCCGGCGGAGCGAATCCGGATCGCGCGGCCAGATACTCCGACAGCATCCGATAGGCCGTACGCTCACGCTCGTGTGCCGTGGCGATGGTGAGCAGGCCGGGCGGCTTATCGATGACGATGAGATCCGGGTCCTCGTGCACGAGCCGCAGGAGGGCAGGAAACACGGGCGTCGGCGCCCCCAGGTCCACGCGATCCTCGGCCCGCAGCTCGGCGTTGGAGTGGCGGACGATCTGACCATTCACCCGCACGCGCCCGGCGGCGAGCCACTGCTTGCGCGCGCGCGTCGAGCTGTCCGGATAATGCACACGCAACCGGTCGAGGAGGTGCATGCTCGGGCCGGCGCGCCCGAGACCGTCAGCGCGCCTCGGGCCGCAGGACGAGCGTGGCGGGCGGCGTCAGGTAGGTCCGCGCCGCGCGCTGCACGTCGGCTGCCGTCACCGCCTCCAGCGCGCGCCGGTAGCGCTCGGGATAGTCGAGGCCGACGCCCTCGAGCTCGTAGAAGGCCAGGTACCAGGCCTGGCGTTCGTTGGTGCGCCGGTCCATGTCGTACTTGCCGAGCATGTAGGCCTTGGCCCGCCCCAGCTCGTCCTCGCCCACCCGCTCGTCGCGCACGCGAGTGATCTCGCGAACCAGCCCCTCCTCCGCCTTCGCCGCGTTGTCCGGGGCCGTGCCCAGATAGAGCATCAGCGCGCCCGGGCCGCGCACGGGATCGTAGAAGGCGCTGGCCGTGTAGGCGAGCGCGCTCTTGTCGCGCAGCTCGACGAAGAGGCGCCCGGCCATCCCGCCGCCCAGGATCCCGCTCAGGACCTTCACGGCGGCGTGATCCGGCTGATCGAGCGCAGGGGCCAGTCCCCCCGCCAGGATCTGCGCCTGCTGGGCGGGTTGCTCGACGACGCGACGGAGCGAGGCCACCGGGCGCTGGGCGAGCGGCATGGGCGGCGTGAGGGCAGGATCGGCCATCGGACCGCCACGAGGGAGACCTCCGAACAGACGCGTGGCCTCCGCCACGACCTCGGTCGCGGACACCTGGCCGCTCATGGCGAGCACCATGCGCTCCGGCCGGTAGAACGCGCGATAGCGCGCCACGATGGCGGCGTGATCGATGCGCTGGAGGGATTCCGGCGTGCCCAGGGTGGGCAGCCCGTACGGATACGCGCCGTACACGAGCGCGTAGAAGGCGTCGAAGGCGTTCGAGACGGGATTGTCGACCCGGCGCTGCACGCGGCGCAGCAGCCACGAGCGCTCGCGATCCACCTCCGCCGGCGAGAGCTTCGGCTCCAGGGCCAGCTCCGCGGTGAGCCCCAGCAGCTCGCGCCAGAACCGCGCGAGGGCCGAGGCGCGGATCTCCGAATAGTCGAGGTCGCCGGAGGCGCTCAGCTTGCCGCCCAGCGCCGTCACCGCGTCGGCCAGCTCGCCCCCGCTGCGCGTGGTCGTCCCCGTCACCATCACGGCCTGCACGAAGTTGGAGATCCCGGCGTTCTCCGGGGTCTCCCAGCGCGTACCCATCCGGACGAGGAGGGAGAGCGCCACCACGGGGGCCACCGCGTTCTCGCGGACGAGGACGGTGAAGCCGTTGTCGAGGCGCGCCACGCGCACGCCGTCGGCCGCGGATGCCGGCGCCGACCCGAGCGCGACCCAGAACACGAGAGCGGCGACCCCGGCGCTCGGGGCGCGCATGCGGAGACTCATCGGCTCTCCTGGGGCAGGAAGCGCACGCGCGCGTAGTTGTCGTCGCCGAAGTACTTGCGCGCGGCCGCCTGGATCTGCGCCGCGGTGATCTGGCGCAGGCGCGAGAGATAGAGCAGCTCGTCCTTGAGGCTGTACGTCACCTCGGCCTGGCCGTACGTCTTGGCCAACCCCTCCGCCGTCTCGATGTCGAAGGCATAGAGCGACTCGGCGGAGATGATGGCGCGCTGGCGCTCCGCCTCCGTCACGCCCTCCTCGCGCACTCGTTTCAGCACCGACAGGATCGATGCCTCCGCGCGATCGAGGTTGGCGGGCTCGAGACGGGCGGTGACGGTGGCCAGGCCACTGAACTGCCAGGCCCCGTAGCCCGCGTCGATGGCGTCCACCAGATTCTCCTGATCGCGCAGCACGCGGTTTAGCCGGGAGCTGGGCGAGTCGCCCAGGATGTAGGTCAGCAGATCCACGGCGAAGACGTCCTCGTCGGCCACGGCGGGAGCCCGCCAGGCCATCCCGAGGTAGGCCTGCTTCTCCGGGCGACGCACGTCGCGCCGGCGCGAGCGGTCGAGCGCGGGCACCGGCGGGAGCGACGGCGCCTTGCCTTCCCCGCCCGTGAGCTTCCCGAAGGCCGCCTCGACCATGGGGACCACGGCAGTCGGCGTGATCGCTCCCACGACCACCAGCACCGTGTTCCGGGGCGCGTAGTACTTCTTGTAGTAGCGGACGAGCTGGTCGCGGGTGAGGGCCTCGATGTCCTTGCGCGTACCCAGGATGGGACGCCCGTAGGGATACGGCTCGTAGCCCAGCTCGTAGAGGCGCCGGACCAGCGCCTTGTCCGGATCGTCCTCCAGGACGTTCATCTCCTCGAAGACGACCTTCTTCTCGCTGGTGATCTCGTCGGGCGAGAAGCTCGCGTTGACGGCGATATCGGCGAGCAGGTCGATCCCCGCGCGGATCTCCCGCGCCGGGAGCACCACGTCGAAGTGCACGTAGTCGTACGACGTGTACGCGTTGCTGGTCCCGCCAAGCCCTTCCACCAGGCGGTCGATGGAGCCCACGGGGCGTGTGGGCGTGCCCTTGAAGATCATGTGCTCGATGTAGTGGGAGAGGCCCAGCTCGTCGGAGGTCTCCACGCGGCCGCCCACGCGGAACCAGAGCTGAAGGGCCACCACGTCGCTGGCGCGCTGCTCCTGAGCGATGAGCACGACACCGTTGGCGAGCATCGTCCGCAGCGGCCCCGAGGCGGGTGACGCCGCGGGCGCAGGGGATCCGCCCGTGGCACAGGCGGCGAGGAGCAACGCGAGCAGTGGTCCGCGCGCGGCGGCCACCCACGCGGTGAGCCTCATGCGATCTCTCTCGGGTGAGCGATCCAGTTCCGCATGCGCCGGTGGGCAGCATACCAGACGCGGACGCCCAGCAGCAGCGCGAGGACGGCGAGGTACACGTACTGCTCCGTGCGCCCGACTTTGGCCAGCCAGAGGAAGTGCACGCTGGCCAGGATGCCCGCGGCGTAGGCCAGGCGGTGGAGCCGGCGCCACCTCAGCGCTCCGAGGCGCTTGATCATGCGCGAGGTCGAGGTGATGGCGAGCGGGATCAAGCACAGCAACGCGGCCATGCCCACCGTGATGTACGGGCGCTTCGCGATGTCGGTGCCCATCTGGCGCCAGTCGAAGAAGTGGTCGACGGCCAGCCAGACGCTGAAGTGAAGACAGACGTAGAAGAAGGCGAAGAGCCCGAGCAGACGGCGCAGCGGCATCTGCCAGGCGATGCCGAACAGCCGCCGCACCGGCGTGAGGGCCAGGCCGACGAGCAGGATGCGCAGGGCCCAGTCGCCCAGCCAGTTCGTGATGAAGCTGATGGGGTTGGCGGTGAGGTCGCCGCGCCACACCCGAACGAGCAAGAAGGCCAGCGGCAGCAGGCACAGGACCCACACACCGGCCTTCAGAACTGTCAACGTCGGGGGGAGCGAGCGCCGGACTGTTCGCCCGAAGGAGGCTACGCCCCCCTCGCGCTCCC
>Ga0184637_10001987_pt1 | contig 13303 bp, 11 predicted proteins | sample PLM3_127_b2_FD_133143 | JGI IMG/M metagenome (GOLD analysis project Ga0184637, IMG submission 133143) | Groundwater sediment microbial communities from an aquifer in East River, Colorado, USA - PLM3_127_b2 | ecosystem: Environmental > Terrestrial > Soil > Riparian zone | place: USA: East River...
CCGGGGCGGGCGGCGGGACGGAAGGGGGCGGCGGCACAACCCGAGCGCGGAGGCTATCCTGTGGCGGCAATCAGCATGAAGGAGCTCCTGGAGGCCGGGGTCCACTTCGGCCACCAGACCAAGCGGTGGAACCCGAAGATGAAGAAGTACCTCTTCGGGGAGCGGAACGGCATCTACATCATTGACCTGCAGAAGACCCTCAAGCAGTTCACGGAGGCCTACGAGTTCCTCCGGGAGCTGGCCGTGGCGGGCGGGACGGTCCTGTTCGTGGGAACCAAGAAGCAGGCGGCGGAGACGATCCAGCAGGAGGCCCAGCGGTGCGGCATGTTCTGGGTGAACCAGCGCTGGCTGGGGGGGACTCTGACGAACTTCGCCACCATCCGCAAGAGCGTGCAGCGCCTGAAGTACCTGGAGGACCTGGAACAGAAGGGCACGCTGGAGCGGCTGACCAAGAAGGAGGGGCTGCGGCTCATGCGGGAGCGGCAGAAGCTCACGCACGCGCTCGCCGGCATCAAGGAGATGGACCGGCTCCCCGGGGCCCTCTTTGTCATTGACACGAAGAAGGAGCGGATCGGGGTCCGGGAGGCGAACCGCCTGGGCATTCCGCTGGTGGCCGTGGTGGACACCAACTGTGACCCGGACGAGATCACCCACCCCATCCCGGGCAACGACGATGCCATCCGGGCCATCCGGCTGCTCACCGCCCGGATGGCTGACGCGGTCATCGAGGGCCGAGGGGTGGTGACCGAGGGGGCCCTGACGGCGGAGATGCCGGTGACAGCCGTGGGGGAACCGGAGGCCGAGGAGCCGGCGGAGGCCGAGGTGGCAGCCGAGGCGGCGCCTGGAGCCTAGGGCGCGGCGGGCGGGGACGGCGGATGGAGATCAGCGCAGCGGCGGTGAAGGAACTCCGCGAGAAGACCGGCGCCGGCATCATGGACTGCAAGTGGGCCCTCGGGCAGGCGCAGGGGGACTTCGAGCGGGCGGTGGACCTGCTCCGGGAGAAAGGGATGGCGGCGGCGGCGAAGCGGAGCGGCCGGGCCGCCTCCGAGGGGCAGGTGGTTTCCTACATCCACGCCGGCGGGAAGATCGGCGTGCTGCTCGAACTCAACTGCGAGACCGACTTCGTGGCCCGCACCGGAGAGTTCGCCGCGCTCGGGCACGATCTGGCCATGCACGTGGCCGCCATCGCCCCCCTCTACGTCCGGCGGGAGGAGGTTCCACCCGAGCTCCTGGAGCGGGAGAAGAAGGTCCTCCGGGCGCAGGCGGAGGCGAGCGGGAAGCCCCCCGCGGTGGTGGAGAAGATGGCGGGCGGCCGGCTGGAGAAGTTCTACCAGGAGGTCTGCCTCGAGGAGCAACCCTTCATCAAGGACCCGACCCGCCTCGTCCGGGATCTGATCAAGAGCGTGGCCGGGGCGGTGGGGGAGAACGTGGTCGTGCGCCGGTTCACCCGGTACCAGCTGGGGGAGACGGCCAAGGCCGGCGGCTAGTGTGACTCCAACGAATTGGAGATCATGCTCCCGCGACGGCTGGAGTGCCGGGCCAAATGACGAGCATCACGAGGCCCGAGGGAGGAGGCGGCCGGAGGCGTACGCCCTGGTACGTTGAGGACCGCCGACGACCGAGAACAAAGTGAGGCGAAGTTAGTTGGCCCGGCACTAGGAGCGGGGATGGAGCGGGAGCCAACCTACCGGCGGATCCTCATCAAGATCAGCGGCGAGGCCTTGGCCGGCGATCTGGGCTACGGGATCAATCCGGAGGTGGTCCAGTTTATCGCGGGGGAGATCCGGGAGGTCCACGCCCTCGGCCTCCAGATCGCGGTGGTCATCGGCGGGGGGAACATCTTCCGGGGGCTGGCGGCCAGCACGAAGGGGATGGACCGCTCTTCCGCCGACTACATGGGGATGCTGGCCACCATTATCAACGGCCTGGCCTTGCAGGATGCCCTGGAGAAGCTAGGGATCGACACCCGGGTCCAGACCGCCATCGAGATGCGGGAGATCGCCGAGCCCTTCATCCGCCGGCGCGCCCTCCGGCACCTGGAGAAGGGACGGGTCGTTCTCTTCGTGGGGGGGACGGGGAACCCGTACTTCTCGACCGACACGGCCGCGGCGCTGCGGGCCATGGAGATCGGGGCCGAGGTGGTCTTCAAGGCCACGCGCGTGGACGGGGTGTACACCGCCGACCCGGAGAAGGACCCGACGGCCACCAAGTTCGAGGAGCTCACCTACATTGAGGTCCTGAGCAAGCAACTGAAGGTGATGGATTCCACCGCCATCAGCCTCTGCATGGACAACCACTTTCCCATCGTCGTCTTCAACCTGCTGGAGCGGGGCCGGCTGAAGGGGCTCGTGCTCGGGGAGAAGACGGGCACCATCGTGAAGAGCCGCTAGTGCCGGGCCAACTGACGTCGCCTCACTTTGTTCTCGGTCGTCGGCGGTCCGGAGCGTACCCGAGCGTACGCCTCCGGCCGCCTCCTCCCTCGGGCCTCGTGATGCTCGTCATTTGGCCCGGCACAGCGGCCGTCGCATGAGGACTATCTCCAATTCGTTGGAGTCACGCTAGCCGTGGTCAAGCAGGTCTACAGCCAGGCCGAGCGGGACATGCGGAAGTCGGTGGAGACCGTCGCGCGTGAGTTCGGGGGGGTGCGGACCGGCCGGGCCTCCACGGCACTGCTGGAGCCCATCCGGGTGGACTACTACGGGACCCCCACCCCCTTGAGCCAGGTGGCAACGTTGGCCACCCCGGAGACCCGCCTCATCGCCGTCCAGCCCTGGGACCCAACCCTCGTCCCCGCCATCGAGAAGGCGATCCTCAAGTCCGGGCTGGGGGTCACCCCCACCAGCGACGGGAAGGTGATCCGCATCGCCATCCCGCCCCTGACGGAGGAGCGGCGGAAGGAGCTGGTCAAGGTGGTCCGGAAGCTGGCCGAGGATGGACGGGTGGCGGTCCGGAACGTCCGCCGCGACGCCAACGACCGCCTTAAGGCCCTCGAGAAGGACAAAAAGATCTCCGAGGACGGGCTCCGGAAGGGCCTGGAGCAGGTCCAGGACCTGACCAACCGGGTGATCAAGGAGATCGACGACGTCCTGGCCAAGAAGGAAAAGGAGATCCTGGAGTTTTGAACCCTCCCCGGCCCGCCCCCCGCCTGCTGGCCATGGCCGCGGCCCCCCGCCGCGGCTGACCCCGCTCCGCCCGGAGCGGGTGCGCCCCACGGAGCATCGCCCGCGCCCGCCCCTCGCCGGAGGCCCTCCCCGGAGGAGGTCCCGATGCACCTGAAGCGGATCCTGACCGCGGCGATCCTCCTCCTCCCCGTCCTGTGGCTCATCTTGTACGGCCCACCCCTCCTCTTCGCCGCGGTGGTGGCAACGGTGGCCGGGCTGATGGCGTGGGAGTTCTACGGGCTCCTGGGCACGCGCTTCGGCCCTCTCCCGCGGCCGCTCGGGGTCCTGCTGGCGGCGGCCGTCGCGGCGGCACCGGGCCTCCCCGCCGGGGCCGAGGGGGCGCTCCTGCTGCTCGGCTTCGCCGTCATGTCTGCCGCGGTCACCCTGCTCCTCAGGCCGGGGAGCCCGGAGCACGGGCTGGGGCAGTTCGCCGCCACCCTCCTGCCGGTCCTGTACGCGGGAGGGCTCCTGGGGTTCACCGTGGCCCTCCGGGGCCTCCCGGGGGGCCGGGATTACCTCCTGTACCTCCTAGCCGTCACCTGGGTGGCCGACACGGCCGCCTTCTACGGGGGAATGGCGCTGGGACGCACCCCCCTCTCCCCGCGGGTCAGTCCGCGGAAGACCGTGGAGGGGAGCCTGGCGGGCTTGGTGGCGGGAGCGAGTGTCTCGCTCCTGTTGCAAACGGTAGTGTGGGGGGCGCTCCCCTGGTGGGGCGCGGCGTTCTTGGGCCTCCTCCTCACGGCTGCGGGGCAGGTGGGGGACCTGGCGGAGTCGTTGTGCAAACGGAGCGCGGGCGTCAAGGATACGGGGAATCTGCTCCCGGGCCACGGGGGATTCCTGGACCGTCTGGACAGTCTCCTCTTCGCGGCTCCCGTCCTCTACCTGGTGGTACGTCTGCGGTGGCTCTAGGAGCGGGAGGGGAGGTGGGCGCCTGGAGGCGCTGGGCCCTCGCCCTGCTCAGCGGGGCGCTCCTCGCGTCCGCCTTCCCCCCGCTGGATTGGTGGCCGGCCGCCTTTCTCGGGCTCCTCCCTCTCCTGCTGGCGGTGGCGGGGCAGCCCCCCGCCCGGTCGGCCTGGCTGGGGTTCGCGAGCGGGATGGCCTTCGCGCTCCTCAGCATCCCCTGGGTGGTGGTGACCATGGTCCGGTACGGGCAGATGCCGTGGTGGGGAGCGGTGGCCGTCCTGCTCGCCCTCTCGGCCTACCTGGCCTGCTACCCGGCGGCCTTCACCTTCGCTCTCAGCCGGTTTCCGCTCCCCCCGGCCGCCTTTCCGGTCGGGGCGGCGGCCCTCTGGACCGCCCTGGAGTACCTGCGAACCTATGCCTTGAGCGGCTTCCCCTGGAACCTCCTGGGCTACTCCCAGCTCCCCAACCTGGCGTTCGCCCAGGTGGCGTCGGTGACGGGGGTCTACGGGGTCTCGTTTCTCCTGGTCCTGGCCAGCGCGGCCCTGGCGGTCCCGTTCCTGCCGGGTGTCCCCCGGCGGAGGGCCTGGGCCATCGTCGGGGCCGCCGCGCTCCTCGTCGCGGCAGCCCACGGGGTAGGCGCGTGGGCGCTCCGGGGGACGGACGGGGCCGTCCCCCCCCTCCGAGTCGGGGTCGTCCAGGGAAACATCGACCAGGCCCTCAAGTGGACACCGGCCGCCCTGGACCGCACCCTCGACACCTACGCCCGCCTCAGCACCCAGGCGGCGGCAGCCGGGGCGGACCTCATCGTCTGGCCGGAGACCGCGGCCCCGCTCCTCCTCCGCCACGACCCGGCCCGGCTTCACCAGGTGCGGGCCCTGGCCGAATCCCTCGGGCGCCCCCTCCTGGTGGGGGCCCCGGACCGGACGGCCGGGGCGCCGGTCCGCCTCCAGAACAGCGCGATGCTCCTCGGGCCCGACGGCCGGCTGCTGGCCAAGTATGATAAGATGCACCTCGTGCCGTTCGGCGAGTATGTCCCGCTGAGGTCCGTCCTGTTCTTCGTGGACAAGCTCGCGACCGGCATCGGGGACTTCGCCCCGGGCGAGTTCCGGACCCTCTTCCGGCTCCCCCGGGGGACATTCGCCGTGAGCATCTGCTTCGAGGTCATCTTCCCGGCCGAGGTCCGGGCCGCCGTGGCGGACGGGGCGGAGTTCCTGGTGAACATCACCAACGATGCCTGGTTCGGGCGGAGCGCGGCGCCGGCCCAGCATCTCCGCATGGCTGCCTTCCGGGCTCTGGAGACGCGGCGGTACCTGGCCCGGGCCGCCAACACGGGGATCTCGGCGCTGGTGGATCCGTACGGCCGGGTCCTGGCGTCCACGCACCTGTTCGAGGAGGCGGTCCTGGTCCGGGGTCTGACCCCCCGGCGGGACCTCACCCCGTACGTCCGCTTCGGGGACTGGTTCGCTGCCGCGGCCAGTCTGGCGGCGGGGGGATGGGTCGCGAGCGCGTGGGCCGCAGAGCGGCGGGCGGCCAGGGGGGGGCGGGTGGCATGGCGGAACTAGAGATCCGGCGGAGGGTAGAGGCCCTGCAAGCGAAGCTCAGCGGTCTGCGGGGCTACCTTTGACCTGGCGGGGAAGCAGGCGCGGGCCCGCACTATCCAGGAGCAGAGCCAGGCACCCGACTTCTGGAAGGACCCCGAGGCTGCCCAGCGTCTCCTGAAGGAGCTCCGGGAGCTGAACGAGCAGGTCGGCCTCTTCGAGGGCCTCAAGCGGTCCCTGGAGGAGCAGGCCGGCCTGTACGAACTGGCCCGGGCGGAGGGGGAGGAGAGCCTCCTGGCGGAGATCGGGGCGGCGGTCGAAGCGCTGGAGGTGGAGGTTGGCCGCCTCGAGCTCACGACCGTCCTGTCGGGGAAGCACGACCGGGGCAACGCGATCCTCTCCATCAACCCGGGGGCGGGGGGGACCGAGTCGCAAGACTGGGCCCAGATGCTCCTCCGGATGTACCTCCGCTGGGCAGAGGGGCGGGGCTTCCGGAGCGAGGTCCTGGACCTGCAGCCGGGCGAGGAAGCGGGGATCAAGGGCGCGACCGTCACCGTGAGCGGGCCCAACGCCTACGGCTACCTGAAGGCGGAGACCGGGGTCCACCGCCTGGTCCGGATCTCCCCCTTCGATGCCTCGCGGCGCCGCCACACCTCCTTTGCCTCGGTGTACGTGTACCCCGAGCTGGAGGAGGACATCCAGGTGCTCATCGACGAGCGGGAGTTACGAATCGATACCTTCCGCTCCAGCGGCGCCGGCGGCCAGCACGTGAACGTGACCGACTCAGCGGTCCGCATCACCCACCTGCCGACCGGGATCGTGGTCTCGTGCCAGAACGAGCGCTCCCAGCACAAGAACAGGGCCGTGGCGATGAAGGTGTTGCGGGCCCGCCTGTACGAGCGGGCCCGGCAGGAGCAGGAACAGGAGCTGGATCGGCTCGGCGGGGAGAAGAAGGAGATCGCCTGGGGGAGCCAGATCCGCTCCTACGTCCTGGCTCCGTACCAGCTGGTGAAGGATCACCGCACCGGGGTCGAGACCGGGAACGTGGATGCGGTCCTGGACGGGCGGATCGATTCCTTCATCGAGGCATACCTGTTCCAGGCCCAGCGGAAGCCCGAGGCGACCCCCAGGAAGTGAGCCCGCCTTGGGAGCTCGAAAACAACTCTTGTTGATATACTTGAAGCATACAGACATATTTACTTGTCTCTATTGATTTCTACTACTATGCCTGATGAGCCGAATGAACTGATCCGGGAGCGGCTGAAAAAACTGGAGGACCTCCGGGCGCGGGGGGTGAACCCCTACGTTTCCCGGTTTCGGTCCGAGGACCGGACCGGCGACCTGCTCGCCCGCCACGGCGGCAAAACCGCCGAGACCCTGGCCGCCGAGGAGATCCAGGTCCGGGCAGCCGGCCGCCTCATGGCCATCCGGACGCACGGGAAGATCACGTTCGCCCACCTCCGGGATGGCTCGGGCCAGATCCAGGTCTACCTGAAGCAGGATGCGGTGGGGCCTGCCCAGTACGACCTCGTGCGCCGCCTGGACGTGGGAGACTTCGTCGGGGTGGAGGGGCACCTGTTCCGGACCCGGACCGGGGAGCTCACGATCTGGGTCAAGACCCTCACCCTCCTGACAAAGGCCTTGCGCCCCCTCCCCGAGAAGTGGCACGGGCTGACCGATGTGGAGACCCGGTATCGCCAGCGCTACGTGGACCTCGTGGCCAACCCGGCGGTCCCCGAGCTCTTTCGGCGCCGGTCCCGAATCGTGGCCGCCCTCCGGGCTTTCCTCGACGCCCGGGGCTTCCTGGAGGTGGAGACCCCCATGATGCAGACTATCGCGGGGGGGGCCACCGCCAGGCCGTTCCGGACGCATCACAACGCCCTCGGGATGGACCTCTTCCTCCGGATCGCCCCCGAACTGTACCTGAAGCGCCTCGTGGTGGGGGGGCTGGATCGGGTCTACGAGATCAACAGGAGCTTCCGGAACGAAGGGATCTCCACCCAACACAACCCCGAGTTCACCATGCTGGAGTTCTACCAGGCGTACGCCGATTATCATGACCTGATGGCCTTCACCGAGGACCTCCTGCAGGCAGTGGCCGAGAATGTCCTGGGGGGCCTGGAGTTCACCTACCAGGGGCAGCCCATCTCGCTCAAGGCGCCCTGGCCCCGCCTGACCCTCCTGGAGGCTCTGGAGCGCCTTGGAGGGTGTACGCCAGCCGACCTCACGGACGCCGCCGCCGCCCGGGCCGCGGCCGAGCGGCTGCGGGTCCCCCTCAAGCCCCAGTGGGGATGGGGGAAGATCCTCGGGGAGCTGTTTGAGGCCGCCGTGGAGCCCAAGCTCATCCAGCCCACCTTCGTGCTGGACTTCCCGGTCGAGGTCTCCCCGCTGGCGAAGCAGAAGGAAGACGACCCCCGCTTCGTCCAGCGGTTCGAGCTCTTCGTGGGCGGGCTGGAGGTGGCCAACGCCTATACCGAGTTAAACGACCCGGCGGAGCAGCGGCGCCGGTTCGAGGAGCAGCTTCGGGCGCGGGAGCGGGGGGACGAGGAGGCCCACGCGATGGACGAGGACTTCGTCCGGGCCCTGGAGTACGGGATGCCCCCCACGGCCGGCGAGGGGATCGGGGTGGACCGCCTGGTCATGCTCTTCACCGACTCCCCGTCCATCCGGGATGTCATCCTCTTCCCGCAGCTCCGCCCCGAACGGACCGGAGGGTCCGAGCGGTAAATGATGCCGTACGAGCTCTTCATCGGCCTCCGGCACCTGAAGTCCAGGCGGACCTCCGCCCTGGTCTCCTTCATCACCGTCATCTCCACGGCGGGGGTGGCTCTCGGGGTCCTGGCCCTCATCGTGGTCATCGCGGTCATGAGCGGGTTCGAGCGGGAGCTGCGGGCCAAGATTCTTGGGACGAAGTCCCACGTCGTGGTGCTTAAGGCCGGGGATGGCCTCCTCGAGGAGCCAGCCCGGGCCCTGCAGGTGATCCGCAGCGTGCCCGGGGTCGTGGGGGCCTCCCCCTTCACGGTCCACCAGGTCATGCTCGTTTCGGCGCGGGCCGTCTCGGGGGCGGTCCTCCAGGGGATCGATCCGGCCAGCAAGGGGCAGGTGGGGGATATCGCCTCCGCCCTGCGCCAGGGCTCCCTGGCCGACCTGTCCCCCGCCCCCGTCGCGGCCGCCGACGGGGCCCTCCTGGACGGTCTCCTCCTGGGGCGCTCCCTGGCCTTCTCCCTGGGAGCGACCGTGGGGGATGTGGTCACGGTCCTCTCTCCCCTGGGGGGCGGGATCAGTCCCCTCGGGGTCACGCCCCGCCTGAAGCGCTTCCGGGTGGCCGGGATCTTCTCGGTGGGGATGCACGAGTACGACAGCAGCCTCGCGTACGTCGCGATCCCGGCGGCCCAGCAGTTCTTCCGCCTGGGGGGGGCGGTGACCGGGATCGAGGTGAAGCTGGACGACTTCTGGCGGGCGGCCGAGGTGGCGGAGGCCATCCAGGAGCGCCTGGGACCGCCCCACTACGCCCGCACCTGGATGCAGATGTACCAGTCCCTCTTCGCTGCCCTCCGGCTCGAGAAGATCACGATGTTTATTATCCTGGTCATGATCGTGGTGGTGGCCTCCTTCGGGATCGTCAGCACCCTGAGCATGGCCGTGGTGGAGAAGCGGAAGGAGATCGCCATCCTGAAGTCCATGGGGGCCACGGCCGGGAGCATCCTGAAAATTTTCCTGATCAAGGGGTTGGTAGTCGGGTTGGCCGGCACCGGCATGGGGGTGTTGGGGGGGCTGGCCATCACCTTCAATCTGGACCCGATCGTGGCATTCCTGGAGCGGCTGTTCGGGGTCCGGGCCTTCCCGGCGGAGGTCTACTTCCTGGACCGGCTCCCCCATCAGGTGAACTCCGGGGACCTGGCCGCGATCCTCATCTGCACCCTGGCGATCGCCTTCCTGGCCACCCTCTACCCGGCGTTGCAGGCCTCCCGGCTTGACCCGGTGGAGGCGATGCGGTATGAGTGACCTCATCCGCGCCCGGGACCTTCAAAAACACTTCCACCGGGCCGGGGAGACTCTGCCGATCCTGAAGGGGGTCTCCCTGACGGTCTCGGCCGGCGAGTTCGTCGCCGTGGTCGGCCCGTCCGGGGCCGGCAAGAGCACCCTGCTGCACCTGCTCGGGGCGCTGGACCGGCCGACTGGGGGGGAGCTCTACTACGGGGACCGGGCCCTCTGGACCCTATCGGACGGGGAGTTAGCGGCTTTCCGAAACCAGACGGTCGGCTTCGTGTTCCAGTTCCACCACCTCCTGCCAGAGTTCACGGCCCTGGAGAACGCCATGATGCCGGCCTTGATTGCCCGCAGGCCGCAGACGGAAGCGGCGGAAGCGGCACGGGCCTTGCTCGTCCAGGTGGGACTGGGGGAGCGCCTCCAGCATCGGCCAGGGGAGCTCTCGGGAGGCGAGCAGCAGCGGGTAGCGGTCGCCCGGGCCCTGGTGAGTCCCCCCCGAGTCCTCCTGGCGGACGAGCCGACGGGTAACCTCGACCGGAAGACGGGCGAGGAGGTGTTCGCCCTCCTCCGGCTGTTCAACCGGGAGCGGGGTGTGGCCCTGGTCCTGGTCACGCACAACGAGGCGCTGTCCCGGCAGGCCGATCGGGTGCTCCGGCTGGAGGATGGTCGCCTGGTGGCCGGGGCGCCGGGGGTCGAAAAAGGCTAGCCCAGGCCCCGGGCCGGTGCTATACTCCGGGGTGGTCGCGGGGGCCGTGGCGGCCGCGTGAGGCCACGAGGGGGAGAGAGGGCGAGGGACAGGACATGTTCGAACGGTTCACGGAGCGGGCCCGCAAGGTCATCATCCTGGCGCGCGAGGAGGCCATCCGGCTCGGCCACAACTTCGTGGGCACCGAGCACCTGCTGCTGGGGCTGATCCGCGAGGGGGACGGCCTGGCGGTCGCCATTCTGAAGAAGCTGAACGTGAACCTCTCGGCCGTCAAGGCCGATGTCGAGAAGATCGTTTCCATCGGCTCCGAGGTTGCCCCGGCCGGGGAGATCCCCTTCACCCCGCAGGCGAAAAAAGTCCTGGAGTACGCCATCTCCGAGGCCCGCTCCCTGGGGCACAACTACATCGGCACCGAGCACCTCCTGCTGGGGCTTATCCGGGAGGGGGAGGGGACCGCCTCGCTCGTCCTGCGGGACTATGGGGTGAACGTGACCTCCGCCAAGGCCCAGGCCCAGGAGCTCCTGGGGGAGCAGGCGACGAAGGCGACGGCCTCTGCCCGCACGCCGGCCCTGGACGAGTTCGGCCTGGATCTCACCGCCATGGCCCGCCAGGGGAAGCTGGACCCGGTCATCGGCCGGGAGTCGGAGATCGAGCGGGTCATTCAGATCCTCAGCCGCCGGACGAAGAACAACCCGGTCCTGATTGGCGAGGCCGGGGTGGGGAAGACGGCCATCGTGGAGGGCCTGGCGCAGCGGATTGTGGCCAGCAACGTCCCCGAGACCCTCCTGCGCAAGCGGGTCATCATGCTGGACCTCCCCGGCATGGTGGCCGGGACGAAGTACCGCGGCCAGTTCGAGGAGCGGCTCAAGGCGGTCATCAGGGAGATCCAGCAGGCCCAGAGTGTCATGCTCTTCATTGACGAGCTGCACACTCTGGTCGGGGCCGGCGCAGCCGAGGGGGCCATCGACGCCAGCAACATGCTGAAGCCGTCGCTGGCCCGGGGCGAGATCCAGTGCATCGGCGCCACCACCATGGACGAGTACCGGAAGTACATCGAGAAGGACCGGGCGCTGGAGCGCCGCTTCCAGACCATTCTGGTGGGGCCGCCCAGCGTGGAGGAGACGATCCAGATCCTGCGGGAGATCAAGGACCGGTACGAAACGCACCACTCGGCCATCATCACCGACGAGGCGGTCCAGGCCGCCGCCCGCCTCTCGCAGCGCTACATTGCGGACCGGTTCCTCCCCGACAAGGCCATTGACGTCATCGACGAGGCCGGCTCCCGGGCCCGCCTGAAGAGCCTGATGCTCCCACCGGAGCTGCGGGAGATGGAGAACGAGGTGGAGCGCCTCCGGATCCAGAAGGAGGACGCCATCCGGACCCAGGCGTTCGAGGTGGCAGCCCGCCTCCGGGACGGGGAGCGGAAGATGCGGGCCGAGCTGGAGGACCGGAAGGCCAAGTGGAAGGAGGCGAAGGCGAAGGAGAAGATCGTCGTCAACGACGAGGACATCGCCTACATCGTCTCCAAGTGGACCGGTATTCCCCTGTACCAGATCGAGGAGGAGGAGGCCTCCAAGCTCCTCCGGATGGAGACGGAGCTGCAGAAGCGGGTGGTGGGCCAGGTGGAGGCCATCGGGGCCGCGACCCGGGCCATTCGCCGCTCCCGGTCTGGCCTGAAAAACCCAAACCGGCCCGTCGGCTCGTTCATCTTCCTCGGACCGACGGGGGTCGGGAAGACCGAGCTGGCCAAGGCGCTGGCCGAGTTTCTCTTCGGCACCGAAGAGGCCATCGTCCGGGTGGACATGTCGGAGTATATGGAGCGCTTCTCCGTCTCCCGGCTCATCGGGGCGCCCCCCGGCTACATCGGGTACGACGACAGCGGCCAGCTGACCGAGAAGGTCCGCCGGCGGCCCTTCTCGGTGGTGTTGCTGGACGAGATCGAGAAGGCCCACCCCGAGGTGTTCAACCTCCTCCTCCAGATCCTGGAGGATGGCCACCTGACCGATTCCTACGGCCGGAAGGTGGACTTCAAGAACGCGATCGTGATCATGACCTCCAACATCGGTGCCAGGCAGATCGGCCACCAGACCCCCCTGGGGTTCACCAAGGGGGGGGAGGAGCAGAGCTACGAGCGGATGAAGGAAACGGTCCTCAGCGAGCTGAAGAAGGCCTTCAATCCCGAGCTGTTGAACCGAATCGACGAGGTCATCGTCTTCCACTCCCTCTCCAAGGACCACCTGAAGCAGATCGTGGACCTGATGCTGAAGCGTCTCCAGGGCCAGTTGGATGAGAAGAAGCTCACCCTGACCGTGGCCGACAACGCCAAGGAGTTCCTCATCGAGAAGGGCTTCGACCCCACGTACGGCGCGCGCCCGCTCCGCCGGGCCATCCAGCGCCACGTGGAGGACCTTCTGGCGGAGGAGATGCTGAAGGGGAACTTCGCGGAGGGGAGCACCGTCCGCGTGCGGGCCGGCGAGGAAGGCCTCATCGTGGAGGAGGTGAACCTGCAGGAGCAGCAAGTCACATAAGCGGGCTCCCCGCCCCCGCCGCCTCCCAGCCCTTGCAAAAGGGCTGTTTTTTCTCGCCCCCTCACAGCTGGAGGAGACCGCCGGTGGGCCTGCTCCCGCGACACGCTGCGTGCCTCGCCCTGTTCCTCGCCTGCCTCCTTCCTGCCCTCCTCTTCGCCCAGGAGGCTCCCCGGATTACCCAGATCGACGTCACCGGCCACCGCCTGGTGGAGGAGAGCGCCATTCGCCTCCGGTTGAAGATCCGGGTCGGCGATTCCTTCAGCGTGGAGCGCGTCCGGGAGGACGTGGAAGCCCTCTTCAAGACGGGGTTTTTCGACAACGTGGAGGTGGACGCAACCCCCTTCGAGGGGGGGGTCAGGCTCACCTACCGGGTCATCGAGAAGCCCACGGTCCGCCAGGTCCGGATCGAGGGGAACGAAGCCATCAAGGAAGACGTGCTCCGGGACAAGCTGGACCTGGCCCCCGGGGCGGTCTTCA
>Ga0184637_10001988_pt1 | contig 13300 bp, 15 predicted proteins | sample PLM3_127_b2_FD_133143 | JGI IMG/M metagenome (GOLD analysis project Ga0184637, IMG submission 133143) | Groundwater sediment microbial communities from an aquifer in East River, Colorado, USA - PLM3_127_b2 | ecosystem: Environmental > Terrestrial > Soil > Riparian zone | place: USA: East River...
CGGGGCCGCTCTTCCCTTCCTGGCTGCCCTGGCGTGCCCTCTCGGGATGTATTTCATGATGCGCTCCATGTCGAAGATGAGACAGGAGAATTCAGACGACAAGGGCAAGGGGGAATAGGGCGCTCCCTTGACAAGAATTCAAGAGGAGGAAAGACGAATGCCGAGATTTCCCCGAGTGTTGGCGACCGGTCTCATGGCTCTGGCGCTGGTCTGTACGGTTCCTCTCCGCTCACTCGCGGCCCAGGGCGAGGCAAACAAGGGTCAAGGCTTCGAGCATGTCCATGCCCTCGCCATGGACGCGGAAGGTCGTACCCTATTTCTGGGTGCCCACACGGGCCTCTTCAGAAGCGAGAATGGCGGTCGATCGTGGCAGAACGTGGTCATGTCGGAAAGGCATAGGTATTTGGATGTCATGGCGATCGCATCGGATCCAAGGGATGCAAGCGTGATTTACGTGGGAACCCACGAGGCGGGAGTCTTTAAGAGCGCTGATGGCGGGCGGACCTGGAAAGAGGTGAACATCGGGCTCGGGGGGCTGGATGTCCATGGCCTCGCCATTGACCCCAATGTTCCCGCCAAACTGCACGCCGCCGTAAGGGAGAAAGGGGAGGGCGTTTACCGATCCACCGACGGCGGCGGCAGATGGGTACGCGTTGATGATGGCCCAGGGGGCGAGGTGAAGGTCCTCAGTTCGGTGAACGTCTCGACCGGGATGGGCGGGATCTTCCTCTACGCCGGCACCGCGGAAGGGCTCCAGCGCAGCGCGGACTGCTTCTGAGGCTGGCAGAAGATGGGCAGTCTGCCCACGAATCGGACGGTGAATGGGTTCGCGGTGAGCCCGGTGGATCCAAGGGTCATTTACTTCGCCACGCGAGACGGGCTCTTCAAGAGCCCCGATGCGGGCGTCGGCTCGAAACCGATCGGGCAGGGACTGAAAAACATGGCGGCGATCGCGGTGAGCCCGAAGCGGCCTGAAGAGGTGTACGCCTCTACGACCGATGGGGCCATCTTTAAGAGCATGGACGCAGGGGTAACATGGAGTCGGCAGCCGTGATGGAACGATTTCTCTCGCGACGCGAATTGCTTCGGTCTGCGGGACGGGCAAGCCTGGGGGCGCTTGCCCTCATGGGACTAGTTGATGCAAGCACGGAGGCGCAGCAGCCCACAGAGTCGCCGGAGATTCATCACATTCACGGCCTGGCCGTGGATCGGCGCAATCCTGAGGTCCTGTATATTGCGACGCACACGGGCCTCGTCCGCATTCGGCCGAACGCGCTCCCAGAGTGGGTTGGCACCCACCGCTTCGACCTGATGGGCTTTACCGCGCACCCGCGTGAGACATCCCTGGTATACGCGAGTGGCCACCCCGACCTCGCCACATACCGACAAAATGAAATCGCTAACCTTGGTCTGCTCGTAAGCCGCGACGGGGGAAAGACCTGGCAGTCGGTCGCCCTCAAGGGCGAGGCCGACTTCCACGCGCTGACCTACAGTCCCCGCAACGGAGGCGAGCTGTACGGATGGAGCGTGGCAGGACAGATAGGACTGCATCGCATCTCGGCGACGTCATGGCGAGGGGAGCGCCTGCCGGCGCGGGGGCTCTCGAACGTGCTGAGTCTCGCGGCCAGTCCCGACCCAGCCGGACCTCTCTTTGCCGGTACCAAAGCCGGGCTGATGACGAGCCGCGATCGGGGGATGACCTGGACGCCGGTGACACCCATTCCGGCCGATGCGCCCGTGAGCGCCGTGAGCTATCACGCGAGCGATCCGGGGTTGGTCTATGTCTACGTCGCGCGCTCAGACGGCCGGCTCATGCGGAGCAGTGACGGTGGGGCCACATGGGTCCCGACCGGCTTTGTCGGTGATACGCGAACAGTTGTCGTGGCGCTCGCCGCTGGCCCGGGCGAGAGCGTGGTGCTTGCCACGACGAATTCAGACGTCTTGCGATCCCGCGACGGCGGACGGACATGGCAGCGGGTTCTGGAGCGAGGGCGACCCGTGACGGCGGCGCGTTGAAGGGGGTCTTCGAATGAGCGTGACACGGCGAACATTTCTCCGGACGACAGCAGGGATGAGTGTTGCCGCTCTGATCACCGGGAGAAAGCTGATCGGACGCGAGGGGCAGGCCCTCGCGGAAGAGGCGCCTCTCCGGACCATCCACCTCGAAGCCCGCGAGGTGATGTGGGAACTCGGGCCAGGCAAACGGATCAAAGCCATGGCCTACAACGGCCAGATTCCTGGCCCCGAGCTTCGCCTCAAGGAAGGGGAGCGGGTACGGATTGCCTTGAAGAACGCGCTGGCCGAGCCCACCACCATCCACTGGCATGGTGTGGATGTCCCGAATCCGATGGACGGGGTGCCTGGGATCACGCAGAAGCCCGTTCAGCCCGGGGAGACCTTCGTCTATGAGTTTGAGGCAAAGCCCGCGGGGACGCGCTGGTACCACACGCATTTCGAAGAGCACCGGCAGATGGACCTCGGGTTGGTCGCGCCGCTCATCATCGAACCGAGGGCCGGTGAGCCGTTCGCCTTTGACCGGGAGTTTACCCTCGTCCTCGATGACTGGGCCACGGGGACCGGGCGTCCGATCCCGAGCACGCGCGAGGGCACGGCCGGCGGCCGGGGCGGCATGGGCGGGATGATGGGGGGCATGATGGGGCGCGGAATGGGCGGAATGATGCAGGGAATGATGGGCGGTGGCAACACCCCCGCCTACGACACGATGACCATCAACGGCAAGGCCTATCCTGCGACCCAGTCGCTCAAGGTTCGAAAAGGAGAACGAGTCCGTTTACGCCTGATCAATGGCAGCGCTGACCACTCCCACGTCATTCGCCTCGCCGGCCATCGGCTGCAGGTGACCCACACTGACGGCAACCCGCTGGTCCAGCCGGTGGAGGTGGATGCGGTGCCGATCGCCCCGAGCGAGCGGTATGATCTCTTGTTCATCGCCGACCGGCCCGGTGCCTGGTTTCTCTACTGCGCCGAGCCAGGCCACTCTGCCGCCGGAGAGCAGATGCTTGTGCTCTATGAGGGGCACGAAGGCGACAAGCCCGGCGCGCCGGTGGAAGGCGTCACCGACCTTCGGCTTTGGCGATACGATCTGGGCCGGGGTCGAGACGTTCTTGTCCGTCCCACCGGACGGGAGCGGAGCTTTGATCTCGCGCTGAGCGGCGGGATGATGGGCTCGGATGACTGGACCATCAACGATAAGCGCTATCCCAATACAGACCCGCTCCGGCTTCAGAAGGGGGATCGGGTGCGGGTTCGGTTCAGGAACAACAGTATGGAGGCCCACCCGATGCACCTCCACGGCCAATCCTTCAAGGTGCTCTCCGTGAACGGCCGCCGGCTCCCCACGCCGATCGTGAAGGACAGCGTGGATGTCGAGGCCCATATGGGGTCTGTCCAGATCGAGTTCACGGCCTATAACCCTGGCGACTGGTTCTTCCATTGCCACAAACCGATGCACATGGAGGGTGGCATGATCACCCTCGCGAAGATCGCCTGACGGGATGACGATGCGACGCTTCATGCTCTGGGGGGTCTTGGCCGTGGTCGTCGGTGCCGGGCTCGTCGCCTGGCCATTCCTGGGCGGCCGAATGGCTCAGGTTGTGGGCTGGCGGAGTAGCCCAGATTCGGGCCAGGGATTGCTCGAGACCCTCGGCGACTACGGTGGGGTTCCCGATTTTGTGCTCACCGAGCGGAGCGGGAGGCGGATCACTCGGACTGATCTTCTGGGGAAGATCTGGATTGCCAATTTTATCTACACCCAGTGTAGGGAGACGTGTCCCCTCCAGAGCGCCAGGATAGCGCGGCTCCAGGGCGAGTTCGGTGGGGGAGAGGACCTGAGGTTCGTCTCCATTACCGTGGACCCGGAACATGATACGCCGGCGGTCCTGGCTCGTTATGCGGAACGCTACGGCGCAGACCCCATTCGGTGGCTCTTTCTAGCCGGAGAGAAGCGCGCCATCTACCATTTGGCCAGCGAGGGCTTCCACCTCGGCGTGGTCGATCCCGATGACCGGGCCCAGGCCGAGGGACGGCTTGGCCTCATCGGGCCTCGGCCCGCGTTCGCGACCCATGGCTCCAAGGGGCTCGTGATTCACAGCTCTCGATTCGTGCTGGTCGATCGGCGGGCAAGGATTCGCGCTTACCACCTCCCTGACGACGAGCAATCTCTCGAGCGCCTCCGTCAGAACGTGAGGATCTTGCTTCGGGAGAAACCGAAGGAGAGATAGATGCGAAGGGCGAAGCCGCGGCGGCCAAGAAGGTGGACCGTTGCTGTCATCCTGGCGTCAAGTCGAAAATCCGGGTTGGGTCGTTGCTGGCGCCGGCCACAGGGTGCCCCAGCCTTAGCCGTTGACAGAAGTTGAGAATCCCCTAGAATGCTGGCAGGCGTGGCAGTATGGCGCCGTTCTCAGAGGGGCGAGCACAGACTGGATCCCGGTCAGACGACAAGGAGGATGCCATGAAACGATGGGGGGGCTTGACCTTCGTGATTTTGATCCTTGCGTGGTTCGCCGTGCCCGATCGGGCAAGTGCCCAGTGTCAGCTCGGCGTGCCGGCCATCAAGATCGGCGTGCAGGGGGCGGCCTCCGGCCCCCACGCCGACTACGGCCGCCAGATCGAGATGGGAGCCACCATGGCCTTGGAGGAGATCAATGCGGCCGGTGGCATCCTGGGCTGTAAGCTCGAGATGAAGTTCATGGACGACGAGAACAGGGCGGCCACCGGGGTGAGGAACGCCCGGTATCTCGTGACGGAGTGGGGGGCTCACTTCATGGTGGGGACGGATAGTAGCGGTGTCGCCATGGCCATGGGGCCTGTGCTGGCTGAGCTGAAGCGCATCCACTTCTTTACCCACGCCGCCACGCACCGGCTCACAGAGGAGCTGGTAGCGGGGAAAGGGATCAAGGAGATCGTCAGAGTGAGCGTTCCGATCTATCAGGACGCAATCATCGCTGCTCTGATTTTCAAGGATCGGCCCGAGATCAAGCGCTGGGCCACCATTGGCGCTGACTACGAGTACGGCTACGCGTCCTGGAGCCTCTTCAAGGACACGTTAAAGAAGTACCGGCCCGATGTAGAGTTCGTCGCCACAGCCTGGGCGCCATTCTTGACGCTCGATTTCTCCCCTCACATCTCGGCCGTGATGGCGCAGAAGCCTGACGCGATCTTCTCCACGCCTTGGGCGGGTGAGGCCGTCATGCTCCTTCGGCAAGCTCTGATCCAGGGCGTCTTCGACCAGATCCACGCGTGGTGGCAGGCGATGGGAGGCTCAGTGGATGTCCTGGAGGGGATCACCGGGGAGGTCCAGCGTGACAGGTTCAAAGGGGCGCTCTGGGCCACGGCCCGGTACATCCACAACTGGCCCGACACTCCGGAGAACAAGGCCTTCATCGAGCGCTTCAAAAAGCGGTGGGTCAGGTTCCCCAACTACTCCGCTGAGACCACATACTCCGCGTTGTTCATCATGAAGGCCGCGGTCGAAAAGTCCAGGAGTCTGGACACTGCCAAAGTCATCGAGGGCCTGAAGGGGATGCAGATCAGAAACCCCGGAGGGCTTCGCGTCTTCAGGGCCGAGGATCACCAGTTCATCTACAACGTCCCCGCCGGTCGCCCCGTGATGGACCCCAAGTACCCGATCCCCGTGCTGGGCGACCTGAGAGTGTTTGACGCCAAAGATTACTATCGTCACCCGCCGTTCACGCCGGTTGTCGTAACGAAGTAACGTATCGCGTAGCAGAGGGAGGGCCCCGAAGGCCCTCCCTCGCATCCGAACTCTAGGTCACATGGATAACATTGCCTTCCAGGGCCTCATCGGCCTCAGCCTGGCCATGTACCTCTGGCTCCTCTCGGCCGGGCTGACCATCATCTTTGGCGTCCTTGGGGTCCTCAATTTCGCCCACGGCTCCCTCTACATGGTGGGGGCCTATCTCGCCTTCACTTTCTACGGATTGCTCGGACTCCCCTTCTGGGTCGCCGTGGGTCTCAGCCTTCTCGGCGTGGGTCTCCTGGGCATCATCATGGAACGGGGGTTTCTGAGCCGCCTCTACGGAATTGACGAGGCCTACCAGCTCCTCTTGACCTTTGGCTTCATCCTGATCCTGGACGACGCGGTGAAGATCATCTGGGGAGGCGTCTTCAAGATCCCGCCGATCCCCGAGTTTCTGGACGGGGCGTGGTCACTCCTGGGGAGGCCGTTCCCGGTCTATAACACGTTCCTCATCGGCATCGGGCTGGTCGTGGCCGTGCTCCTCTGGTTCCTGTTCGAGCGGACTTGGTGGGGGCGGACGGTCCGGGCCACCGCGTCGGACCGCGAGATGGCCAATGCCATCGGCGTCAACGTCCCGCGGATTTTCACCGGGGTCTTCGCCCTCGGTGCCATGCTCGCTGCCCTCGGTGGGGCGCTCGGGACCCCGGTGAGGGTGGTAGCCCCCGGGATCGGCGCCGCGATGATCATTCAAGCCTTCATCATCACGGTGATCGGCGGACTGGGGAATCTGAAGGGCGCCTTTGTTGGATCGCTCATCGTCGGGATCCTCTCGGCCTACGGGACGCTCTTCTTCCCCGTCTTCGAGCTGTTCTTCATCTTCGTCATCATGGCCGTGGTCCTCCTGATTCGCCCTCAGGGCCTCTTCACCAGGTAGGGCGTGAGGGTGAATCGGTCAGCCTTCCAAGGCCGGCTCACGTCGCCAGCGGCCTGGGCGCTTTGTGCCCTCCTCCTCTTTCTCTTTCTCCAGCCCGCCTTTGCCGGGCGCTACTCGCTCTACCTCACCATCCACATCCTGATCCTCTCGATCTTCGCCCTCGGCTTTAACCTGCTCTTCGGCTACACCGGGCTTCTCTCCTTCGGGCAGGCCGGCTTCTTTGCGGTGGGGGCCTACGTCTGCGCGAAGATCCTGATCGCTGTCCCGTCGCTTCTCCTCGGACTGGTCGGAGGGGTCCTTGGCGCGGGGATCGTCGCCGCGTTCCTGGGATTCCTGTCGGTGAGACACACGCGGGTCTACTTCTCCATGCTGACCCTCGCGTTCGGGATGATGATCTACTCGATCGCCTGGAAGTGGCGCGACGTCACAGGGGGGGACGACGGGCTGGTCGGGATCCCGCGCGCGCCCCTGGAGCTGCCCGGCCTCTCGTTGAGCCTGGCGACCATGGAGCGGTACTACTACGTTGTCCTCGTGGTCTCGCTCCTCGCCATCTGGGGCATGCACCGGCTCGTGCGCTCGCCCCTCGGCCTGACGCTCCAGGCGCTCAGGGATAGCGAGACCCGAGCCGCCTTCGCCGGAGTCTCGGTGCGCGCGTACCGCTTGATCGCCTTCACCATCGCCGGGCTCTACGCCGGACTGGCCGGGGCGCTTCTTCCCCCGCTCGAGAATACCGTGACGCCTCCCATCGCCCACTGGAGCTATTCCGCCGAGCCGGTCCTTGCCACGCTGGTGGGAGGGATCCATACGTTTGGCGGGCCGATCGTGGGAAGCTTCCTCCTCTACATGATCAAGGACATCATCGTCCGCTTCACCCAGTATTGGCTGATCTGGCTCGGGGCGATCGTCGTCGTCCTGGTACTGGGCTTCCGCGGCGGCGTGGTGAGTATCATCGAGCAGGCGCTCCAGCCGCGCCTCGCCCGGCGCGTAGAGCGGAAGGCGGGCACGGAGCGGAAGGCGGCCGCGGGGCGGAAGACGAAGTGATGAGCGAGCTTCTGAGGGTCGAAGGGCTCCGGAAGAGCTTCGGTCAGTTGGCCGCCGTGGATGGCATCACGCTGACCCTCGACCCTGGACGACTGACGGCGATCATCGGTCCCAATGGGGCGGGGAAGACCACGCTCATCAACCTGGTGACCGGTGGACTGCTCCCCGATGGCGGGAGAGTCTATTTCAAGGGGCACGAGGTGACCGCCCTGCCTCCCCACCAACGGGTGAGGAAGGGGATCTCCCGCTCCTTTCAGCTCATGACCATCTTCCCCCGGCTGACCGTCGGTCAGAACCTCCTCCTCCCCGTCCTGGCCCGCCTCGGGCGGACCCACCGTCCTTTCTCGGCCCTCGAGCGGGAGGAGGAGGCCTGGGCCGAGAGCGACCGGATCCTCGAGGACCTCGGACTCCTCGATGCGCGAGACGAGCCGGCCGGCGCTCTCTCCCATGGCGATCAGCGGCTCCTCGAGCTGGGAATTGCGATCGCGCCAAGGCCGGAGCTCTGCTTCCTCGACGAGCCCTCGGCCGGGCTCACGCCGGTGGAACGGGCCACGGTCATGGAGCTGGTCCGGCGTTTGTCCGAGAGGGGTCGGACGACCTTCGTCATCGTGGAACACGACATGGACGTGGTCTTCTCCCTGGCGGATTGGATCGTCGTGATGAACCGGGGGCAAGTCCTGGCCGAGGGGCCGCCGGCTGAGATCAGGGAAAACCGTGAAGTCCGCACAGTGTATCTCGGGGAAGAGTTCGAGTGATTCTTGAGCTTCGCGATCTGGTGACGGCCTATGGCCAGAGCCGCGTGCTCCATGAGGTGAATCTTGCTGTGGCCGAGGGGGAGGCCGTCTCGCTCCTTGGCAGGAACGGCGCCGGTAAGACCACGACGCTTCGGAGCATCATCGGGCTCACCCCGCCACGGTCCGGGCGGATCACGTTTCGCGGCCATGAGATCGCCGGCCGGCCCCCCTTTGAGATCGCCCGTCTCGGGATCGGCTACGTACCCGACGACCGGCGGATCTTCCCTGACCTGAGCGTCGAGGAGAATCTGGAGATCGCTCAACGGGTGGCCCGACGTGACGGCCGGTGGACCATGGCGCGGGTGTGCGAATTGTTCCCCGTGCTTGAACGACTGAGGGCCAACCGCGGGACCGCGCTCTCGGGCGGAGAGCAGAAGATGCTGGCGATCGGCCGCGCCCTCATGGGTAACCCGACCCTGCTCCTCCTGGACGAGCCCTCCGAGGGACTCTCTCCCCTCGTGGTGCGGAGCTTGATCGAGACGCTCGGGCAGATCCGCGAGGAGGGGGTGACGCTCCTGATCGCCGATCAGAACGTGAAGTTTGCCCGCAAGGTCTCGAGCCGCGGCTACATCCTCGAAAAGGGCCGGATCCGCTACGAGGGGACGATGGAGGCCCTCTGGGCCGACGCCGCCGTCGTCCAGAAATACCTCGCTGTGTGAAGACCCTGCCTGTCCCATGAGGCAGTCATCGCTCATCCAATGCGTGGTACCTTTCAAAGCGACGCTGGATAATGCGGCGGCCGCGGGAGCCGTACTGGCGGCAAAAAGTCGTTTCCGCACGGGAGGATGTTACAATGGCACCGGCGGGACATTAGGCTGCGGCATTCCGCAGCGTTCGGTGTGTTAGTCAGTTCCGTCTGTTTCTTATTAGGCCATGCCAGACGCAAGACATCTCCGAAACGCTCCTATCACCGAAGCTATCATCGACTTCCGAGTGAAGGCCCGGACGGGATTTCGACCAGAGGAGTTTTCAGGTTTAAGGACTCCCCTCGCCGCGCGCTTCCCGAACGTGGACGAACGTCGTGGTGTCCAGACAACCTTCGAAGTGACCCAGGGGCCGGGCCCGCCAGTTGTAAAGGACCTGGGCCTTCAGGGCTTTTTTTTCAAGACCTCCGACGGAAAAACCATCGCGCAGTTTAGAGTGGATGGGTTTACGTTTAATAGACTCCGCCCATACACCAGTTGGGAGGAGCTATTCCCTCAAGCTATGGAACTCTGGCGACTCTACTCCAGTATCTCTAAGCCGGACGTAATCACGCGGCTTGCCGTTCGGTATATCAATCGTATCGTGCTACCTCCAGGCGCGGTCGCTTTTGAAACGTATCTAAGGGCGGCGCCGGTGATTCCACCAGAGTTACCGCAATACATTAGCAGCTTTCTAACAAGAATAACCATCCATGACCCTGTGACGGATATTGCTGCCCACGTTGCGCAGGCCTTAGAGGCGGGCGCGCGAGGTCAGCAGCTGGCTGTTATTTTCGACATCGACGCCTACAAGCAGAGCGAGTTTTCTACAGACGATCCGGCAATTGAGCAGGCATTTGGCCAGCTGAGAATCTTCAAGAATCGAATCTTCTTCAACAGTTTAACCGAGGACACCTTGAGGGGGTTTGAATGACTGTTGCAGCTACACTGCCTATTACAGCCTTCGCCGTGACCCCATGGGCGGATCGAGCGCTTAGCGACGAAGCACGAGTTCTTCTCAAGTTAATTAGTGCCGCATCGGAGTTCTCTGGTAGCGTAGCGGTTGGGGAGCCGCGGCGCGTTGCTCGGGAAGCTCTCGACGCTGCGTACACAGCAGCGCAGGTCGAAGATTGGGACGGCGAAGGCTCATCGAGAGTGGAGCCAAGTACCTACGCGTACGCGGACCAGTTCCTACAGCTCCTTCCAAGCAGTGTCTCTCTTCCCGAGATTACTGTTGATAGCGATGGCGAGATCCTCTTTGAATGGGACCGGGGGCGTCGACAGGTCTTTTCCGTCAGTGTTGGAAGGGATGGCACACTAACGTTTGCAGGCCTATTCGGCCATAGCAAGATCCATGGCACGGAACATCTTCGCGAGGCTTTACCGTCGATTATCTCGGATTGTCTTGAGCGTCTCTCTACCCCGCCTGGCTTCTAATCCGACGCCCAGCGAAGTAACGAGCCGCTACCTTCGGCAAAGCGGCCACTACACGGCTTCGACTGGTCGGGTGAAGCCGCGGGCGTTTCACCCCGCCCCTACTGACCATACGACTTCGGTTTTTCGCGTCCAGGGACTCACGGAGCCCCAAATCTGGAGCCTGGGAACCGCGTACGTCGCTCTTCCGTTGGGTAACGGACTTCGTGCTCGGGCCGAGCTATCGATCGCACAGATTACGAGAGTCGGTCTTCGGGTCGAATCCGCGGAACCACCCCCGCGACACGCCAACATCGCGGGCTGGCCGGGTGAGAAGCACGAATGGATGTCCCGAGCACAGGAGCTCGCAGAGCTGGCCGCCCTTCGACTGCGGGCCGTCCGGAACTCTTAGAAGCGCAATGGACTTGCTGGCGAGACATCAAGCGTACTCATCTTTGAGGGCCGTCTCTCACGCGGGCTCGGCGGTACTACGAGCGGGCCTCTACTAACACCGCTCAACGCCTCGATCGGGCGCTCAGCCCCCTCGAAGTCAACCCATTCGCGGAGCCCGAGAGTTGCAACGAATCCCTCCGTTAGAGTATCTTCATTGTAGATACGAATTGAGGAGATGGATATGCGTGTTTCAGTCCAGAAGTGGGGCAACAGCCTCGGCCTTCGAATCCCGAAGTCCGTCGCCGCGGACTCAAGGATCAAGCACGGATCGGTAGTCAAGGTCTCAGTGGTGAGGGGGAAGCTAGTCGTAGCCCCGGTAGCCTCGGCCAAGTACATTCTCGATCAACTCTTGTCCGGCGTCACCAAGAAGAATCAGCACGGCGAGATCAGGTTCTCGGCAAGCTGAACACCCTCTTGCAAGAGTAGGGACGCCGCCAAGAGGTCGAATGTCGGACGCTTCGTTGCCATCTACCTGCGGCCTGACCCGGTGTTGAAGCGCATGACACCCGCCAAGCTTCGACTCTCGCTATTGGTCTTGGCGATCTTGCTGATGGGAGTGGAACGAGGGCATGCATGTACCTGTATGGCGCCCGTCACCCCTGCTGACGCCTTGGAGAAATCGTCAGCGGTCTTTAGAGGGAGGGTCACCAGAATATCTCGACCGTTTTTGGATAGAGTGGGCATCGCCCGGACCGGGAACCATCGGGTGGAGTTTGAAATCACAAAACGCTGGAAGGGTACCCAATCGAAAAGTATCGTCGTCAGCACTCGACTCAGTGGCGAAGCGTGTGGGTTTCCGTTTGAAGAAGGGAAGGAGTATCTGGTCTACGTGGCCCCCGGGCCACGAGACATCGAGACCGGGATCTGTACAGGGACGAAGCACATCGCGGGCGCGGAGCTTGAGATGGAGCAACTGGATCAACTGAAGCAGAGTGTGGGACGGGATCGATGATAAAGGGTTGGTGACGACCTCAGGCGGGGGAGGGGGGCGCTCCGCAGATCACCTCCAGGATCTGCCGCGCGGCGTGCGGGCTGGCGAGGCGAAGCGCGCTGTCCCGCAGTCGGTCGTAGAGGGCCTGGTCGCTGAGGATCTGTGCGACCTTATACTCCAGCGTCGCCAGATCTTTCGCCTTCAACGCCGCGCCGTGTTCGAGGAGGTAATCGCAGTTCCGCTCCTCCTGCCCGGGGATGGGAGCGAAGATCACCATCGGTGTCCCGGTCACGAGACACTCATTCGTGGTCAGCCCCCCCGCCTTGGTGACGACGACGTTCGCCGCGGCAAGATGCTCTTGCATGTTGGTGACGAACCCGAAGACGCGCAACGGCCTGGGGGCGTCCGGGATCAGCTTCTCGAGGCCTCTCAGGAGAGGAGCATTCTTTCCAGCGATGGTCACCAGCGTGAACGGCTCAGGCATCTGTAGAAGCGTCTTCACGATGGCTTCGATCTCCCCGACGCCCAGCCCACCCGAGAGCACCAGGACGGTCTTCCCATCCCTGACCGATCTCGCTTTGCCGACGGTCAGGAAGACCGGATGGACCGGGATTCCGGTGACGCGGATTCGGTCGAGCGGGATTCCCTTTCGATGAAGTTGCCATCGGACCTCGTCATTCCCGACGAAGTAGCCGGTCGCCTTCGGGTTGATCCAGAAATAGTGGGCGTCAAAATCGGTCAGGACCGTCCAGATGGGGATCGGACGGGCGCGCGCGCCGCTCAGTAGCATGTTCATGGGGAGAAAGTGAGTGCAGACGATGGCGGCGGGGCGGGCTCGCCTGACAAACGCCGCGAGAGAGCGGTGCTCCAACCTGTCGAGGAGCTGCGAGAGTCGAACGAAGCGGCTCTTCCCGCGCTTGCGATCGGACAAGGAGTAGAAATATCCCCACGCCTCCGGCATTCGGTTCACCAGGGTCAGGTAAGACTTCTGGTAAAACGCGCGGAACGCCGGATCGACAAAGTCGAGCGTGTCACGGTGATCCACGCCCAGGCCCGGGAAGAGAAGGCGGGCCGTCTCTTGAATCGCCTCGGCCGCACGGGTGTGGCCTGCCCCGACGCTGGCCGAAAGGACGAGAAGGGTGGGGGACGGGTGCCCGACGCCCGTCGTCCCGCGGATCACGCTACCCCATCAACCGGTCGTAGCGGCCATAGTCCCTGGCGGCCTCGAGGAACCACCCGACCACCTCGGGCTTGCTCCGCGGCGGGATCTCGCAACTCGTGGAGAGGATGAAGGCGGAGTCGCGCGCGGCGCTCTCGACGCAGCGGCGGACC
>Ga0184637_10001989_pt1 | contig 13300 bp, 6 predicted proteins | sample PLM3_127_b2_FD_133143 | JGI IMG/M metagenome (GOLD analysis project Ga0184637, IMG submission 133143) | Groundwater sediment microbial communities from an aquifer in East River, Colorado, USA - PLM3_127_b2 | ecosystem: Environmental > Terrestrial > Soil > Riparian zone | place: USA: East River...
CCTGGCGTTGGCAAGACTGCCATCGTTGAGGGGCTTGCACAACGCATTGTGGATGGCGACATCCCGGCGCCGTTGATGAACAAGCGCTTATTGCAACTGGATGTAGGTTCGCTGGTTGCTGGCACAATGTATCGCGGTCAGTTTGAGGAAAGACTCAAACGCGTGATCGATGAACTTAAACAATCCGGGGCGATCCTTTTTATTGATGAGGTCCATATGCTGGTCGGCGCGGGAGCCGCTGGCTCATCCGTGGATGCGGCGAATATCCTCAAGCCGGCGTTATCGCGCGGCGAACTGCAGGTGATTGGTGCCACCACCATGGATGAATATCGCAAATATATCGAGTCTGATGCCGCGCTCGAGAGGCGCTTTCAACCTATTAGGGTGGAAGAACCTTCTGAAGAAGAAACCATTGAAATTCTCAAAGGCATTCGTTCGGCATACGAAGAGCATCATCATCTGGTGATTTCAGATGAGGCGCTTGTAGCCGCCGCGCATTTATCCTCCCGTTATGTGACTGAACGCTTCCTGCCTGATAAGGCCATTGACCTGATCGATGAGTCTTCGTCACGTGTGCGCATGTATAAAAGTGACGCCGCAAAAGAGGCCAAAGACTTATACGGTCAATTGAGGTTGGCACGCCAGAACCGTTCCCTCGCCCAGGAGGAAAGCAACGGCGAAGACGTGAAGGAATGGGAAGATCGCGAACTCGAACTGGGTGAGCAGATCGAACGCCTGCGCACAGGCTGGGACCGTGCCACCAGCCCCGTTGTTTCTGCGGAAGATATTGCTGAAGTCGTCTCCATGTGGACGGGCGTTCCACTCATGCAACTTGCGGAGGAAGAGTCCGAACGATTGCTCAAAATGGAAGATGAATTGAAAAAGAACATTATTGGACAGGAAGAAGCAATTGGAGCGATTTCGCGCGCGGTCCGCCGTGCACGCGCCGGGTTGAAGGATCCGAAGCGCCCGATCGGTTCGTTCATTTTCCTGGGCCCCACAGGCGTTGGCAAGACGGAGCTTACCAAGACACTGGCCAAATTCATGTTCGGCAGTGAAGATGCGGCAGTTCAACTCGACATGTCCGAATTTATGGAACGGCACACAGCTTCACGTCTGGTGGGCGCGCCTCCAGGATACATTGGTTATGAAGAGGCAGGTCAACTCACAGAGGCGTTGCGCCGCCGTCCTTATTCAATCGTAGTCTTTGACGAAGTTGAAAAAGCACATCCTGAAGTCCATAATATGCTGCTGCAGATCATGGAAGAGGGACACCTTTCTGATGCAAAGGGTCGCAAGGTGGATTTCCGCAACGCGATCATCGTGATGACCTCCAACATCGGCGCGGACGTGATCAAGAAACAGTCTTCGCTCGGCTTCGCCCTCAAACGTGACGAAATCACCGAAGAGCGGCTTTCCTACGAAGAGATGCGCAAGAAGTTGAGCGAGTCACTCAAACGCGCGTTCCGGCCTGAGTTCATCAACCGTCTCGATTCGGTGGTCATCTTCCGCTCGCTCAATAAGCAGGATATTCAAAAGATCGTTTCGCTCGAACTGGATAAAGTGTCTGAGCGCCTCAAAGAGCATAACCTTTTGCTGACAGCCAGCCCCGAGGCCCTCGCCGCCCTCGCAGATCTGGGCTACGATGCAGAATTCGGAGCACGCCCACTGCGACGCGTCATCCAACAGCAGGTGGAAAATCCGCTTTCAGATCGTTTGTTGGGCGGCGAATTCCCGAACGGAGCCTCCATCCATGTGACCTTGAATACAGAGGGAGAAATAACCCTCGAACGCGACGAGCCCGAAGCCGAAAAGGAAGAAGCTCCAGTAGTGTAAAGAGAGATTAGAGAATTAGAGAATTGGAGAGCAGAGATTTGTTTCTGCTCTCTTTTTATTTGGATGCACTTGAATTTCGACAAAATTTATCTATAATGTTTTTAACAATGATGACCGTCTTTTGTGACACAATGATGATCGTCTTTCCTCTTTGTCCATCAATGTAGGTACCCCTATGTCAAACCAACCACTGCCCGAAAAACTTCGACGCCGATTCCAGGTGGACACAGTGGATGAAATGTGGCACAAGTACCTCACCGAAGGCAATATCAGGCTGAGGCGGTGGCGGCGCTTCACAGGCAGCCTCCCATCCAATCCGCGCTGTGTGAATTGTCATCGTCCGTTCGCAGGCATCGGCGGTGGATTGTTCCGCATTTTCATGGGGATTCAAAAATCAACGAAGAACCCGCGCTATTGCGCGGATTGCCATTCTTTTACAACCCAGTTCCCAGGCGGCGCAGAAATCGAACTGACCATGCTGTTCGTGGACGTGCGCGGCTCGACCACGATTGCCGAAAAAATGAACAACACCGAGTTCAGCCATTTGATGAATCGATTCTACGAAGCGACGATCAACGTCCTCGTGCGGGCGGATGCGTTCATTGACAAATTGGTTGGAGATGAGGTTACGGCATTATTCTTCCCTGGCTTTGCAGGAGAAGACCATGCGCGCAAGGCGGTGGAGGCTGGGCAGGTATTATTACGCGTCACAGGCTATGGGGAGTCGGGCGGACCGTGGGTGCCGATTGGAGTCGGAGTACACACCGGCAAGGCATGGGTGGGATCAATTGTCGGGGCGAGCGGAGCTGGCGCCGATTTCACCGCACTGGGCGATAACGTCAACATCGCCGCGCGACTTGCATCCAAAGCCGGCGCGGGCGAAGTCTTGATCAGTGACGCGACATACAACGCGGCGCGCATGGAAAATGAAAATTTGGAAAAGCGCGACCTGGAACTCAAAGGCAAGAGTGAGTTGGTGCGTGTGAGAGTGTTACATGCCAGATGAATCGTTGACCGAACAAGATTGGTACAAATTTCTGACCGAGGGCGAGACTCTTCCGAGTCACATCCATCATCTCGTAGGCTTGCTTTCATGAAGCCGCGCAAAGATTGCCCGAACTCACGGGCTATCGCGCCTCACAGGGACAGTGGTTTCCGTTGGAACTTACAGGAGAGTGAAACATGAAAAAAGTAGTTTTCTCTTTGATGATGGTCGCAGTGTTGGCACTGTCGTCCTGCGCGCCGAGGTCCACACAGACGTTGACGCCACCAACAGCACCGGCAACAGGTCCATCGTTCGAGGGCGCCGGGGTATCCGCCTCAGCCATTGCCATATCGCCGGATGGCGCGTGGCTGGCGGCAGTGAATCCTGATTCAGATTCGGTGAGTTTGCTATCTTTGCCCGGGCTTGAGTTGAAAAATGAAATCATGGTAGGGTCGGACCCGCGCACATTGACCTTTAGTGCTGATTCAAAACTATTGTACGTGCCCAACTTTGGCGGGAATTCGATCACGGTGGTGGAGGTGGAAGGAGGGGTGAAAGAAAAAGAATTTCCTGTAGGACCCATGCCTTATGCCGCCATAGCACAAAAGGGGGTGTTGTATGTAATTGAACACGCTTTGGGTCAAGTCAGCGCGTATCATGCGAACACGGGTGAATTGCGATCCCAATTGGAATTGGAGGATTTTCCGGCAGGTTTAGCACTTGATCCTGATGCCGGCAAACTCTATATCATGCATTTGTTCAGCGGGAGAGTGAGCCTGATTGACCTGTCCGATTTTTCTCTCAAGTCAATTATCTCCACCGGCAATAACACGAATCTCTCACAGTTCATTCTCCTCGACCTCGCGGGGAAACGAGCATCCCTGCCGCAAACGCGTTCCAATACGACAAACATGGCATTGGTTTTCGATGCCACGGTATTCCCCATGGTCAACGTGCTGGACCTGACCTCACAGAAAATCATTCGTGAAGAACGGGTCTCGCTAGATATGGGATTCCGCTCGGTGAACATGCCGTTTGCCGCCGCATTGGATGAAGAGCAACAGGTGCTGATGGTGGCAAACGCTGGCAGCAACGATGTCTCGGTGATCGACATTCAAAGCGACAAGCAGCTTGCACGGCTGGAAGTCGGCACGAATCCACGCGGGATTGTCTTCGATTCGCAAGCAAACCTTGCGTATGTCAATAACGTGCTGGACGGCACAATCAGCGTGATAGATATGCAGGATATTGCAGTAGTCAAAAGTGTCCCCATCACAGAGATCCCACTGGATCCCCAGATCCTGCTTGGCAAGCAAATCTTCAACGCCGCGCGTGTGCCGGACCTGACCACCGACCGTTGGGTTTCCTGCGCGACCTGCCATCTCGATGGCGGCATGGATGGGAGGACCTGGCTGGGATTCCCGGATGGACCGCGCAATACCCCTGCGCTCTTCGGAGTTGGGAACACTCTGCCAATCCATTGGTCGGGCGATCTGGATGAGCTACAGGATGTTGAGGGCACCTTCCGTGCTATTCAAGCTGGAACTGGACTGGTGGAAGGCGAAGCATATGATAGCCTGGGGCCGCCGCACGGCGGGCTTTCGGAAGGATTGGATGCCCTGGCGGCTTTCATGGCTTCGCTGAAAGTCCCTCGTTCGCCGTATGCGATTCCACCGAATGAATTTCAGCGAGGGGAGAAAGTATTCACGCAACAAGGTTGCGCGACCTGCCACACGCCGCCTTTATACACGGATATGCAGTTGCATGATGTAGGCACGGGAGATCCAAAACTGGAGCGCAACTCACACGGCCGCGGCACTCAGTTTGATACGCCCAGCCTGCTTGGAATCTGGGCCACGGCGCCTTACTTCCACGATGGCAGCGCCCAAACGCTGGCTCATGTGCTCCGCATGGGGAACGAACATAATATTGCCGGCAAGATCAATGAAAATGAATTGAAGGACCTGTTAGCGTTTTTGCTGGCTTCGCCAAATGAATAACTCACCATACACACCTTTTGCTCCCGCAGGGTCTGTGACCCTGCGGCTTCTCTGCAAAATACGGCGGTCGCAGACCCCCTCAGAGGATGGCTGCGTAAGTTGAGTGATAGACACGGAGTAATATCATGAACAAAACTGCCTTTTCCTTTCGCGCGTACTTGTGTTTGCTCTTATTGGGAGCATGTACTACACAACCTACGCCGATACAGCCGACTCTGTCCCCGACTTCTGCTCCGAGCCCGACATCCATTCCAGTCCCTGAGGTCGAATTGGATGACATCTTTTACTCCAACCCACGGCGGTTAGGCGACGCGACACAAACACATGACCAGATGCGCGCGCCCGAAGCGAGTCTGATCGCTCTAAATCTTGTCGAGGGAGAGTATCTGGTTGAAGTGGTGGCGGAACCGGGAGCAGTCCCGCCGAATGCCAGGGTCGTGCTCGTGAATATGGAGACACTTTTCTTCAAACTGGTTCAAGCGGACGAGCAAGGCGCGTTTCGTCAGACGGTTCTCGGTTTCCCCGGCGCGCACATCCTCATCAAGCAGGATTCGACCGGCAGCATAACGGCTTTTGATTCTGCGGAGAACATGGCACATGGAGCAGGGGGAGATGAATTCATCCTCGCGCCCGGCGTCGTCAGGCAAATACCGTTCGAGAGCCGGGAGGATGACAGAATTCCAGTGGCGACAGGCTTTTGTTGCGATCTTCTCGCTTCACCCTGGATCTTTGAGGGCAGTCTCTCATCGAATCACATCCAGCCCGGAGATCGATTCACAGTGGAGGGACGGGTCACGTTCTTTTCTGATCGCCCGAACGCGCCCAGCGCGGGCTCTCTAGAAATTCACGCTGTTTATCTAAGTGACGAGGCGGGACGTCAGGTTGGCGTTGCGGATGAGTTTATCTCAGCGTTATTGACTCCCACCGGACTTGCCATCGAAAGAACCTGGGGCAGCCATCCGCTGGGTCCATTGGTGGAGGTTCCGCTAACATGGCAAAAGGAAGGATCAATCTGGATGGCATCCGTAAATGGGGAGGCGGAGGTCCTGTCAAACTTCAGGGATGGTCGATATATTCTTTTAGCCTGGGTATATAAGGGGCAAATAGAGGCGCAATCACCGATCTCTGAACTCAATGATAGATTGGCTGGGAGATGTTGTAATGGCGAAAGGCTGGCGATCCTGGAGGTCGGCGATCCAACGCCTACGCGTCTGGTTGCCACTCTGCTGGCAGACACGCTCAGCGAAGGCTCGCGCGGCGGGGTCATCTCACAGGAAGATCAGGGTCTGTTTGAATTCAGCACGCGCACGGTGACCCATCACAACCCGGTCATTCCCCGGTTGGATGCTTTCGGCATTACGTGGTCATACCAATTAGGTCCCTTCCTGCCGATGGTGGGCGGCGTGGATCGAGGAGGATTTCCTGGATTGCTGCCTGCGATCAATTTCGATTTCACCAACGGCGAACTCAGCATTCGAATCCAACGCCCGGATGGAGAGATTGATTTAATTGGACCCAGTCCAATCACGCGGATGGGCACCGACACGCCACGGACTCCGTGGTTCGATAACGTTTCTAGAGACGGCGGAAGCCTGGGAGAAGTGCCTCAATTGTTGGGGGAGGGTGACGCGTTCGCTTACCAATTTCCCATGAATGGTGACTATCTCATCACACTGGAAGGACAGATCAAAGACATTCTTGGCAACGATTATGAAATCTCAGGGACATATCCGGTTACGGTTGCAGATGTCCTCGACATTGAACTAGCTCTCCTGCCGGGTACACCTTTTGAAGTGGGCGATCACATGCCCATCAGCCTGTACGTGATGCCCGGGGTTCCTGCTGAGATTGTTTACAAGGTCACGACTTTTTTCGCCAACGCAGAAATAGAGGAAGAGGAATATCACGGTCGTGCCAACGTTTTCGGCTGGTGGGACGGGGACGGGCAAAGCCATCTCTTTGAAAAGCCTGGAGAATACCTCGTCGAAGTGGAGGCGCATTTCGAAGGTGCGACAGCAGGCAACCTGTGGGTCGGCAGGATGACGTTTGGCGGCGTTATTGCTTCACCGAATCCTGCCATCGCAATGCACGGCCGCCGAGGACCGGATAATCAGACTTATCTGGTGCCAGTCTGGAGTTTCGACACCGATTACGATTACGAGCTCATAAAGGGCCGCCACTTCAACTTGCCCTATTTTTCCGGAGATATCCTGTGGGGCACACCCTTCACCGAATACCTGGACCCAGCCTTGAGGTTTGGGGTATCCGATGCCGCCATCGTGCACTCAAGCATTCAAATTCTGGATCCAAAAAATGAACTGGCACAAAAAGCCCTGGCGCAAGTCCGGCAGTTTGGCGGGTATGAAGACCCCATCAGCCTTACGGAATTGGAAAGAGGCGATCAAATACCACTCATCACTTCCGCCAATCCTTCCTGGTGGAATGTGGGAATCCACCCCGATGAGATTGACTTTTGGGCATATCGGTATCATGCAGTCGAGCGTCCTGGTGTGCGCGCGCGCGAGATCGTTATGGGCAGCGATGTCGAGGCGTCATACTGGCGGTTCGATGATGCCTACCATCTGCAATCCGGCAACGGCATCGAAGGCGATCTCCCTGGCGATTTCAAGTTCATCTATGGAGGTGCAGTCCTGCGCGATGAAAATACAGGCGAGGGCGAATATGCCATCTACGGCGCGGCCTGGGTGCATACGGAATATGACGATCCACTGGGTGGACGCGTCATGCCGCCGTTCCAGGGCGCGGCGGGCGGACCTAGCGGCGGTCCCTTATTCACAATCTTTGATACGCCCATAGATATTTTCTTCGTCCCCATGGGGGTGCGACCCGGCATGGTGTTGGAAGTGGGCGACAGGTTCCGCATGGCAGGTCCGATCATGCCAACGTTGCCGAGCAAGATCGAATACACAGTCACCAGCCCCGATGGAACTCAACAGAGCTTTGCCGGTGTTGCGAATACAGTAGGCTATTACTACCAACCGGCTGATGATTTCATTCTGAATCAAACGGGCGAATGGACAGTGGAACTGACCGTCTACCACGACGGCATGACCAGCGCGGGACCTGTGGAAGAACCTTACCCAACAGGTGGTCCGCTCACACCTGACCTGCACACCTTCAGTTTCTTCGTTGTGGAATCGGCAGCGGACCGTCTGCCCCTTTACACAAACCTATCCGACTTGGAGTTCCAACCCTGGCATTACGATGTGGATTCAGCCGCGTTTGCGATGATGCTTCCTGAAAACCTGGACGCAGACAAGGTCCGCATGGTGGCGACCATCCCAGGGATTGTGCTTGCCTCTGAAGAGTTGAGCGTGGAAGATGGGCGAGTGGATTGGAGATTGGTTGGTCCCGCTCTGAACCGGCTGGTTCACAATCTCGACTACCTACAGGGACTGGCGGATACAATAACAGTCACGTTCTTCGCGCAAGATGGCGACCAGGCGGCGGCTGGCAGTATCATCGTTCACGGCTCGCACGTTCCATTGCCTCATGCTCCTTCGCAAACGCCGATAACAAACCCCATTCCGATCGGGAAAACCTTTGTAGTCACGAGTACTGCCGATAGCGGTCCCGGCACCTTGCGCCAGGCTTTACTCGATGCCTCAAGGTATGATGTAATCACCTTCGATCCCGAAGTCTTCCCACCGGATGCGCCGGTTACGATCAGTCTCACCAGCGGTCTGTCCGCACTCAGCCAGGGCTATCTGACGATTGACGCCAGTAACGCAGGGGTCATCCTCGATGGAAGCAACATCACCACGCCGGAATTCGTACACGGCATTGCTATTTCGTCGGACCACAACATACTCCGCGGACTTCAGATCGTCGGCTTTTCCGACGCTGGAATTGCCCTGAGTCCTGGTTCTCAGCACAACCTGATTGGCGGGGACCGGAGCCTTGGCGATGGTCCTTTGGGCCAGGGTAATCTGATCAGTGGCAATGGCTACGGTGTGGGCCTATGGGAAGAGACGACTTCCCACAACACAATTGAGGATAATTATATTGGCATCAACATCGATGCGACATCGACATGGGGAAATGTCCACGAAGGGATTCATTCAAACGGCGCCACCAAAAATGTAATTAGGGACAACGTGATCGGCGGGAATGGGAATGCAGGTGTGATGCTATGTTGTGTAGAGGATGGCAGGAATATCGTTACAGGAAATTTGATCGGAGTCGGACCCGGTGGCATCCCTCTTGGAAACGGCCAGGCGGGCATCAACATTGATCGCTCCCGCTACAATGTATTAGGCCCGGGCAACACGATTGCTCACAATCTCGGAGACGGCATATCGCTCTGGGATGACACGCCGGACAACATTGTTACGCAGAATAGCATATACGACAATAGCGGGCGAGGTATTCTACCTAGCCAGAGTGCTCCCCAGCCGCCATTGATCCTCAACTTCGATCTGCAGACAGGCATGGTTTCTGGCACTGCCTGTGCAATGTGTGCTGTGGAGATCTTCTCAGATGCCGGCGACGAAGGGGCAATATTCGAGGGGTGGATTATCGCGGACAGGGATGGCGCGTTTACTTTCATAAAAGGCGCGCCTCTTGCGGGTCCCTTCCTAACGGCCACTGCCACAGACCCTGACGGGAGCACAAGTGAGTTCTCACTGCCTACTCATTAAGCAGTCGGACTCTCACCGAGAACGGGAACTTGGTCGTTCGTAACTTCCTGATCAAGGACTACCCGATCATCCTGCGTTTGATTCGTTAGATATTGCCTGCGTCTGTGGTTCACAATGCACCGCCCAAACCACAAACGAACTGTAATACTTTCTTAATAAGATTTTACTGCTACATAGCGTCTATTGGGCGTAGAGAAAAATTAGAAAAGGAGAATTTATGATGAACAACAATCTTCAAACTGCCACACTGGCTGGGGGATGTTTCTGGTGTCTGGAAGCCGTTTTTGACGAGGTCAAGGGAGTCCACGGTGTCGAATCCGGATATGCAGGCGGGCAGCTGGACAATCCCACCTACCGCGCGGTCTGCAATGGCAATACCGGACATGCCGAAGTCGTGCAGGTTCACTTCGACCCGAGCATCGTCTCCTATCGGGACCTGTTGAATGTGTTCTTTGCCATCCATGACCCCACCACGCTGAATCGCCAGGGCGCGGACGTGGGCACGCAGTACCGCTCCGCCATCTTTTATCACGACGACGAGCAGAAGATGACCGCTGAGGAACTGATCAAGGATTTGAATGCTCAGAAAATCTGGGACAAACCCATCGTCACCGAAGTGACCAACCTGGATAAATTCTACATGGCTGAGGATTATCATCAGGAGTACTTCGCAAACAATCGGTATCAGCCCTATTGTCAGGCTGTGGTCGCGCCGAAAGTATCCAAGTTCCGCAAGCACTTCCTCGAGTTGCTAAAGAAACAGCCGGCGTAAGAAGTTGGGTCTCGATACGGCGGCGATGGTCGAGTAGGATGATAGTCCGTACCGAGACCTCGCCGCCTACTCGAACACCAGATTATCGGGGGAATCTTTGTTATACTTGCCATCGCATTATGAAAGAAACTTTGAACCCTAACTTCCACGTCCGCGAAATCCCCATTTATGGAGATACGATCCTCGCGCCCATGGACGGCTATTCAGACTGGCCCTTCCGTTCCATTTGCCGCGCGTTGGGTTCTGCCATGAGCTACACCGAGTTCGTGAAAGTGGAAAAGATCCTTAGCCGCTCGAAGGAACCCGCAAAAAGACTGTATTACGAGGAAGCCGAACGACCCGTCACGTTTCAAATCTACGGCGATGACCCGGACTTGATCCTGGAAGCCGCTTTGTACGTGCAGGAGTGGAAGCCGGATATTATTGATATCAATATGGGCTGCCCTGCCAAAAGCATCGCGGACCGCGGCGCGGGTGTCGGGATGATGCCGACTCCGTTGAAGATAGCCTGCACATTCAAGAAGCTGACCTCTGCTTTGAAAGTTCCAGTAACAGGAAAGATCCGCTTAGGATGGGATAGGGATAAAAACTACAAGTTGATCGCGCGCATTGTGGAAGAGAACGGTGGGTCGCTCATCGCCATCCACGGGCGGACCAAGGAGCAGCGCTACAGTGGCAATGCAGATTGGGATGCGATCGCAGAAGTGAAGTCACTGGTCAAAATTCCTGTGATCGGGAGCGGCGACGTTAAAACCATTGCTGATATCAAGCACATGAAACAACACACAAATTGTGATGCGGTCATGATCGGGCGCGCTGCCATCGCCAATCCGTGGATCTTTCTGGGCTTGGACCGCGAACAAGTGCCAGCTCAGTTGTTGCAGGAAACCGTACGCGAACATTTGCAAAAGAGCATTCAATTCTATGGCGAAGAGGATGGGCAAAGACTCTTCCGCAAGTATGCTGTACAGTATTTGTTATTGAAAACGCTCGACCGTGAATCCCGCAAGGAGATTCTGAAGGAAAGACCATCAGGCGAATTTTTGGAGATGCTGAATCAGATCTATGTGTTAACAGCTTGAACGCATCGCACTGCTTTGCTCAAGCCGCCGTCTTTGGCGGCGTTTTCATATGCCTTCGGCAGCTCATTCTCCCAAACAAATAGAACATAAATTCTGATATACTCGACCTCACCCCAACCCCTCTCCTCTTTAGGAGATGGGGGAGAACCTTATGGCAAAAACACATAGTCGCTACGTCTGTCAGGAATGTGGGCGCGTGGCTGCGTCTTACATGGGCAAATGCCCGCAATGTGGATCGTTCAACAGCATGGTGGAGGAAGTCATCCACGATGAGCCTGCGACCGCTTTGCGAAACACTGCGGTTCGGGGCCTAACGGGTCGGTCCGCGCCGCGTTCAATTGGCGACGTCTCCTCCGACGCGGAAGACCGCATCAAGCTCCCCATCGAAGAGTTCGCGCGCGTCTTGGGCGGCGGCATAGTGCCCGGTTCCATCGTTTTGGTGGGCGGTGACCCCGGCATTGGCAAATCCACATTGATGCTGCAAATGGCCATGGAAATGGCAGATAAAAAGCGCGTGCTGTATGTATCTGGCGAAGAGTCTGAGAGGCAGATCAAGATGCGCGCGGTCAGGCTGGCACAAACTGCAAGAGATCAGAAAGCCGATAAAAAGTCCGATACAGGAAAGAGCGCGCCCGTTTCCCTGCCTGCTAATTTATTGCTTGTAACAGAGACAAACCTTGAGATCATTTTCAACCACGTCCATGAAGTTAAACCTGATCTGCTGATCGTCGATTCGATACAAACAGTTTATCTCGCCAGCATGGACTCGTCTGCCGGGTCTGTGAGCCAGGTACGTGAAAGTTCTTCGCAGCTGCGTGAACTCGCCAAGACGAGCGGCATCTCCGTCTTTGTCATCGGGCATGTGACCAAGGAAGGCACAATCGCAGGTCCGCGCGTGCTGGAACATATCGTGGATACTGTGCTTTATCTCGAAGGGGATCGCTTCCAGGCGTATCGTTTGTTGCGATCGGTGAAGAATCGATTCGGCGCGACGTCTGAAGTAGGTGTATTCGAAATGCGCGAAGGCGGCCTCATTGAAGTGACCAACCCCTCTGAGGCGTTTCTCGCAGAGCGTATGATCAACGCGGCTGGCTCCGCCATTGCCGTGACGATGGAAGGCACACGTCCCATTCTGGTCGAAATTCAAGGACTCACCTCACCGACGCAATTCGGCAACGCGCGCAGAACCGCCAACGGTGTGGATTTCAACCGTCTGCTTTTGATCTCCGCTGTGCTTACGCGCCGGGTTGGGCTGAAACTTTCAGAGCAGGATATTTTCGTCAATGTGGTTGGCGGCTTGCAAATCGACGAACCCGCCGCAGACCTCGCTGTTGCCGTGGCAATTGCATCCTCGTGGAAGGATGTTTCCGTAAAAGCAGATGCAGTCCTGATCGGTGAGATCGGTCTGGCAGGCGAATTGCGCATGCCGGGCCAAATGCAAGCACGTTTGCGCGAGGCGCAGAAACTGGGTTTCAAAACAGCCATCGTGCCGAAAGCTTTGCGAAAAGGTGAACCCTATCCCGCTGGCATCGAGATCATTGAAGTGAGAGCCATTCAACAGGCGCTGGATGCCGCATTTGCGATTTCAAAAGAACCGGCAAAAGAGCGCAAGCCTGCGTGACGTTACATCCAACCCCTCTCCCAAAAAGAGAGGGGATTGTTTTTGCAACCAATTTATATCTCCTCCGTATAAAGCACAGAAGGAGATATCCCATGAACGTAAAAATCATTTCAGCAATACTTGTGCTTGCGTTGGCGAGCATGGCCTGTGGATTCAGTGTTGACCTGCCAAACCAGGTAAAAGCCGGCCCGGAGGTCACCGATAAAATAACGGTGGCAGACCCAAAGTCCGATGAGACGCGTTTGTCACTTTCATTCGGAGCGGGCGAATTGAAATTGTCATCCGGCGCAGACGGACTCGTTGAGGGAACCGCGCTTTACAATGTCAAAGAGATGAAGCCTGA
>Ga0184637_10001990_pt1 | contig 13300 bp, 9 predicted proteins | sample PLM3_127_b2_FD_133143 | JGI IMG/M metagenome (GOLD analysis project Ga0184637, IMG submission 133143) | Groundwater sediment microbial communities from an aquifer in East River, Colorado, USA - PLM3_127_b2 | ecosystem: Environmental > Terrestrial > Soil > Riparian zone | place: USA: East River...
ACGGGCGTCGCCCAGGGAAACTGGGAGGGCGGCGGCGTCTTTCGGCGCGTGTAGAGCCGGGCGAAAGGGCGGGAGTCGAAGAGCACGAGTGGCTCGTCGCGCAGGATCGAGTCCATGGTGAAGGCCGCCTGCATTGCGCCGAGCGCCGCGGTGTCGTTGCCGTTGTCGCCGATCAGCTCCCCCGCCGCAAACACCTTCGGATGCGACGTGCGATGGTCCGCGCGGTCGACAACCACGTGTCCATTCTTGAGGGCGATGGACGGCGGGAACATGCCGAGCCCGGCGCCCTCGCCGATGGCCTCGACGACCGTGTCGCACTCCACCACGAACTCCGTTCCGTCAATCGGTACGGCTACCGGGTTCTCCTCCGGCGGTCCCAGCTCGGTGCGGAGAAACTCGACCCCTGTGACTCGCCCGTCGCCGTTGGAAAGGACGCGCGTTGGCTGGACCAGGCACAGGAACTGGACTCCCTCTGAGCCGATGATCCCCAGGATATTGGGGTCACGGCCCAGCTCGAGGAGCTCGAAGCTGCGCCGGTAGCAGACGGTCACTTCCGCGCCCAGCCGCCGCGCGGTCCGGCAAGCGTCGCGCGCAGTTCCCCCGGCGCCAATGATGAGCGCCCGCCGAACGTTCGCTGGGGCTGTGCCCATGCTGACCGCCGCGATGAAGTCGAGCGCGTTCCACACTCCATCGGCGTCCTCGCCGTCTATGCCCACCATGTAGGGGTGATGGATCCCGATGGTAGCCAGCGTAAAGTCGTAGTCGTTCACGATGCGCTCGAACATCTCGCGGGTCACGTGCACGCCGCCGAAGAACCGCGCGCCCCACGCCGCGGGATCGTTGTCCCGGCGCACGCCGAACTTGGCCATGCGGAACGGAGGGTATCCGCTGAAGAGCGTTCCGCCAGGCACATGGAGCATGTCGTAGATGTCGACCTCGTGTCCCAGGCGTCGCAGCATCCACGCTCCTCCGAGTCCGGCCGAACCACCACCCACGACTGCGACTCGTTTCCCGCTCGGCGGCTTCTCGGGGAGGACAGGAGACCGGGCAGGGTCGCCGTAGTCGCCGGCGAACCGCTCCAGGTCCGGAAAAGCTGGACGATCGATGCGGGGCCGAGGGGCGTCGGGCCGGCGGTCAAACTCGGGGTAGCGGGCAAGAGACATCACGCCCGGCTCATCGAGGGGAGGCGTCTGCAGCTCGCACCACCGGTGGCACATCCGCCCGAAGACGGACGCAAACGGGTGTGATCGTCGAATGATCTCCAGAGCACCGTCGGGGTCGCCATCCGCGATACGCCGTATGAAGCCGTCCAGGTCTACCTTGAACGGGCAGGCCATCCGTGCAATGCGGAGATCGAAGCCCGCAGCGAGCACGCGGCGCGCCTCGGCGATGGCTTCTTCGGGGGAGAAGGTCGACTCGACCTCGTCGAAGGTCTGGCTCGCCTCGCCTGGCGGCAGCGAGCGGGGAACGATGCGGTTGCGAACGTCTGCTTCACTCAAGTCCGTATCAGCACTCCACCACCAGCAGCTCCACCTTGCGGTCACCCAGGTCACGGTAACCCGTATCGGTCACGACGAGGCTCGTGCCACCCAGGATCGTGTCGGCGCTGTTGGGCGCCTTGAGAACGGGTGAGATGCTGTAGATCATGCCTGGCGCGAGCAGATAGTTGCGCTCCCGGTATGCCCTTTCGACACCCGTGAACCCCTCCTTTGGTTTGCCGCGCACCTGCCACTGGGGCCCGGCGTTCTCGGGGACGTCGATGCCGTACTGGTGGATCTGCCGATGGGGCCAGGCCCGGAAGCTGGTTTCCTCACACGCTTGCTCGTAGGCGTGGTCGAGTTCGTCCTGAGTGGCACCCGGCTTCACGTGCCGCAGGACGGCGTCGCGCACGTAGAGGGTGGCGTCGAACATATCCCTATGGAGCTGGCTCGGCGGCCCGAACGAAAGCACCTGGTCGCTGTGGCCCGCGTACCCGCGGAAGTGGGAGTGACCGGTCATCGTGCCCATATCGCCTTTGCGAATGCGCTGCTGTAGACACAGCTCGCCGGCAATGGAGTTCTGGAAGGGAACCGGGCCGAAGTGCAGGAAGAAGCTGGAGTGGACGTCGCCGCCGGCCTCCCACATCGCCTTGATACCCTCTTGCAGCACCTGCGTGCCAAGCATTCCTGGCCGCGCTACCTCGTGCACCCGCTCGATGGCAGCGTCGAACACAACGTTGGCTCGTTCGATGAGGACAACCTCTCCTTCGCTCTTGATCGCTCGGACATTGGCGAACACGTCGGACACGTCCACGATTGTCGCCTCGGGCAGCTCCTTGACGATCTGGGTATGCACTGCCGTCGGCAATCCCAGATACGGGATTTTGGTGTCTGTCAGACCGATCGTCCCCTTATCGAGGTGCAATTCCTTGAGGCGTTCGATGAGAGTCTCGGCGTCGCGGCCAGAGCGTAGCTCGGTCACCCAGTCCTGCGCGTCCAGTACCGTCTGTGGGTCGATCTCCCAGAGCCGTGAGCGGAGCGTCACCACGAACGGTGTTTCCTCCGTCGTGAGCAAGCCGTACGTCTCATTGGGGACGCCGTTGGTCAGATAGAAGAGATTCGTTCCGCCCACTATGACCGCGTCGATCCCTCGCTCGGCGAGCTGCTGGCGAAGCAAGGCGTAGCGTCGGTCGCGCTCGGATACCGAGAGCGGTGGGAGTTGGGCGAGCCCGCCTTCAAACATCGCTGGCATCGCTGGCCTCCAGATCAACGGAGCTTAACACCCGGGCGTTGGTTACTCGGCCACATGCAACACTGGCGTACCGTGTGGCCCTCCTGTATAACCGGTGCGTGCTACTGACCTGGCGATGCTAGTGAGGGTGGCCCAGGGAGTCAAGGGGCCGTCTATTGGCTAGTCGCCGACCGCGGAGAGGATCGGGATCGTTGGAGGTGCGGCCATGTCTGGCTACCCAGGGCCCGTCGGCGTCTTACTGATCATTGCAGTCCTGACGGCCTGCGCGCCTGCCGCGCAGCAGGGGACAGAGCAAACAGACGGACCGGGCACTTCCAGCGCCGCGCCGAAGATTCTCCGCCTCGGCATGCAAAACGAGCCCGACAACTTTCTTCGCCCGGGTCCTCAAGGCCGAGAGCGCGCCCTGGACGTCGCCCACGCGCAGCTCGCGGTGATCGACAACCGCGGAGTGGTCGTGCCACGCCTCGCCTCAGAAGTTCCCTCCTTTGAAAACCGTACGTGGCGCGTCGAAGCCGACGGTTCCATGGAGGTGACCTGGAGACTTCGGGCGAACGTCAGATGGCACGATGGTCGATCCGTCACGGCCGATGACTTTTTGTTCGTTGGGGAGTATTTGAGCGACGCCAGGACCGTCGTCGCGGCGCCACCGTGGGGGCCGTATCTCGACCGCATGGTCGCGTCAGATCCGGCGACGCTCGTGTTTCACTTCAAACAGCCGTATGCCCTCGCTACCGACGTTGATCTCCGACCAATGCCTCGCCACATCCTGGGACCGATGCTCGCAGCTGGAGACGTGGACGGTTTCAACAGCAGCTCCCACTGGCGAAATGAATTCGTCGGCGCGGGCCCGTACCGTTTGACGAACTGGGAGCTGGGCTCGCGCATAGAATTCGTCCGTTTCGACGACTATTTCCTGGGCCGTCCTCCGCTGGACGGTATCGTCATGTCTTTCTTCTCGAACCCGAACACGCTCCTGGCCAATATCCTTGCCGAAGAGGTGGACCTCCACGTCCCCAGCGGGCTCGAAGCACCCCATGCCGTCGAGCTTCAGCGCCGATGGCAGGGGACGGCCAACCAGGTGCTTGTCGGGTCCGTAGGCAAGGTGAAGCTCATGGCGTTCCAGTTCCGGCCCGATGTCGGAGTCGCACCGGGAGCGCTCCGCGAGCGGGCGGTGCGCCAGGCGCTGTACCGGACGCTCGACCGCGAGGCCGCCTCGGAGGCGGTGACGCACGGTCTTGGGCCCATTGCGGATAGCTGGGTACCGCCGGACGACCCACGGCGCCAGATCGCCGCCTTCCGCGAGAGCATCATCCAATACCCCTATGACCTGAACCGTGCCCGTCAGGAGCTCGCGGCCGCGGGTTGGAATCCTGCCCCCGACGGAATCCTGGTGAATGCCGCTGGCGAACGCTTCCAATTCGAGATGCGAGACACGGCAGACGACTACCTGAGCGTCCTGGCCGACGCCTACAAGAGAGCAGGCATTGGGATCGCGCAGATGGTCATACCGGCACAGCTCGGGAGCGACCGGGAGTACCGTTCGCTGCACCCGGGTGTGGAGCTCACGAGCAACACCTACACCGAGTACGACAAAGTTCGGCTGCATAGCTCTGACGTAGCAGCGCCTGCGAATCGCTATGCCGGTGGCAACAAGGGCGGGTTCGCGAGTACTGAGATGGACCGTCTCCTGGACCGACTCGCGCAGACGATTCCGACGAACGAGCGTAGCGCGATTCAGGCAGACATTCTCAGGCTGGCGCTCACCGAGCTGCCGGTGCTTCCGATCCACTGGAGCATCAACGTGATGACAGCGACAGCGCGAGTAAAGAACGTGCACGTTCCCACGCCGCTCGCGGTCGAGACGTGGAATCTACCAGAGTGGGATATGGCAACCTAATCGCTTGCCCTCTCTGAACTTCGCGCTATGATGGCCTCGTTAGAACCCGAGCCATGAAGCACGGGCGCGGAGGGGCGAGACCATGATTACCGCCGAGCAGAACCAACGATTGACGCAGACCACCCCCGACACGCCGGCTGGGAACATGCTGCGACGCTACTGGTGGCCGGTCGGCGCCGTATCCGAGATGGAGAAGGAGCCGGTCCAGCCAATCCGGCTGCTGGGTGAGAACCTGACGCTGTTCCGTGACGAGCGCGGCAGGTTCGGGCTCATCGCCGAACGCTGCGCCCACCGCGCCATCTCGCTCTCGTACGGGATCCCGCAGCAGAACGGCTTGCGCTGCGCCTATCACGGTTGGACGTACGACACCGAGGGCCATGTCGTCGACATGCCATTCGAGCCCGCCTGTCTGCCGCTGAAGATCAAGGCCTACCCGGTCGAGGCGCTCGGCGGCCTGCTGTGGGCGTATCTCGGACCGGAGCCGCGGCCGCTGCTCCCCAGGTGGGAGGGGCTGGTTCGCGATGACATCGTTCGCACGCTCAGCTTCAAGCATCTGCCCTGCAACTGGGTCCAGTGCATGGACAACTCCATGGACCCGGTCCATTTCGAGCACCTCCACGGCTACTACTGGGACTGGTACAACCGCAAACACGGCATCGATCGGCCCGTGCGCACCGCTCGACACCTGAAGATCGAGTTCGACGTCTTCGAGTACGGGGTTTACAAGCGCCGGCTGGTCGAGGGTGAGTCAGAGGACCACGACGACTGGACGGTCGGCCACCCGATCATCTTCCCCTACATCCTGGTCGTAGGACCCGGCACGAATTTCAGCTACCAGATCCGCGTCCCGATGGACGACACGAACACGATGCACATCCTCCTGGCTGGCAAACCGCGCGGCGCGGAAGAGCCGATCCAGGAGTCCGTCCCCGCGCGCCGAGAGGAGCTGCAGTACGACCAGTTCGGGCTGGTTGATGCCGGATTCGTCGTCCGGCAGGACGAGATGGCGTGGGTCGGCCAGGGGCCGGTCAGCGATCGAACGATCGAGCATCTGGCGACCAGCGATAAGGGTGTCGCCCTCTACCACCAGCTGCTGTTCGAGAACATCGAGAAGGTCGAGCGCGGTGAGGACCCGATGGGCCTGGTGCGCGATCCCGCGAAGAACACGCCTTATATCGCCTTCCGCCGCGAGCGCGAGAGCAAGAAGATGCTGCAATCTGGCTATGTGGCCGGCGACGGCTCGGACCGGTTCGCCTGGGCGACGGCCGAGGCGGCTGCCAGCGGGGCAAGCGTGAAGTAGCTTCCATCGCAGCGCCACGAGGAGGTGCACGATGTTCACTAGACGTTGGATAGGCGCAAGCTGCCTGACGCTCGCGGTGCTACTGCTGGCCTGCGGCACGCCCGCGCAGCGGGGTGACTCGCAGGCCGGCGGCGAGTCGCCGAGGGCTACAGCGCCAAAGCGCATTCTTGCCGCGATCCGAGGCGACCCGTTCACCTTCTCCGATGCCATCAACTCGGCTGGAGGCGGCAGGGTCGCGGGCGTCCGCGAGATCGAGCACATGCTGAACGCCGGGCTCGGTGTGGTCGACCAGCAGGGGCAGATCCGACCCACCCTGGCCGAGACCGTACCAAGCCTCCAGACCGGCACGTGGAAGCTGCTGCCGGACGGCCGCATGGAGACAACCTGGAAGCTTCGACCACACGCCACCTGGCACGACGGAGCGCCCTTCACCGCTGCGGACCTGCAGTTCACCCAGCGAATCGCCGTGAATCCGACGCTAACCATCGCCCAGGACGCAGCGTTCGACTTCATCGAGCGGGTCGACGCTCCGGACCCACACACGCTCCTGGTCACCTGGAAGAGCCCCTACATCGAGGCCGATACCCTGTTCACCCGCACCGAGCGATCGCGGATTCTGCCGATGGCGCGCCACGTGCTCGAGCAGCCGTACGCCGACAACCCAGCCGGCATCCTGGAGCATTCGTACTGGACGCAGGACTTCGTCGGGACGGGTGCCTATCGGCTGCGCGAGTGGACGACAGGCAGCCACCTCGTGCTCCGAGCGAACGACGCGTTCGTGCTGGGTCGCCCGAAGGTCGACGAAATCGAAGTGAAATTCCTGTGGGATACGAACGTCGTGGTGGCGAACGTCCTGTCAGGCGCCGTCGAGCTCTCACTCGGCGCCGGGCTGAGCGTGGATCAAGCGCTGCTCGTGCGCGAGCAGTGGCGTGATGGCCGCGTCGAGACGCCGCTCGACACGCTGACTGGCTTGTGGCCGCAGTTCCTCAACCCCGACCCGCCGGCCATCGCGGACATCCGGTTCCGCCGAGCGCTGCTGCACGCGCTGGACCGGCAGCAGATCGTGGACACGTTCATGGGAGGGCTCACGCCCGTCGCCCACAGCTTTATCGCCCCGGATGATCCCGACTACGGCGTGATCGGCCCCAACGTCGTTCGGTATGAACACGACCCGAACCGCGCGGCGCGGCTGATAGAAGAGGTCGGCTACACCCGCGGCGCGGATGGCGCATACCGCGATGCCACCGGGCGGCGGCTCGTCGTCGAGCTCCGCACGACAGCACACCCACTCCGGGAGCAGCTGCAACCCGTGATCGCGGATTACTGGCAGCGCGTCGGCGTGGCGATGGACCCCATCATCATCCCGAGACAGCGCGCCGCGGACCGCGAGTATCGAGCGACGACGCTCGGATTCGACTTCCGCTTCAATCCACCGGACGTAACGCGCTATCACAGCAGCAAGATCCCGCTGCCGGAGAACAACTACCGAGGCGACAACTCAGCTCGCTATCGGAGCGCAGAGCTCGACGGACTGCTCGATCGGTACCTGGTAACGATCCCCAAACCAGAGCGCCTGCAGATCCTCGGGCAGGTCATTCGCCACATGACGGATCAGCTGGTCGTGGTGCCGCTGATCCACGACGCCGAGCCGGCGCTCGTCGGGAATCGCCTTGTCAACGTGAATCCGAAGAAGGGCGACTCACTCCAGCCGTGGAACGTCCATGAGTGGGACGTTCGGTAGCTGAAGGGCTACGCACGGCTGGCCCTGGCCGTCTCTTAGTATCCCGCCGGCGCTGCCACCTGGTGCTGGAGCGCGATCTCTCTGTGCTGGCGTCCGGACTCGAGGATCGCCCACTGAACCTCGGCGGTGGCCATGCCCCAGCGGGCGTCGTGGAGCATGGGCTTGCCGTGACGCACGGCGTTGTAGAGTTCCAAAGGCTCGGATGCGAGGAACGGCATCATGCCCGTCCCGGAGCCGCGCGAGAGCGGCACTTCGTGTACGCCGTTATCGTCGTACACGTACAGGCCCTCCGGCGACATGCGAACGTCGCCGCGTTCCAGGCTCACGATGAACACGCCCTGATTGCCCGGCATCCAGGACCCACGGCCGCCGCCCGAGCCTCCCTCCCACGGGATCTGCGGCCCGGATTTGCCCTCGATCAGCGCGCCGAAGCGCGTCGCCTCTTTCTCTGTCTCCTCGGGCAGCGTTCCAGCGAGCAGCGCTCGACGCAGCCCGGCCTTCTCCTCCATCGCCCGGTCCTGGCCCCAGCTTACGAGCTCGACGCTGTCGAAATAGCCGTACGCGTTGTAGACCATGGTGACGGGCGTGCCGTCCTCGAATTCGAGGAACGCCGTGAAGTAGCCCGTGGCCTTCGGGCGCTCCGGGCGCCAGCGACCGGTGGACGCCCGTACGCTGCGCACCTTCCCGCCGCCGAGCCAGCGGACCGTCTCGATCTGGTGCGGCGCCTGCCGCCACACGACGCCACCGCCCTGATCCTCGTCCACCTCCTGCGGCATGCGGGGGCGCAGCATCCAGCCGGTGTACGCCCACATGTTGATCGCGCGCAGCGGGCCGAGCTCGTCGGCGAGGATCATCTGGCGGATGGCCTGCACGAGGGGATTCGTCCCCTGCGTCTGGCCGCCAGCGAGGACCTGCACGCCGCTCTTGTCGGCGGCATCTACGACCCGCTGGCACTCCTCCATGGTTAAAGCCAGCGGCTTTCGCACGCACATGTGCTTCCCGTGCTCTGCCGCGGTGATCGCGTTCTGCCCATGGAGCTGGTTCGGAGTCGAGATCCAGACGGCCTCGACGTCCGGATCGGCGCACAGCCCCTCGACGTTGTCGTACGTTCGACCGCCGTAGCGCTTCTCCCATGCCTCGCGCGCCTGCGGGCGCAGGTCCGCCCCGGCGACCAGCTTGATCTCCGGCATCTTCTCGAGCACGGGCAAGAACTCGGTGCTCCCGAACCCGAGCCCAACGACGCCAACGCGCAACGGTTCTTCATTCATCTCTCCCCTCCTCTACCCTCCCCCGCAAGGGGGGAGGAGATAGCGCCATCAGCTCACGGGCGAGGGAATCATGGCACACAGTTTCCGGCATGGCAAAACCAGGCGCTTCCGGCTAGGATAAACGCCTGCTATGAAGAGACAATTACCGCTGTTACGGGTCCTGTTCGCCGCGTTGTTCTTGAGCGCCTGCGCCACTCAGCCGGCCGATGGCGGAACGGGGCGGTCAGGAGAGCGCGCGCCGACCCAACCGCGGGTCCTTACCATGGTCCTCCGCTATGAGATCAACGACCTCGCGTCGAAGATTCCAGGCGGCAGCAGCCCCGTCATCACGAAGCGCCTCTTCAACGCCTCGCTGGCCCTGATCGACGGTGGGGGCACGCCGCGTCCGTATCTCGCCGAGGCGCTCCCGCGGCTGAACACGGACACCTGGCAGGTGCAACCTGATGGCCGCATGGAGACGACGTACCGCCTGCGGTCCGGCCTCACCTGGCAGGACGGGAGTCCGCTTACGGCGGACGACTTTGCCTTCGCCTATCGGATCTATACGGCGCCGGGGCTCGGGGTGTTTATCCCTTCCCCGCAAGACCAGATGGAGGGAGTCCGGGCCTCCGATCCGCGCACCATCGTCATCAGCTGGCGGTCGCCGAACGCTGAGGCCGGCGCCCTCAAATTTGATGACTTTGAGCCGCTCCCTCGGCATATCGTCGAGCAGCCGTTCGCGGCGTACGAGGCGGACCCCGGTACGAAGGACGTCTTCCTCAACCACCCCTTCTGGACGAGCGAGTACGTCGGCGCTGGCCCCTTCCGATTGACACGGTGGAATCCCGGCTCCGAGCTCGAGGGCGTGGCATTCGACGGCCATGCCCTCGGTCGGCCAAGGGTGGATCGACTCGTGGTGCGCATCATTCAAGATGAAAACACCGTCCTATCCACGGTACTGGCGGGCGGCAATGCCGACTTCACGGCCGACTTCACCCTGCGCTTCGAGCACGCGCGCGTGCTGCAGCGTGAGTGGGAGCCGACTGGCCGCGGGGTCGTAATGCTGAAGCGGAGCGGGCCGGTAAGCAACACGATCCAGCTGCGGCCGGAGTTCGTGGGCCACCCTGGCCTGCTCGACGTCCGGGTGCGGCGAGCGCTTGCCCATGGCATCGACCGGCAGGGCCTGAACGACGGCGTCTTCGAGGGCGTCGGATTCGTCACCGAGAACGTCGTTCCCGAGGGAGTGGCGTACTTCGCGGACGTCGACCGGGCACTCAACAAGCACCCGTACGATCCACGGGCCGCGGAGCAGCTGATGGCTGACGCGGGATATACGAGGGATCGAGAGGGACTCTTCGCGACGGCCTCGGGCGACCGCTTCAAGCTCGAGTTCCGCGCGATCGCGGGCCCGGAGTTCGAGCGCGGCCAGGCGATCATGGTGGACAACTGGCGCCGGCTGGGCATGGACGTCAGCTCCACGATCCTGTCAGCCAATCTGGTGCGCGAGGCAGAGCCGCGGCACACGGCCGCCGGCATGTCGACGCGCGGTGGCGGGCTAGGGGAGCGAACGTGGGCCAGCTCTGAGATCGGCACCGCCGCCAACCGCTGGATCGGCGACAACCGCTCGGGCTGGTCCAGCGCCGACTACGATCGTCTCTTCGAGGCCTTCAGCCGAACGATCGACAACGCCGAGCGCACCAGACAGGTGGTCCAGATGCACCGGCTGGTGAGCGAGAACCTGCCGATGTTTATGCTCTATCACGCGATCCAGGTGAACACGCGGGTTTCGGGGCTGCGCGGGCCCGAGCCCGGGATACCGGGATCAGGGACGCTCACGCCGGGTACGCTCCCGCACTGGAACATCCACGAGTGGGAGCTCAACTAGCGGTCGATCTTGATCTCTTTCGCTTCATCTGCCGAGCGGGCCACCATGAGCGGGTCCTGGCCCTCGAGTACGTCCTGAATCCCGCCGTAGATCAGCCGCCGCATATGGACGATCGCAGCGTCGGCGTCTGCCAGGTTCTCCTGGCTCCGGTCGACGATCGGCCCCTGGCTCTCCGCGAGCGCCGTCGTATAGGCCACGAAGTTCGTCTCAGCGTCGGCGCGTTCGTGCAGGACGCGAATCACCTCGTCGCGTTCGAGCCGATACCCGGGCACTCCCACGGCCCCATTGCGCTGCGCGTCCTCGTCGGTGATGGCCGCGTCTCTGCGAACGGCTGTAACGAATCGCCAGTGATGCGTGTCGTCGATGGGCACGTGCCAGTGGACGACGTATCCGTCCATGTCGGCAGCACTAACGGCACAGAGGCTCGGCATCATGAAGGTCCGCGACTGGCCAGGCGGTGAATCGCCGCCCCCTTTCCCGGTCGGGCGCAGCCGCAGCCCGAAGCTCGTCTCCTCGGGCTCGACTTCGAGCTCCGCTGCCTCGGTTTCGCCGTTACCTGAAGCCTCGGCCATGCCACTGAGGATCTGCTGGAGGACAGGAATTACCAGGGGGTCCAGCGTCGCCTCACTGGCCTGCAGGTAGTTGCACTCCTGGAAGTACTTAGTGCTTCGCCGGTGATCGTCTGGCGCGGCGAGGAACTCGAACGCGGGCACGAGGGGCGGCTCGTCTTGCCCGAGATAGGCGAAGATGAGACCCCCTCGCTCTTCGCACGGGTAGGCGCGGTGCCGGATTGTCTCGTGGTACGTGCTTTCAGGCGGCTCGAGAGGCTGCTCCAGGCAGTGTCCCTCGTGGTCGTACAACCAGCCGTGCGCGATGCAGCGAAGGCCGATGTCCTCAGTCATGCCGGCAGAGAGGTCCCATCCACGGTGCGAGCAGAACCGATACAGAAGGCCTGGCTTGCCCGTTCCGTCGCGGAAGAGCACCAGGTCCTCACCGAGCAGACGTACCGGTATCGGCCGACCGTCGGGCGGCAGCTCCTCCGCGAGGGCGACAGGTTGCCAGTAGCGGCGCATGAAGTTGCCGCACGGCGTGTCAGGCCCTGTCTGGGTGATGAGGTCGTTCTCTTCTTTGGTGGGCATGGCCCCAATTCTACGAAGGAGGGGGTTCCAGCGGCATCGTGTATCGACTCGTCGTCCCGGTCGCGCTCCCTACAATCTAGCGCCCGGCCCACCTTCGGACCAAACGCGGGAGTATGATTGGCGCCCAGGCCGTGGCTGAAGAAGGCGGTAAATGGGCGCCACGCGGTTCGACCCAGAAGGAATGGGGCCCGAGACGCTTCGCGTCACCGGCTGGAGCTGGTACCAGGTCGACACCATGCTCTTCCTCGTGGGGACGGATGGCGCCGATCTCGACCGCCGGCCGGCCTTCATGGATGGCACGGCGCCGCCCTTCTATCTGCTTTCGGAGCTCGTGCGCATCGTGGAGGAGGGGGACCCCGACCCGTGGCGCGAGCGCCTGGCCCGTGAGCTCGTGGCCGGCGTGATGGCGGACCTGGCGGAGGACCGAGGGATACGGTGAGGAGCGATGCGATGGACGAGCGAAACGTCGTAGAGAGATCGCGACGCCTGCCGAGGCAGTTTTCGCTCCACTGGGGCAGCGGTGAGATCACCGAGGAAGCCTCGGCAAGCGGGGAGTACCACGAGCCGTGTTTCCAGCTGCTCGAGTACACGGAGGGCGACGCGGCTGGCTCCTTCAGCGTCCGCTTCTGCTACTACAGCCACGACGGCCGCTTCCAGCGCAGCCCACTCATCGTCGGAGAGGAGGACATCGAGGGCTTGCGTGAATCCCTGAAACGGGCTCCCAAGCTGCGGGCCATCTTGCAGCGCCTGCTCGACTAACGAGAACGCCGCGCGTCGCTCGATGAAAGCGTAGCCCAGCGACCCGCAATTCTGAGCCGCGAGGCTGAAAGCCGAACGGCGGTGAATTGCGAACTTGAAACGGAGGGAACGATGGCGACCAACCTCGAGACCCAGGCGACGGGACCCACCCAAGGCGCGGCGTCTGACTCGGCGGTCGAACGGTTCTTCCACATCCGGGAGCGCGGCAGCACGATGGGAACGGAGGTCCGGGGCGGACTGACGACTTTCATCGTCATGGCCTACATCCTGTTCGTCAACCCGACGATCCTCTCGACGCTGACCCAGGGAAAAGGCCCCGATTTCGCTTCGACGGTCACGATGACGGCGCTCGCCGCCGGAGTGATGACCATCGCCATGGGTCTGTACGCCAACTACCCGTTCGCATTGGCCTCCGGACTTGGCCTGAACGCGGTCGTCGCCTTCGAGCTGATCCTCGGGCGTGGCCTCCCGTGGCAGGCGGCGATGGGCGTGATCTTCATCGAGGGTCTCGTGATCACGCTGCTCGTGCTCACGGGCTTCCGCCAGGCAGTGATGGTCGCGATCCCGCTGAACCTGAAGCGCTCGATCGGGGTCGGCATCGG
>Ga0184637_10001991_pt1 | contig 13296 bp, 12 predicted proteins | sample PLM3_127_b2_FD_133143 | JGI IMG/M metagenome (GOLD analysis project Ga0184637, IMG submission 133143) | Groundwater sediment microbial communities from an aquifer in East River, Colorado, USA - PLM3_127_b2 | ecosystem: Environmental > Terrestrial > Soil > Riparian zone | place: USA: East River...
ACGCGATCATCGCGCTACGCTGCTGCAAGCTCAGCGGCCGCTTCGAAGACTTCTGGGAGCGCCGCGCTGAGCGTCGGCTGGCCGCATGACCGCCCCTCATCTCACAATCCTGACGTGCGCCCTACCACGTTCTCGAGTCCCGGCTCTGGACGGTCCTGGACCGCCTCGCCGCGATCGCCGAAGAGCACCGGCACACTCTGATGGCCGGGCGCACTCACGGCCAGCACGCGATTCCAGTGACCTTCGGTTTCAAGGCCGCCGCCTGGCTCGACGAGCTCCTCCGCCACGAAGAGCGCCTCGTCGAGAGCCGCCCGCGGGTTCTCGTCGGGGAGTTCGGAGGCGCCGTGGGGACGCTCGCCGCGCTCGGTGGAAAAGGGCTCGAGATCCAGGCCCTTCTCATGGCCCGGCTCGATCTAGGCGTCGCCGAGGCGCCGGTGAAAACCGCGGGGGATCGCATCGCGGAGTTCGTTCTTCTACTCTCGATGTTGTCGGCGACCCTCGGCAAGATCGCACAAAACATCTATAACCTCCAGCAAACCGACGTCGACGAGGTCCAGGAGTTCGTCGAGGGCAAGGTGGGAAGCTCGGCCATGCCCCACAAACAGAACCCCGTGGCTTCGGGCTCCGTGGTCTTCCTCGGGCGCCTCCTCCGCGCCAACGCCGGCCCCGCCCTCGACTACATCCACGCCGAGGGGGAGGACGACCATCGCCAGGGTGAGACCGCGTGGAAATTCGTGCCCGAAGTCTGCCTTCTCGCCGACGCCCAGATCGAGCTCACCGCGCGCGTTCTCTCGTCTCTCGTGGTAAAACCCGAGAACATGATACGGAACCTCGATCGCGCTTCGGGCTTCATCTGCTCGGAGTCCCTCCTCATGCGGCTCTCCGATTCGATGGGAAGGGACCAGGCGCACACGCTCGTGAAGGAGATCTGCGACGCCGCCCGCGAGCAGGGGAAGTCTCTTCGGGAGATCGCGGCCGGGGAGCCTGCGGTGCGGCGGCATTTGACCGCGGCTTCCATCGATTCCAGTCTCGCGCCGGAAAGCTATCTCGGCGAGACCCAGGAGATCGTGAGCCGGGTCGTTTCTTCCTATCGGAAACGCCGTAAGGCTCGGAAGCTTCCATGACCCGGCGTAGTGTTGCCTGCGTCTTTTTTCTCGCCACCGCCGGCTGCGCCCAGCCCCCGACCGACGAGCTCGACATCACCTCGTCGCGAGTCGAGGCGGCTCGGCAGCAGGATGCCGCGATCTTCGCGCCGGAGCTCTTCGCCGAGGCCGAATCCTCCCTCGCCGAGGCCCAACGTCTCGCGGCGACCGAGCGCGACTACCTCGCGGCAATCCAGGCCGCGGCACACTCGACCCTGCGCGCAAACGAGGCATTCTTCCGGGCGAGGTCGGAGCGAATCGTGGTGGTGCGAAGGCTCGACCAGATCCTCTTCGAGCTAAAAGGCCTCCTCGAGATGGCGGCGCACCGCGGGGCGGCGGAGGAAGCGCCCGCCGAGCTCTCGGCCCTTCAGACCCGCTACGAGGCGATTCGGGCGATGGTCGAAGCGAGCGACCTCCTCGACGCGCTAGCGGCGGGGATGGCGCTCAAGCCCGAGCTCCTGGCTTTCGAGGAGAGATTTCGGGGAGAGTAGTGGACAGACTAGTCAGGATGGAGGTGGTAGACCTTGTCGGTGATCTTCCAGCCGCCTTCGAGCTTCAAGAGGGAGAGATAGTCGGTGTAGACGTGCCGCGAGTCCTTGAAGAGCTCGATCTTGGCGACGGCAGCCGACACCGTCACGTCGATGAGCGCGATGCGGTGCTCCCACTTCTGATCCGTCGGGTCGAAGTCGGGACTTCCCTTTCGTTTTTCGATCGCCGAGATCCACTCCTCGATCGGAAATTGGCGGAGCCCGCCGTCCGGAAGGACACCGTGGATACGAAACGCCGGGTGAAAGCCTTCCCTCATCGTTTTGGTGTCGAGGTCGTTGAAGGCGCCGTTGATGTAGGACGCCTCGATCAAAGCCTGAATCTCACGCCGAGCGACGTCGGCTTCCGACTCCACGAGAGCCGTCGCGTTTGGTTTCGTCATGATCTCCTCCGAAGGGCGCGATTCTAGCCCAGTCAAAAGACGTTCGAGAAGAAATAGTCCCCTTCCGCCACGATGGACGCTTCGCCGGTGAGGAAAACGTCGCCCCCTTCCTCCCAGGCGACGGTCATGACACCTCCCGGGCAGTGCACCCGGACGGGGCTCGTCGCGAGACCGTTCCAGATCGAGGCGACGGCCGAGGCCGAGGATCCCGTGCCCGAAGAGGCGGTCTCGCCCACTCCCCGCTCCCAGATGCCCATGCGGATATCGGAGGGCGAGAGGACCTCGACGAGCTCCACGTTGGTCTTCCGGGGGAACCGCGGATGCATCTCGAGGCAGGGGCCGAGCCTTCGGAGCTCGGCCAGGTCGAAAGCACGGGGGAAGAGGACGCAGTGAGGATTGCCCAGAGAGAGCGTCGTCGCCTGGAAGGTCTCGCCGTCCGCCTGGAGATTTTCCTTGACGAGGTCCCGCGGAGCTCCCATGTTCGCGCGAAACCGGAAGCGGGTCTCGGCGCGCTCGAGAAGAGACAGGGAAAGACGTCCCGCTCCCGTCGAGATCTCGACGAGGTCGCGGCTCGTGTGGCCCCGGTACACGAGGTAGGCGGCGAGGCACCTCATTCCGTTGCCGGAGATCTCCGCGGGAGAGCCGTCGCTATTGTAGAGCGTCATCGAGAAGTCGCCCTCGGCTCCGCGGTACAGGATGAGACCGTCGGCGCCCACCCCGTGAAGACGATCGCAGATGGAGCGCGCGACGCTCTCAAGCGCCTCGGGATCGACGCCGCTTTCGGGGACGAGAAGAAAATCGTTCCCGTGAGCTTCGGTCTTGGCGAACGGGATGCGCGCTCTCACGAGGAGCTCTCTTTCGACACCTCGCGGGGACGCCAATAGTAGCGGACGTAGAGGAGCGCCGCGGCGTCGTATAACCCGTGCACCAGCGTCGGAAGGAGGAGGCTCCCGGTCGCGGAATAGACGAGCCCGAGGAGCGCCCCGGCGCCCGCGGCCCAAACCGCGAGCGGCCAGAGGTCGCGGCTCGGTCCGTGAAGAAGGCCGAAGACCAGGCTCGCCGCGGGAAGGCCGATCTCGGGTTGAAGGAGGCCGCGAAAGAAGAGCTCCTCCGAGAAGCCCGCCATCGCCGCTCCCAGAAGGAGCTCGCCGAGAGACGCCTCTCGCACGAGGGGGAAGATGGCGCCCTCGAGAAACTCGTAGACCTGCCGGGTGAACGCGTGCCTCCGGCCGGCGAAGAACAGGCCGAAGTTGAATGCCGCGAACATCAGAGTGAGCCCGAATGCCGCGAGCAACAGGCCGGGGGACGCCTCATAGGCCTTATAGAAACGCGAGGAGAGCTCGTCTGCGCTCAAAGCGGCCCAGACCAGTCCGACGATCCCGAGACCGAGCTCGGGCACGAGGAGCGAGCGGAAGGTCAATGAGAGCGCCGCTCGCGATTCTGGGGCGGAAGCGGAAACGTGGCGAGGGTCCGGACCTCAAGCGGTCCCATCCCCTCTTGCACGCGCCGGAACCTCTGCGCTCCGTCCGAGCTCTTGAACACGCCGGCGTCGGTCCCCACGATTACGTCCGAGGCGACATCCTCTTCGGCGCCCGGCACGGAGATGGAGAGGACGCGCCTGCCGTCGAGGTCGCGCGCCTTCTTGAATTTCTTCCCGCCGTCGTCGGAGAGGAAGAGCCCCCCGTCGGCGCCGACGATCAAGAGACTCCCCCACCAGACGAGCGCCCGCACCGTCTCCTTCCCGAGGACCTCGACGCCCACGGCTTCGAAGCGTCCGCCGCCGTCGGTGCTCTTGAAGAGGCCGGAGCTCTGGGCTCCGACGAAGATTGTTGGCTCAACTGGGAAGAATCTCGAAAGGACGAGGGAGAGAAGCGGCGAGTCGGGAAGCCCCTCGCCGACGCGGGCGAAGCTCTCACCCATGTCCCGCGTGCGATAGAGTCCGGAGTCGGTCGCGACGAAAAGGTCCGGACCTGGCCAACTCATGTCGCGAACCGCGGACGCGACCTCCGCTTCACCGACCCGGGCCCACTTGGTGCCCGAGTCCTTCGAGCGGTAGAGCCCGCCGGAAGTCCCGACGAATATCGTCGGCTCGAGCTCGAAGAGCCTCGCGGTGAGAAAGCTTTCGATCGCAGGAGCGCCTTTCGGCCATCCCTCGACGCGACGGTAGTTCTCGCCGAAGTCGTCCGAGAGAAAGAGGCCCTTCGAACCACCCGCGAAAACCCAGGGTCCGAGACAGGCGAACTCGTCGATCGTGCCCTCGAACCCTCTCAGGTCCGCCCGAAGCCGGCTCCAATGTTCGCCCCAGCTGTAGCTGATGAACGGACCCTCGGGAGTCGCGGCGAAAAGCCGGGCGATGACCTCCTGCGAAGGGACCGCGGTGAGCGCGAGCGCGAGAAGAATGGACATCAAAGTTTACTCCCTGGGGGCTCACTCCCTGGAGTCGAGGAGGATCGTCACCGGGCCGTCGTTCACCAGGTGGACCGCCATGTGCGCCTGGAACTTCCCGGTCTCCGTCCTCGCCCCCAGAGACCGCGCCTTCGAAACGAACGATTCATAGAGCCCCTCTGCCGCTTCCGGAGGAGCGGCGGCGATGAACGAAGGGCGACGGCCCTTGCGGGAGTCGCCGAGCAGCGTGAACTGCGAGACGGCGAGAAGGGAGCCTTCGGCCTCGAGGAGCGAGCGGTTCATCTTGCCGTCGTCGTCCTCGAAGATTCTCAGCCCGACGATCTTCTCCGCCATCCAGGCAGCGTCTTTCTCCTCGTCCTCTCTCGCGACGCCGAGAAGCACGAGGAGCCCGGAGGCGACTTCCCCGATGGTCTCGCCATCGACTTCGACGCGGGCCGAGGAGACCCGCTGGACGACGGCCTTCATGCCGGAATACTAACTCTGTTTCTTCAGAAGCTTCAGGACTTCGTCCGAGGAGGGGCGGGAGCCAGGCTCCTTGTTGAGGCAGCTCATCACGATCTGCTCGAGGATCTTGGGAACGTCCGGCCGGTGCTTCTTCAGCGGCTCGGGCGTGGTGTGGACGTGGTGGTAAAGGACCTCGCCGTCGACGAACGGCGGCTCACCCGCAAGGAGGTGATATACCGTTCCTCCAAAGGCATAGATGTCGGTGCGAAAGTCGATGGCTTTCCCAAGGATCTGCTCGGGAGACATGTAGAGCGGAGTGCCGCTCGCTTTTTCGCTTCCCTGGGCCTTGGCGTCGCGCAGCACCTTGGCGAGCCCGAAGTCCATGATCTTCACCACCCGATCGTTCGAGAGCATGACGTTCGAGGGCTTGATGTCCCGGTGGACGACCCCGTGCCCGTGGGCGTGGGTGAGCGCCTTCAGGACCCCGACCACGAAATGGAGGGCCGCCTGGGTCGTAAGCCGCACCTCGCGCTGCAGGATGTCGAAGTAGGACTCGCCCGACACGAATTCCATCGCGATGAAGAGGCGGTTGCGGTCGCGATCGACGTCCATGTCGTAGACGGTGACGATGTTCGGGTGGTTGAGCTGGGCCGCGGACTGCGCCTCGCGCAGGAACCGCTCGCGGACGTCCTTCACCTCCATGAACTGCTCCATGAGCATCTTGTAGGCGACGATGCGGTTGAGGCGCGTATCCCTGGCGCGGTACACGAGTCCCATCCCTCCCGCGCCGAGCTTCTCCATGAACTCGTACCGCTTCTTGTCCGAGAGCTCCTCTTCCGCGGGCGACTTCTTCGCCGGCTCCGCGACCGCCTGCGCGAGCTTCCGCTCGAGCTCCTGGAGCCGCCCGACGGCGTCTCGATAGGCGTAGCTCTCGGCGACGATCTGCTTCAGGATGTCCGCGGCGCCCCTTAAGTCACCCATCTGCTCGGAGGCGACGGCGAGCGTGTGGTAGATGTCCATGTTCTTCGCCGAGAGGGTCGCTCCCGAGAGCGCCTTCTTCAGCTTCTCGACCGCGACCCCCGGGAGGTCCCGTTCCATGAAACTGTGCGCGAGCTCGACGAGCGCGTCCTGGTAGTGCGCGTCGGTGGTCTGAACCCTCTGGAGATAGTCGATCGCCTGCTCGGTCAGGCCCTTCTTCCGCGCGAGCGTCGCCGCGCGATAGTAGGCGCCCGCCTCGGCGTACATCCTTGTCGCTTCCTCGAAATTCTCCACCTTCTCGTAGAGCGCCGCCGCCTTCTGATACTCCTGGCAGCGCCCGTACATCTCCGCCGCCCGGCCGGGCTGCTCCACCCGCTCGTAGGCTTCCGCCGCCTGCCGGTGGGCGCCGCAATGCTCGTAGCAGCGCGCGGCGTCGAGGTAGTTCCCGGCCTCCTCGTAGACCTCCGCCGCCCTCAGTGGATCTCCTCCCAGGAGGAACTGCACCGCGGCCTCGTTCTTCTGATCCTGTTTGTAAAGCCACTCCCCCCGCATCTGCGCCGCGCGCACCCGATCGCCCGCCTGGGCGTAGACGTCCGCCGCCTGGGCCACCGCTCCTGCCCGCTGGTAGAGATCGGCCGCCTTCACGTGGCGATTGAGCTTCAGGAACAGCGCCGCCGCCTCCTCCCACTGCTCGCCGCGCTCGAGGACCTCCGCCGCCTGCTCCATGAGCCCCGCGCGCTGAAAGGCCTGGCCGGCGAGACGGCAGTACTTGGTGAACTCCGCGTGATCCGTGGGGGATCGCGTGACCACCATGCTCCCGAATCGATCCTCGAGGTATCGCCGATAGTTCTCCCCCGCGCGGCGGTTGTCTCCCGACTGAGCGCAGACCTCCGCCGCCTTCAGGAAATGACCCACGCGCTCGAAGACATGCGCCGCTTCGGTGAGCGCCCCCGCCTGGACCAGGAGCCGCGCCGCTTCGTAGTTCTGGCCGTGCCCCTGGTAGATCTTGGCGGCTTCGCGAAAGCGCCCGCCCTCCTCGAAGATCTTGGCGGCGCGCTGCCAGTCGCCGGAAGCGAGAGACTCCCTCGCGGCGCTCCCTCCGCCCGGCTCCTCTTTGGCGCCGCCGAAGCCGAAGATCTTCTTCCAGCCCGGGCCTCCTTTCGCCACGCCGAATACCGCGAGCGAAAAGAACGCGAGCAGAAGCCCAGCGAGATCGGCGGACAAAACGATTCGGTTCAACGTCTCGTTGTGCTCGGATTGAAGCCCCGGGGCGGGCCAAAAAACGTACTTCTATTATACAGAGCGTTCGGGAGTTGGGAAGGCGAGGGAGGCGCCGTACCCGACGGCTACCGCCGCCACGGTCCCGATGAGGTTGTAATAAAGGAAGGAGACGTTCGAAACGCGCGCGGTGAGCTGGACGGCGGCCACTCCGGCGAGGATCCCGAGGAAAGCGCCGTGGCCGTTGGTCCGCTTCGTCCCGATGGCGAGGACGAAGACCCCGAGGATGGGGCCGTAGAAGTTGGACCCGATCCGGTTCACCGCTTCGATGGCGGACCCGAGGCGCCCCATGTAGAGCGCGCATACCGTCGCGAACGCGCCCCAACCGAACGTGGCCGCGCGGCTAACCGCCAGGTAGTGAGAGTCGGTCGCATCGGCCCGTAGATAGCGCCGGTAGAAATCGATGACCGTCGCGCTCGAGAGCGCCGTGAGCTCGGACTCTACCGTCGACATCGCCGCCGCGAAAATCGCGACGAGGATGAGCCCCACGACTCCCGGAGGAAGCTCCGTCAGGACGAACGTGGGAAAGACGTAGTTGGTGTCGTTGAACTTCTCTCCCTGGTTCTCCTCGACGAGCGCTACGACCCGCCCGCGGACCTCCGAGAAGTGCCTGTCGGCGTCGAGGAACCGGCGACGGGCCTCGGGCTCCTCCTCCGTCGAGAGCGCGCGAGCGAGCCCGGACGCGCTGTCTTTCCGCGCCTCGAAGACAAGGTCGTACTCCCCCTCGAGCAAGGCGAGCTCCTCGCGATGATCCGATTCCCGAAGCCGCTCGAGCGCGACCGGATTGAAGACCGGCGGGGGCTTCTCGAACTGATAGAAGACGAAGAGCAGCGCCCCCGTCAGCAGGATCACGAACTGCATCGGGATCTTGAGCATGGCGTTGAACAGGAGCGACAGGCGGCTCTCGGTGAGGGAGCTCCCGGTCAGGTACCGCTGCACCTGGCTCTGGTCGCAGCCGAAGTAGGAGAGCATGAGGAATATGCCGCCCACCACACCGCTCCAGAAGGTGTACGTCACCGAAGGATCGAGAGTGAAGTCCACCATCTCCGTCCGCCCGGTGGCGCCGGCGATCTTGACCGCCGCAACGAAAGAGATGTCCTCGGGAAGGCCCGCGACCACCGCCCCCAGACAGAAAAGGATCCCGAGGAAGATGATCACCATCTGCCAGGCTTCGACCCACATCACCGCCCGCATGCCGCCGAGGGCGGTGTAGAGGGTCGACCCGGCGCCGATGAGAAAGATGAGCACTTTCTCGTCGAGACCGAAGACGATCGCGAGGATGACCGAGGGGGCGTAGATCACCACGGCGTCCGAGAGCCCGCGAGCCAGGAGGAAGAGGAAGCTCGTGAGACTGCGGGTCTTTGCGTCGAACCTCTTTTCTAGAAACTCGTAGGCGGTGAAGATCCGCGCTCGATAGAAGAACGGGACGAGCGTGACGCAGAGAATCACCATCGCGAGCGGGAGGCCGAAATAGAACTGGATGAACCGCATTCCATCCACGTACGCCTGTCCCGTCGTCCCGATGAGAGTGATAGCGCTCGCCTGGGTGGCCATCACCGAAAGCCCGATGACGTACCAGGGCATGGCGCGCTTGGCGAGGAAGAAGTCCTCGATGCCCTGGTTGCCGCGCCCCGTTCTGTAGCCGATGTAGGCGATGAGGGCGAAGTAGATCCCGATGACGGCGATGTCGAGGACGTGCATCAGCGGGCGAATCGGGAAAAGAGCAGGAGCAGAAGGTAGACCAGAAGGGTATTGACGACGACGACGACGTAGAAACGGCGCCAGGTGCCGAGGATCGGCGGAGGCGAGTCGGTTGGCTCTCCCAATGGCTTCCTCGCGAACGAGGCTGCCATTATACCGAGCTAAAGGCCCAAGGAAGAGAATCCAAGGCCAAGGGGGATAAGGGGGACAGGAGGGGATAGGGAGATAAAGGCGGCAAACGATTTCCGTTCTTGTCTTATCCCCCCATCTCCTCCTGTCTCCCCATCCCCCTTGTATCTTTTCTTGCTAGCTCGCCGCTCGCGCGCGGTAGTCGCCGGTCGCTCCCGCGCCTTCGGCGATGGGGACGTGGTTCACGTGCCAGCACTGGGGGCAGGCGACGGGGCAGACATCTTGTCGCTCTCCGGGAGCGGTGTTGTAGATGACCTCGAAGGGCGCCGAGCAGCCCTCGCAATCGTACCGGTCTTTCTTTTCACCGACCGGCCCGCCGCCTCGGTTTGGAGCGGCGGCCGGCGGGGCCGCGGCGTGGTTGCTCGCGCCGGCGATCGCTTTTCGCAGCGAGCCGGTGAGATCTCCGAGCGGCGCCACCAGGCTCAGACCTTTGTAGCGCGCTTCGGGCCCGTTGATCTCGACCGACCACTGGCTCGCGATCTTGACCACGGAGACGCTCCATGGCTCGTCGGCGGGCCGGTCGGCGAAAGCCTTCTTCACGGAAGAGCCGACTTCGTCTTTCTCTTCTTTCGCGCATCCCGCGATCATGATTTTGAGACTCATCGTTTTCCCGTGGCCTGGAAATTCCCGTCGGACCGCCTAGCGGCAGGTGAACGAAGTTCGTCTTGTACCGGGGTCAAACTATTGTAGCAAATGGACCCGATTTTGACTTCGATTCGTAGCCTCATTATCCTCCGGCCATGAAGCGAGCAGTAGTCTTTTTCGCCCTTGTTTCGGCGGCGAGCGCCTCGGCGCAGATCGAGCCTATTCCCGAGGAAAGCGGGAGCGTCGGCCTCGCGCTCCAGCTGCGGAAACTCTCTTCGGGCACGAGCTTCCTCCACACCGCGGCCCACCCGGACGACGAGGACAACGGCCTTCTGGTCCTCCTGAGCCGGGGCCTGGGACACCGGGTCTCGCTTCTCACCGCGACCCGCGGGGACGGCGGCCAGAACGAGATCGGGCCCGAGCTCTTCGAGGCCATCGGAATCCTGCGGACCGAGGAGCTCATGGCGGTTCACCGGGTCGACGGAGTCGAGCAGCACTTCACCCGCGCCTACGAGTTCGGCTACTCCTTCAGCGTCGAGGAAACGCTCCAGAAGTGGGGGAAGGAAGAGATCCTCGGCGATTTCGTTCGCCTCCTCCGAACGCTTCGGCCCGACGTCGTAGTCTCGCTTCCTCTCGAAGGCGAAGGAGGGGGACAGCACCACCAGACCTCGGCGATCCTGACCAAAGAGGCGTTCCGCGCGGCGGCGGATCCCGCGCGTTTTCCCGAGCAGATCGCGGAAGGCCTCCGGCCCTGGCAGCCTCTCAAACTCTACTCGCGGCGCGCGGTCGGTCCGGGCCGTGGCCGGGAGCCAAATGAAAAAGATGAGAAGGAGGATCCCGCTTCCCTCGTTCGGATCGACACCGGCGCGTACGATCCGATCCTCGGACGCACGTATTACCAGATGGGCTCGGAAGCCCGCTCCTATCACAAGTGTCAGGGGATGGGACAGCTCCAGGCCCTCGCGGGCCCGCACGAATCGGTTTTCCGGCTCGAGGACTCCGTCCTCCCTAAGCGGGCGGGCGAGAGGGATCTATTCGACGGGGTCACCGTCGGCCTCGAGCGGCTGAAGGATTTCACCGGCGCCGCGTTCGTCGGCGAGGGCCTCGATGCTCTTCGCGCCGAGGTCAAAGCGGCGAACGCGGCGTTCGACGCGCGGGCGCCTTGGAAGACACTCCCGCCGCTTCGGCGCGGGCTCACTTTGGTGCGCGAGCTTCGCGCGAAAGTCGAGCGCAGCGACATCCCCGAAGACGCCAAGTTCGAGCTCGAGTACCGCCTCCGTCCCAAGGAGGCGGATTTCGAGAAGGCCATCGCCCTCGCCCACGGGATCGATCTCCTCCCGACGGCGGATCGCGACGAGGTCACCCGGGGCTCACGCTTCCGCGTCGAAGTCCAGGTGACGAACCCGAGCCCGGAGCCCGTCGAGGTTCGCGCCGTCCGGATTCCGACGCCGCCGGGTTGGGCGGTCACGGAGTTCGAGGACGACAAGACTCCGTTTCCCAAGCTTCCCGCCACGCTCGCGAGGAACGGAAAGCTCGACGCCCGATTCGGCGTCGCCGTCGGAGGCAGCGCCGACTACGATCGCCCCTACTGGACGAGAACGGATCCGACGATCGATCGATTCACGCTCCTCGAGCCGAAGTACTTCGGTCTTCCCTGGCGCCCTCCCTCAGTCGCTGCTACGGTCACGTTCCGATCGGGCGAGGTCGATGTCGCGCTGACGAAAACCGTCCAGTACCGTTATTCGGGACGCTGGGTAGGAGGCGAGAAGCAGAAGCAGGTCTCGGTGCTGCCGCGGGTGTCGGTCTCGATCGCCCCCGAGGTCGTGGTGTTCCCCATAGGCGCGGACGACAGGACGAGGCCGGTCTCGGTGACCGCCCGCTACGAGGGAGCCGAGCCCGCCCTCGGGACGCTTCGTCTCGAAGCTCCTCCGGGATTCGGCGTCGAGCCCGCGTCCGTCGATCTCTCTTTCGAGCGCGACAACCAGGCGGTGACGGTGCGTTTCCATCTGACGCCGCCCTCCGCGATCGCGAGCGGAAGTTATCGGATCCAGGCGGTCGCGCGTCTCGGAGAGGAGGAGTTCCGGGAGGGAGTCCAGGCCATCGAGTACCACCACATCCAGACCCGGTACCTCTTCCAGCCTGCCGAGGCGAGGGTGGAAGCGCTCGACGTCCAGGTCGCCCGTTCTCGCGTCGGTTTCATCGAGGGCGTCGGGGACGAGGTTCCGGTCGCGATACGCCAGCTCGGAGCCGAGCTCTCTTTTCTCGACGAGGACGATCTCGCCGAGGGGGACCTCTCGCAGTACGACGTCATCGTGACCGGGGTCCGCGCCTACATGAACCGGCAGGATCTGCGCGCCTACAACCAGAGACTCCTCGACTACGTCGCCGAGGGGGGGACGCTCCTGGTCCAGTACAACAAGCTCGAGTTCAACGAGGCGCAGTGGGGTCCGTATCCGAAAAAAGTAAGCAACAACCGGGTGACGGTCGAGGAAGCGCCCATCCAGATTCTGGTTCCCGACCACCCCGTCTTCACCGAGCCGAACCGGATCACCGCCGCCGACTGGGGAGGATGGGTCCAGGAGCGGGGACTCTACTTCCTCGAGGAGGAGGGCGATCCGCGCTACCAGGATCTCCTCGCCGCCGAAGATCCCTGGCCGTACAACAAGGGGGTCAAAAAAGGGATGCTGGTCGAAGCGCGCTACGGCAAGGGGCGGTGGATCTACATCGGACTCGGCCTGTTCCGGCAGCTTCCGGCTGGCGTTCCCTCCGCGTACAAGCTCTTCGCGAACCTCTTGAGCCTCGGAAAACCGAGAGCCGCAACCGCCGAGTGAGGGCGAACGCCTGGCGCGTCTCTTGAGGATGGTCTCGATGACTATATGCTAATATAGCAATATCATCCGCATGTCGTCGAGCCGCCTTCAAGCTTTCAAAGCGCAGTTCTTCCGGGCGCTCTCCCACCCGGTGCGCATCAAGATCCTGGAGATACTCGTTCGCGGGGATCGCTCGGTGCAGGAGCTCCAGAAGGACTTGAAGCTGGATCAACCGGTGGTGTCGCAGCAGCTCGCGGTTCTGCGAAACCGGGGCATCGTGACGTCGCAGAAACAGGGGTTGTCGGTGCGCTACGCTCTGCGCGACCCCGCCGTCGGCCGGCTGCTCGCCGTGGCTCGACGCATCTTCAATAACCACCTGGTGGACACGCGGGGGATGCTTCGCGAGCTCCGGCGGGAGGGTCGGCGCGGTTAGCGTGGGCGTGACAGGATTCGATCCGGCAATCAGCCTCCCGGCGGCGCTGGCGCTCCGGCTCGGGATCGTTGCCGCGACATTGCTGCTGTGGCGGCAGCGGCGGGTGGCACGTCACGTAGCCTTCCTCGGGTCGGCGGCGGCGTCCCTCGTCACCGGCCTTCTGGCCGCCGGTGTTCTGCTCGCGGGGGTGCCCGTCGAAGGCGCTAGCATCGTCCACGAGGCATCCGGTTTCCGCTTGTCGTATGCCGTCGACGGGCTGTCGGCGTGGTTTCTGCTGGTCCTGTCCCTTCTTGCCGTGCCCATCGCCTTCTTCAGTATCGGATACGTCGGCTATCCGCACTTCCAAAGGCGCGCGGTTTTTCTCGGCGTCGCGTTCAACCTGCTGCTGGGCGCGGTGGAGCT
>Ga0184637_10001992_pt1 | contig 13289 bp, 12 predicted proteins | sample PLM3_127_b2_FD_133143 | JGI IMG/M metagenome (GOLD analysis project Ga0184637, IMG submission 133143) | Groundwater sediment microbial communities from an aquifer in East River, Colorado, USA - PLM3_127_b2 | ecosystem: Environmental > Terrestrial > Soil > Riparian zone | place: USA: East River...
GAATGAGGTAGAGTCGACGGAAAGGCTGAGCCTTTCCGCACGGAAGACGGCACAGCCGTTCGTTTTAGCACTCTGAGATCATACGCTGATGATAGTTGGGCTCCATTGAGTTCCGGCTGACAGTAAAGCAACATCGATCGTAGAATCGGACATCGTAGGCAGCTTATTGAGTTATGTTCCTCATGGAGTGCGAAATTAGATAATGGCGTTAATGGAAATCGTAAAGTGGCCGAATCCGATACTCGATTCACTGGGTGATCCAGTCACGGATTTTGGCGACGGACTGAAAAAACTCGTCAGCGATATGTTTGAAACGATGTATTCGGCGCCAGGCGTGGGACTGGCTGCGGTGCAGGTCGGTGTGGCAAAGCGTCTTTTTGTGATGGACTGCTCCGGCGGTAAGGACCCTGACCAGCGCGTCGTGATGATTAATCCGGAAGTCATTCACGTTGAAGGGGAACAGAACGGCGAAGAGGGTTGTCTTTCGTTTCCTGGAATTTTTACTCCTGTTGAGCGCAGCTTGCGAGCAATTGTTCGCGCGCACGACATTAACGGAAACGAATTCGAACTTGACGACACAGAACTGACCGCCCGCTGCATGCTGCACGAAACCGATCACTGCGATGGCATAGTCTTTCTCGATAAGATGAGTTCTCTCAAGCGCGAACTGGTGAAGCGCAAGATCAAGAAGTTGCAAAAAGCCGGGAAGTGGACCTGAGGCAAGTGGGCAGAAGGCATTAGGCAGAAAGCAGTAGGGAGAAAGCAGAAAACTAGTGAGGCGCGGTTGAACGTTTCGACGTTGCCGCGTTTTTTGCATTGGCGAAGCGGGGGCAAGCCACCCTTCCCAACCACGAGACTACATGGCGTGAGTGGTTTGGTCGTTGGTTGGGAGGCTCTCAAACTACGAACCAATTCTTGAAGTCGCAGTCAGCTCGGGGTCGGGAAGGCGGGCTTGCCCCCGCTCTATGGCCGGTTCTGCTTGTGATACTATTTAGAAAAACTTTTATTGGAGTGAGCTATGCCAACCGAATTTCGTAACGAACCGTTTACCGATTTCAGCAAACAAGAAAATGCGCACGCGATGCGCGCGGCGCTTGAGAAAGTGAAGGGCGAGTTGGGCCGTGAGTATCCATTGGTGATTGGCGGTGAGCGCATCACAACCGACGCGAAACTCGACAGCATTAATCCAGCTAATCGCACCGAAGTAGTTGGTCGTTTCCAGAAGGCGACCAAAGAACTGGCCAATAAAGCGGTGGAGTCGGCCAACGACGCCTTTCAAACCTGGAGGAACACGAGCCCACAGGGGCGCGCTGAGTTGTTGTTTCGCGTGGCTGCGATGCTTAGACAGCGGAAGCATGAGATGTCAGCCTGGATGATTCATGAGGTTGCGAAGACATGGGCCGAGGCTGATGGCGACACTGCCGAGGCGATTGACTTCCTCGAGTTTTACGGGCGTGAGATGCTGCGCTACGCAGGCGATCAACCGCTGGTGAAGATGCCCGGCGAAGAAAATCACCTCGACTACATTCCACTTGGCGTAGTCGCTGTGATACCGCCATGGAATTTTCCACTCGCAATCATGGCGGGCATGACCAGCGCTGCTGTTGTGACCGGCAACACTGTCGTCCTGAAACCTTCATCCGACGCGCCGACCATTGCCTACAAGTTTTTCCAAATCCTTGAAGAAGCCGGCTTGCCTGCGGGCGTTGTTAATTTCATGACTGGCTCGGGAGCCGAAGTTGGTGACGTTGTAGTAGACCATCCAAAGACGCGTTTCATTGCCTTTACTGGTTCAAAGGAAATTGGACTCAGAATCAACGAGCGCGCTGCCAAGGTTCATGAGGGCCAAATCTGGATCAAGCGCGTGGTTGCTGAGATGGGAGGCAAGGACGCGATTATCGTTGCTGACGACGCGAACCTCGACGATGCGGCGACCGGAATAGTGCAGTCGGCTTTTGGTTTCCAGGGACAGAAATGCTCTGCCTGTTCGCGCGCGATTATCGATGGCCGAGTTTACGATCAGATGTTGGAGAAGATTGCGGAGCGAACAGAGAAGATAAAAGTCGGCGATCCGAATGATGCGGCAACCAACATGAGTGCAGTGATCAACGAGAAAGCATTCAGGACGATTAACGAATACATCGAGAAGGGCAAGAGCGAAGGTGGCAGAGTTTTGAGCGGCGGTGGTTCAGATGGGGAGCAGGGCTTCTTCATCGAGCCGACTGTTATTGCTGACGTGAAGCCGGGCGCAACTATCGAACAGGAAGAAATATTCGGACCAGTGCTGGCAGTGATAAAGGCGCAGGACTACGACGACGCACTGAAGATTGCGAACGACACGCAATACGGATTGACCGGCGCTGTTTATAGTGGCGACGAGGAAAAGCTTGAGCGGGCGCGGCGGGAGTTTCATGTCGGCAACCTCTATCTCAATCGCAAATGCACGGGCGCGCTTGTGGGTGTTCATCCCTTTGGCGGCTTCAACATGTCGGGCACCGATTCGAAGGCCGGTGGCCGCGATTATCTTTTGCTGTTTATGCAAGCGAAGGTTTCTGCAGAGAAGGTGGGGGCTACTACCAGCGCGCAGGCTGAGAAGCGGGCGGCGATTTGAAAAATTGATTGACGGACTGCGGAAGAGCGGGGGCAAGCCCACCTTCCTCACCCTGAGCTGATCGTTACTTGCGGTTGCTTCCCGAGTGAACGGCTTTCAAGGGTGAGAAGATCAATCAGTTAAGAAAACCTCTCAGGTTAGGAAGGCGGGCTTGCCCCCGCTCTTAGCTCACCAGTAATCCAGGCCAAGTAAAGCAGTCAAAATGCGCATCATTTTCATGGGTACGCCTGAGTTTGCAGTGCCGTCTTTACGGCGCATGCTGGAGGACGGGCACGAGATTGTCGCCGTCTGGACGCAGCCGGATAAGCCTGCGGGGCGCCGCGAGAAAATGCACTCGTCGCCGGTAAAAGATTTCGCCATCGCGCGTGGTCTGAAAGTTGAACAACCGAACAAGATAAAGACCGACGAAGCGAAGGATTTGTTTGCTTCATACGACGCCGATGTTGCCGTCGTCGTAGCTTACGGCCGCATTCTTCCGCCCGAGTTTCTGCGTGCCCCGCACAGAGGTTGCATCAACGTACACTTCTCTTTGCTGCCGCTCTATCGCGGCGCTGCTCCGGCCAACTGGGCCATCGTGAACGGCGAAAAGAAGACAGGTGTGACCACGATGTTCATCGAACAGGACCTTGATTCAGGTCCTGTTCTTTTGCAGCGCGAAACATTAATAGGCGACACGGAAACCACCCCTGAACTAATGCAACGCCTCGCGAGTAACGGTGCTGAGCTGCTGAGCGAAACGCTCGCCCAACTCGACGTAATAACGCCGCGTCCGCAGCGAGGTCGAGACGCTACCTTTGCTCCGCTACTACAGAAAGCAAATGGGGCCATTTATTGGTCGAGCCCAGCAGCAACGATTGAACGCTGCGTCAGAGGTTTTCAACCCTGGCCCAACGCGTACACCTACCACAATTCGCACCGGCTAATCATATGGCGAGCAGCCGTAGTCGATACCGCACGCCCCGACGCGCGCGAAGGTGAAGTGATTGCCGCGCACGGGGACGATCTCGTCGTGAAGTGCGGCAATGACACAGCGCTCCGAGTACTTGAAGTCCAGCCGGAAGCCCGACGCCGCATGAGCGTGAGAGATTTCCTCAACGGTGCACATTTGAAGATTGGCGATCGCTTTGGTGAAATCTAATCCTGTTTCGCCGGCGCGGCTGGCAGCATTTGAAATTCTGCTGCGCGTGGAAGAGGGCGCTTACGCTACGGTCCTGTTGGCCTCGAAGGAAGAGGAACTGAAACCCCTGGATCGCGCGCTCTGCCATGTGCTGGTAATGGGCGTGCTGCGTCGGCAGTTATGGCTGGACCGGCTCATTGAGTACTACGCAAACCGTAAAGTTGCCGAGCTCGATGTGGCCGTTCGTATTGTATTGAGGCTGGGCCTTTACCAGTTACGGTTCCTTTCTCGTGTGCCTGCCTCCGCCGCTGTCAACGAGTCAGTCAACCTGGTTTACTTCGCGCGCCTGCGCTCGGCGGGTGGTCTGGTTAATGCCGTTCTGCGTCGGGCGACGCGCGAGCCGGAAGTGGACCCCACAAGCAGCATAAACGATCCGGTCGAGCGGGTTGCTGTCGCCACTTCACATCCCCTCTGGCTGATTGAGCGTTGGACCAAAGCATTCGGCGCCGATGAAGCGGAAGCGTTTGCGAGGGCCAATAACGAACCGGCTCCGATCGCCTTTCGCGTGGTGAACAGGCGCGCGCTTGAAGCCGAAGTGTGCGAACGTTTGCGACAATGCGGAGTGGAGTTGGTTCCTTCAAAAGTTGTTAACGGCGCGTGGCGCATGACCGGGGCTGGGAGTTTGTTAGCGGAGTTGGTTGCCGAGGGACAGCTTTATCTCCAGGACGAAGCCTCGCAGTTGGTTGCCCAAGTGCTCGATGCACGACCTGGCCAACGGGTGCTGGACCTTTGTGCCGCGCCTGGAAGTAAGACGACTCAGATTGCCGACCAATGCCTCAATTCCGCGGCGATATCTACAATAATAGTTGCTTCAGATCTGCACGAGCACCGTCTTAGAACAGTAGTTTCATCAGCCAAATTGCATGGATCGACAAATATTCACTGTCTCGCGCTCGACGGTTTACAGCCTCTCCCGCTCGCGGAAAGCGCTTTTGACCGCGTGTTGGTCGATGCCCCATGTTCCGGGACGGGCACTCTGAGGCGCAACCCCGAAATACGATGGCGCATCTCACCCGCTGACATACAGGATTTGTCCCGGCGCCAGAAGCAACTTCTTTTCAATGCCGCGCGAGTAGTCAAACCGGGAGGGCGGCTAATCTATTCGACTTGTTCGGTCGAACCCGACGAAAATGAAGACGTAGTGCAAACGTTCCTTGAAAACAACCAGACTTTTAGACTGGGTCAGTTGTTGCTCGACTCGTCGTTACTGACTCCGTTGGGCGCGGCGCGAACGTGGCCCCAGCGAGACGGTACAGACGGTTTTTTCATCTGCGCGTTTGAACGAAAAGGCGAGTGATATTTGCATAACCACGAAAATTCGTTGCCTTGCGAGCCTGGGTAACGGATGTTAGACTTCGCCGCTTGGTTTTCAGGCTCACTCAGTAGTTCAGGGCTGGAGTTGAGGTTAGCTACGTGAATACAGCCACCGGCGTACTCTCAGTACTTCGAAGGATCGGCATCGTGATCGCGATAGCGATCGTTTTTGTGTTTGGTCTCGCCACGACAGTCTATCTGTCCCTCCGCAGCCCGGAAGTCAAGGTTCCCGATGTTGTGGGCAAAGATCGTTTCGAAGCAGAGCGCGTGTTGGGCGATGCGGGGTTGAACTTTCGCGTTCGCGCTACCAGACCGAGCAGTCAAGTGAACGCCGACACGGTTTTGTTTCAATTGCCTCGCGGGGGCGAGGTAGTTAAGGCCGGCCAGACCGTGGCCATGGACATTAGCCGGACGGTGAAAGAGGGAGAAACTTCTGAAGGTGTCGCTCCGGAAAAGACACCTGAGGAAAAATCGTCGAACCAAAACACAAACGAAGCTGCCTCGGCGAACGAAAACAAACCCAAGCGCAACAAAAACACTAATAAGAACGCAAACGCTAACGCGAACGCCAATACCGGAAATCACAACACGACACTGTCGGCTAACAAGAACGCCAATACCGGAAATACGAATAGGGCTAGTAATCTAAATTCGGAAAGGCCATCAGTGAATGGCAATACCAACGCGAATCGAAGCGTCAACCAGAATGGAAACGTGCATCCAGCAGCGGTGAAGCCTTCGCCTGCTCCCAAACCCAACCGGGAGAATCCCTGAGGCTCTCCGATTTGATTGAATGATTTGCCGAGCAGTTGGCGTGGTTACGTGATGATGAATGGCAGGACAATTGATATCGCCCCCTCGGTTTTGTCGGCCGACTTTTCACGTCTAAGCGAGGAGATAGAGGCAGTTACGCGAGGTGGGGCAACAATCCTGCATGTGGATGTAATGGATGGGCATTTCGTTCCCAACCTGACGGTTGGCTTGCCGGTAGTTAAGTCGATTGCACAGGCGACAGAGCTGCCGATAGACGCGCACTTGATGATCTCCGAGCCAGGCAGGTATGCACAGCAGTTTGTCGAGGCGGGGGCCAAAATGGTTTCGGTGCATGTGGAGGCAGATGCACATTTGCATCGAACATTGGCTTCGATTAAGGCAGCAGGGGCGCAGGCCGGAGTCGTGCTCAACCCGGCGACGCCCATTGAGAGTTTGGGAGAAGCATTGCCGTTCGCCGATTATGTGCTCGTGATGTCAGTAAACCCGGGTTTTAGCGGACAGAAGTTCATACAAACCTCGGTCGATAAGGTGAGGCGCCTGAGGCGCATGATTGAGGAGCGCCAACTCAACACACGGATTGAGATAGACGGAGGTATCGATCTGGAAAATATCGCCTCCGTAGTAGCCGCGGGTGCGGAGATTATCGTTGCTGGTTCTGCTATTTTTGGCGCGGCTGATCCCGAAGAGGCAGTAAGGGGACTGCGCGAAGCAACCGTGCAATGGGTTTAGGAAGTTTTCGGAAATCCACAGTATTTAGTTAGAGAAGTTTTGGAGGTTTTAGTTATGCATTCTCGCCTCAGTGCTCATTTGGTAATTTGCGCCGCGCTCGTTTTGGCTTTGGCCTTTACCGCGCTGGCACAGGGTAGTGGCGCGCAGAGCGAGCTTTCGGCGCTTCAGCGTCTTGACGTGATGCGATCAAAGCTTGATTTGATGCGGCGCTCCCTCAACAGCGCCATCTCTTCAATGGAGCCAAAGAACGCGTCCCAAAGCGAGAAAGAGAAGAAGAACCCTGACGATCCGCGCGAGAGGCTTCGCGGCCTCGACAAGGAAGTAGCGTCGATACATTCCGAGGTTAACGAGGTACGCGGTAAACAAGAGCGCTCAGAACGTTATGATCCCACCGTTCTCGATCGGCTGGGGACTTCGGTGGCAGGGGTTAGTTCTCGCGTGCAAGCGGGACTACAGGCAACCGCGAGCGCCAGAACCGGGGGGGTCACTGCGAGTTCGGCGCCTGCCAGGAAGAAAAAGAAGGGCCGTTTCTTCGGTCTTCTGGGTGGAGGCGGCTACGACAAAGTTGAGGACTTGACCGGCACAGTAGCCCCTGGACGTGATCGCGTACTCTTCGAGGAAGCCGCTAAAGAAGTAAGAAAAGGAAATCATGAGACCGGCCGGCTTCTCTTTTCCACAATCATAAACACCTATCCTGATTCGGGGTTTCTGCCGCTGGCAAAACTTGCGATCGCTGACTCCTTCTATTTGGAAGGAACAACCGCCGCTCTGGTTCAAGCGGCGCAGGGCTATTTAGACTGGCTTACCTTTTTCCCGACGGATCCGCTCGCCGATGATGCAATGCTCAAGGTGGCGGAATCCGAAATGAGACAGATGGGCCTTTCGGATCGCGATATAAGTCACGCCCGCAAAGCCGAACAACGTTTGAAGTCTCTCTTACAGCAGTATCCGCAGAGTAATCTTCGCCCCCTCGTGGAAGATCGTCTGCGTGAAGCACAGGAAAGCTTGGCAATGCACGGTTATCAAATAGGAAACTTCTATCTGGATGCTCGCTTCAAGCCTGGGAAAGGCGGCCTCAAAGGGGCACAGTCTCGCTTTAAGGAAGTAAATGAGAAGTATCCGAACTTCTCTCTTAGGGACGGAGTGCTATTCAAGTTGGCCTACACTTATCAGCAGGAGGAGGAGCCGGACGAAGCTGCCAAGTACTATCAGGAACTGCTACGTTACTTTCCCAACAGCGATTACGCCGAAAAGGCGAAAGAGCAGTTGAGCATTATCGGTGTGCCGATTCCTGATCCCGATCCTTCTCGGAAGAACATGGCACCTCCGGAGCGCCCCGGCTTTATGGGAAACTTGATGAAGGAAGTTTTGGGACGAGCTGACGTTACAGTCAATACCGATGGCATCCTGATTAGCAAAGACAAGAAAGAGGGCAATAGTGATTTGATCGACGAGGCCCTGAAATACAATGGGCAACTGCCTTCTAACGTAACGCCCATAGCGCCTGTGCAGCGTGGGACAACTCGTCCAGCGCCTCCTAATCCCAGCCCGCGACCGGCAACGCAAAATGCGACCCAACCCACCCCGATTGCGCCCGCGACTTCAGCTCCGAGGGAAATAAAACCGTAGCCCCACAGTATCAACTCATGCGCTGTTTTTTCCTGGCCCGTTGTGATCTCATGACGGGCCTCTGTTTGTTTAAGCGGTCTCAATTGTTCATCTTTGCCCCTTGCTCACAGCCACCGAATTGACAGATGATTGAGCAGGAGAACTGAGAATGGAAACTTCGAGCGCCTTAACCGCAAATGTTCAGGCTGAACTGATGCGTCGTCATAAAACGACGGCGACAACAGTCTTGTCGCTTTTAGTTGCTGTAGTCCTTTTGTGCGTTCTTGCTTTTGTCAGTCAGAAGTTTCTGACGCAGCGAAACAATCCATCGCTTGATATCGCGGTTCGTATCAGCACTCTAATTTTCGGGCTGGGCGCCATTGCGCTTCGACGCACGCAGTTTGCGAAAATGCGGTTGCAGGACATCGCTGCGCTCCAGGGCGCGTCCGGGCTATTGATCACTTTGCAAAGGACGACTCTACGGGTCGCAATAATCGGAATTGTAATCGGGGTCTTAGGCTTTGTTGCCAGCCTGGTGACGGGCATACCCTGGTACACCTACCAGGCTGGAGTGGTTGCGGTGGCGGTTCTGCTGTATGGCTACCCCGTGCGTGCCTCATGGGAACAGGCCGTCCGCCGATTCCTACCTGATAGCGGCTCCAATCCAGTGGAAAACCGCAGTTAATCCCGCTCAAGGAGAGTCCAAGCTTTCAATAAGCGAAAAGTGTTGATCTTAGTTTACCGCTTTGGCAGTCTGGGGTTGACGTTCCTAACCTGCCAGCCCCGGCTAGGTTTCTTTCCTTAAACAGCCTTCCTCAGGGCCTTTCGCTTTGCATCATGGCAAGCGGGACACCCCACATGACTTTTCTAAAACTGAATCCCCCGCAAACTCCCACTTCTAAAATCATTGTCCACTCAATAACGTCCGCGATGCTGTTGCTGGTTTCGCTTGTCCTTTGCCAAAGTGCATTGGCGCAAAACATCCAACCGCGGCCGGTCGCCCGTCTCATTTCCGAGCCCGTTAGCGGTGTCGGATACTCAAGGCCCCGTCGAGTGAAGTTAGAAGAAAGCTCTCCTGTTACCGCCGCAACAGCGGAGGCTGGAGCTGCTAATTCACCTTCGCTAGAGAACGCAACCCCAATCGAACGCCGCGCGTTTGGGCAAACGAATCAGGCACGTGTCGAAAACGGACTGGCGCCGTTGGTATGGGATTCGGGACTGTGCCGTATGGCGAGAGTCCACTCTGAGAGAATGGCGCAACGGGGATTCTTTTCTCACGAAACGCCTGATGGCTTGCAACTAAAAGAGCGGGCACGTGCAAATGGAATTCTTCACTTCCGAGTGATCGGTGAAAACATCGCGTATAATAAAGGCTACGATGATCCGGGCGCGTTCGCGGTTGAGAGATGGATGATTTCCTCCGGACATCGCGCAAACATTTTGTATATCGGCTTTCAGGCCTCCGCAATCGGTAGTTATGTTTCCGCTGACGGCAGCGTTTATCTAACCCAGGTTTTCATTGCTCGCTAGACGCCAATTCTCGCGTTATTAGTCGGTGGCGGCTGGAGAGTTTGGACAGCCGCGCCAAAGTGAATCAGCCCTCTCTCAGCCTTCCTTCATTTGCCAAGATCAACTGGAGTCTGCAAATCCTTGGCAAACGCGCAGATGGCTATCACGAAGTAAGAACCCTGCTGCAAACAATTTCACTTCACGACGACATTCACTTTGAGCTAAGTAACGACGGGGCAATTTCACTCTCCTGCGACGATCCGGATATTCCAACAGATAACGAGAACCTTATCGTTCGCGCCGCTTATGCCTTGAAGGAGCGCTACAAAGTCGATCAGGGCGCGCGCATTCGGCTCGAAAAAAGGATTTCAGCAAAGGCCGGCCTCGGGGGAGCTTCGTCAAACGCCGCCGTTTCGTTGTTGGCGCTGGCGCATCTGTGGAGCGTTAAAGCCGCTGCTCCCGTGCTTCTTGGGATTGCCGCCGACCTGGGGGCGGATGTGCCTTTTTTCCTATTGGGTGGCCGCGCGCTGGCGACCGGAACCGGCGCTACAGTTTCTTCGCTACCGGACAGGCGGGATAACGAAGTTCAGCACCTAATAGTGATCACACCAAACGTCGGCGTTTCAACGGCTAAAGCGTACGCCGCACTGGGTTCACCCTCCTTGACAACGACGAATACCGACCCTATTCTTTCTAGTTCGCGTAATGAGGCAAATTCACTACATTCACAACCGTGGTCTCTGCACGATGAATGGAAGAATCGTCTGCGGGACGACTTGAAGAACGATTTTGAGTTTGTGATCTTTGATATTGAGCCTGAGATTGGACGAACTAAAGAAACCCTACTTCAGGCTGGTGCTCTTGGCGCTTTATTAGCTGGAAGTGGTTCGAGCGTATTTGGTATCTTTGCCGACCGGGAAGATCAGCAGCGCGCCGTTAACGAAATTAAACTGGAAGCGGGCTGGCGCATCTTTCCTTGTGTTACAGTGTCGCGGAATGAATACGTCCGCGCTGTGGGTTCGTGGGATATTCCATTCTTACGCTCTTTCAACTTTGGATCTGATATTGGGGCGTAGCCAAGTGGTAAGGCACCGGTCTTTGGAACCGGCATTCGTAGGTTCGAATCCTCCCGCCCCAGCCAACTTTGGCTTGGCGACCGAAGACGGACGACCGGGGACGGTAGCTCATCTCGCCTACGGTGTTCGGTCTACGGTCCTCGGTCTTCGGTCGATTCAAGTCATCACTTGCTTATGGGCACAACTGGCGGCATTAAAGTCTTTTCGGGAAACGCAAATCCGAAACTGGCGGAAGAGATTGCCCGTCATCTGGGTTGCGACATGGGGCGGGCCTTCGCGGAACGATTCTCGGACGGGGAATTCAATTTCCAGATCGACGAGAACGTGCGCGGCGGCGATGTATTTATTGTACAGCCCACCTGTCCGCCCACTGACGAGCATTTGATGGAGCTGCTGATAATGCTCGACGCGTTTCGTCGATCATCGGCCGAGCGGATTACGGCAGTTATTCCCTACTACGGTTACGGCCGCTCAGATAAAAAAGATCGGCCACGCGTGCCCATCTCAGCGCGGCTGGTGGCAAACCTGATTACGGTGGCCGGCGCCGATCGGTTGTTAACGATTGACCTGCATGCGGCGCAGATTCAGGGGTTCTTTGATATTCCGGTAGACCACCTTTATTCGGCTCCGGTTATGATCGGTTACTATCAGGAGAATCCGCTGCCAAACCTGACAGTGGTAGCTCCCGACACCGGCGGCGCTGAACGGGCGCGTGCATATGCCAAGCGACTGGATGCAGAACTTGCGCTGTGCGATAAGCGGCGCGAAAAGGCCAACGTTGCAGAAGTTATGAATGTCGTCGGCGACGTGCGCGGGCGCAGCTGTTTGATTGTTGACGACATGTGCGACACTGGTGGCTCGTTGACGAAAGTGTCAAAAGCGTTGAAGAATGCTGGAGCTGAAAGAATTCATGCGTGTTTCACACACGCGGTTTTATCGGGACAGGCAGTAAAGCAGCTCGATGAATCTGAAATCGAGCAGATAATAATTGCGAATACGATTCCGCTACGCGATCATGCGTGCGAGTTGAAAAAAATAAAAGTACTTAGTATCGCGCCGCTTCTGGCCAAAGCGATCAAGTCGATCCACGAGGAAACCAGCGTTTCCTCGCTCTTCGTATAGCGAAGGGCAAACACTGATGGCTTAAATGGGAGTCCATCAGCGATTGGTTCTGAGATTTTCGATCTCAGATTTTAGATTGCGTTGCCTCTAACGAGGAACCTCGTTTCAGGCCGAGCTCAATTTAAGATCTCAGATCGGAAATCTCAAAACCAGTCGCTGAACGTCTGTAAAGCGGTGTAAAGAGGAGTAGTCATGGCAGAACAGAAAGACATTACGGTTCGCGCCAGAACGCGAGAAGGTCGCGGCAAGAATGATGCGCGACGCGCGCGGCGTGAGGGAATGGTCCCGGTTTCCGTTTATGGCGGCGAAGGCGAAAGCGTGACAGCGCTCGCCCCCTTAAGGGACCTGGCGGCGATTCTTCGCTCCGAGTCTGGTCGTAACACAATCTTCACGCTTGACATTGAAGGTGTCGGAGCCAGCGAGGTGATGTTTCTCGAGCGCCAGATTGACCCTGTGCGCGGCCGTCTCATCCACGCCGATCTCACCCGACTGGTGAAAGGTCAGAAGATTGAGGTTACAGTGCCGCTGCATCTCGTTGGCGAGCCTGAGGGCGTTCGCGAAGAGCAGGGTGTACTCGAGCAGATTATTCGTGAGATTGAAATTCGCTGCGAGCCCCGTGAAATTCCCGACGTCATAAACGTTGATGTTTCACACCTCGGCGTTCATGATGTGCTCCACATTTCCGACATTCAGGTTGACGAGCGGATTGAGATTCTTAACCCGCCTGAAACAGTGATTGCGACCGTCGGCATAGTTAAGGAAGAGCCTGTTGCCGTGCCTGTTGTTGAGGCTGAAGCTCCTGCTGAGCCGGAAGTAATTGGCAAGGGCAAGAAGGAAGAGGAAGAAGGCGGAGACTCCGAAAAGGGCGAAAAGGGCGAAAAGGGCGAAAAGGGCAAGAAGGAGTAGAGACATTTTCGATTTCCAATTGCCGATTGCCGATTCGGGTTTGGCTGGGAGCAATTGGCTGTCGGGAAACCGACAAGCAATTGTCTCTAAAATCGGCAATTGGCAATTGGCAATCGGCAATATTTGATTATTGGCTTGGGGAACCCCGGCAAAGATTATGAATGGTCGCGCCATAATCTCGGGTTCATGTTGATTGACAAAGTAGCGGGCGATGCGGGGATTGATGTAAAGCGTCGCGAATGCCAGTCCCTGGTCGGCCGCGGAGAGATTGAAGCCTGTGCTGTCAAACTGGTTAAGCCGCAGACCTACATGAACCTAAGCGGAGAAGCGGTTGCCTGTCTGCTTGCGAAACACAAGCTTGCAGAGCCTGGCGAGAATTTGATCGTGATATCGGATGATTTGGCGTTACCGTTTGGGACGACTCGCATTCGAGCAAGGGGTTCGGCCGGCGGTCACAACGGCC
>Ga0184637_10001993_pt1 | contig 13286 bp, 12 predicted proteins | sample PLM3_127_b2_FD_133143 | JGI IMG/M metagenome (GOLD analysis project Ga0184637, IMG submission 133143) | Groundwater sediment microbial communities from an aquifer in East River, Colorado, USA - PLM3_127_b2 | ecosystem: Environmental > Terrestrial > Soil > Riparian zone | place: USA: East River...
CCAGGGCGAGTCGCTTCGCGCACGCGTCCATCGGGATCTCGACCGCATCCGCCGAGCTCCCGCCCTCGTACGCTCCTTCTTCCGCGCCCCGAGCGTAGCCTATGCTTCGTACTGATTAGTAAGCAAGGTGGGAGGTCTGCCCCTTCTTGCGGGCCAAGCGCGCATCGGGATCCGTCGTCGACTCGTGCGTCTGGTTGCTTCGCCGCTCGCCTCGGAAATTCACGGTCGGGTTCCCCGCATCGTCGTCCGGGCCGTCATCCGGGTGATCCTTGCGCCGAAAACTCTTCTGGCTGGCCCAAGCCTCGATCAGCGTGCCGTCGACCGAGAAGTGCTCCGAAGACAGCAGGCCCTGGTCTCGGCCCTGCGCGAGCACGGCTTCAAAGAAGTCCTGCGCCACCTCTCCTTCCAGGAGTCGCTCCCGGTTCTTCGTGAACACCGTCGCCACCCACACCGGATCGTCGATCCCCAGACCCACGAACCACCGAACAGCAGGTTGTACTCGAGCTGCTCCATCAGCAGCCGCTCGCTTCGCACCGAGTACAGCACCTGAAGCAACAGGGCGCGCAAGAGACGCTCGGGAGGAATCGAAGGTCTGCCTCTGTCCGCATAGAGGCTCGAGAAGCGCCGCGACAGCCTCTTCAATGCCTCGTCCACCATCGCTCGCATCGCGCGAAGCGGATGATCCCGCGGAATCCGCTCCTCCAGCGCCACATAGCTGAACGTCGCCCCCTGTTCTCGATCGCTTCCGCGCATTCTCAAGCCCCCCGACGCATCTCGTATCATCGATTGGTCGCGAGACCAGGGGTTTTTCAGCATCCTGCTAAGCAAGGAACGTGCCCCGATCTGCACACGAGCCGTTGCACAGCGTCGCGTGAGAAGGGCGGGCTGCCCGGGTTCCCGGCAGGGCCTGCGCACGCCGCAGGCTTTCGAGCGCGGGAGCGTGCCGATTCCGGCGCGCGGCCTGCTCCGCCGCACGGGGTCGGTGCTCACAGTCCCCGTCGAAATTTCCGACGGTGTCGAAATCGAGATCGCGTTCGTGGGGAGCGGGTGGCCGGGATCGAACCAGGACGAGGCTCACCCGATCGCGAGGTTCTGCCGATTCCAGGGGCGCCCATGCTTACACAGCCCCGGGTGAGACCAGCATGACCACCCCCAAGCTCATCGACCTCGATCCGCTCACGATCAACGAGCTCGAGCAGCTCGCGAAGCGCGTCGGTCAGGAGATCGCCCGCAAGCGCGCGGCCGGCCGCCAGTGGCTCGAGCAGCACGGGAACCGGATCGTCGAGACGGACGCGCCGAAGTACCAGAACCCGAACAACGCGGCCCAGACCTGGTCCGGCAAGGGCAATCGGCCGCGTTGGGTCGAGGAGGTGCTCGCGCAGGGCCGTCGCCTCGAGGACCTGCTCACCGACGACATCCGCCCGGTCTCGCGCCGCCAGGGCGGAGAGCGAGGGGGCACGCGCTAGTTCGATGAACTTCGCTCGCCTTCGGCCGGCCTGAATGAACTTCGCTCGCCTTCGGCTCGCTGCGCGCTTCGCGTGCGCGCGCAGGCTTGTGGCCGCCAGGTCGATGAGCTTCGCTCGCCTGTAGCTCGCTGCGCGCGGGCTTGCGCCCGCTTACCGTTCCAGCTCTCCGGCGATGAAGGCTTCCATCCGGAGGTAGGCCTCGTCGTCCGGCCATTGGCGCGGCGGGTGCTTCATGAAGTACGCGGAGGGAGACTCGAGCACGCCGCCCACGCCGCGGTCGAGCGCGAGCTTGGCGCAGCGGATGGCATCCACCGAGACGCCGGCCGAGTTCGGCGAGTCCTCGACCGAGAGGCGCAGCTCGAGGTGCATCGGCACGTCGCCGAAGAGCCGCCCCTCCATGCGCAGGAAACAGACCTTGTTGTCGTTCTGCCAGGCCACGTAGTCGCTCGGTCCCACGTGGATGTTCTCGTCCGCGAGGCGGGTGGCCATCACCGATTGCACGGCCTCGGTCTTGGATTCCTTCTTGGATACCAGCCGGCTCCGGTTCAGCATGTTGAGGAAATCGGTGTTTCCGCCCGTGTTGAGCTGGTAGGTTCGCTCGAGCTTCACGCCCCGCTTGCGGAAGAGGTCGGTGAGCGTGCGGTGGGTGATGGTGGCGCCGAGCTGCGCCTTGATGTCGTCGCCCACGATCGGGACGCCGCGGTCGGCAAAGCGCTGGGCGAGCGCCGGGTCGCTGGCCAGGAAGACCGGGATGCAGTTCACGACGGCGACGCCGGCCTCGAGGGCGGCCTCGGCGTAGAAGCGGGCGGCATGCTCGGATCCCACGGGGAGGTAGTTCACCAGGATCTCGGCGCCCGATTGGTCGAGCGCGTCGACCACCTCGGCATGCGTCGCTTCCGGCGCATCCGCGACCAGGAAGGTGCGTCGCTCCGGGTAATCGCGCATGTGCTCGGCGACGCCGTCGAGCCGCCGTCCCATGCGCACCAGCACGCCGCTCTTCGGGATTTCGGGGCAGAAGACCGCCGTGCAGTTCGGCGGCTCGAAGATCGCCTCGCAGATGTCCTTGCCGACCTTGCGAACGTCGATGTCGAAGGCCGCGACCACCTCGATGTCCTGGGGCCGGTAGCCGCCGATCTCCCAGTGCAGGAGGCCGATGGCGTCTTCGGGCTGCTTCGACGCGTAATGCTCCAGGCCCTGGACGAGCGAGCTCGCGCAGTTGCCGACGCCCACGATCGCGATCTTGATCCGGCCCATTCCCCCTCCCCAAGCGCACGCTTTCAATAACATGCCCGGCGCAGAGCGGCCACGAGGCGTCGAAATGTCGGGTGGAACCCACCCCAACGATCGGTCGAGCCGGGCGGTCCGGCTACTGCCGCTGCTGGCGACGGGAGGCGCCTTCGCCGCGCTGCTCTTCAGCGGGCTGGCCCATCCGCTGTTCTGGTCCGACGAGGCCGACACCGCGATGTTCGCCCGCCGAATCATCGAGTTCGGCTTTCCGAAGGTCCACGACGGCCGCAACGTCGTCTACCAGTTCGGGTCCAACATCGCGCTCGGCGTGGACGAGCGCAGCGACGCCTACATCGGCACCACCTGGGGGCAGTTCTATTTTGCGGTGCCCGGCGTGCGCTGGGCGGAGGGAGTCGCGGACCCCTGGGCGAAGACGGCCCGCGTGCGGCTCCCGTTCGCGCTGGCGGGCGCGCTCGGCCTCGCGCTGTTCGCGGCCGCCGTCTGGCCCGCCTGGCCGCGCGGCCAGCAAACGTTCTTCAGCGCGCTCTTCTTCGCCTGCGCCTGCGTCTCGATCTCGCTCGTGCTGCATCTGCGCGAGGCGCGGTACTACGCGCTGGTGGTGCTGTTGGTGGGAGCGCTCGTCTTCCTGCAGCTGCGCTTCACGGTCTTCCGCACGCTGGGGGTGCGGGGCTACACGGCCGCCGTGTCGGCGCTGCTGTTCCTGCTCTTCAATACCTTCTTCGCCGCGTTCTTCAGCCTGCTCGCGGTGCTGGCGCTCGAGCGGGGACGCCACGGCCCGCGCGCGCTGCTCCCGCTGCTCCCGGCGCTGGTCGCCGTGGCGCCGCTGCTGGTCTATTTCGAGACGTTCTCGATCTCGGCCGCCATCTCGCGCGAGCTCTCGTTCGGACCGCGCGGCCTGCTCGAGAATCTCGCCATCGTGGGTGTCCACCTGCTGCGCCGCGAATTCCTGCTGCCTGCGCTCGGCTGCCGCGCGGCGCTGCTCGCCTGCGACGCGCTCGCCCGGCGGAGCGGGGCGGCGCCCGGCTTCGACGAGGCGCGCGCCGCCTCCGGCTTCCTCTGGTTGCTGGCGGCCGGCTACGCGCTGATCGGCTGCGCGAACCCGCTCCCGATGGAGCGCTACTTCGTGGTGCTGAGCCCGGTGCTGACGCTCGCGTTCCTGCTCGACGCCTGCTCGCTGGTCGCCGCGGTCTCGCAGCGCGCCGCGCCCGCGCGCCGGCCAGGCGCCGCCCACGCGACGGTCGCGGCGGTGATCGCGCTCGCGCTGGTGGCGCGCTTCCCAGCCGCCGGCGAAGTCGCCGGGCACCTCGCATCGCTGCGGACGCCGGTTCGCGGGCCGATCGACTTCGTCGTCGGCTGGGTGCGCGAGCGCGATCCCGAGCCCGAGCGTCTGGTGATCGCGACCAACTACGAGGAGCAGGCCTTGATGTACTACCTGGGAAGCCGGGTGATCATCGGGCTCGCCCTCAACAATCTCGCCGAGGATCGAAGGCTCGAGCCCGACCTCGCGATCCCGCGGCGGCATTGGCGGACTAGCCTGCCCGAGGTGGTCGCCTTCCTGCGCCGCGGGCGCTGGGAGCGCTTCGCGCTGCCGGTGGTCGATCTCCACTACAACAACATCCCGGCGCTCTCGCGCTCGCGCTTCCTCCCGGATCCCCACCGCTTCCGCACCGCGGTACCCGAGCGGGAGGACGAGGCGCTGGTGATCTACCAGCGCAGCTCGTCGCCCACGCGCGACACGGCGCGCTAGGGTTCCCGCGTGTCCACCCTGCGCGCGCTGGCTCTGGCACTCGCACTGGTCCCGGCGCTGGCTTCGGCGCAGCCCACCGGCACGCCCGCCGTCGACGCGCCGCCGCCCGCCGCGAGCGACGCCTGGGCGCGGGGTTCGAGCCTGGAGGCGCGGCTCGACGAGATCCGGCGACGGGTGCAGGCGGCGCTCGCGTATCCGCCGATCGCACAGCGCCGGGCAATCGGCGGCGAGACGATCGTGAGCTTCGAGATCGACGCGCAGCGGCGCGCGGATGCGATCCGCACCGAGCGCTCGTCGGGCTTCCCCGCGCTCGACCGCGCCGCCGAGCAGGCCGCCCGCGACGCGGCGCCGCTGCCCTGGGTGTACGGGCGGGTCGAAGTGCCGGTCCGCTTCGAGATCGCCGCGGGCAGGGCTGAGTAGACTCCGATCGCCCGGGCCTTGCTATTCGAGCGCGTCGGGCACCCCGTTCTCGTTGGCGTCGGTCGCCGGCGCCGAGCGCACCGCCGCGACGGCGTCGAGGTCGAAGCCGGCGTTGTCGGGGCCGACGGGCCCGCCCACGAAGGCAGCCGCCTCGATCCGCACGAAGCGCGCCCAGCCCAGGCCCACGTCCGCCAGATCGAATGAATCTCCGCCCGAGCCGGGCGGCGCGGGAAGCGTGAGCGCGTTCTGTCCGACCAGGTTCTGGATCGGGGTGTCGCTCGGGATCGACGCGTGGGGTGCCTCGGGATCGTCCGCGTCCGCGAGCACCGGGTAGATTCCGGCGCAGCCCGGGTGGTAGGGCGCCTGCCCGCTCACGAGCGCGCACGGAAACGCGTGCCAGATGACACCGTCCTGGCTGACGCTCACGCGTCCCGGCTCCGAGAACGGCGGCTGCGTCACCAGCCCGACCAGCCGCAGGAACGAGTTCTCGAAGACCGTGAAGTCGACGCCGTCGCCGTCGTAGATCACGTTGTCGGTGAACTCGAGGACCAGCGAGCCGGAGAGCCCGAGCGAGAGCACGTCGAGCGATCCCTGATAGAGGCCGGCGCCGTGCGGTGGTCCCAGCACTACGTCGGGGAGGAACGACTGGCCGAAGCCTCCCCCCGAGCCGGGTGTGTACGCGACGACGGCGTCGGCGAAGGGGTCGCCCTCGGCGGAGAACCCAATCAGGGTGGAATGGACGCCGCTCCGCAGCTCCGCAAAGAGGCTGTTCTCGCCGGGCAGGACCAGGTCCGGCTCCCATACGAAATCGGCGACTGCGAGCGTACGACCGTCGGCGTGGGGCTCGAGCGTGAAGTAAGCGGTGATGTCGGTGCCGTTGAGCAACACCTCGAGCGTAGAGGCATCCGCGGTCGTGACGAAGTCGAGCTCGAGATGCAGGGGACCGTGGCTGACCGTCCCGTTCGACGCGGGCTGGAGGATCCGGAGCGGCGCCGGCTGGTCGCAGGCATCCCCCAGAGACGCGCTCCCGAGCAGCGCGAGGCTCACGACCATGGCGCGACGACTGGCGATCATCGGATCCCCTCCCCTGGTAAAGCTTCGACCGAGCTGCGCGTCGCCGACGAATGGCGCCAGCGCGGCAGCTCCGGCCGTTGCAGGTCTTCTCGCGCGGCTGCGAGCGAACCGCCCTCGGGCTCGCGCGCGAGGCGCAGCGGCTCGGAGGCCCCCGTCTCACCGGGACGTACGCCTGATGGCGTCGCGACGAGCTCGATTCCCCCGGCCGGCAGCGGCAGCTGCGGACCGTGGATGCGCGCGTCGGCGTCGCTCTCGGCGCGCCCGAGCCGGACGGCGCGGCCCGCGCGGACCCGCCAGAGCTCGAGCTCGCGCGGCGCCCCGGTGTCGTAGCCGGCGATGCCGGCGGTGACCGCGCCGGGCATCAGGGCGAGCGGCTCCAGCACGATCCGCGACGACGCGGGGGCTGCCTCCGGCGTCGGCCGCCGCGGGAGGGAGGACGGCAGCGCTTCCATGCGTGCGCTCGCCGGGCTCGGCAAGGCACCCCGCCGGAGCCCGCGAGCCGCGTCGGTGTCGGGACCCGCCGTAGCCGCTTCCGCCGGCTCCCGGCGCTCCGCAGGCGGGTTGGTGGCGAGCGCAGGCTCCTTCGCGTGCGGCGAGCCGCTCGCCTGCGAGTCGTCGTCAGCCGGTCTCGGCTCGTCCTGCGCGACGAGCCCCCTCGTGATCGCGAGCGCCACGAGGACGGCGAGCATCAGAGCTGCGCGCTTTCCACCACGCAAAGGCTTCCCTCCGGATCGCCCACCAGGAAGAAGAGATCGGGACCGTTGAAATCGACCCCGGGCACGCCTGGACGCACGGCGAGCGGGCCCGGTGCGCGAGGCTTGCCGAGTCCCGAAGGACCGACGGGAGCCGTCACCGGCGTCACGCGCAACAGTCTGAAGCGGCTGGCGGGGACGGGAACCGGAGGCGAGCCGCTCAGGTCGACGTCTACCACTGCGATGGTTCCGTCGCAGAATTCGGTCGCGAACAGGCGCGTCCCGGAGTGGCCGAACGCCGCCGCCACCACGAAGCCGTCACAGCTCGCGGCGGGCGCACCGTTCGGAAGCGCGTCGACCTCGAGCGGGCGCGCCGCGTAGAAGATGCGCGCGTCGACGAAGCCGGCGCGCGCGTCGCTTCCGTCGAGCAGCACGGGTGGATCGACGGGCGCGAGCGGAGGGATCGCGTCGAGCGCCGCGAGATCGATGGCGTAGAGCTGGCGGCCCGTCGCGCTGCCCGTGAAGGCGACGCGGCGTCCGGGGTCGACTGCCAGCCGATCGAAGGAGAGGCCCGCGGGCCCGAGCGGCACGCTCGCGACCAGCTGGAGCGCGACCGGATCGATCACGTCGATCGCCGCGTCGCTGAGGGCGACGCCGCCGCCCTCGATCGCCGGCGACTGCGGGTCGTCCTCGCGGACGCCGATCGCGCCGCTGCCCGTCACCAGCACCAGCGGGCGTCCGCCGGGGGTGACGACCGGCGTCGCGTCGGTCGGGTTGAAGACGCTGGTGAAGATCGCCCGCACCAGCGCGCTGGGCGCGATCCGCGGCGGTACCGAAGCGAGATCGACGTCGTAGACGAGCACGCTTCCCGGCAGGAACTGCGTGTTCGCCGTCCCCGGATCCTCGCCCAGGTTCGAGGTCGTGACGAAGAGGTGCCCCTGCGCGAGCGCGGCTCCGGACGTGAACGTGGTGAGCAGGCTGCCGCCGGCACAGAGCGGAGAGGACTCGACCGGATCCCCGCGCGAATCGAGCGCTCCCGGCGGGAAGGGGACACACGCCAGCGTCGAGACGGCGGTGCGCGGCGCGGAGCTCCCCGGCGGCGGAAGCAGCGGATAGTCTCCGAGGGCGAGAGACGCGGGAGTCGCGACCGTGAAGCTTCGCAGCGATCCCTGGTCCGCGTTCACGAAGATCACCTCCTCGTAGCCGCTGGCCGTCGCGAAGGCGAGTCCGGGCGCGACTCCGAGCACGCCGTCGAGGGCGGGCGCGAGTGGGAGCAGCGGCGAGCCTTCGTTGCGCCCGTCGCCGTCGCTGTCGGACGGCAGCGAGGGAATCTGCATGGACGACGAGATGCGCGGCGGAACCGGATCGGCGTCGAAGGGCAGCAGCGCGGAGGGCACGAAGTTCGCGACCACCAGGCGCCCCGGCTGCCCGGGGATGAAGTCGAGACCCGCCGGGAAGGCGCCGGGCAGCGGCGTGCACTCGGAGTCGACTGCCGAGAGCTCGATCGATGCGCGACCCGCGCAGCTCCCGCCGCCGAGCGCGAGCGGCGCCGTTGCGAGCGCGAGCCCGGCGAGCCAGCGGCGCGCGCCAGTCATCGCCGGATCTCCGCGGTCACGAAATACGCGCGACCCGGCTGCGGGAAGAAGGTCGCGTCGCGCACGCTCGCGTTGGTCAGATTGGTCGCGCCGACCGACACCACGACATCCTGAAACGGAAGCCAGCGCCGCAGCGGGGCGATGCGCGCGAGGTTCGACGAGAGGCTCGCGTTGAGCACGACGCGGGCGGAGATGCGCGTGCGGCCGGTGAAGGTGGTCGGGATCTCGTCGGTGTAGATCGACTCGACGACCAGCCGCGCCAGCCCGGACGCCGGGCCGAGCTCGGCGCGCGCAGCCACCTCGTTCCGGGTGCGGCCGGGGAGCGGCGTGCCCGTGGCGTCCAGGGTGGCGTCGAGGAAGGTGTAGTTCGCGCGCATCCGCAGCCAGCTCGTGAATCCGGCCGAGATCGCCAGCTCGGCGCCCTGGGCCGTGGCCGCCCCCGTGTTGACCGGTGCGATCGTGAACGGATTGATCAGCAGGAAGACGATCGAATCGTCGATGTCGTTCCGGAAGTAGGCAGCCTCGAAGCCGAGGTTCGAGAGCGGCCCCACGCGCGCGAACGACAGCTCGAACCCGACGTCGAAATTGAGCGCCTCTTCCGGCTGGAGCGCGGGGTTGCCGCGGATGAAGCCCTTGTCCGGGAAGTAGAGCTCGTCGAAGTTCGGAACCCGGTAGGAGCGCTCGACGTTGGCCTTGAAGCGCAGCCAGCCCCAGGGCTGGAGGGAGGCGCCGAGGCGGGGGATCCATTCGGTGCCGAATCCCTCGGTGTCGTCGAAGCGCAGCGCCGGCACCAGCGCCAGGCGCTGCTCGAACAAGCGCAGCTCGTCCTGGAGGAAGACCCCGAAGGTTGCGCGCTGGACGTTCGGCAGCTCGTTCGACTCGAGGCAATCGTTGCGCGCGTCGAAATCGAGCGAGGCGCGGCTGGCAACCCATTCGAAGCGATCGCGCCGCTCGAGACCCATGTGTCCGCCGAGCGCGCTGTTCCGGTTGTCGACATCGATCGCGGAGCCCTGCCGGGGGAGTGGATCGCGGAAGTGCTCGCGCTCGTAGCGGTGGCTGAGGCGCAGCGTGCCGGCGAGGGCGAAAGGCAGATCCGCGGCGTCGAGCGTGAGGATCCCGAGGTTGCGCGTCACCCGGTCGTGGGCGTCCGGCTGCTGTCCTCCGAGCTCGCCGGTCCCGGAGTCGAGGCCGGGCTCGCCCTGGCTGCCGTAGAAGAAGTAATCGACGAGCGCGAGGTGGTAGCGCTCGCCCAGGTCGCGGCCGACGCGCACCAGCGCCGAGTGGTTCTCGGTTCGGGCGTTGGCACGCTCGAGGGGGTCGGGCTCCGGGACGATGCTGGTGCCGTCGAACTCGAAGCGCGGTCGCCGGAATTCGAAATCCCCCTGGCTGAAGAAGCCGTCGTAGCCGAGCACGGTCTGGAATCCGTGCAGGCTGCGGCGGTCGACGGCGGAGACCTGGTAGGTGTCGAACGAGCCGGCCGAGCCGGCGACCGACGTCTCCGCGCGCGTCTCGGCCCGCTTGGTGATCAGGTGGATCACGCCGCCGATCGCGTCGCTGCCCACCTGTGCCGAGCCGCCGCCGCGCGACACCTCGATGCGGTCGAGCAGCGCGATCGGGATCGTCGAGAGATCGACGGCACCCGATTGCGCACCGTTGAGGCGCACCCCATCGAGCAGGATCACCACCTGCGCGGCCGTCGAGCCGCGGATCGAGACTTCGGAGGCCTGGCCCGGCCCGCCGAAGCGCCTCACCTGCACGCCGGGCACCTCGGCCAGCAGATCTTCGAGCGATGCATTCTCGCCGCGGAACTCGTCGGGATGGATCACCGTCGTGAAGGAGGTCGGATCCTCCGGCAGCGCTGCGGGCTCGACCGCGCGCACCACCGCCGGCTGCGTGCGTCGCACGACCGGCGGAGGTGCCTCGCCGGGAGCCGGCTCGACGTCTTCGGCAGCCGCCCCTGCGGCGCCGATCGCGAGCCAGCCCCCGGCGAGCGCGAGCATCAGACGCAGGCGGCGTCGCGCGCGCGGCTCATCCACCCGCTGCCCCCTCCCCGAGTCGAGCCGCGCGCCGCGCGGCGGCGCGCCGCCGCGAGCGCGAAGAGGCCGGCCGTGACCAGCGCTGCCGTCCCGGGCTCGGGAATCGGAGTCAGCACGTAGATCTGGCTCTCCTGCGGAAAGCCCTCGAGCACGTAGAGCACGCCGTCGTCCGCGAACAGGCCGGTGGCAAAGCCGAAGCCGCTCGCCAGGACCTCGCTGTCGCCCGTCGTGCGGTCGATGCGCAGCACGAACTCGCCCGCCGTCGCGATCAGATCGCCGTTCTCGTCGAGCTCGAGGTCGTACTGGCCCGCGAGGCCGCTCGCGAGCGGGTCCGGCGATCCCGAGCCGTCGGGCAGCGCGATCACGGAGACGAGGCCCTCGAACGTGAGCGCAGAGACCTCTCCCAGGTAGAGCGAATCGGAAGCCGCCGCTAGGCCGGCGGCGAAGCCGAGCCCGGCTTGCAGCAGGCTCGCGTTGCCGGAGAGCGCGTCCACCTGCCAGAGCTTTCCGTCGGGAGGGCCCGGGAACGGGAAGAACGAATCCGTCACGAACAGCGTGTTGCCGGTCGCGTCGTTCGGATCGAAGACCACGTCGGCGACACCCGGAACGGTCCCCGACGGAGCCAGCTCGAGATCGGCGGCCCGCAGCGGCGACCCGAAGACGCCGAGCGGGTTCGGGATCGAGTAGACCGTGTCGCCGGTCTCGGAGCCCGGCGCCTCGAGCGCGTTGTCGCCCACCACCAGGCGGTCGTTCACGGCATCGTACGCGAAGCCCCCGAGAGAGTTGAAGCCGTCAGCGATCACGGTGGATCCGCCGGCGTCGATGCGCACCACCGACTGCGTTGCGCCTCCGAAGAAGCCGACGCCGACGAAGACGGCGCCCGCCACGACCAGGACGTCGCCGGTCGCCGGAGCGGGCGTTGCGATCGAGCCGATCGTGTAGCCGGGGGCGATCGGCACGGCGCCCGCCGGCGCGGCCAGGGCGAGCGAGAGCACGAGATACCAATGCAATTTCGTTCGACGTTCCACGGAATCATCTCCTTCGGCGGCGCGACGCGAGGACGCACCGCACGCGTTCCGCGCCAGCCACGGGCGCGTTCCGTCGTGTCGCGACGGGCGTCACGCTGGACACCAGACCCGTCGCGCGACAGCGCGGTACGCGACCGTTCGCGGTCTTCGGAACGAAGGAAGAGACTCCGCCTGAGCTTGGGCTCGGGAGAGGCTGCTGCCTTCTCTTCTTGCTCCGAAGAAGACGAAAGCCACTGGAAGGCCGGTCTTCTGGCTCCCGGTCTGGCCAAACCTGCGCCTTCCCAGCCGGATGGGGTCCGGCCAGTGGCATCGTGCAGGGCTGGATTCCGGTTACAGCGACGGGCTCGCGCCGGATTCTCACCGGCTTCCCGCAGCGCTCAGGGGACGCGAGCCGAGGGAGCGTTCCCGCGACGTCGAGCCTTCTGCGGCGCTGCTCCCGAACGCGATCCCCTTCGGTCGCGGGCGGGAGACACCTTCCACCGATCTGTCTGTCGAGGCTTGTACCGCAGATCAAGACGTCGCGTCAATCCGCACCCGGCGCGCGCGCAGCCGGCGCACGCCGAGGACCACGGCGAGCAGCGCCGCGAGCAGGACGGCCCAGGTCTCGCGCGGCTGCTTCGCGAGCCAGCCGCCGAGCTCCGCGCCCGCGAACGCGAAGAGCGCGGTGCCCGGCGCGAAGCCGAGCGCCGAGCCGAGCACCAGCGTCGGAAGCGAGACGCGCGTGAGGCCGAGCGCCCAATGCGCCGGCGGGAAGAGGAAGAAGAGCAGGCGCGCGAGGATGACGGCGAACAGCGCGTGCGCCGCGACCCAGCCGTCGAGGCGCCGGAGGCGCTCGGGAAGACGCGCCATCACCCACTCGCGTCCGAGCGCACGCGCGAGCGCGTAGCCCACGACGCCGGCGCCGACGGTGCCGGCCCAGATCAGCAGCCAGGCTTGCCAGGCGGGCCAGACGGCGATCGCCGTCAGCATGAAGATCAGGCCGGGAAAGCCGAGGGGCTGGAGCGCGGAGAAGACCAGCACGAAGAGCAGGGGGCCGAAGACGCGGGCGTCGCGGATCCAGCTGCGCAGCGCGCCCGCATCCAGGCGGTCGAAGGCTCCGGTCGCGAAGAGCCCGAGCAGCAGGGCGGCGAGCGCGAGCAGCAGCAGCAGCCGGGTCTTCATGCGAGGGGGATCTCCGCGCTGGATTGGCAGCGCGCGCCGCGGGTGATACAAGAGTGCCACGGCCGCACGCCCGCGGCGCCGGAGGAAGCATGGCGTTCCATCACGTCGCGATCGCGACCCGCGACATCAAGGCGACGCACGAGTTCTACAGCGGCGCGATGGGCTTCACGCTGGCCAAGGTGGAGGTCGCCCCGGCGGGGGAGAACGGCTTTGCGAAGCACCTCTTCTACGACACGGGAGGCGGCGGGCTGATCGCGTTCTGGGACTTCCACGACGCGGATCTCCCCGAGACCTGGTCGAGCGCGATCTCCGAGGGCCTCGGGCTCCCGCTCTGGTCGAACCACCTCGCCTTCGAGGCGCGCAACCTCGCGGATCTAGCCGCGCGCCGCAAGCGCTGGCTCGACCACGGCCACGATGTCCAGGAGATCGATCACGTCTGGTGCAGGTCGATCTACACGACCGACCCGAATGGCATCCTGGTCGAGTTCTGCACGACGACGCGCGCCTTCACGCCTCAGGATCGCGAGGACGCGCAGCGCCTGCTCGCCGACCCGAGCCCCGCGCTCCCCACCACGCCGCCCCGCATGCAGCGCTACCGCGCGCGGGATCACAAGCGCTAGCGCGCTCAGGCTCCGCTTCGCAGCCAGTCCGCGATGGAGGCCGTAGCCGCTTCGCGCCCGGAGTCGGCCGGAAAGCCGTAGTGATCGCCGGGCACCCGCACGCGCGCGAGCTCGCGCGTGCCGAGCGAGCGCGCGATCAGGTCCTGGTCGGAGGGAAAGATGCCGTTGTCGCCGTCGTAGGCGACCAGCAGGCAGGGCA
>Ga0184637_10001994_pt1 | contig 13285 bp, 15 predicted proteins | sample PLM3_127_b2_FD_133143 | JGI IMG/M metagenome (GOLD analysis project Ga0184637, IMG submission 133143) | Groundwater sediment microbial communities from an aquifer in East River, Colorado, USA - PLM3_127_b2 | ecosystem: Environmental > Terrestrial > Soil > Riparian zone | place: USA: East River...
ATCGAGCGCATCAAGAGCGACTCCCGCTTTCCCAACCCATGAGGTCAAAACAGCCCCAAACGGCGAAGAGCCCCGGCCTCGCCTTTTTCGGGCGAGACCGGGGCTCGGTAGCTTCGCCTTGGTGGCGTTGGGTTCCCCGTTCGGAGCTTGTCCGAGGGAGCACCTCACGCTACGCGGTGCGTTGTCCCTAAGGGGACGCCACCTCCGCGGAAACTGTAAGGAAACTCAATGGACCACCTCCTTTCTGGGCGTTCCCAACATCGACGGGCCCAACCGTCTACGGCTCACCAAGCCGCCCTAACTCGGTGTCACCTACAAAATCTCTCAACTTCGTTACAAAGTCAACCGGAATTCGGCGGGATTTAGCGGGATTTGGGTTCTTTCACGTATCATCGATTTCATGACCCAGACACTTGCACTCGCTGTCCTCGCCTCTCTCACGCTCCTGGGGTGCTCCGGCTCCGGGGGCACCGACCAGGCGGTCGCAGGCACAGTCTCCGACACCCAGGTGCTCGCCGAAGCGGAGGCCGCCGCGAACGACGTCATCCGCAACGCGTCGGACTGCGAATCCGTCACCGCATCTTTCTCCTCGGTGATGGCCAAGCTCGACGAGGTCGAGGGAAAGCTTCAGACCGCCGTCGGCCACACCATCGTCGAGACGCTGAAAAAGCAGGTGGGCACGATCGGCGACGCCTGCGGCGCCGCCCGCTGAGGCTACCCCCCGCAAGGCTTGACTTCGCGCCCTCCGCTATCTAGAATTAGAATAAGAATTCTGATTCTGATAATGGTACGAGAACCTCGCCAGAAGAGAAGCCAGAAGACGCTCGACCGCCTGGTCGAGGCTTGCGAGGGGCTGCTGCGCGAAAAGCCCTTCGAACGGGTCTCCGTCTCCGAGCTCGCGAAACACGGGCGCTCCTCGGTGGGCGCCTTCTACGGACGCTTCGGCGGAAAAGACGAGCTCCTCGATTTCATCGACTCCCGGGGAGAGAAGGAGATCCTCGAGCGGTGGGACGAGTACTTCTCGCCCGAGAAGTGGGCCGGAGTCCCGGCGGAGGAGGTGGTTCACCGCTTCGTGCGTTTCTGGGTCTCCGCCCATCGGGGGCGAAAAGGAGTCTTGCGCGCGCTGTTTCTGAGGCTCCGCGGCCGCCCGACTCCCGAGAGTCTCGCGCGGACCCGGAGGCTGAACCGGAGGGTGGTCGCGGGCATGAAGACTCTCCTCCAGGAGCGGAAACGCGAGATCGCACATCCCGACCTCGATCTCGCGATCCCGCTCGCGCTGGTGATGGTGGCGGCGTCGATCCGGGAGTGGGTGGTGTTCGAAGACCTGAAGCTCTATCCACGGGCACCCGACGACGAGGCTCTGGCGGAGGAGCTCACGCGGGCCTTCACCGCCTATCTCGGAATAGGAAGTAAAAAGCGATGACTCAGGGACTCGCCGAGATCGAGGGCGCGCGGATCTACTTCGAGATCGAGGGAGAGGGATCGCCCGTGGTCTTCGTCAACCCCGGCGCCCTCGACTGCCGCATCTGGGATCCGCAGTGGCCGGCGTTCGTCGCGAGGCACCGCGTCCTCCGATACGACCCGCAGGGATTTCGAGGATCCTCGAGGCCCGCCGGCCCTTTCTCTCACACCAGAGACCTTCGAGCGCTCCTGGACTTCGCCGGCGTTTCCCGGGCGCACGTCATCGGCTCGTCGTTCGGCGGATCCCTCGCGCTCGACTTCGCCGCGGCCCATCCCGGGCGCGTGGCCTCCCTGGTTCTCGTGGGCGCCGGCGGTCCCCAGAACGGGTTTCCCATGCCGGCGGAGCTCTTTCGCGCCTTCGCGCCCGTCGCCCAGGCGATGAAAGAGGACTTCGCCCGGGGGATCGATGCCTGGCTCGAGATCGACGAACGGATGCCTCGCGACCCCGAGCTTTCGAGGCTCCTTCGGGAGAACGCGCTCGATAACGAGGGCTACTGGAAGATCGTGCCCGGTTGGGCCGAGCCGCTCGTCCCCCCGGTCCGGGAGCGGCTGAAGGACATAGAGGTCCCGGCGCTCGTAGTCGTGGGGGAGCGAGACAACGCATACACCCTCGAGGTCGCACTCCTGCTCGAGCGGGAGATGCCGCGCGCCCACCGCGTGGTCGTGGCCGGCGCCTCTCACCTGGTCCATCTCGAGAAGGCTTCCGCCTTCAACGATCTCGTCCTCTCCCAGATTCAGCAGCTCAACGAGCTCGGCTGACCGATTCGCGGTCGTACCGGTCGAGCACCGTCCGGAGCTTCGCCAGGAGCGTGTGGGCCCGATAGGGCTTCTGCAGGAACTCGACACCCTGGTCGCGATCGAGATGGGCGAGGGTGTCGCGCTCGTCGTATCCGCTCGACAGGATGACGGGCGCGACGGGGTCGAGCTCGCGGATCCTTTTGAGGGCTTCGACTCCGCCGAGGCCGGGCATGGTGACGTCGAGGAGCACGGCGCGGATCTCCCCTGCCCGGGCGCGGTAGAGATCCACCGCCTCGAGTCCGTTCGCGGCTTCAACGACGTCGAAGCCCGCGGACTCGAGGAGCACTCTCGCCACGTTGCGCACCAGGGGCTCGTCATCAACCACGAGAAGGGTGCCGCTGCCGGAGAAGCCGTCCTCGGCGGAAGCGACCGCCGGGCTCACCCCCGCCGACTCCCGCGCCGAAGGAAAGACGACTTCGAACGTGGACCCCTCTCCGGGCACGCTCTCGACGGATAGCTCCCCGGCAGCGCTCCTCACGATTCCCTGAACCGCGGCGAGACCAAGGCCCCTCCCCGGCCCCTTCGTGGAGTAGAACGGGTCGAAGATGCGGGCGAGGGTCTTCGGGTCCATTCCCCGGCCGGTGTCTTCGATGGTGAAGGCGACCCGGTCGTGGCCATCGTCCTTCCGGTTTCGCGTAGCCACCAGCACCGAGCCGGGACCGTCGCCCACCGCCTCGGCGGCGTTGGTGATGAGGTTCATGACCAGCTGACCGATCTGGGCGCGGTTCGCCCGGATCGAAGCCTGCTGGGCCAGGAGCTCCGCGCGAAACGCGATCTTCTTCGGCACCGAAACCTTGACCAGGTCGGTCATCTCGGCGAGAAGGGCGTTGAGGTCGAAAGTTTCCTGTCTGAGGCTCGACTTACCGGCGTAGGCGAGCATCTGCCCCGTCAGCTCGGCGGCGCGCTTCGTCGCCGCGATGACCCTCTCCAGGTGAGCGTGCGCGGAAGACCCGGAAGCCACCGACTGGAGCGCCAGGTCGGTGTTGCCGATGACGCCGGTGAGAATATTGTTGAAGTCGTGAGCGATGCCTCCCGCCATGAGGCCCAGGCTTTCCAGCCTCTGCCTGTGCTGCACCTGCGCTTCGAGGCGCTCCCGCGCTTCCTGAGCCCGCCGGATCTCGGTCAGATCGGTCGCGACCGCCCCCACGCCGTAGGGCTCGGCCTCGTCCGCGCGTAACGGAAAACAGACTAGAAGGAAGCTCCTCCACTCGTCGCCCTGGGGCATCTCGAGCTCGCGCTCCACCACCCTCCTCTCGAAGAGGGCGGTGCCCGCGGTATCGAGATAAGCGGCGGCGACGTTTTGGGGCAGAAAATCGCGCAGGGTCTTTCCCAGCGCATCCGCCTGCGGCACCCCGAGCATCCTCTCGAAGCTCCGGTTCAGCAACAGAAATCTCTCTTCGCGATCGGTGACCGCGATGAGCGTCGTGGAGTTATCGATGATCGCCTGAAGGAGCGTTCGGCTCTTCTCCAGGTCCACCATGGCGCGCGTCGTCCTGTCCACTTGCTGGTTGAGATCGAAGTAGAGCCGGCGCAGCCTTTCCGTCATGTCGTTGAAAACGGTAGCGAGAACCCCCACCTCGTCGCCGGTCATGACGGGAGCCACGGTTTCAAAATTTCCCTGGGAGACGGCGGAAGCGGCCTTGGTGATGGCAAGGACCGGCCGCGCGATCTGGAGCGCTATCAGGAACACACCACTCGCGAGGACGAGCGCGGAGACGAGACCGATCCCGAGGATGGTCGTGACCATACGCCTCGCCGGAGCGAACGCCTCCCTCTGGGTCATCTCCACCACCAACGCCAACTCCCGCTCGGGGTTCCAGCGGTAGGCGCCGATGACTGGCACCGCGGCGTAGTTCAAGTACTCCCCCACTCCCGTATCTCCCGAGAGCGCCCGGTCGATTCCCGCGCTGAAGACCCCGCGTCGATATTCCGCTCGCCCGAATCGGGCCGAGCTGACGAAATCGTTAGAGGGGCCGACGAGGTAGGCTTCTCCGCTGGTCCCGAGCCCGGTCCGATCCGCGACCAGCCGGTCCACCTGGGCGAGATCGAGGTGTGCCGCGAGGACCGCTTGCGTCCGGCCTCGATCGTCCACGATGGGCGTCGCGATCGTGAAAGCGGGCCTTCCCGTCACCGGGGACGTATAGACGTTCTGGATGAACGTCTCGCTCTTGCCCCGGCTGTAGAAGAGGTCATTGACCCGATAGTCTCCGATCCGGCGAAGGTCGGTCGAGACGAGGACCTCTCCTCCTGGAGAGGAAAGGAGGAACATCTCTTCCACGTCGTCGAGAGAAGCCGAAGCCGATCCCAGAAGCGATTCGATGCGGCCCCTCGCGCTCCCGCTCTCCTTCGAGCCCGAGGGGCTTCCGGCCATGATGGCGGCATCCCTCCTGAGCTCGGAGGTGGAAGCGACGAAAACGAGGGTCTGGCGGCGCCGATGCACCCACCGTTTCAAATCGTCTTCTCTATCCGCGGCGGCGGCCTGAAGGCGCTCGATGACCGCGTCGCGCAGCGCCCTTCGCGCCTCGGAGAAAGCGACCATCGCCACGAAGCCGACGGTGAGGAGGGACACGGTGAGAAACGACCCCACCAGCCGTACCATGAGGCTGCGATTGGGCGAAAGGTCGGCGAGCCTCATGGCTCGACGCCCGCGGGATCGACGAGGCGGTGGAGGGAGCTCCGTCCCCCGGAGATGCGCGAGATCGCGACGCTCCGCTCGGGATCCGGCCCATTTCGATAGCTGACGGACCCCGTGGCCCCGATGAAGTCGGAAGTCGCCGCGAGTCCATCGCGAATCGCCGAGGAGTCGAGGCTCCCCTGCCGCTCGATCGCTCTCAAGACCAGAACGACGGCGTCATACGTCAGCGCCGCGGTGATCTTCGGCGTCTTTCCATACGTCTTCGCGAAGAGATCCCGAAACCGGCGGGCCTCAGGGGTGTCGAGATCCGGATGCCACTGGTGGGCGACGTAGGCTCCATCGGCCTCCGCGAGGGCCACGAACCGCTCGAGATCCCAGGTGTCTCCGCCGAGGAGCGTCGCCTTCACGCCGAGCTCGCGCGCCTGCACGATCTGCGCCTGTACTCTCTCGCTGTCGTTGGGGAGGTACAGGACGTCGGCGTCCGCCGCGGCGATGCGTTCGAGCCTCGCGCGGTAGTCCAGAGGCTCGTCTCGCGCGAAGGGTTCGAAGGTCACGATCTTCCCGGCGCCGTTCTCGAACGCTCCGCGGAACGATTCCGCGAGAGTGCGGCTGTAGTCGGTCGAGATGTCGTAGAGGACCGCGGCGCGCCGCGCCCCGAGATCTCGCGCGGCGAACTCACCCATGGCCCTCCCCTGAACGCCGTCGAGCGACGCGAGCCGGAACACGAACCGCCTCCCCTGGGTCGTGGCGGGGCTCGAGGACATAGGGCTCACCATCGGAATCTCCGCGTCGTCGGCGACGATGGCGACGGGGATGGCGTGCCGGCTGAACTGAGGTCCCACCAGAACGTCGATCCGAGACTGATTCACGAGGGCGCGAGCCATGCTGGTGGCGGAGTCGGGCCGATCGTCGTACTCCTGCACGATCAATTTCACCGGATGGGGAACTCCCCCAATCAGAATGCCGCCGGCCTCGTTCGCCTCCCGGACGGCGAGCTCCGCGCCCTCGATCGAGGGGCGACCGGAAGTCACCTCGGGAACGCCGGAAAGAACGGCGAGCAGACCGATGCGGATCTCGGGAGCGGGCGGGTCCTGGTCGCAGGCCGCAATCAGAAGCGCCAGCGCGAAGATGAGAGTTGCCCGCCGATGGGGTTTTCGAGCCATGGGGAACTCTAGCAACATTCTATCAACCTCGGAGCGGACTTCCACTCTACTCATTGTCTGGTACCATGCCGGAATGTTAAAGCTCGTTCTGCTGCTCTCGATGACCTCTCTCCCGGCGGTCATGGAAGAACGTCCGCCGGTCACGGGCCAGGTCACCTTCCTTTATTATGTGGACCTCCCCGCGGCCGAGCGGTTCTACCGCGAAGTCCTGGGCCTTTCGACCTCGTTCGAGCTCGACTGGGTCAAGATCTTCCGCCTGTCCTCGGGCTCGTCCGTGGGCCTGGTGAACGCGACCAAGGGTTCCCTGCGGCCTGCCGCAGTCAACGAGGAGAAGCCGGTCATGTTTAGCCTGGTGGTCGACAAGGCGGACGTTGAGCGCTGGCACTCCTACCTGAAGTCAAAGGGCGTCGACGTGGGCGAGGGACCCAAGGTAGGCGCCGACGGCCGCGTTCTGGCATTTGCCTTCAAGGATCCCGGGGGATACGCGCTCGAGGTTTTCGCCTGGCGCGAATAGACTCGCTGGCGCTTACCAACCGTTCGGTATATACTATTGAGTCTACCGAACGTGGAACTCAGATGATCGACGATCCAGTGAAGAACGAGAGAATCGCTCCTCTGGATTCGTCCGCGGGCCTGTATCATGAGGCCCAGGCGGACGGCGTCCCCTACGACGACGACCCGGGGACTTTCGACCAAGAGCCTTCCCGGAGTTGACCCGTCTTCCTACCTAGTCCGCCTCGACTCTCGGCCGATCGGGAAGCTCGTCCACGTCTCCTTCCTCGCGGGGGAAGTGCTTCGCGAGACCCTCTCCGAGAAGAGAGACCCCGCGGCAGATTCCGGCCTCGAAACCCTCACGCTCGATCGTCTCCGTGATTCGCCCGGCAATCTCCTCCCAAGCCGAGGCACCCACCTTCTCGTGAACCCCGTCGTCCGCGACGATCTCGAAGAGTCTCTTCTTCATCACCAGGAACAGCAGGACTCCGTTGCGCCGACGGGTTCGATGGATGCCGAGGGAGACGAACGCGCGGCGCGCTCGCCGGCGCGGGGTCTCGAGAGGCAGCAGACTGTGGACCATGTGGACCACGATCTCTCCTGAGGTTTTCGACTCCGCTTCATCGACCGCTCGCGCGATGGCGTCGAGGGTCTTCTCGCTCACGTCGTTTCGAAGCTTGCGCGGTACCTTCATTCTCACTACCAGCGTCCGCTCGCGCCGCCGCCCCCGAAGCTTCCGCCTCCGCCGCTAAATCCGCCGCCTCCTCCAAATCCTCCCGAGAATCCTCCGCTGCTCCCGCCTCCGTAACCGCCGCTACCGTGCCCGGGAGAGGTCCAGCTCCCCGACTTTCCGAGGCCTCTCAAGAACAGCACGGCGAAGAACCCGAGAATTCCTCCGACCGGAAGCGACCAGAGACCGAGGAATGAAGCGAGGCTTCCCCCGACCAGCGGAAACAGGAGAGCACCCGCGATGACACCGAGCACGATCCCGATCGCGTTTCCCAGAACGCCCACGACGAGGTACGTAAAGAGGAGGGCGCCGGCGTTGATACCGACGGAAGGCTGACGCGCCGGCGCTTCCGGGTACTCGCGGCGGGCCGCGAGCTCGAGCCCCTCGACAGCCGCGAGAAGACCCTGGTAGTAGTTCCCGGCCTGAAACGCCGGGGCGACGCGCTCGCGGATGATGCGCCCGGCGAGGCCGTCGGGAATCGAAGGCTCGAGACCGTAGCCGACCTCGATGCGTATCCGGCGCTCCGAGGGAACGATGAGAATGATTGCGCCGTTGTCGAGCCCTTTTTGTCCTATCTTCCATTCCTCGGCGAGCCGAATGGAGTAGTCCTCGATGGGCTGACCGTCGAGGCTCGGAATCGCGGCGACGACGAACTGGACGGAAGTCTCGTTCTCGATGCTCTCGAGCTTCCTCGTCAGGCTCGCTTCCTCTTCGGGCGAGAGGATCCCCGCCTGGTCCACGACCCGGCCAGTGAGCGCCGGGAGGGCCGCCTGAAGTACGAGCGCAACAAGCCCGAGCGCCCAGAAGTTCATGGCGATGGGCGTAGGCTACCGCTCGCGGAAGTCGAACTCCACCTTGGGCGCCTGCTCGGCGCCTTCCGCCGCCTCGAAGTACGCGGTCTCCCCGAATCCGAACCACCCGGCGATCAGATTGGCAGGAACTCTCCGCCGCCTGGTGTTATACGCCTGCGCCGCCTCGTTGAAGCGCATGCGCTCGACGGCGATGCGGTTCTCCGTGCCCGCGAGCTCGTCCTGGAGCTGGATGAAGTTCTGGTTCGCCTTGAGCTCCGGATAGCGCTCCACCACCACCATCAGACGGCTCAACGCGCCCGAGAGCGAATCCTGTGCCTGCTGGTATCGCGCGAGCGCCTCGGGGTTCGTCAGATCCTGGGGCGTGATCTGGACGGAAGTCGCTTTCGACCGCGCCTCGATGACTTCGGTCAGCGTCTCCCTCTCGAAATCCGCCGCGCCCTCGACCGTCTGTACGAGGTTCGGAATCAGATCCGCGCGCCTCTGATACGTATTTTCCACCTGGGACCAGGCGGTCTTCACTCCCTCGTCGAGACCGACGAGATCGTTGTAGACCCCCATGCCCCAGAGAAAGAGCGCTCCCCCGATTCCAATGACAACTAGCAATATCGCACCGCACCCCAATAGTCCTTTGCGCATGGAATTCTCCTGAATTCGAAGCGCGTGGATTATATGCTAGAACCCGTGGAGCGAGAGTCGATGGTCGCGCGGCTCGAGGCAGAGCCCCGGAGCTGGGACGTTCTTGTCATCGGCGGGGGCGCGAGCGGGCTCGGCTGCGCCATCGAGTCCGCCTCCCGCGGATACCGGACCGCACTCTTCGAGGCCGCCGACTTCGCGCGGGGAACGTCGAGCCGGAGCACGAAGCTCGTCCACGGAGGGGTGCGCTACCTGAAGCAGGGGAACGTCTCCCTCGTTCTCGAGGCGCTGAAAGAGCGGGGTCTCCTTCGGCGGAACGCGCCCCACGTCGTGGGCGAGCTTCCCTTCGTCGTGCCGAGCTACGACTGGTGGGAGGCGCCGTTTTACGGAATCGGGCTTCGCCTCTACGACATGCTCGCGGGCAAGCTAGGCTTCGGGCCCTCACGAAATCTCTCGAAGGAGGAGACTCTCGAGCTCCTGCCGACGATCGAGACCGAAGGGCTCAGGGGTGGAGTCATCTACTACGACGGACAGTTCGACGACGCCCGGCTCGCGATCGAGCTCGCCTCGACCGCCGCTTCCCGGGGAGCCGTGGTTCTCAACTACGCTCCGGTCGTTCGTCTTCTGAAGAAAAGCGACATCGTGCGCGGGCTCGTGGCGCGCGACGAAGAGACGGGCCGGGAGATCGCGGTCGAGGGGAAAGTCGTGGTGAACGCGACCGGCCCCTTCGCCGATGCGGTGCGGCGTCTCGACGAGGCCGATCACGCTCCGATGATCCGGCCGAGCCAGGGAGCTCACATCGTGCTCTCTCGCGATTTCCTCCCGGGGTCGAGCGCCATCATGGTTCCGCATACGGCCGACGGGCGGGTCCTCTTCGCCATCCCGTGGCAAGGCCGAGTGGTCGTGGGGACGACCGATACGCCGATCGAGGAGGTCTCCTTCGAGCCTCAGCCGCGCGCGGAGGAGATCGCGTTTCTCCTCGAGCACATCGCTCGATATCTGACGAAGGACCCGGAACGTCGCGACATCCTCTCGGCCTTCGCGGGAATCCGGCCACTTGCGGGCTCGGGCTCCCAGACGGCCGCAATCTCGAGAGACCACACGGTGCACATCTCCCGCTCGGGTCTCGTCACCCTCGCCGGTGGCAAATGGACCACGTATCGGAAAATGGCGGAGGACACGATCGACCAAGCAGCGCTCGTGGCAGGGCTCGAGGAAAAGGCCTCGGTGACGTCGGAGCTCCGAATCCACGGCTACCACCCCGACCCCGGGAGCTTCGGGGACCTCGCACGGTACGGGTCGGAAGCGCCGTCCGTCGCTGCTCTCCTCCGCGAGGATCCGCGCTTCGAGCAGAGGATCCACCCGGCGCTCGAGGTCAAGGCCGGCGAGGTCGTATGGGCGGTTCGTCGCGAGATGGCGCGCACCGTCGAGGACGTTCTTTCGAGAAGGACGCGGGCGCTCCTCCTCGACGCCCGAGCGGCTCTCGAGGCCGCCCCTTCGGTCGCGGGCCTTCTCGGCGAGACTCTGGGAAAGAGCGAAGAGTGGCGGCAAGCCCAGATACGCGACTTCGAACGCATCGCGCGAAACTCGTTACCGACCTCTGCGGTATAGTCCCGCATGGAAAGGACACGACACCCATGTGGCTTCTCCCCGTATTGTTCGCCCCGCTCATGCTCCAGGACCCCAGTCTCGGCGAGACCTCGATCGCCTTCTCCTGGGGAGGCTACCTCTGGACGGTGCCGCGTGAAGGCGGCGCCGCGAAACAGATCACGACCGGAGGCCACGAGGCGACTCCAGTCTTCTCTCCCGACGGGAGCTCCATCGCCTTCACCGGCGAGTACGACGGCAACGTGGACGTGTTCGTCGTTTCCGCCTCGGGCGGAAGCCCGACGGGTGCGAATCCATGAACCTGCTTCTCGCCGCCGTCGCCGCCGCCTCGCTCAAGGACGCCGTTCTCGCGCGGGTGGACGAGATCCACTCGCGGATGCACGACGTCAATCAGGCGATCTGGACCTACGCCGAGCCCGGGCTCGAGGAGACGAAGTCCTCGAGGGAGCTTTCGGACTGGCTGCGCGAGAGCGGCTTTTCCGTCCGGGCGGACGTCTCGGGAATGCCCACCGCCTTCGTCGCGAGCTACGGCGAGGGAAAACCCATCATTGCTTTTCTCGCGGAGTACGACGCGCTCATGGGCGTTTCCCAGAAGGCCGTCCCGCGCCGCGAGGCCCGCGAAGACCCGTCGATCGTCGCCGGGCACGGGTGCGGCCATAGCGTCTTCGGAACGGGTACAACGGCCGCAGCGATCGCTCTCAGCCGGGTGATGGTGGCGGAAAAGCTCCAGGGGACGGTGCGGCTCTACGGGACTCCCGCCGAGGAGACCGTCGACGCCAAGACCTACATGCTCCGGGACGGACTCTTCGACGACGTCGACGCCGTACTCTCCTGGCACGCGAGCGATCGCACGGGCGCGAGCTACTCCTACAGCAAGGCGGTCCTGGGCGCGAGGTTCGCGTTCGAAGGCCTTCCCGCCCACGCTTCGGTCTCTCCGCATCAGGGAAGAAGCGCCCTCGACGCTCTCGAGCTCATGAACGTCGGCGCCAACTACCTTCGCGAGCACGTCCCCCAGGATACGCGCATCCACTACGTCGTCACCGACGGCGGCGGCCAGCCGAACGTCGTGCCTCCGAAGGCGGCCTCCTGGTACTACGTCCGCGCCGATCGGCACGACACCGTCGAGGAGGTGTTCGCCCGCATCGTCGACATCGCCCGGGGGGCGGCCTTGATGACCGGGACCGAGATGAGCTACGTCGTCGACGGAGACGCCCACGAAGTTCTCCCGAATCGCGCGCTCTCGAATCTCATTCACGACAACCTCGAGACGGTGGGCGCTCCGGCGTTCGACGACGAGGAGCGCGCGTTCGCGCGCGAGACCCAGAAAGAGCTCGCTTCGATTCCCGACCGCGCGCTCTTCGAAGGCATCGACCCCGTCCCCGAGGAGCCGGAACAGCGCGCGAGCTCGACGGACCAGGGCGATCTCTCGTGGCACGTGCCCACGGGAAGCCTCGTGGTCGCTTCCTACGCGTTCGGAGCTCCCGGCCATTCGTGGCAGGTCGCCGCGTCGACGGGAACGAGCATCGGCGAGAAGGCCATGACCGTCGCCGCCAAGACCCTCGCCGCCACGGGTCTCGATCTAATGACGCACCCGGCCCTCCTCGAGCAGGCGCGCGAGTCCTTCCACGAGATCCGCGACCCGCTGACGTTCGAGAGCCTCCTCCCCAAGGACGCGCGTCCGCCGGCTAGCATTCGAAAGTAGGCGAAAGTAATCGCTATCTCCAGCGCTCGAGCTTCGGGACCTTTCGCGAGAAGAGACCGGCGAGAAAGCCGGGGAACCCCGCTTCCTTCAGCTTCCCCTTCACCCGCTCCTGCATCTCGCCCGCGGTGATGTCGGGAAGGGTGAAGCGCCCGCCATCGTAGCAGTGCGAGCAGTACATCTCGCTCTTCGAGCCGTCCGCGGTCGTTCCTCCCCCGCGCTCGTCCCGGCTCAAAGGCATCCCGCAGGACTGACAGTTCTTGAAACTCTTCGCCGCCATGAACCCTCCTGTGTAGTTGCAACTCTAATCCATCGTGGCTTATCTTTGCAACCATGGATCCGAGCTCCACCCGCACCACGCTATTCGGGATATTCGTCCTCGCGGGCCGGAGCCTTACGGCCGCCCAGGTCATCGCCCTTGCCCGTCCCCTCCGCATCTCCGCGACCAACGTGAAGAGCCACCTCACCCGCATGGTGGCGGAGGGCTCCCTCGAGCGCACGGGCCCGAAACGCGCGGCCCAGTACCGACCGGCTCCAAGCAAGGCCGCCGTCGTCGAAGGGATCGAAGCGCGCCTCGAGAGCCATCCCGAGGCACCGTGGGACGGTGAGTGGATCGTTCTCGCGCTGAAGATGCCCGTCCCGCGAGGCGAGCGGGACCGGCTTCGTGCCTCGCTATGGTTCGACGGTTTCCGCCCCTGGGATGGAGCGACGTTCGTTCGACCTGCCTGGCCGAAGACCTGGGCGCAGGCGCGCGCGCGAGGGTATCTCGACCGGGCACCCGGGATCGCGCTCCATGGCGCTCTCCTCGGCGACATTCCCGTCGACCGGCTCTACGGTCTGGACGCCCTCGATCGAGAGGCCCGGAGGCTCGCGCGGCGGATCCGAGCGAAACGAGCCCCCGCAGGCTCACCCGCTCGCGCGTTCGGGTCGCGCCTCGAGATCGGAGGTCTCGTGGCCCGGCTCGTCGGGCACGATCCCAGGCTTCCGCAAGCCCTTTGGGGGAAGCGAACCGGCATGCGGGAACTTTCGCGTCAGTTCGCTCGATTCGAAAAGCGCGCGGCTTCCCCCGCGCGGCGTTTTCTGGAGTCAGTGCTGGGCTGAAAGTTCCCTTGTTGACATCGGACATCGATCTCTCTTAGAATTCGCGACGTTCGCACCTCGCGGGCGGCCCCCCAACCTGCCACGCGGCTAACCTCTCATTTTTTCTTTTCATTTCTTTGGAGGAGGGGGTCGTGAATCCATCGCCATCATTTC
>Ga0184637_10001995_pt1 | contig 13281 bp, 14 predicted proteins | sample PLM3_127_b2_FD_133143 | JGI IMG/M metagenome (GOLD analysis project Ga0184637, IMG submission 133143) | Groundwater sediment microbial communities from an aquifer in East River, Colorado, USA - PLM3_127_b2 | ecosystem: Environmental > Terrestrial > Soil > Riparian zone | place: USA: East River...
CAGGGGATGGTGCTTGCGGAGTCGTACTACCTCGACACCCCCGAGGGCCGCCGCGAATGGATCGACCCCGCGGAAGTCGAGGTGCAGCGCGACGCCAAAGGCAAGCTCGTCTCGGCGAAGCGCATTTCAGATGGCACCGAGGTCGTGTACGACGGTCTCGGCACCATGTCCAAATCCAAGAACAACGGCGTCGACCCTCAGGCGCTGATCGAACGGTACGGCGCGGACACGGCGCGCTTCTTTGCGATCTTCGCCTCGCCGCCCACCAACACGCTCGAATGGTCCGATGAAGGGGTGGAGGGTTCTTTCCGTTTTCTCAAGCGGCTCTGGAGCTATTGCGTGAAGTTCGATTCGGGTCTCCGCACGGAGATGGCGGACAATTTAAGAAAAGCGACCCGGTTCGAGATCCATTCAGTCCTCAAGCAGGCGAACTACGATCTCTCGAAGCACCAGCTGAACACCGTCGCCTCGGCGGCAATGAAAATACTCAACGCGCTCGACCGCTTTGCCGGAGGCAGGAACGAGACCATCGAGAAAGGCTTGTCGATTCTGCTGCGCCTCCTCTCGCCGATCACTCCGCACATCTGCCACCACCTGTGGCGTGAGTTGCGTTTCGGCGAGGACGTGATGACTGCGCCGTGGCCGGAGCCGGATGCGGCCGCGCTCGATCAGGAGGAGATCGAATACGTCGTTCAGGTGAGCGGTAAGAAAAGAGGGACACTCGTCATGCCAAAATCGCTGGGCTCGAGAGAACTCGAATCCATGGTTCGCGCAAGTGACCTCGTCAAACGCTACACAGGGGACCTCGTGATCAAGAAAGTGGTCATCGTTCCGGGCCGCCTCATCAACATCGTCGTCTGATGCGCCTCCTGCCGATTCTTGCTCTCGCGCTGCTCGCAGGCTGCGGCTTCCAGCTGCGCGGCACCGCCGAGCTGCCGTTCGACACGGTCTATCTGCCTGCCAGCGGCGGCATCGGGCTCGATCTCAAGCGCAATATCGTGGCGGGCACCCGCACCGCAGTGGTGGATGATCCGAAGCAGGCGCAGGCGGTGCTCGAATTCCTGCAGGAAGCGAAGCAGAAGGAGATCCTCTCCCTGACCGCGGGCGGGCGCGTGCGCGAGTTCCGGCTCCTGTACCAGGTGGCCTTCCGGGTGCACGACGGCAAGGGCGGCGAATACCTTCCCGCCGCAACGCTGCAGCTGGCGCGCGACTTCACCTTCAACGACGCCGAGGTGCTTGCCAAGGAAATGGAAGAGCAACTGCTGTACCGGGAAATGCAGGCCGACATGGTGCGCCAGATCATGCGGCGTCTGTCGGGCGCGAAGAAACCCGCTCCGGCCCGCTAGGACGTCGCTCTTTCGGCATGCAGCTGCGCGCGGAACAGCTCGAGGCGCACCTTGGGAAGGCCCTCGCCGCGGTCTACACGGTCCACGGCGATGAGCCGCTGCTTGCACTCGAGGCGGCCGATACAGTGCGCGCGGCGGCGCGACGCAGCGGCTGCAACGAGCGCGAGGTGCTGTACGTAGAGCGCGGCTTCGACTGGAGCGCGCTCGCGCATGCAGGCCAGAGCCAGTCGCTGTTCGGCGGTGCGAAGGTCGTCGAGCTGCGCATCCCCTCCGGCAGGCCGGGGCCCGCGGGCGCCGCAGCCATTGAACGATACTGCGCTGCGGCCGGCGGCGGAAATGTCACCCTGGTCTCGGTTCCGCGCCTGGACCGTGCGGCGCAGGCCTCGGCATGGTTCGGCGCGCTTGGCGCAGCCGGCGTCATCGTCGAGGTGCGTCCGGTGGAGCGCGCCCGGCTGCCGCAGTGGATCGCGGCCCGGCTCGCGCGCAACGGCCAAAGCGTGGCGGCCGACGCGCTTGAATTCCTCGCCGACCGCGTCGAAGGCAATCTCCTCGCCGCGCACCAGGAAGTGCAGAAGCTTGCGCTGCTGCTGCCGGCGGGCGAGCTCATGCTGCGGCAGGTGGAGGAGGCGGTGGTGAACGTCGCCCGCTTCGACGCGTTCGACGGCAGCGCGGCACTGCTCGCGGGCGATCTCGCGCGTTATCTGCGCGTCCTCGACGGGTTGCGCGGCGAAGGCGAGGCGCCGGCGCTCGTACTGTGGACGCTCGCCGAAGACCTGCGCGCCCTGTCGGGCATCCACTCGGGCAGGGAAGCAGGCCGGCCGATCGAGCTGCTGCTGCGCGAGCACCGCGTGTGGGGGCCGCGCCAAGGGCTGTTGCAAGCCGCGCTGCAGCGATACCCGCGCCGCTTGCTGGACGCGGCAATCGCGCACGCGGCGCGCATCGACCGCATCATCAAGGGCGTCGCGCGCGGCGAACCCTGGGATGAGTTTGCGAGGCTGGGGTTAAAATTGATCCATGGAGCCCAAGGGGCACGCCGGCCCGCTTGACGTGCGCGCGTACATGCACGAGCTCGGTCGCGCCGCACGGGTGGCAGCGCGCGCGCTCGCGCGCGCGGACAGCGGATCCAAGAATCGCGCGCTGCACGCGATGGCGGCCGAAATCCGCCTCAGATCCGCGGAACTGATCGAGGCGAACCGCGCCGATGTCGAACAGGCAGCCCGGGATGGGGCGGAGCCCGCCTTCATCGACCGGCTCACGCTTTCGCCGAAGGCGGTGGAGCAGATGGCGCAGGGGCTGGAGGAGATCGCCGCGCTTGCCGACCCGGTCGGTCGCATCGAGGAGCTTGCGCGCCGTCCGAGCGGAATCGAGGTCGGGCGCATGCGCGTCCCTCTCGGGGTGGTCGGCATCATCTACGAGTCGCGTCCGAACGTCACCGCGGATGCGGCGGGCCTGTGCCTGAAAGCCGGCAACGCCTGCATCCTGCGCGGCGGTTCCGAGGCGCTGCACTCGAATCAGGCGATTGCCGCCTGCGTGCGCGCAGGGCTCAGGGCGGCAGCGCTGCCCGAGGACGCGGTGCAGGTGGTCGCGACCTCGGATCGGGCTGCCGTGGGCGCGCTTATCACGATGCCCGAGTACGTCGACATCCTCGTGCCGCGCGGCGGCAAGGAACTCATCGCGCGACTTGCGCGCGAGTCGCGCATTCCGATGATCAAGCACCTGGACGGCGTTTGCCACGTCTACATCGACGACCGGGCCGATCCGCAGATGGCAGTGCAGATCGCAGACAATGCGAAGACGCAACGCTTCGGCACCTGCAACACCATGGAGACGCTGCTGGTGGCCGAGGGCATCGCGCCACAGGTGCTGCCGCGCATCGGGAGGATATTCGAGCAGAAGTCCGTCGAGATGCGCGGCGACGAAGCGAGCCGGAAGTGGCTCTCTCATGCCAAGCCCGCGTCGGAGCAGGACTACTACACCGAGTGGCTCGCGCCGGTGGTGTCGATCCGGGTGGTGAAAGGGCTGGACGAGGCGATCGAGCACATCGCGAAATACGGCTCGCAACACACGGATGCGATCGTGACGGCGGACGAGGCGCGCGCGCAGCGATTCCTGCGCGAGGTGGATTCGAGCTCGGTCATGGTCAACGCCTCCACCCGGTTCGCCGACGGCTACGAATATGGCCTGGGCGCGGAGATCGGCATCTCGACCGACAAACTGCATGCGCGCGGTCCGGTGGGGCTCGAAGGTCTCACCACGCGCAAGTACGTGGTGTTCGGCCACGGAGAAATCCGCGAGTAGTGGGGCCTACCGGCATCCTCGGCGGCACTTTCGATCCGGTCCACAACGCTCACCTTGCGATCGCGCGCCGGGCGCTCGACGCGCTCGGCGCCGCGCGCATCCTGTGGATGCCGACCGGTGCGCCGGGTTACCGCAACCCGCCGGTGGCCCCGGCTGAGCACCGCGTCGCGATGCTCAGACTTGCCATCGAGGGCGAGCCGCGTTACGCGCTCGACGAGCGCGAGCTCGCTCCGGGCGCGAGCGGATACACCTATGACACGCTCACGGCCCTGCGGCGCGAGCTCGGCCCGGACGCTCCGCTCGTCATGCTGATCGGGGCCGACCAGCACGCAAAGCTGGACGCCTGGCACCGCTCGCAGGAGCTGTTTGCCTTGTGCCGCTTTGCGGTGTTCGGTCGCCCCGGAAGCGATGCCTCGGCGGGGCGGTCGCCGCGACAGGGCGTAGTCCACGTGGCGATGGAGCCGCTGCCGATCTCGGCCAGCGACATCCGCGCAAGGATCGGCCGCGGCGAGCACGTCGCCGCGCTGCTGCCCGCGCCCGTGCTGCAGTACATCCGGCGACACCATCTGTATGGACATCCGTAGGAAGCAGCGCGCCGTGGTCGAGGCGCTCGAGGACGTGAAGGGGCGCGACATCGTGGTGTACAACGTGGCGCGTCTTTCGTCGATGTTCGAGCGCGTCGTGATCGCGACCGGGGATTCCACCCGGCAGGTGAAGGCGCTGGCCGACCGCGTGCGCGAGCGGTTGAAGGAGCTGGGCGCCCCCGCGCTGGGCGTCGAGGGCGCGCGCAACGCCGAGTGGATGCTGGTGGACCTGGGCGACATCGTCGTGCACGTCATGCATCCGGCGGTGCGCGATTACTACAACCTCGAGGAAATCTGGGGCGGCAAGGAAGTCAGGCTGAAAACCGGTGGCCAAGCTGTTCGTCGTCGCGCTCGCGGCTAGGCTACCGCGCTGGGCATCGGAGGCGCGCGACGCGTACCTCGGGCGCATGCCGAGGGGCTTCGAAGTCCGCTGCCTGGAGCTGAAAGCCGAGCCACTCAAGCGCGTGCGCACGCGGCTGCCGCAAGGCACGCGCCTGATCGCGCTCGATGAGCGCGGACGCGACTTCACGAGCGCGCAGTTCGCGGCTGCGCTGCAGGGCTGGCGCAGCGAAGGCGACCCGGTGGCGTTCGTCGTCGGCGGGCCGGACGGCCTGGACGCGGAGTTCGGGCGCGCAGCGGGCCTGCTCCTGAGGCTGTCCCCATTCACGCTGCCGCATGCGCTCGCGCAGGTGCTGCTGTGCGAACAGCTCTATCGGGCCGCGTCGATCCTGACCGGCCATCCCTACCACCGGGAATAGCTTTGCTAAACTGCGCCGCTCCCCGCGCCTATGGCATCGTCGCTCGACCGTTCGATCTATCTCGCGTCGCGCAGCCCGCGGCGCAGGGAGCTGCTGGCGCACATCGGGATCCTGTTTCATCTGCTGATCTTCAGGACCGAGCCTGATTCCGCCCCGGAAGTGAACGAAGACCCGGCAGCGGGCGAGCCGCCGGGCAACTACGTGCTGCGGGTCGCGCAGGCGAAGGCCCTGTCGGGCTGGTCGCGCATGCTGCAGCGGCGGCTGCCGCGCGCACCGGTGCTGGCGGCCGATACCACGGTCGCGATCGACGGCCGCATCTACGGCAAGCCCGCTGACCGCCGCGAGGCAGCCGAGATTCTCGCCGCGCTCTCAGGGAAGCGGCACGAGGTGCTGACCGCCGTTGCGCTCAAGTATGAAGAGCGCCTGGAGACCGCGCTGTGCGCCTCCGAAGTCCACTTCCGCGCGCTCTCGCCGGAGGAGATCCGGGATTACGTCGCCACCGGCGAGTGCGACGACAAGGCGGGTGCCTACGCCATTCAGGGGCGCGCCGCCGTGTTCGTGTGCCAGATCCGCGGCAGCTACTCGGGAATCGTCGGGTTGCCCCTGTATGAGACGGCCCAGCTGCTGGAAAGGCTCGGACCCCGCAATGACAGACGAAATCCTCATTAACGTCACACCGCAGGAGACGCGCGTCGCCGTGATCGGCGCCGGGCAGGTGCAGGAGCTGGTGGTCGAGCGCACCGCGAGCCGCGGGCTGGTGGGCAATATCTGCATGGGGCGCGTGGCACGCGTGCTGCCCGGCATCCAGTCCGCGTTCGTCGAGATCGGGCTGGAACGCGCGGCGTTCCTGCACGTGGCCGACATCTGGGAGCACCGGCGGCAGAACAGCGAAACGGGCCGGCCGATCGAGCGCATCCTCGCCGAAGGCCAGCCGGTGCTGGTACAGGTGGTGAAGGATCCGATCGGCAGCAAGGGCGCGCGGCTCTCGACGCAGATCTCGATTGCCGGGCGCATGCTGGTGTACCTGCCGCAGGACCCGCACATCGGCATCTCGCAGCGGATCGAGGACGAGACCGGGCGCCAACTGCTGCGCGGCAAGCTCAAGGAGCTGCTGCCGCCGGACGAGAAAGGCGGCTTCATCCTGCGCACCCTCGCTGAGAGCGCGACCGACGAGGAGCTGCGTGCCGACATCGAGTACCTGCGGCATCTCTGGCGCGATATCAGCGAGCGCTCGCTGGGCACGCAGTCTGCCACCCTGCTCTACCAGGACCTGTCGCTCGCGCAGCGCGTGCTGCGCGACATGGTGTCCGCGGAAACGGGCCGCGTGCTGGTCGATTCGCGCGAGAACTACCACAGGCTCGCCGCTTTCGCCGAAACCTACACGCCCAACGTGCGCGCCAAGCTCGAGCACTACACCGGCGAGCGCCCCCTGTTCGACCTGTACAACGTGGAGCCGGAGATCGAGAAGGCGCTGTCGCGGCGTGTGGACCTCAAATCGGGCGGGACCCTCATCATCGACCAGACCGAGGCCATGACCACCATCGACGTCAACACCGGCGGCTTCGTCGGCAGCCGCAACTTCGACGACACGGTATTCAAGACCAACCTGGAGGCGACGCATTCGATCGCGCGCCAGCTCAGGCTGAGGAATCTCGGCGGCATCATCGTGGTCGACTTCATCGACATGGATTCGGAAGAGCACCGCGGCGCGGTGCTGGAGGAGTTCCGCCGCGCGCTCGCGCGCGACCGCACGCGCATGACGGTGAACGGATTCACCGCGCTCGGCCTGGTAGAGATGACGCGCAAGCGCACGCGCGAGTCCCTCGCGCACGTGCTGTGCGAGCCCTGCCCGACGTGCGGCGGGCGCGGCGAAGTGAGGACCGCGCGTACCGTCTGCTACGAGATCCTGCGCGAAATCCTGCGCGAGGCGCGCCAGTTCAATGCGCGCGAATTCCGCGTGCTCGCGGCGCAGTCAGTGATCGACCTGCTGCAGGAAGAGGAGTCGCCCGCGGTGGCGATGCTGTCGGATTTCATCGGCAGGACGGTGTCGCTGCAGGTCGAATCGGGCTACTCCCAGGAGCAGTACGACATCGTGCTGATGTGACCGATGGGAGGCGCGAGCGCCTCTCAATCCGCGTAGACGCCGGCTTTCTTGATGATCGGCCCCCACTTGTCGATCTCGGCCTTGAGGTGCGCGGCGAGCGCGGCGGGGTTCGCCTTGTCGAGCGGCACCGCCTCGGCGCCGAGGTCGGCGAAGCGCTTTCTCACCGTGTCATCCTTGAGCGCTTCCTGAAGCGCCGCCACCAGCTTGTCGATCACCGGCTTGGGCGTTCCCTTGGGCGCGTAGAAGGCGTGCCAGATCCCGACCTCGAAGCCCTTCAACCCGAGCTCGTCGAGCGTCGGCACGTCCGGCAGCGAGGGCACGCGCTTCCTCGAGGTCACGGCGAACACCTTCACCTTGCCGCTCTTGATCTGGTTGGTGGTGTTGGTGGTCTGGTCGCACATGAAATCCACCTGGCCGCCGAGCAGGTCGTTCATCGCCGGCGCGGTGCCCTTGTACGGCACGGTCAGCAGGTCGGTCTGGATCGCGCTCATGAAGAGCATGCCGCACAGGTGCGAGGCCGCGCCGATGCCGGCGTTGGCGTAGGTGACCTTCGCCTTGTTGGCCTTGATGTAGGCGAGGAACTCGTTGTAGTCCTTGGCCGGGAAATTCTGCCGCGCGATGATCGTCATCGGCACGTCGTTGATCATGCCGATGTACTCGAAATCGGTGAGCGGGTTGAAGCGCAGCTGGCGGTACAGGGCCGGCGTGGTCGCCATGCCGATGTGGTGGATGAGGATCGTGTAGCCGTCGGGCTTCGAGTTCTTCACTGTCTCGGGGCCAAGGATACCGCCGCCGCTCGGCTTGTTCTCCACGATGACGGTCTGGCCGAGCGGCTTGGTCATCGCCTGCGCCATCACGCGAGCGACGGTGTCGGTCGGTCCACCGGCCGCATACGGCACCAGCATCGTTATCGGCTTGGTCGGATACTGCGCGAGGGCGACGCTGGAAATTGCGGCTAGCGCAAGCGCAGCCGCGCAAACTGCTGACTTCAACATGGTCTTGCCTCTCTTGTGGGGGTGCGACATGGTAGGCGCCGGGGTGCGGTTCCGGTTTGACTGGGATCAATTGCGGCCTGAATGCGAAACCTGCTGGCGCGCCCGGCGGGACTCGAACCCACGACCTTCGGCTTCGGAGGCCGACACTCTATCCATCTGAGCTACGGGCGCTATTCAGGAAAACGAAGTTTCACGCTAAAATCAGTATTTTACCAGCAGCGTGCGAAGGACTCCGGCATGAGCGAGCACGACGCGCATTCCTCCTTCATCAAGACCCCGCAGCAGCTCGTCGTGGTGGTGCTGCTCTCGTTCATCGTGCCCATCATCGGCATCGTCATGGTGGTGCAGCTCATCGTCAACCGGCCCCATGCCGAGCCCACGGCAATGAAGCCCGAAGCGGTCGCGGCGCGCATCCAGCCGGTGGGTCGGATCGAATTTGGCGCGGTGTCCGGCAGCGGCGCCGCGCGCGCGCCGAAATCCGGCGAGGAGGTGGTGAAGTCCGCATGCGCGGTCTGCCACGAAACCGGCGCCGCGGGCGCGCCGAAGATCGGTGACAAGGCGGCTTGGGCGAAGTTGCTGAAGGCGGGGCTGGGCGAGCTTGCCAAGAGCGCGATCGCGGGCGTGCGTGCCATGCCGCCGCGCGGCGGCAACCCGGAGCTGTCCGACCTGGAGGTCGCGCGCGCGATCGTGTACATGGGCAACCTTTCGGGCGGCAAGCTGAAGGAACCCGCAGAAGCCGCGCCCGCGGCCAAGCAGTAGCGGTGGCGCTGGGGCGCAGCCAGCGCATTTGCCGGAGCAGCAGTGCAATTTCTCTTCATCACCGATCCGCCTGACACTCTCAAGGCGTACAAGGACACGACCGTTTCGATGATGCGCGCCGCTCAGGCGCGCGGCCACACGGTGCACGTATGCCGGCAGGACGGACTCGCCTGGAGCGAAGCCGGGGTGACCGCCGATTCCATGCGCATCTCGCTCACCGACGACGACGAAGACTGGTACCAGGCCCCGCAGCGGGCGTGCCGCAACCTGGAATCGTTCGACGCGGTGCTGATGCGCAAGGACCCGCCTTTCGATCTCGAATACGTGACCAGCACCTGGCTGCTTTCTGCGGCCGAGCGCTCCGGCGCACGGGTCTTCAACGCACCGGGCGCGATCCGCGACCATAACGAGAAGCTCGCGATCGCCGAGTTTCCGCAGTTCGTGGTCCCGACTCTGGTGAGCCGGGATCCGCAGCAATTGCACGCCTTCATCGACGCGCAGCAGGACGTGGTCGTCAAGCGCCTGGACGGGATGGGCGGCGACAGCATTTTCCGCGTGCGCGCCGACGACCCGAACCGCAACGTGATCGTGGAGACGATGGCGCGCACCGGCGAGCGCTCGGTGATGGCGCAGCGCTACGTCCCGGAGATCCGCGATGGCGACAAGCGGATCCTGCTGATCGACGGCAAACCGGTCCCCTACTGCCTGGCGCGGATACCCAAGCCAGGCGAGTCGCGTGGCAATCTCGCAGCCGGGGGGCGCGGCGTCGCGCAGCCGCTCTCGCCGCGCGACCTGGAGATCGCGCAAGGACTGGGAACGGCGCTCGCCGCGCGCGGCCTGCTGCTCGTAGGCCTGGACGTGATCGGCGACTGGCTCACCGAGGTCAACGTCACCAGCCCGACCTGCTTTCGCGAGATCCAGGATCAGACGGGGTTGGACGTTGGCGGCATGTTCGTGGACGCGCTGGAGGCGAAACTGCGATGATCGGCATTCTCGTCGTCACCCACGGCGCCACCGGCGAACACCTGCTCGCGACCGCGGCGCAGATCGTGGGTCCGGCAGCGGCGCAAGCGGCTGCGATCGGGGTCGGGCTGAACGAGGACCCGGAAGCGGCGCTCGCCCGCGTACGCGCGGCTGCCGCGCTCGTGAACGACGGCTCCGGTGTGCTCGTGCTCACCGACATGTACGGTGCGACACCCGGCAATGTCGCCGCATGTCTGCTCGCAGACGGCCAGATCGAAGGCGTCGCGGGGCTTTCGCTGCCGATGCTGGTGCGGGCGCTCTCGGGACGGGAGGGAACGCTTGCCGCTGCCGTAGAGCGCGCACTCTCGGGCGGCACGGAGGGCGTGGTGCACATGAACCGGGACAGCTGCCGCAATGCCCAGCGCTGAAGCGACCATCGTCAACAAGCTCGGCCTGCACGCCCGCGCCTCGGCCAAGCTGACCCAGATCGCGAGCGCATATCAGAGCGAGGTCTGGCTCACGCGCAATGGCCGCAGGGTGAACGCCAAGAGCATCATGGGCGTCATGATGCTTGCAGCCGGCAAGGGCTCGGTGGTCCTCATCGAGACCGACGGTAGCGACGCCGAGGACGCGCTCGGCGCGGTGCTGTGCCTGATCGAAGGCCGGTTCGGCGAAGGCGAATAGCGGCGATGTCCCGGCAACGCGCCGCCCGCGCATGAACTTCGCACTGCACGGCTCGAGCGTGTCGGCCGGCATCACCATCGGCCACGCCCACCTGGTGTCGAGCGCGCGGCTCGAGGTTGCGCACTACGAGCTGGCGGAAGAGTCGGTGCAAGCCGAGATCTTTCGTTTCGATGCCGCGATCGCGCGCGCGAAGCAGGATCTGTCCGCGCTCGAAGCGCATATCCCAGCGGATGCGCCGCATGAGTTCGCCGCTTTCCTCAACCTGCACCGCATGATCCTGGAGGACTCGTCGCTCTCGCAGGCGCCGCGCGAGCTGATCCGCGAGCGCAGGTGCAACGCCGAGTGGGCGCTGGTGCAGCAGATGGAAAAGCTGGTCGAGCAGTTCGAGGAGATGGACGACGCGTACCTGCGCGAGCGCCGGCACGACATCCAGCAGGTGGTAGAGCGCGTGCTGAAAGCGCTGCTCGGCGGGCACGGGCTGGCCGAGGCGCAGGTGTCCGACGAGCGCCAGCTCATCGTGGTCGCGCACGACCTGTCGCCGGCCGACATGATCCTGTTCAAGCGCCACCGCTTCGGCGGCTTCGTCACGGACGTCGGCGGCGTGACCTCGCATACCGCGATCGTGGCGCGCAGCCTCAACATTCCGGCGATCGTGGGCCTGCATCACGCGCGCCAGATGATCCGCGAGGGCGACCTCCTGATCGTGGACGGGATCCAGGGCGTGCTGGTGGTGGATCCGGACCCGGTGGTGCTCGCCGAGTACCAGCTGCTGCGCTCGCAGCACGAACTCGAGCGCGCCAAGCTCAAGCGCCTGAAGAGCACGCGCGCCGCGACGCTGGACGGCACCCCGGTCGAGCTGTTCGCCAATATCGAGCTGCCCCAGGACACGGAGCAGGCGCGGGCCGCCGGCGCGCAGGGCGTGGGTCTGTTCCGCACCGAGTTCCTGTTCATGAACCGCAAGGACCCGCCCTCCGAGGACGAGCAATACGAAGCCTATCGCGACGTCGCCAGGGCGATGGGCACCAAGCCGGTCGTGATCCGGACGCTCGACCTCGGCGCCGACAAGGCGCTCGACGGAAATGGCGCGGCCATGCCCAACCCGGCGCTCGGCCTGCGCGCGATCCGCTACTGCCTGGCCGAGCCGCAGCTGTTCCTGATCCAGCTGCGGGCCATCCTGCGCGCTTCCGCGCACGGGCGCGTGCGCATCCTGCTGCCGATGCTCGCGCATGCGCACGAGATCGACCAGTCGCTCGCGCTGCTCAGCCAGGCGAAGCAGCAACTGGACGAGCGCGGCGTGTCGTACAACGCGACGGTCCAGGTGGGCGGCATGATCGAGATTCCCGCGGCCGCTCTCGCGCTGCCGATGTTCATGAAGCGCCTGGATTTCCTGTCGCTGGGGACGAACGACCTGATCCAGTACACGCTCGCGATCGACCGCACCGACGATGCCGTCGCGCATCTCTACGATCCGCTGCATCCCGCGGTGCTGCATCTCGTCGCGCATACCATCCAGACGGCGAACCGCGGCGGCGTGCCGATCGCGGTATGCGGCGAGATGGCGGGCGACGCCACCCTCACCCGGCTGCTGCTCGGCATGGGGCTGAGGAACTTTTCGATGCACCCGGCGCAACTGCTCGCAATCAAGGAACGGGTCCTGCGCACCAGCGTCGGCGATGCGCACGCGCTGGTCCAGCGCGTGCTGCGATCGAGCGATCCGGCGAAGACGCGCGAGCTGCTTGGCAAGCTGAATGCCTAGGAATAAATAGGGACAGACCCTATTTTTCGCCATGCCCGGACCGCTCGACGGCGTTCGCGTACTCGACCTCACCACGGTCGTGATGGGGCCGTATGCGACGCAAATCCTTGCCGACTTCGGCGCCGATGTGATCAAGCTCGAGCCACCAGAGGGAGATGTCATGCGCTACGCGGCGCCTATGCGCTCCAAAGGCATGGGACACATCTTCCTCAACGCCAACCGGAACAAGCGCAGCGTGGTCCTCGATCTGAAGACGGACGCCGGACGCGCCGCCTGCCTTGCGATCGCCCGGAGCGCGGACGTGCTCGTCTACAACATCCGGCCGCAGGCCATGGCGCGCCTGAAGCTCGGCTACGAAGACGTGCGCGCGGTCAACCCGCGCATTCTCTATGTCGGCGCGTTCGGCTACAGCCAGCGCGGACCCTACGCGGCGAAGGCGGCCTACGACGATCTGATCCAGGGCGCGGCGGGAATCCCGTGGCTGCTCAAGGAGTCCGGAGCGGAATCGCCGCGCTACGTGCCAGCGACCATGGCCGACCGCTCGGTGGGGTTGCATATCGTGAACGCGGTGTGCGCCGGGCTCTACTGGCGGGAGAAAACCGGCCGCGGCCAGCGCGTGGACGTGCCGATGTTCGAGAGCCTGCTGCAGACCGTGCTCGGCGAGCACATGGGCGGCTATACCTTCGAGCCGCAGACCGGCGATCCCGGATACGCACGGATGCTCGCGAAAGAGCGCCGGCCCTATGAGACGCAGGACGGCTACGTGTGCGTGCTCGTCTACAACGACAAGCAGTGGCGCGCCTTTTTCGGGCTGATCGACAGGCCGGAGCTTGCTGCCGATCCACGCTTCGCCTCGCAGGAGGCGCGCAGCCGGAATTTCGAGATCCAGTACGGACTCGTCGCCGAGGCCATGAAGGGGCGCACGACCGACGAGTGGATCGTGGCGCTCGAGGAGGCGGACATTCCCGTACAACGCATGAACAGCCTCGCCGACATCGTCGCGGACCCGCATCTCGCCGCGATCGGCTACTTTC
>Ga0184637_10001997_pt1 | contig 13276 bp, 9 predicted proteins | sample PLM3_127_b2_FD_133143 | JGI IMG/M metagenome (GOLD analysis project Ga0184637, IMG submission 133143) | Groundwater sediment microbial communities from an aquifer in East River, Colorado, USA - PLM3_127_b2 | ecosystem: Environmental > Terrestrial > Soil > Riparian zone | place: USA: East River...
CGCAACGAGGGGGTGTCGCGCAAGCACAATCCCGAGTTCACGATGATGGAGTGCTACCAGGCGTACGCCGACTACCGCGACATGATGGCGCTCGCGCAGGCGCTCGTGCAGGAGATCGCGGAGCGGGTGCAGCGCCGTACCCGCGTCGAGTTCCAGGGCCGCGTGCTCGAGCTGGGCGGTGACTGGCGCCGCGTCACGCTGCGCGACGCGATCGGCGACGCCACCGGCATCGACGTGCTGGCCCAGGCCGATCTCGCTGCGCTGCGCGACGCGATCCGGTCGAAGGGATGGGATCCCGGCGCCGCGTCGACCTGGGGCCGTCTGGTCGACGATCTGTTCAGCGAGCGCGTAGAGCCGCTGCTGATCCAGCCGACGCTCGTTATCGACTACCCGGTGGAGCTGTCGCCGCTGGCGAAGCGCTCCCGCGAGGACCCGCGTCTCGTCGAACGCTTCGAGCCGTTCCTGGCCGGAATGGAGATCGGCAACGCCTTCAGCGAGCTCAACGATCCCGACGACCAGCGCGAGCGGATGCTCGCGGGCCGGAGCGCGCTGGAGGCCGGCGACGAGGAGGCCCATCCGCTCGACGAGGACTACTTGCGCGCGCTCGAGGTGGGCCTGCCGCCGACCGGAGGGCTCGGCATCGGCGTGGATCGGCTCGCGATGATCCTGTGCGACGCGCCCACCTTGCGCGAGGTGATTACCTTCCCGCACATGCGTCCGCCGTCGGAGGGTGTCGCGAGCTCCGACACCGAGGATGGGGACGGGGAGGGCGCATGAGCGAGGCCGTCGCCGGCGTCTTCTCCGTGCTGACCGCGGCGGGCAGCAGCGTGGCGCTGGCGCTGATCATCGCGATCGCGCTCGGCATCAACGCGATGACGCTCGTGTTCCTCGGCTCGGCCGTCGTCGCGCTCGAGCGATTCGCGCGCGTCGCGCGTCGCTGGCGGGTGATCATCGGCTGCGCGGCGGTCTGGGCCGCAGTGCTGGGCGCCGCCTACCTGTACTGGACCTCCGAAGTGCTGCCCGGCGCTGACCTCGCAACGTGGCTACGGGCGTGGGGGCTCGGCATCGCGCGGGCCGCCGCCAGCGTGCTCGTGTTCGGGTTGCTGTGCCTCGCCGGGATGCGCTTCCTGGAACCGCGCTGGCTCGGCGCCGCGGTGCTCGCCGTGCTTGGCGTCGCCACCGCGCTCGTCTTGGGCGGTACCGCGCGGCTCGCCTACGCCGCGACGCCGGCGCTGTTCGCAGCGGTGGCCGCCGCCGTGCTGTCGCGGCGCCGCCGGCGGCGCCGGGAGCGCGCCGCCAGCGACGCCGAGCAGATGTTCGGGGTGCTCGCCGCAGCGCTCGCGCTCGGCATGCCGTGCGCGGTCGCGCTGCCCGAGGCGAGCGAGCGCGTGGCCGCGGCGGGTGTCGCGATCTTCTCCCTGTTGTTCGGCGTGGTGGTGCTGGGGCTGGTTCCGCTCGCGGTAGCCGGGATCATCGACAGCCGGTCGACGGCCGAGTGGTTCATCGCCGTCCGCTACCTGCTCGCGAAGCGGCGCCAGACGTTCATCTCGATCATCACCGGCATCTGTGTGGTGGGGATCGCCGCGGGAGTCTGGCTGATCATCACGGTGCTCTCGGTGATGAACGGCTTCGAACGCACCTGGCGCGACGAGATCATCGGCAACCGCGCGCACTTCACGGTGCAGAGCGGTCTCGGCCCGTTCCGGGATTACGAAGAGGTCCTGGCGACGATCGCGGGCACCGAGGACGTGATCGCCGCTTCTCCGTACGTCGACGCCGAGGGCATGGTGCGCGGCGACGGCGGCGAGATCGTCGCGGTGCGCGTGCGCGGCGTGGACCCGCTGCGCGTCGCACAGGTGACGGACCTCCGCGACGACCTCGTCGAAGGCTCGCTCGAGAGCCTCGAGTCGGGTCGATCGGACCCCGACGAGCCGGCGATCCTGATCGGCAGTCAGATCGCGAGCTCGCTGGGCCTGCGCGTCGGCCAGTCGCTCTTGTTGATCTCGCCGTTCGGCGGCCCGCAGACTCCGCTCGGCCCAGCGCCGCGCCTCGCGCGCTTCCGCGTCGCCGGGATCTTCGAGTCGAGCTTCTTCCAGTACGACGAGATGTACACCTATGTGAATCTCGCGGCCGCCCAGGAGTTCCGGCGCGTCGGCGACGTCGTAGACGGCATCGAGGCTCGCACCACCGACTACTACCGCTCGCGAGCGGTCGCCGATCGCGTTCAACGGGCGCTCGGTTTTCCATATTACACGCGCGACTGGAAGGAATTCTTTCCGGCGTTCTTTCAGGCGCTGAAGAGCGAGCGCGTGATGATGTTCATCCTGCTGACGATGATCATGGTGGTCGCCGCGTTCTCGATCGTCTCGACGCTCGTGATGATGATCATGGAGAAGTCGAGCGACATCGCGATCCTCAAGGCGATGGGTGCCGAGGACGACGCAATCGAGCGGATCTTTGCGCTCGAGGGGACGTTGATCGGCCTGGTCGGCACCGCGCTGGGCGTCGTCGCCGGGATCTCGGTGACCGCGCGCATCGCGTTCATCCAGCACCAGATCGAGAACGTGCTCGGGATCGACACGCTGCCGGCCAGCGTCTATCAGTTCTCGACGCTGCCGGCCGAGCTCGACGCGGGTCAGATCGCGCTGGCGGTGGGGGTTGCGCTGGTGCTCGCGCTCGGCGCGACGCTGTTGCCGAGCCGTCAGGCGGCGCGGCTCGATCCGGTGGAATCACTCCGCTATGAGTAGCGCGATGCTCGAGGCGCGCGATCTGCGCCGCTCGTTCGCGACCGGCGACGGGACGATCGAGGTGCTGCGCGGCGTCGATCTCGTGATTAGCGATCGCGAGCGCATCGCGATCGTCGGCAACTCGGGTGTCGGCAAGTCCACGCTGCTGCACGTGCTCGGCACCCTCGACCAGCCGACCTCGGGGCAGCTCTTGTTCGACGGCGAGGACCTGTTCGCGCGCGATGCCAAGGGGCTCGCACGGTTCCGCAACCAATCCCTCGGGTTCATCTTCCAGTTCCATCACCTGCTGCCCGAGTTCAACGCGTGCGAGAACGTGATGATGCCCGGTCTCGTCGGTGGCCGGCCCGCGGCGGAGATGCGGCCGCGCGCGCTGCGCCTGCTCACCGAGGTCGGGCTCGAGCACCGCGTGAATCACCCGGTGGGCAAGCTATCGGGTGGCGAGCGCCAGCGGGTCGCGGTCGCGCGCGCGCTGGTGCTCGAGCCACGACTGCTGCTCGCCGACGAGCCGACTGGCAACCTCGATCCGAAGACGGCCGACCAGGTGCTCGAGCTCTTGCTCGAGATGAACCGCGTCCACGGCACGGCGCTCGTGGTCGTCACCCACAGCCCGGAGCTCGCGCTTCGCCTCGGGCGGCGGGTCGAGCTGATCGACGGCTATCTGCAGCAGGCGGGAGCGTAGCGGGCGGGCTGGCCGAATCAGTAAGTTCCCGCGGTCCCCGCCCACGCCGCGGCGATCGGCAACGATCGGCAGCGACCAACAGCGACCAGCAGCGATCAGCAGCAAGTTGGAGGATCGGGTGCGCTCACATCGCCCCGGCCGCGCGCGGCGCGGCCCGTGGCTCGGCCTGATCACCTGCGTCGCGATCGGGCTCGCCGCGGCGGGAGCCCTCGCACAGCCCGTCCTCGCAGAGCCCGTTTCGCCGGAAGCGGCGCCTTCTCCCGGCGCCGCAACCGCGCCGCGCATCGCGGTGCTCGCCTTCGTCGTGCAGAGCGCCGGGGCCGACCCGGAGCTCGGCGGGCAGCTCGCGCGCGAGCTGGCCGCGATTCTCGCCGAGGATGGACACATCGCAGTCGTGGACGAAGCCGTCCGCCGCGAGCCCCCCGATCCGCTGCCCGGCGAGACGCGGGACGCGGCGCTGCGGCGACTCGGCTCGGAGCTCGGCGCGGACCACATCGTGACCGGCCGCGCCACCCAGCTCGTGCGAGGTGGCGGCATCGACCTCGCGGTGCGCCTCACCCGGCGCGACCCGGGTTCGAGCAGCGACACCCAGGTGTTGACGGCGCGTTCGGTGCAGGAGCTGTCGGGGCGCCTCGCCGAGGTCGCAGAGCGGATCATCGGGCAGGTCGTAGGGACACCGCCCGCGCGCGTCGTCGCTGTGGAAGTGACGGGCGCTCCGGGCTTCGAGCGCCAGCTGCTCGAGCGTCTGTCCACGCGCGCCGGAGTGGCCTACGACCCGCTCGTGGTGCGTGCCGACCTCGCCACGCTGCGCAGCAGCGCTGCGATCGTCAGCGCCGAGGCTCGCACCGAGCGCACCGGCGCCGGCGTCGTCGTCCGCTTCGACGTGGTGTTGGCCGATCCGACCGCCCAGCGCCGCGAGGCGGGAGCGGTGGTGACGCAGATCGCAGTGCGCGGCAATCGGCGGATCGACGCGGAGGCGATCCGCGGCCGCATCGCGTCGAAGGTGGGCGCGCCGCTCGATCCGGCGCAGGTTGCCAAGGACATCGAGGAGATCCACAAGCTCGGATTCTTCCGCGACGTCCAGGCGAAGGGCGAACGCGGCGACGCGGGCACGGCGCTCATCTTCCTGGTCGAGGAGAACCCGCTCGTCCGCCAGATCTCGATCGCCGGCAACGAGAACGTCGACAGCGACGACATTCGCGAGGCGCTCACGCTCGCGACCGGCTCCACGCTGGACTATCCCCTCTTGTTCGAGAACCGGCGGCGCGTCGAGGGCCTGTACCGCGCCCAGGGCTACTACCTCGCGGTGGTGAACTTCGAGATCGAGCCGCTCGGCGAGTCCGCGGTGGGGATCCATTTCGACGTGGAGGAAGGCGAGAAGCAGAAGCTTCGCGAGATCGATTTCACTGGCAACGAGCGTTTCGACGACGACGAGCTCCGCCTGGGTTTCCAGACCCGGATCTGGCGCTTCTGGTCCTTGGCGACCTCCTGGTTCGACAACTCCGGCACTTATTCGGAGCCGCTCTTTCTGCAAGACCTGCGCCGCGTCGAGCGCAAGTACGGCGACGCCGGTCATCTCCAAGTCCACGTCGGCGAGCCCGAGGTGGTCGCGGACGAGGACGGTCTGGTCGTGCGCGTGCCGATTCGCGAGGGGAATCTGTTCCACGTCGGGAAGATCGACGTCACCGGCGACTCGACGGTCGACATCGACGCGCTGCGCGACAAATTGAAGCTCAAGACCGACGACGTGTTCAACCGCAGCCACCTGAACGACGACATTGCTGCGCTGACAGAGCACTACCAGGATCGCGGCTTCTACTTCGCCCAGGTGACGCCGCTGTCGAATCTCTCCGAGGCGACCGAGAAGGTCGACGTCGCGTTCGACGTCCGCAAAGGGCCGCTGTACTTCATTCGCCGCATCGAGGTGGGCGGAAACTCGGTCACCGTCGACCCGGTGGTGCGGCGCGAGATTCCGATCGCCGAAGGGCAGCTCTACTCCCAGCGCAAGGTGCAGCTCGCCCGCACGCGGGTCGAGCGGCTCGGCTATTTCGAGGAGGTCGACTTCCAGATCGAGCCGACCGATCAGCCGGACCAGCTCGACCTGAAGGTCTCGGTGGTCGAGCGTCCGACCGGATCGTTCAGCTTCGGGGCGGGCTTCTCCTCCCAGGACGGCGTGATCGTGACCGGCTCGCTGTCCCAGGCGAACCTGTTCGGGCGCGGCTATGCCGCCAACGTGTCGGTCGACTACGGCACCCAGTCACAGCGCTTCTTCGTCAACCTGGCCGATCCGTACTTCCTCGGCTCGACGTTCAGCCTGTCGACCACGCTCTCCCGCACCCAGCTCGAGTTCGAGGACTTCGAGCAGGAGCAGAGCGGAGTGGACGTCGTGCTCGGGCACGCCCTCAATGAGGACGCCACCACCCGCGGCTTCCTGCGCTACGGCTTCGACCTGCGCCGGCTCAAGGACGATCGCAACGTGAACGCCGCCGGGCTGATCCTCCGCGAGATCCTCCAGGACGACATCTCGAGCAGCCTGGTCGGCCTCTCGGTCGTGTCGGACACACGCAACGACCGCCTGGCGCCGACCGCGGGACACCAGATCGGCGCGTCGCTCGAGGGCTCCGGGCTGGGCGGGTTCTCGCGCTTCGCGCGCCTCGAAGGGCGCGCGATCTACTTCCTCGGCGCGCCGAGCTGGCTGTTCGACCGATCGAGCTTCGTGGTGGCGGTCCGCGCCGGCTGGGCGGTGCCGTTCAACCGGGTCGGCGATTTCGAGACCTTCGACTCGCTTCCCTCCGACGCTGGCTTGCTGCTGACGAGCCCCCAGTTCCGGCGCCTCGAGGACGTCGACGACGACCTGACGCTGCCGCTGACCGAGCGCTACTTCCTCGGCGGCCTGGGTCAGTTCCAGCTGCGCGGCTTCAAGGCGCGATCGGTCGGGCCGAGGCGTCCGATCCTGCGGCGGGTCGGAGCTGGAGACGTGTTCACGCCGATCGGCGTCAACGACGCGGGGCAGTGCGACGACTCCGGATTCAACTTCCTCTTCTTCTCGGGTAATTCCAACGGCCTCTGCAACCAGATCACCGACCGCGAGATCGACGACTTCGACGATCTCGACGAGACCGACGTGATCGGTGGCAACAAATTCTCCTCCGCCACCTTCGAATACCGGTTTCCGATCTCGGAGACGATCGGTCTCCAGGGGGTCGCGTTCATCGACATGGGCAACGCGTTCGATGAGCGCCAGCTGAACCTGTTCGACGTCACCGAGTGGCGCTACGGTACCGGCGCGGGCGTCCAGTGGTTCTCCCCGTTCGGACCTCTCGCCGTCGTCTTGGGGTTCCCGCTGGACAGGCTCTCCGTGGAAGACTCCCCCGTCTTCGAGTTCTCCATCGGCGGCTCGGCTTTCTGATTCGATTCCCACTTCTGGAGAGGCAGGCATGCAGGTTCACAAGGCCCTCGTTCTACTCGGTCTGGCGGTGATCCTGGTCTGGGGTACCGCGGCGTCGGACGACGGGATCAAGATCGGCGTGGTCGATATCGACCAGGCGATCAGCTCGACGACCGAGGGCAAGGCGGCGCGCGAGGAGTTCGCGCGCAAGCAGCGCGAGGCCGAGGCGAAGATCCAGCCGATGATCGAGCGCTACCAGGGTCTCGAGGAAGATCTGAAGCAGAAGAAGTTCGTGCTCTCGGACGAGGCGCTGTTCCAGAAGCAGCTCGATCTCGCCGAGATGCGCAACGAGATCGAGAACCGGATGAAGGAGCTCGAGGGCCAGCTCCAGCTCGATCAGAAGCGCCTCGAAGGGCCGCTCACCAAGAAGCTGGTCGAGGTGATCGAGGGCGCGGGCAAGGACGCGGGCTTCACGATCATCCTGCGGCGCGGCTCGCCCGGGCTGCTCTACACGCGCGAGGCGCTCGACATCACGGATCTGATCATCGAGAAGTACAACCAGAAGGGCTGAGGTCGGCGTGCCGAACATCCATCCGACCGCGGTGGTCGACCCGGGCGCGAAGCTCGCCGACGACGTGTCGGTGGGCCCGCTCGCGACGATCGGCGGCGAAGTCGAGCTGGGTCCCGGCGTCGAGATCGGTCCGCAGGTGTGCATCGCCGGGCGCACGCGGATCGGCGCCCGCACGCGCATCTACCCGTTCGCGGTGATCGGCCTCGTGCCGCAGGTGCTGGGCTTCGACGGTCGCGCCGGCGCGCTCGAGATCGGCGAGGACAACGAGATCCGCGAGCACGTGTCGATCCACGTCGGGCTGCCGGACCACGGCGGCCTGACGTCGCTGGGCCACCACAACCTGATCCAGAACGGCTTCCACATCGCGCACGACTGCCGAGTGGGCAACCACTGTGTGCTCTCCGGCATGAGCGGATTTGGCGGGCACTGCATCGTCGAGGACTACGCAGTGGTCGGAGCGATGTCGGGCATCCACCAGTTCGTGCGGGTCGGCGAATCGGCCTTCACGGCCGGGAACTCGATCGTCAGCAAGGACGTGCCGCCGTTCGCGAAGGTCGCCGGCGATCGCGCTCGCTTCGCGGGCGTCAACACGATCAATCTCGAGCGGCGCGGCTTCGAGAAGGATCGGATCGCCACGATCAAGCACGCCTTCCACCTGCTGTTTCTATCGAAGCTGCCGTTCGAGGAGGCGTGCGGCCGCGTCGAGGCCGAGTGCGGTGAGTCGCGCGACATCCGGCACCTGCTCTCGTTCCTGCGCTCGGCCGAACGCGGCTTCGTGCGCTAGCCCCCGTGGCGAAGGACCTGGTGCTCGGACTGATCGCCGGCCAGGGGGTCTTCCCGCTGGAGGTGGCGCGCACCGCGAAGCGCCGCGGGCTGCGCGTGGCGTGCATAGCACTGCGCGACCAGACGCGCCCCGAGATCGCGGGCGAGGTCGAATCGATCACTTGGATCTACCCGGGCGAAGTGGGCGCTGGGCTGGCCGCGTTTCGCGCCGCCGGCGTCCGCGAGGTGGTGATGGCCGGCAAGGTGACCAAGAGCGATCTGTTCCAGAACCCCGACGGGCTGCGGCTGGACGCGAAGGCGAAGGGCCTCTTCGGCGAGCTCGCCGATCGCAAGGACGACACGATCCTCGGCAAGCTGGCCGACTTCCTCGAGACGCTCGGTCTCCACCTGCTGCCGCAGTACGCGCTGACGCCGGAGCTCCTGGTCGGGGAGGGCGTGCTCACCACGACGCGACCGAACGATGCGCAGCGGGCCGACATCGCGTTCGGCTTCCCGATCGCGAAGGCGCTCGGCCTGCTCGACATCGGCCAGACGGTCATCGTGAAGGAGCGCGCCGTGCTGGCGGTGGAGGCGATCGAGGGCACCGACGCGGCGATCCGCCGCGCCGGCGCGATCGCGTCCGGCGCGTGCGTCGTGAAGGTGGCGAAGCCGAGCCAGGACCCGCGCTTCGACGTGCCGACGATCGGACCCGCCACCGTCGCGGTGCTGGCGGAGGCGAAGGTGGCGGTGCTGGCGATCGAGGCGGACGCCACCGTCGTGCTCGAGCGCGACGTCGTCGCGCGCGAGGCGGACGCTCACGGCATTGCGATCGTGGCCGTCGCCGCGGAGCGCTCCGCGTGAGCGCGCTGCGGATCGCGGTGATCGGCGCCGGCGTGATGGGCGCGCACCACGCGCGCAAGGTGCGCGATCGCTCGCAGAGAGAGCAAGACGTCGCGCTGGCCGGGGTCTCCGATCGCGATCTCGAGCGCGCCCGCGCGATCGGCCGGGAGCTGGGCGTTCCCGCGGTCGCCGCACACGACGAGCTGTTCGCGGATGCCGACGCGGCCATCGTCGCGGTCTCGGCGGTGGCCCACTTCGAGGTGGCGCGCCGCGCGCTCGAGGCGGGTCTCGACGTGCTGGTCGAGAAGCCGATTGCCGCTACGCTCGAGGAGGCCCTTGCGCTCGTCGCGCTCGCGGCGAGCCGCGGCAGCGTGCTCCAGGTCGGCCATCAGGAGTGGTTCAACGCGGCGATGCGCGTGGTTCGCGAGCGGATCGACCGGCCGCGCTTCGGCGAGATCCATCGCCTCGGTCCGTTTCCGGAGCGGGGCACCGACGTCGACGTGGTCCGCGATCTGATGATCCACGACATCGAGATCCTCCAACAGCTGCTCGGCTCCGAGCCTGATCAGGTGGACGCAGTGGGCGTGCCGGTGATCACCGACCACGTCGACATTGCGAACGCCCGCCTCACCTTCCCCGGACCTTGCGTCGCGAACCTTACCGCCAGCCGCGTATCGGCCACGCCGCTGCGCAAGTTCCGCTTGTTCCAGCGCGACGCCTACTTCTCGATCGATTTCCTGGCGCAGAAGGCGATGCTGTTCCGGCGCCTGCCGGACGGGGATGGCGGCAAGCGCATCGAGATGGAGCAGCTCGAGACCGACCCCGAAGACGCGCTGGCGACCCAGCTCGACGTGTTCGTGCGAGGCGTGCGGGGCCGCAGCGGGGAGGGTCTCGGCGGCGTGACGGGTGCGCAGGCGGCCGCGGCGCTGCGCACCGCGCTGCGCGTGATCGACGCGATGCCGGAAACCGACGATCTGGAATGAGCACGATCCTGCTATCGGTAGGCGACGCCTCGGGCGATGTCTACGCCAGTGATTTCGTCCGCGAGCTGCGCGCACGGGTTCCGGATGCGCGCTTCGTCGGGCTGGGCGGCGCGGAGATGGAGAAGGCGGGCGTCGAGCTGGTGGTGCATCAGCGCGACGTCGCGGTGAGTGGCCTGTTCGAGCTGCTGCCCGATCTGCACCGGATCGTGCGCGCCTGGCGGCGGATGATCGCGGCACTGCGCGCTGCGCGACCCGACCTGGTCGTGCTGGTCGATTCGTCGGGCTTCAACATCCCGTTCGCGCGCCGGGCGCGCCGGCTCGGCTGCCCGACGCTCTACTACGTCTCGCCTCAGGTGTGGGGCTGGCGCACCGGGCGCATTCGCAAGCTCGCGCGCTGGGTGAATCAGCTCGCGGTGATCTTCCCGTTCGAGCCCGCGGTGTACGCGGGCTCGCAGGTGCCGGTGGAGTACGTCGGACACCCGCTGGTCGAGCGGCTCGCGCTCGTCTGCGCGAGTGTCGACCGCGACGCTGCGCGACGGGCGCTCGGTCTGCCAGCGGGAGCGCGCGTCGTTGCGCTGCTCCCCGGCAGCCGGGGCAGCGAGATGCGCCACCTGCTGCCGCTCCACCTCGAGGTCGCGCGCGTGCTCCACGCCCGCGACCCGCGGATTCACTTCGTGCTGCCGCGCGCAGCATCGATCGCGCGCGAGACGATCGAGAATGGGATTCGCAGCGCGGGCCTGCCGTCGCTGCTCCGGATCGACGTCCTCGACGGCCAGTCTCAAGCGGCGCTGCGAGCCGCCGACGTTGCGCTGCTCAAGCCCGGCACGTCGACGCTCGAGGCGGCGCTGCTCGACTGCCCGCTCGTCGTGGCTGCACGCACCAACGGGCTCACGGCCTGGATCCTGCGGCGGCTCGTTCGGGTGGATACGTTGACGATGCCGAACCTGATCGCCGGCGAGCCGATCGTGCCCGAGTTCCTCCAGGAGCAGGCGCGCCCCGAGAAAGTCGCCGAGGCGGTTCTCGCGCTGCTGGACGCGCCGGCGCGCGACGCGCAGCGCGCGCGGCTGGCGGTGGTGCGGCAGGCGCTCGCCAAGGGAGGAGCTGCGAAGCGCGCCGCCGAGCTGGCGGCGGAGATGCTCGGTGGGCGTCTTCCGGCATAGCGCTGCGGCGCTCGCGGCCGCGCTCGGCGCGCCGGTGGCGGCGGGTGCGCTGGCCCTGCACCCGCGCTGGCGCGCGGGTTGGCGCGAGCGGCTCGGTGCGGGGCCGACCGCCGACGGCGGCATCTGGGTGCACGCGGCGAGCGTCGGCGAAGTCGCCGCCTCCGCGCGGCTCGTCGAACGGCTGCGTGCCCACGGACACGCACTCACCCTCTCGACCACCAGCACCACCGGGCGCTCGCTGTGCGCGCGGCTCCATCCCGGGGTCGCGCACCGCCTCGCGCCGCTGGATCATCCCTGGTGCGTCGATGCCGCGCTGCGCCGCGCACGCCCGCGCGCGCTCGTATTGGTGGAGACGGAGCTATGGCCGGTATGGATCGCGGCCTGCGCGCGCGCCGGCGTGCCGGTGGTCGTCGTGTCGGGCCGCATCTCCGACCGCTCGCTGCCGCGCTATCGCAGGCTCGGCACGTGGTTCTCGCGCACGCTCGCCCGCCTGCGTGCAATCGGTGCCCGCACCGAAGAGGACCGCAAGCGTTTCGTAGCACTCGGCGCCGAACCCGATCGCGTCGTCGTCACGGGCGATCTGAAGCTGGATCCGCCGGAGACGGTGCGGGCACTGGCGCCCGACCTCGCCGCGTGGCTCGGCGACGCGGCGCTGGTGGTCGCCGGCAGCACGCGTCCGGGCGAGGAGGAGGCGCTGCTCGCAGCCCAGATCGCGTGGGAGCGGGCGCGACACCGCGCGGCGCTGATCCTCGCGCCGCGCCATCCGGAGCGATCGCTGGAGGTGGCGGCGTTGGCGCGCCACGGCGGCCGGCGCGTCTCGTTGCGCAGCCAGGCCGGTGGCGCCGTGCTCGCCCCGGGTGACGTCGGCGTGCTCGACACGTTGGGGGAGCTCGCCGGGGTCTACGCGCGCGCCACGATCGTGTTCGTCGGCGGAACGCTGGTTCCAGTCGGCGGGCACAACCTGCTCGAGCCGGTCGCGGCCGGCACGCCGGTTGTCTATGGAGATCATGTGGCGAACGCGAGGCACGCGGCGGAGCTGCTCGAGGCGGTCGGCGCGGGTCGGCGCGTCGCCGACGCTGCGGCGCTGGCCTCTGTGTTGATCGACGCGCTCGCCGCCCCGGACGCCGCGCGCGCGCGCGGCGCCGCTGGTCGCTCGGCGCTGGAAGCGCATCGCGGCAGCAGCGAGCGCTCGGCCGCGCTCGTGGAAGGCGTGCTCGGCAACGCGCGCGCGAGCGACACGGAGGTCTGACGCGTGCGCCTCACCTGGCTCGAAGAGCGCGAGGAGTCGATCGGGCGGCAGCTCGCGTTGGCTCCGCTCGACGTCGCGAGCTGGTTCTACGCCGGCGCGGCGTGGCTGCACCGCGCGCTGGCCGAGAGCGACGTGACCCCCCCGCGCCGCCTCGCCGCACACGTGGTCAGCGTCGGCAATCTGGTCGTTGGGGGCACCGCGAAGACCCCGCTCGCGGCGTGGATCGCGGCACGGTTGCGCGGGCGCGGAAGAAAGGTGGTGCTGGCCAGCCGCGGCTATCGGCGCGCCGGCGGCGAGCCGCTCGAGGTAGTGTCGGACGGTCGCTTCGTGCTTTCCACCGCTGCCACAGCCGGCGACGAGCCGATACTGCTCGCGTCCCAGGCGCCCGGCGTTCCAGTTCTGGTCGGGCGCGATCGCGGCATCGTCGGCCTGCGCGCGCTGTCCGCGTTCGACGCCGAGGTGATCGTGCTCGACGACGGCTTCCAGCACCATCGCGTGCGGCGCGACGTCGACGTGCTCACGTTCGACGGAGGCCAGGGGCTCGGCAACCGCCGCGTGCTGCCGCGCGGCCCGCTGCGCGAGCCGCTCGGCGCGCTGTCGCGCGCGGACGCGATCGGCGTGGTGGATGGACCGCTGCCCGCGGCGGACGAGCGCGCGCTCGCGTCGCGCGCGCCGCACGCCTACCGCTTCGCGACGCACCGGCGGCCGATCGCGCTGCGCCCGCTCGCCGGCGGCGCTGGGTTGCCGCTCGCGAGCCTGGCAGGCCAGCGCGTCGGCCTGCTCGCCGCGGTCGCCCGGCCGCGCTCGGTCCGACTAACGCTCGAGGCCCTCGGCGCGCGCGTCGTCGCCGAACGGCTGTTCCGCGATCACCATCGCTTCCGGCCCGCCGACCTCGCC
>Ga0184637_10001998_pt1 | contig 13266 bp, 20 predicted proteins | sample PLM3_127_b2_FD_133143 | JGI IMG/M metagenome (GOLD analysis project Ga0184637, IMG submission 133143) | Groundwater sediment microbial communities from an aquifer in East River, Colorado, USA - PLM3_127_b2 | ecosystem: Environmental > Terrestrial > Soil > Riparian zone | place: USA: East River...
AAGGTCGAGCGCTATCAGCAGACGCTCAAGCGAGAGTGGGCGCTCGGCCAGATCTATCGCTCATCAGAGCACCGGGCGAAGGCCCTGGCACACTGGGTCGAGCACTACAACCGAGCGAGGCCCCACTCGGAGTTGGGCGACCGGCCGCCGATCAGCCGCGTTCACGACCTACCGAGGCAGGACATCTAGGAGCTGGAGAGGCACGTAGCCTCTGGCCTTCAGGCCCGTCGCCGGAGCCCTTCCGGCGGCGGGCCTACTTATTTGGCGCGCCGTCCCGCTCCCGCGAGGCGCGGACCGGGGTGGGGCCCCTCAGCACCCGAGCCCGCCCGCCCGGCGGGCAATCCGGGAGCGCGTGCGTCCCGGATGTGTGGGGGCCGCGGCGCGGTCCGCGCGGGCGGCGCGGCGTGCGCCGCCAGCGGCGGAAGCCGTGGTCGCCGTCGTCGGGGAGCTGGTCGAGCCCCGGCTCGGCGCGAACCGCGTACCAGACCAGCAGCAGGGCAGCTGCGATCGGGACCTTGAGGATGACCCCGAGGAAGAAGATCGGCCAGAACCCCTCCACGGTCAGGGAGTGTAACCGCCCTCGACCCAGGTGATCAGGGCCTCGGTCTGGCTCTCCTCCAGCCCGCGGCGCGGGTCCACCGGGACGAGCAGGGTCGGCCCGTGGCGCATGTGCGCCCAGAAGCGGCAGCTCTCGTCGATGCAGTCGTCGATCCAGGCGACGGGCCGGTCGCCCGCGTAATCGGAGATCGCGTCGACCTTCCAGTGCGCCGAGCCGAACCTCGCCTGCCCGTCGAAGGTCAGGTAGGGAAGCTCGCCCGGCAACCCGAGCAGGGCAGGGAGGTAGTCGTTGGCGCGCTCCTCCCATCCCGTCGCCCACACGAGGTCGTACCACTCGGAAAGGCGGCGCAGCCGATCGCCCGCCTCGCGCGAGATGCAGTGGGCGACCCCGTCTATGAGCTGGAACTCCCCCGGCGCCTCGGTGGGATCGTCGAACCCGAACAGGCTGATCACCCCGTCGACGTCGACGGCGAGGAGCGGCCGCTCGACACTCTCCACGGTATCCCCGCTTGTCGCCATCGGGCTCAGGTTAGCCCGTCCCCGTGTGGTCCCCCGCTACCATTCGCCGCCGTGCCCAGCACCAATCAACTCGTCCGCAAGGGGCGCCAGCGCCCCAAGAAGAAGACCGCCACGCCCGGGCTGAAGTCCGGGCAGGGACGAAAGCGGCGCCTGTCCGCGCCGCAGCGGCGCGGCGTCTGCACGCGCGTGTACACGGCGACGCCGAAGAAGCCGAACTCGGCGCTACGCAAGGTGGCCCGCGTGCGGCTGACGAACGGCATGGAGGTCACGTGCTACATCCCCGGAGAGGGGCACAACCTGCAGGAGCACTCGGTCGTGCTGGTGCGCGGCGGTCGCGTCAAGGATCTGCCGGGCGTGCGCTACAAGGTCGTGCGCGGCACCCTCGACGCGGCCGGCGTCTCCGACCGCAGGCAGTCCCGCTCACAGTACGGGGTCAAGCGTTAATGCCGCGCCGGGCCCGGGCACCGATTCGCCCCGTCGAGCCGGATTCCCGCTATCGCAGCCGGCTCGTGCAGCAGGTCGTCAACAAGGTGATGACCGGCGGAAAGCAGTCGCTTGCCGAGCGGATCACCTACGACGCGCTTGCGATCGTCGGCGAGCGGACCAGCCGCCCCCCCGTGGAGGTGCTCGAGGAGGCGATCAAGGAGCTCACCCCTGTGCTGGAGGTCCGCTCGCGCAGGGTCGGCGGCGCGACCTACCAGGTGCCGGTCGAGGTGCAGGCCCGGCGAGCGCGAACGCTCGCGGTTCGGTGGCTGGTCGAGTTCGCGGGCCAGCGGCGCGAGAAGTCGATGCAGGAGCGCCTCGCGAACGAGATCCTGGACGCCGGGCGGCAGCAGGGCGGGGCCTGGAAGCGCAAGGACGACATCTACCGCATGGCCCAGGCCAACAAGGCCTTCGCGCACTACCGCTGGTAGACCACGGCCCGGCCACGTCGGCGCGGGTCAGGCGCCTGGACGTTTCTGATGATCCCTAGCGGCCCCCCGGGCCCGGCGCCGCTGCTCGTGTGGCGCCCGCCGCTCGCGCTCGTCCCGCGGCCCCTCGCCGCGCTCGGAATCCGAGCGTCCCCAGGGCAGCATCCGCAGCTGCTCCGGCCGCAGCGTGGCGAGCGCCGCGCCCGAGAGCGCGAGCGCCACCGTGCCGACCAGCTCCAGCCAGAAGCCGTCCCCCGGCTCGGCCTCGCTGGGGAAGAACACGCGGGAGGGCTCGTCGACGGTGCCCTGCGCTCCCACGTCGGGCAGATCGACGACGAGGAAGAAGAGCAGCGACAGCCCGCCGGCCACCGCCACCGCCACCGCGGCCGGCCGCGATCCGGCGACGACGGCGACGACGAGCGCGAGGAGCGCGAACAGCGCCAGCACGAGGAGCGCGTAGGAGTGACGATCCGAGGCGGCGACGGTCTGCTGGGCGGCGCCGTTTCCGACATCGAACTCGAACGTGCTCATCAGCTCGGACGCCCCCACGCAAACGGCGGCGGCCGCGCACGCGAACGGCAGCATGTACTCGGCCCGGAACAGCGAGGAAAGGCCCCTCATGCGCGCACCTCCGCCGCCCGCGCGGTGCGGCGCCGGCGCCGACGCTTTGGAGCCGCCGCGCGTCGCGCCCGCCGGCCGGCGGGCTGGCGCTCCGCTCGAACGTAGCGGCCGAGCAGGACTCCGGTGACCAGCAGCACGGCGGACGCCGCGAGCTGCACCCAGAAGCCCTCGATCAGCATCGCCTCGGCCCCCTCGAAGGCGAGCGCGTCGGAACCCTCGTCGAGGCCCTTGGGGACGTCGATCAGGAGGCTGACGGCGATCCCGGCGGCGCCCAGCAGCGACACGGCGCGCCCCAGCCGCCACCGCCCCCGTAGCGCGAAGGCCAGTGCGCCGATCGCGAGGATCGCCACTCCCAGAAGCGCGTATGCGTGCGCCGAGCCGGCCGGCTCGCGGTCCGTCTGCGGCGCCGCGGCGACGGCCTCGACCCCCTCATAGAGGGGGGCCCCGATCCCGACCCCGCGGTAGTCCACGAACTGGGAGACGCCGAGCAGGACGGCCGCGCACAGGACCACCGCCGCGACCGCGCGCCGCGGGGTGACGACGCGCTCGGCGGTGCGGATCGTCGCCCGCGTCGCCCGCACGAGCCCGAGCAGCGGTCCCCTGACCACCCGGCCCGCCTGCAGCTCGAGGCGGCCGAGCGTCTCGCTCGTCGCGACCACCGTGCGTCCGATCTCCTGCACCGCGCCGCTCAGCAGGCGGGCGGGATCGCGCCCAGCCGCGACGAGCTCGCCCGCCCTCCCCCGCGCCGCCCCGGTGGGCGCCGAGCGCTTGCGCCCCGATTCGCGCCCCCGCGTCTCGGCCGGCTTTGCCCATCGGGCAAGGGGGCGGCGGGCGGCGAACCGCCGGATCGCGCCCCTTCCGCGTCGTGCCTGCACACGCTTGCTGCCACGCCTGGAGGGCATCATCCCTCTGCTAACATCGCGACTCGCTCAAGCCCGAGCCGCGCACGACGCTCGGGCGGGAGTCCTTTCCTTGGAGAGCCGCAGCACATAGGCGTCGGTTTTGGGCCAGCGAGGCGGTTGACGCTGAGGCCCGCGAGGGCCTTTTTCATGCGCCGATACCGCTGCGGGCCCATCTCTCCTCCTCGTCTCGTCCGGCCGCCGGACGACGAACCAGGTCGACCAACTCGAAGCGACACTTTACGGAAATGGCACGCTCCTTCCCGCTAGAGATGACCCGAAACATCGGGATCATGGCGCACATCGACGCCGGGAAGACGACGACGACCGAGCGCATCCTCTACTACACCGGACGAACCCACAAGATGGGCGAGGTCCACGAGGGCGCCGCGGTCATGGACTGGATGGAGCAGGAGCAGGAGCGCGGGATCACGATCACCTCGGCCGCGACCGCTTGCGAGTGGCGGGACCACCGGATCAACATCATCGACACGCCCGGACACGTCGACTTCACCGTCGAGGTCGAGCGCTCGCTGCGAATCCTCGATGGCGCGATCGCGATCTTCGACGCCGTGGCCGGGGTCGAGCCGCAGTCGGAGACCGTGTGGCGCCAGGCCGATAAGTACCGCGTGCCGCGCATCGCGTACGTGAACAAGATGGACCGCACGGGCGCCGACTTCTTCGGCGCGGTGGAGACGATGCGCGAGCGCCTCGGGGCGCACCCCCTCCCGATCCAGCTCCCGATCGGCCACCAGGACGAGTTCACCGGCGTCGTCGACCTGATCGAGAACAAGGCCACCTACTGGACGGACGAGCTGGGCACCGAGGTAGAGCAGCGCGAGATCCCCGAGGAGCTCGCCGGGCAGGCCCACGAGCACCGCACCCACCTGATCGAGGCGTGCGCGGACTACGACGACGAGTTGATGAAGGCGTACCTGGACAATGAGGAGATCCCCCACGACCGGATCGCGAAGTCGCTGCATCGGGCCACGTTCGACATCAAGGTGACCCCGGTGCTTTGCGGCTCGAGCTTCAAGAACAAGGGCGTGCAGCCGCTGCTCGACGCGATCGTCGAGCTGCTTCCCTCGCCGCTCGAGGTCCCGCCGGTTGAGGGTGTGGAGCCCCCGGCGAAGGGGGCCAACGGGTCCAGCCAGCCGGCCGAGCGGCCGCCCGAGGACAGCGCGCCGTTCGCCGCGCTCGCCTTCAAGGTGATGGCCGATCCCTACGTCGGGAAGCTGACCTACTTTCGCGTCTACTCCGGGACGCTGAAGGCGGGAAGCAGGGTCCTGAACGTGTCCAATGGCCGCACCGAGCGGGTGGGCCGCCTGCTGATGATGCACGCGAACCACCGCGAGAAGATCGAGGAGTCCTACGCAGGTGACATCTGCGCCGGGGTGGGGCTGAAGCACACCGGCACCGGCGACACGCTGTGCGCGCCCGACGCTCCGATCGAGCTCGAGACGATCGAGTTCCCCGAGCCTGTGATCGCGGTCGCGATCGAGCCGAAGACGAAGGCCGACCAGGAGAAGCTCGCCACCAGCCTCTCCCGCCTCGTCGAGGAGGACCCCACGTTCCGGGTCGAGACCGACCAGGAGACCGGGCAGACCCTGATCCACGGCATGGGCGAGCTGCACCTTGAGGTGATCGTGGACAGGCTGCTGCGCGAGTTCAACGTCGACGCCAACGTGGGCCGCCCGCAGGTCGCGTATAGGGAGACGATCCGCGAGCGCGTTGAGAAGGTCGAGGGCCGCTTCGTACGTCAGACCGGGGGCCGTGGCCAGTACGGCCACGTGGTGATCAACGCCGAGCCCGCCCCGGGCGAGGGCTTCGACTTCGTCAACGAGATCAAGGGCGGCAAGATCCCGAGCGAGTTCCTCCCCGCCCTCGAGGCGGGAATCGAGGAGGCCCTGCAATCGGGGGTGAAGGCCGGCTACCCGATGGTCGACGTGCGCGTGGAGCTGGTCGATGGGTCCTACCACGACGTCGACTCCTCGGAGATGGCCTTCAAGGTCGCCGGCTCGATGGCGGTCCAGGAGGCCGCCCGGCGCGCGAAGCCGGTCCTGCTCGAGCCGGTGATGGCGGTCGAGGTCGTGACCCCAGAGGAGTTCCTCGGCGACGTGATCGGCGATCTCTCCCGGCGGCGCGGCAAGGTCGAGGGTCAGGACCAGCGCGGGAACGCGGTCGCCGTGCAGGCGATTGTGCCGCTGGGCGAGATGTTCGGCTACGCGACCGACCTGCGCTCATCGACGCAGGGGAGGGCGACTTTCACGATGCAGTTCGAGCGCTACGACGAGGTGCCGACGAGCGTCGCCGAGCAGATCATGGAGAGCGGCACGGCGGAGCCGGTCGCGGCGGTGTCGTCATGAGTCAAGCGCGAATCGCCTGCAACCCGCCCGCCCCTGCCGCGTCGGCGGAGGAGGCTACGGGAGCGTTGTTAGGGCTATATTTCCCCGGTTCTCCGGCTTACTGCCACAGCGGCGGGCCGAGCGTAAGCTTGAGGGAACCCGAAACGAACGGGCAGACCCCGCGATAGTCAAAGGAGCGAGATGTCGAAGGAGAAGTTCGAGCGAGATAAGCCGCACGTGAACGTCGGCACGATTGGTCACATCGACCACGGCAAGACGACGCTCACCGCGGCGATCACCAAGGTGCTGGCCGAGAAGGGCGGGGCCGAGGAGAAGACATTCGATGAGATCGACAACGCTCCCGAGGAGAAAGAGCGCGGGATCACGATCGCGACCTCGCACGTCGAGTACGAGACCGACAAGCGTCACTACGCGCACGTCGACTGCCCCGGACACCACGACTACATCAAGAACATGATCACCGGCGCCGCCCAGATGGACGGGGCGATCCTTGTCGTCTCGGCGGCCGATGGGCCGATGCCGCAGACGCGGGAGCACGTGCTGCTGGCGCGCCAGGTGAACGTCCCCTCCATGGTCGTCTTCCTCAACAAGACCGACATGGTCGACGACCCCGACCTGATCGAGCTGGTCGAGGAGGAGGTCCGCGACCTGCTCAAGGAGTACGAGTTCCCGGGAGACGAGACGCCCGTGATCAAGGGCTCGGCGCTGAAGGCGCTCGAGGGTGACGAGGAGGCCAAGCAGGCCGTCCTCGAGCTCGCGGGCGCGCTCGACGACTACATCCCGGAGCCCGAGCGGCCGCTCGACAAGCCGTTCCTGATGCCGATCGAGGACATCTTCTCGATCACCGGGCGCGGCACGGTGGCCACGGGGCGAATCGAGCAGGGCGTCGTCAACACGAGCGACGAGGTCGAGATCGTGGGCATCAAGCCGACGGAGAAGACGGTCGTCACCGGGGTCGAGATGTTCCGCAAGATCCTCGACGAGGGCCAGGCCGGCGACAACGTCGGGTGCCTGCTGCGCGGGACCAAGCGCGAGGACATCGAGCGAGGTCAGGTGCTTTGCAAGCCGGGCTCGATTACCCCGCACACGAAGTTCGAGGCCGAGGTGTACTGCCTCAAGAAGGAGGAGGGCGGCCGCCACACTCCGTTCTTCTCCGGTTACCGGCCTCAGTTCTACTTCCGGACCACCGACGTGACCGGGGTGGCGCAGCTCCCCGAGGGCACCGAGATGGTGATGCCGGGTGACAACGTGACCATGTCGATCGAGTTGATCCAGCCAATCGCCATGGACGAGGGGCTGCGGTTCGCGATCCGCGAGGGCGGACGCACCGTCGGTTCGGGGATCGTCACGAAGATCGTCGAGTGAGCAAGCAGGGCCGGCCCGTGGGCCGGCCCTTTCGCGGTGGCGAGGCACCGCCGCGACCGGAAAACGTCAAGTACATACGACCGGGGCGGCGCTCCAGGAGGGCGGCGCCCCAACTGCGCGAAGAGGGCGCACCGCACCACGCACCAAGGACAACGGAAGACTGCAGATGGCAACGATAGGAGCGACAAAGATCCGCATCCGCCTCAAGGCCTACGACCACGAGGCGATCGATCGCGCCGCCCGCGAGATCGTGGAGACGGCGCAGCGCACCGGCGCCCGCGTGTCGGGCCCGATCCCGTTGCCGACCTCGAAGAACGTGTACTGCGTGATCCGCTCGCCCTTCAAGGACAAGGACTCGCGCGAGCACTTCGAGATCCGCACCCACAAGCGCCTCATCGACATCCACGAGCCGACGCCGAAGACCGTCGATGAGCTGCAGCGGATGGAGACCATTCCGGCAGGCGTCGACGTCGAGATCCGGTTGTGAGATGGCAGGGATCGTCGGCACAAAGATCGGGATGACCCGCGTCTTCCGCGAGGACGGCAGCGCCGTCCCGGTGACCGTGATCGAGGCGGGCCCGTGCCCGGTCACCGCCGTGCGCGATCCCGAGCGCGACGGCTACGGCGCTATCCAGCTCGCCCAGGGCGAGACCGACGAGGGCCGGCTCAACAAGGCTGAGCTGGGACACCTGAAGAAGGCGGGCGCGGCGCCGATGCGGACGCTGGTCGAGTTCAGAGGGGAGAGCGAGCATCAGGTGGGTGACGTGGTCACGGTGGAGGTCTTCGAGCCCGGCCAGCTGGTCAAGGTCTCCGGCGTGTCGGTCGGGAAGGGCTTTCAGGGCACGATCCGCCGCCACGGGTTCAGCCGCGGGCCCGTGACCCACGGCTCGCACAACGTGAGGGCGCCGGGGTCGATCGGTGCGAGCGCCGACCCGGCGCGCGTGTTCAGGGGGACCCGCATGCCGGGTCGGATGGGCGGCCGCCGGGTGACCCAGCGCCGCTGCGAGGTGGTCGAGGTGGACGCCGAGCGCAACCTGCTGCTCGTCAAGGGCCCGGTGCCCGGGCCGCGCAACGCGACCGTGGAGGTGCGGAGCGATGCCTAAGGCCCCGCTACTCGGGGGCGCCACGAAGGCCAACCTCCCCGAGGCCGTGTTCTCCGAGCCCTTCCACGAGTCGCTCGTGCACGAGACGGCGCGCGCCGATCTGGCCGCGCGGCGGCGTGGGACCGCGTCCGCCCTGACCCGCGCGGAGGTCTCGATGACGACCGCCAAGGCGTGGCGGCAGAAGGGCCTCGGCCGCGCGCGGGCCGGACCCCTGAGCGTCCCCCACCGGCGCGGCGGCGGCGCTGCGTTCGGGCCCAAGCCCCGGCACCACACCGTGAAGGTGAACCGCAAGGCCCGGCGGCGCGCGCTGCGCGCTGCGCTGTCGGTGCACGCAGCGCGGGACACGCTCGCCGTGCTCGACGCCGGGAGCTTCGAGGAGCCCGCGACCAGGCGGGCCGCCGAGGCGCTCGACGCCTGGGGCGCGGACCGGCCGACGCTCGTCGCGCTCGACGCCGGGGAGGTCACCGCGCTGAAGAGCTTTCGCAACCTCGACCGGGTCACGGTGCTCAGGGCGGACGCCGTCGGGGTCGCCGACGTGGTCGGCTCGCGCTCGCTCGTGATCTCGAAGGCCGCCCTGGAGACGCTGACCAATCGTGCCAAGGAGCCAGAGCGTCATCCCAGCACAAACCCGCCCGGCGCGGAGGCGGGAGCGAGCGAGCGTCAGGACCAGTCAGGTGATCGCATGGGGGCTTCGCCCCCTCGGCGCCCTTCGGGCGCCTCCCCCGCGGGAGCCGAGCAGGCGGGCGGCTGATATGGAACCGCGCCAGGTGATAATCGAGCCCGTGATCTCGGAGAAGAGCTACGCGCTGATGGCCGAGGGCAAGTACACGTTCCGGGTCCACGACCGCGCGCACAAGACCCAGATCGCCCACGCGGTCGAGGAGATCTTCGAGGTGGGGGTCAGCGAGGTACGCACGTCGCGCGTGCGCGCGAAGCCGAAGCGGCGCGGCCTGCAGCGGGGGACGACGCGCGCGTGGAAGAAGGCGATCGTGCAGCTGGCGCCGGGCGATCGGATCGAGTTGTTCGAGGGCGCCGCGGTGGAGGGCTAGCCGATGGCCAACAGGAAGATCAAGCCAACCAGCCCCGGCCGCAGGTCCGCGACCTTCCAGGACCGCTCCGAGCTGACCGCGAAGCGACCTCACAAGCCGCTCACGGACGGGCGATCCGCAAGCGGTGGTCGCAACTCCGGTGGGCGGATCACCACGCGTCACCGCGGCGGCGGGGCGAAGCGTCGCTACCGGCGGATCGACTTCAAGCGGCGCAAGGACGGCGTCCCGGCCCGGGTCGCGACGATCGAGTACGACCCCAACCGGACCTGTTTCATCGCCCTGCTGCACTACGCGGACGGGGACAAGCGCTACATTCTCGCGCCGCAGGGACTCGCGCCGGGCGCGACCGTGGAGTCAGGCGAGCGGGCTGACATCAGGCCGGGGAACGCGCTGCCGCTCACCGGGATTCCCACCGGGACCGTGGTTCACAACGTGGAGCTCGTGCCCGAGCAGGGCGCCCGCCTCGGCCGCGCCGCCGGCAGCGCTATCCAGGTGGTCGCCAAGGAGGGAGACATGGTCAGCCTGCGCCTGCCCTCCTCGGAGGTCCGCATGGTGCGGGCGGAGTGCCGCGCGACCATCGGGGCGCTCTCGAACGCCGAGCACCAGAACGTCAAGCTTGGAAAGGCGGGCCGCAAGCGCCACATGGGCCAGCGCCCGCAGACGCGCGGAGTGGCGATGAACCCCGTCGACCATCCGCATGGGGGAGGCGAGGCCCATCACACGCCGGGCGGGCACCCGGTGACGCCGTGGGGCAAGCCGACCCTCGGGTACCGCACGCGGCAGAAGGGCAAGCAGTCCGACGCCCTGATCGTGCGCGGTCGCCGGCGGGGCAGGAAGAAGGGCGGTCGCTAGGCGCTCATGGGACGGTCGACCAAGAAGGGACCCCACGCGGAGGAGCGCCTCATGCAGCGCATCGTGCGAATGAACGAGAGCGGCCAGAAGGAGATGATCAAGACCTGGTCGCGCGAATCGACGATCTTCCCGGAGATGGTCGGCCACACGATCGCCGTTCACGACGGCCGCAAGCACGTCCCCGTGTTCGTCTCGGAGTCGATGGTGGGGCACAAGCTCGGCGAGTTCGCTCCGACCCGCACCTTCCGCGCCCACTCGGGGACCGAGAAGCGAGAGGAGAGGTAGCCCGTGGCGAGCGCTGAACAGGAACCGGTCGTGCGCGCCAGCGCCCGCTACCTGCGGACCTCCCCGCGCAAGGTGCGCCTGGTCGCTGACCAGGTGCGCGGTCTGCCGATCGAGGATGCGCGGGCGCTGCTCAGCTTCTCGCCGAAGGGAGCGGCGCGAGACGTGGCGAAGCTGATCGACTCGGCGGCCGCGAACGCCGAGAACAACCACGAGCTGGTCGCGGACGATCTGCGGATCGCCGAGATCCGTGTCGACGAGGGCCCGACGCTGCGGCGCTGGAGGCCGCGCGCCCGGGGCCGGGCGACCAAGATCGACCGGCGGACCAGCCACCTGACGGTGGCCCTCACCCCGGTGGAGAGCTGATGGGCCAGAAGATCCATCCCGAGGGCTTCAGGGTCGGCTACATCCACGATTGGAAGTCGAACTGGTTCAACGAGCGCGAGTTCTCCGAGTACCTGCTCGAGGACCACAAGATCCGCGAGCACATTCAGCACCGGCTCGCCCACGCGGGCCTGTCGGACATCACGATCCGCAAGCAGCGCGGCGAGGTCACGGTGGACATCCACACCGCCCGCCCGGGCATCGTGATCGGGAAGTCGGGAGCCGAGGTGGACGCGCTGCGGCGCGACCTGCACAAGCTGACCGAAAAGCCCGTGAGGGTGAACATCCGCGAGATCAAGCGGCCGGAGCTCGACGCGAAGCTCGTCGCGCAGTCGATCGGCGAGCAGCTCGAGAACCGCGTGGCCTTCCGGCGGGCGATGAAGCGGGCACTGACCTCGGCGATGCGCTCGGGCGCACAGGGGGTGAAGGTGCAGGTCTCCGGCCGGCTGGGCGGCGCCGAGATGGCGCGCACCGAGGGCTACTCCGACGGACGCGTCCCGCTGCACACGTTGCGCGCCGACATCGACTACGGATTTCACGAGGCCCGCACGACCACCGGGCGGATCGGCGTCAAGTGCTGGATCAACAACGGCGAGGTGATGCCGGAGGGCTACCGGACGGGTGAGGGGGAGGGCGAGCCGGCGACGGAGGGCCCCCGCGGCCGTGGGGGCCGCGGCCGCTCCGGCCCGAGAGGCGGAGGTTCCTGATGCTGATGCCGAAGCGGGTCAAGCACCGCAAGCAGCAGCGCGGTCGGATGCGCGGCAACGCCAAGGGCGGCACCTCGGTGGCCTTCGGCGAGTACGGGCTGAAGGCGCTCGAGCGCGGCTGGATCACCAACCGTCAGATCGAGGCCGCGCGGGTCGCGATGACCCGGAAGATCAAGCGCGGCGGCAAGGTGTGGATCACGATCTTCCCGGACAAGCCCTACACGAAGAAGCCCGCGGAGACGCGCATGGGGTCGGGCAAGGGGAACCCCGAGGGATGGGTAGCGGTCGTGAAGCCCGGACGGGTGATGTTCGAGCTGGCCGGCGTGGACGAGGAGCTCGCGCACGACGCCATGCGCCTCGCCGGGCACAAGCTGCCGATCAAGACCCGGATCGTCCGGCGCGAGGGGGTGGTCGAGTGAAGGCTGCCGAGGCGCATGCCCTCGATGACCACGAGGTGGTCGAGAAGCTGAAGGACACCCGCGAGGAGGAGTTCAACCTGCGCTTCCGGCACTCGACCGGCGAGCTCGAGAACACCGCTCGACTCGCCGCCGTGCGGCGGGACGTCGCGCGGCTGCTGACGGTCGCTCACCAGCGCGGGATCGATCTCGATGCGGAGCTGAGGCGATGATGGCCGAGGAGAACGAGAAGACGGAGGACACAGAGCAGGAGGCCGAAGAGGCCTCCGCCGAGGCAACGCCCGAGGAGCCTGAGGCCCAGGAGGAGGTGGCGGAGGAGACGCCTCCCGAGGAGGCCGAGGATTCGGCGGCTGAAGCTGAACCAGACCCCGCCGAACCGGAGGCGGGAGCCGAGGATTTGGCGGGCAATGATGACGAGCTGACTCCGAAGCAACGGCGCAGGCTCGAGCGCTCCCGCGCCAGCGGTCCACCGGGACCCCTGCTGAGCCCGGAGGAGCGGGCGGCGCGGCGCGGCGAGGGGCGCCGTCGCGCCGCCGGGCAGCGCGGGCGCCACCGCCGCCGGCTGCGGGAGCGGCGTGGCGAGCCCGGCACGGGGACCCCTGCTGCGGAGCGCGTGCCCGGCAAACGCAAGGTGCGGCTCGGAAAGGTGGTCTCGAGCGGCGCCGCGAAGACGATCACGGTGCGGATCGAGCGCGCGCGACGCGACCCCACCTACGAGAAGGTGGTGCGCCGGTCGAGCACCGTGCACGCGCACGACGAGGGCAACGAGGCCAGCGAGGGCGACGTGGTGCGGGTGGTCGAGACGCGACCGCTGTCGCGAACCAAGCGCTGGCGGCTGCTCGAGATAGTGGAGAGAGCACGATGATCCAGCAGGAGACCAAGCTGCGGGTCGCCGACAATTCCGGCGCACGCGAGATCCTCTGCATTAGGGTCAAGGGCGGTGGTCGGCGGCGCTACGCGGGAGTGGGGGACGTGATCACCGCGACCGTGAAGCAGGCGACGCCGCACAGCGCGGTGCGAAAGGGGGAGGTCGTCGAGGCCGTGGTCGTGCGCACCCGCAAGCAGCTCGGCCGCTCCGACGGCACCTACATCTCCTTCGACGAGAACGCGGCCGTGCTGATCGACCCCACGCGCAACCCGAGGGGCACCCGTATCTTCGGTCCGGTGGCGCGCGAGCTCCGGGACCGCAACTTCATGAAGATCGTCTCGCTCGCCCCGGAGGTCCTGTAGCGGT
>Ga0184637_10002000_pt1 | contig 13260 bp, 29 predicted proteins | sample PLM3_127_b2_FD_133143 | JGI IMG/M metagenome (GOLD analysis project Ga0184637, IMG submission 133143) | Groundwater sediment microbial communities from an aquifer in East River, Colorado, USA - PLM3_127_b2 | ecosystem: Environmental > Terrestrial > Soil > Riparian zone | place: USA: East River...
AAAGAGCGAAGCGGATTTTCACCACGCAACCAAGCGAAGGGCTGATTGCATGAGCAAACTACCGAAGACCGTGCAGACGATGGCATATATCTTCGCTGGCGGGATGGCGCTGGTCGCTATTCGCTACATCCTGCACGTAACTGGTGCATGGCCGTTCGCGGGGCTCTGATGCAACCGCTTCTCTGGGTCGCCGCCGCGCTCGTCGCCGCGAACATCGGTCAATACCTCTTTCACAGCGTCGCGGTCTCCAGGCTCGAACGCGAGAGGGCGGTCCTGTCCTCAAGGATCGACGATCCAGTAAACGGCTTCGTGCGCCAGGTCGCGCAGTGTCAGACTAACCTCGATGATCAGAAGGCAAACCTTGCCCGTCTGGCTGGCGAGGTGACAAAGCTAGGCGAGGACAGCAAGGCGCGGGACGATGACTTGAAGCGCAACATCGCTGTGGAGACGAAGGCCGTGCAGGCCGCGCAGCGGCGCACCAACGAGATTCTAAGCCGCCCGCGGGAGGCGCAGACCATCGGCACGCTTGAGGCATGCAACGCCGGCGAGCGGGCGCTCCGGGGGTTGCCGTGAATAGGATCTGCATAATTTCCGTCGCTTTTGCAGTTTCGGCATGCACGACAACTCCGCCGCCAGTGCCGCCGCCCGAAATCATTACCATTGACGTCCCGACTATCGTCCAGCGCCCCTGCGCCGATCGCCGCGGGGCTGAGCCGGACTATCCAGCTACTGACGAGAAGATTGCCGCCATCCCTGAAGGCGACTTCGAGCTCCTGGGGCGCGTCTACCGCGTTGATCGCGACCTTAGGATTGCCCGCCTCCGCGAGGATGACGTGCAGATCAAGGGCTGCGCCCTGGAGTGACACATGGACGAGTTAATTTCTCAAATCCTACCTAGCTTGGGCGCATTCGCCCCCGCCGCAGTTCTGGCTTTTTGGATTATCCGGACGCAGCAAAGGGCGCTCGAGGCGAAGGATGCGAGGATCGAAACGCTCACCAATCAGGTTATCTCCCTGGGGTCCTCAACAGCCCAGGTTCTCGCGGAGCTCCGGGCGGCGGTGAAAGGAGGATAAGCCGATGTTCAGCATCTTTAAGCGGAAGACAAACGGCGAGCTGGCGCAGCGGGTGCAGAAGGAACAATCCCTCGATCGTACGGTGCAGGCAGTTCAGCGCCAGGCCGACGAGTTTATCGAGGAATTACGCCGCGCGCGCGAGCGCCGGATGCTCAGGGAGACATTAGGCGGTGACGGTAACAATTAGCATGCTGGTGGCGCTGTTCGGTCTTCGGTGTGTGCTCATGGCGCTCACGCTTGGCGTGGCCTACGCCTATTCCGAGCGCGTCTATGAGTTCGTTCGGGGCCGCCAGACGGAGGACCGCCTTGGTGCTGCGATTTGGCTGTTCGCGCTCGGCGCCGCGTTCACGAATATCAACAGCGGTTATATGATGATCGCAGAGCCTGGCCAGTTTCACGGCTCGATTGTCGTCGTGTTCTTCGGGCTCTCTGTCATCACGGCCGCGCACTATCTCGCTCTGACGGCATGGGGCGCCTACAGGTTCGACTTACCGATCCGGCGCGTCACGTTTCACTCGGCCGCGGTCTTGGCTGTGATCGGCACGTTAGGCTGTGTCGGTTTCTCCGCCTTCTTGTGGAACGTCGGTCCCACAATCGGTCTGTAGACGCCTCGATAGCGCGCCGTATTTTCACACTCACCAGAAAAGGGAGAGTCGCCGTGTTAGGCACCATCCTGTTGATCGTTCTCATCATTCTTCTGATCGGCGCAATCCCGTCGTGGCCACATAGCGCAGATTGGGGGCCGGCGCCGGCCGGCGCTATCACGGTCATCCTCATCGTCGTGCTGGTTCTGCTTCTCGCGGGGAGACTGTGAGATGCTGACAGAGGCACTCGCGGTATTATGGCGCAAACGCCACTGGCGGAGCGGCGGGGCAATTCCGACCTCCTGGGGGAGTGTGATGTAGGAGGCGCGCCGTGAGGGCGCTGGCGGCGATGGCCGCAATGACCATATCAGCTTGTGCTGCCCTGCTCCCATATCTGGTATTGGATACCGCTGGGATGGTCAGCCGGTCGATCTTCTCTCGGGTCGTGGATGCATTGGAGGATGGCGCTCGATTCGTGATGGTGAACGACTTCCGGGCTGTTTATGCCCCGGTACTCCACACGCCACCACACAATGATGTCGAGTTTTCCCTCCCAGCAGTCCACCATCTCTTCAATCGTAAAATAGACATTGCTGCTGTCGCCTTTGGATTTCGGCCCCAGAACAAAGAAAACAGGGTTCTCATTCCGCGCAAAACGATATCCACTCGCCTGACCTTTGGGAAAGATTTTGCTCCTTATCCAGGACTGAGCCTGGGCTGCCGGGGTAACGCCAACATTTACCCACTCCACATAGCTTCCATAGCCTGCGATGTAGTGCCCCCCATCCGGCCGACGTTGGAAGTCTACCATTGTCACGTTTCGCGCACCGAACACGTAAGGCCGAAGTTCGGCTTGGGCATTGCGGGAAGCGACTGTTACGGCATCCTCGGCGGCCTTAGCCGAGCGCGTGGCGACGGCAATGGAAGCCTTCATGTCGCGCGATTGCTCGTCAGCGAGGGCGGCGAGCCTCTTAGTTTCTTCGTGCATGCCCTTGGTGGAGTCCCACAATTTGATCGTCGCGATAGCAAGGACGGCGGTGAATATTCCAGTTACAGCGATGAAAATCGCCTCAATCCAAGTGGCCAAATCAACCCCGTCGCCTTCCTCTGGGGAGGGTTCTTTGGCGGGTTGCTGATTTTCGGGTGGGGGTACGAGCTGCTGGTCTACAGGCGGCGGCTCATTTTGGGCGGGCTGGTTTCCCTGTGCGGACTGGCCCTGAGCTTCTACGCCTTGTTCTGGCCGTTGCTGTTCGGCGGCTACTACTGGCTGCCGTAGCGGGGACGGCATCACTGTTGCCGCCCACGCGGCCAGCAATACGAATCCTGCCAGTATCAATTGCCCCCTAAACATCCTCCAAGGTTATCGTCCCGAGCCCCAGGGCCGCTAGGGTTGCGAGAAAGAAGACTGCGGAAAATCTTCCCCGCGCCGGCGGCGGCTATCTCGTTGCAGGGCATGGGCTGGCCGTTGGCCTCGCGGAGCACACCCAAGACGAGCCTTTGCAACTCGCCCCGCCCGAACAGCCGGACGTGTTGATAGGCCTTCTTGGGCCGGATCGAGCCAACCTTGTAGTCGGGATCGAAGAGCTTAATCGTCTCGTCCAGATGGGCGAGGATATGGTTCTTCTTGAAGATTTGCCGCCTCAGGTCGAAGACCTCGCCCGCGACTCTTGCCCGGCGATCCTTCAGGGCCGCCATGGCGTACTTGTTGCCGTTCTCGTTCATGCACCAGAATATGGCGACGGCGCGGATTCAATTCTTGTGGCGGATCTTGTGGCGGATGCGCCATAATACCGGGCACTCGCTGCTGCGTTCGCTGTCGTCTGCATCATTCTATGGGCAGCAGCCGCGAACAGGCCAACTCCATTCACACTGAACGGAACCGGCTGGATCTGCTTAGCGATCGCGGCCGTCATTTTGTACGTCGTCAGATATGGCGATGCGCTCTTTATGGGGCGATAGCCCGTGAGAATCATCATCGACTTTGGTTTTTGGCGGCGGCCCCGGCGCCGCCGGTTAATTCCTTCGCTCCGCTAACCCCCCAAGCGGAGCGCAGCCGCGCCTACGGGTCTCCTCCCGTGGTCGCGAGATCAGCCCGGGCCCCGAAAGGGGTCCGGGCTTTTTTGTTGACTTAAAAGTCAACCCGCCACTGCACGGATTTTGCACGCCCTTAGTGTGCACTTCCGTCTTCGTTCTTCCCCTTAATTCCGATTCGTTCGCGATCAGGGTTTGGGGCGGCGCGCTGGGCGCTTGATTTCATTGAGAGACTGGTGCCGCAGGACAGAATTGAACTGTCGACCTACCCCTTACCAAGGCTGCTGGTTATGCCAATTTCCGTCGTATCCTCCGATCCTTGACCGGCCGCACATTGGAAGGTGCACTGGTTTGCACATGTGGTAGTGCGTTTACGGCGGCCACCGACTCACCCGGTGTGACATGGGCGTAGCGCGCGACGGACGCAACGCTATCCCAGCCACCATCGGCCATCAGCCCTCGAAGATCCCGCTTTGCATAGATCCGCAGCCACGTCGCGAACGTGTGTCGGCCCAATTGGTGCGGTGAGAGATAACCAATCTTCGCGTTACGGCATGCAGTCCGGAGGGGGCCATAGACGTGGCACTTGTCGGCCCAGAGAAACACCTGCCCCCAGCGCTCAGCTTCCAGGACGGCCGCGAGCTCGATCAGCAACGGGTCGGGTATGTGCGCGGTGCGCATCTTCCCGCTCTTCGTCCGCCGGAAGACGATGGTCCTTTGCTGAAGACTCACATCGCAATCCCAGGACAGCCGTAGCGCCTCGGAAAGCCGTGCGCCGGTGTAGACGAGGACCATCACCAAGCGCCGCAGGCGAGGCGCACAGTGAGGCAAGAGGGTCGAGACCCACTCTGGTGTTGCCCATGCATGCTGCGACTCCGGAACCTTCGGCGCCTTCAGTTTCGGTGCGCGACCCCAGCCTTTTGAGTCGGCATGGTTCAAGATCGCGTTCAACGGCACATAGATATGACGCTTGCGCGTAGCGGGACCGGCATTCGGCAGCAGCTTGCGCGCTGCATCGTCGGCCTCGGTCTGCCCGATCTTCGCGAGCGGCCGAAACCCGAAGTGTCCGGCCAGCAGCGTACCGGTTTTCTTCTTGTGATCCCATGTGCCGATGAAGCGCGCTTCGCCACCGGCATCGAGATAGGAGACTACCGCGTCGGCAAACGTGACCGTCGAGCCAGGTCCAAAGACGCTATCGTCGAGCAGCTGGGATTCTCGTTTGATGCGGAACGCTTCCGCGGCGGCCTTGTCGTCAGTTCCTGCAGTCTCAAAGACGTGCGTTCCTCGGACGGAGCCGCGGACGTACCAGTGCGGCGAACCCTTGCGCTTCGTGAGCCTGAGCGGCATTGCTTCATCGCCTCGTAGATTTGGTCGAGATCGGCTTCAGAGATTAGGATTACGCGGCCCCGTTGGGCAAATGGCCGGGGTTCCGGCAGCGACTTGAGGAACGCGCTCAGTGTCTTGGTCGACGTCCGGAGCGCCGTAGCCGCCTCAGAGAGCGTCAGGAAGATCGCGCGACTCATCGCGGCCCCCTCGCAACGTACCGCTTAGCCGCCGCATCATAGCGGAGTGCCTGCGGGTGAAGCCGTTGGAACCTCTGAAGGTCCTTGGAAGCCTGTGGCGTTGAAACACCGAACTTCCGTTCAATGTGCTCGCGGTTGATGAAGCCGAAGATGCGTAACGTCTCTGCGATCCATTCCATTCGATGACGCTCGAACCATCGCATCGATTCCAGCATCCGGCGCTTTTGCTGCCCCTGTGTGATCGCGAGCCGGTGGTTCTCAGTCATGGCACCCATCACCGCACCGTCCGCCACCCAAAAGGCAACTGATGCGGGAGCACCCACAGGTGCCGCATGTTGGCGACGTTCACGACATCCTTGTCCGGCGGGAAGATTTCGACGGCGTCCTTATCGCCACGTCCGCATTCGCTCTTGAGCCGTTGCAGATCCTCCCAGGCGATGCCGTCGACGAAACTTTTCCCCGTGTGGGCTGTTCGGCACACGGACAGACGCTCAATGCCGCGGTGTGCGCTGAAGACCTGCACCAAGAAGTCACGCGACCGCCAGACTTCGACGTGGCGTCTCCCGAGCGGCAAAACCGACGGTGGCCACTCCTCGCGCGGAACCTGCCGAAGCTGCGCCGGCCATTTTTTGTTTTCGGCTTGGAGGGCGCGTCGCTCCGCGCGTGTCGGCTGCGGCACGTTGATGTTCATGCAGCCCTCGCGAGGCTGTCGATGTTGGCCTTGGTGACGGTGAAGGTGAGGGCTATGACTTTGGGATTGGCCTGCCAGGATGCTTCGCCGTGAAGGGTTTCCCACAGTCGGCGGAAGTAGAGGATGGCGCTCGACTCGCGGTCGCCGCGGAATATCTTATCGATCGAAGATTCGGCGATATGTCGGAAGACGCCTTCAGCCTCGGCGTCCGCCCCCGTGATTTGTTGCACCCTCTGCACGCGTGAGGCAGTCACCTCGAGCGTCAGACGGGACAGCTTCCGCGGCATGTGAATGCAGGACGTCAGCTTCGGCGGCTTGTCCGGCAACGGTTGATCGCAGCCGGCGCGGATCGCATCTTCTCGCCACGTCGCCTCATAAAGCAGGATGCCGGGATCTCCGCCTCCGACATAGGCGAAGTTCTCCCGCACCCAGAGCCGATCGCCGGGCACGACGCGCCGCCAGAGTGTCGGCACAGGAACGCCGGCGTTCGGTTCAGCGTCGCGCCACGCAAGGCGTCGCGTCTGCGTCTTCCTGCCGTCCAGCAGGGCGCGAACCATTGGGGCGGAAAAGAGGATGGGCCGATCGGTCATTGGGCGGCTCTGGGGATGACGGGCACGTTGGCGACACCGGCGAGCTTGTTCCGGCACGTGTGGCCCATGAAGTCGCCGGGTCCGTTAGGATCGCACCAGTCCTTTCGCTCGCGGTCGTGACACGACGGCACGAAGCAGTGCTCGCAGCGGCACCTGTTATCGTGCTTCAGGCGTGTTTCCGCCCTGTCCGCTGCACGTCGCCGCTTTGACGCAAGCCGCTTCGGCTGGATGCCGCTGACGGTTGATGTCCATTTCTTGGTCATCGCCGCGCCTCAACCCTCGCCCTGAACGGTTCGAAGATCGTAGGCCGCTTCCATGACGCGTCTCAGATCATCCATGCGCTTCAAGGCCTCTTCTCTCGGGAGCGCTTTGCCGCCCGATTGCGGCGTGCCAGCGTCAGCTAGAATTTGCCCGCACGCGTTCGCGAGCGCTGAGCAAAGGTCCATCTTGGAAATTCTCGCCTGCCCCGCCAATTCGTAGGCCGCCGCTGACAGCGTGTTCGCGATTCGAGAAACCGGGTGATCGGGTGTGATGGTCTCGAATTTCTTCATGGCGCCCGGTGCTTTCGATCTTGCAGCCAGTGGCGAGCCTGATCGAGGTTTGTCACCGCGAGCGCAAGGCTCCGGTGCTTTCCCAGAACTTCGATGCGCTTGGCTAGGCGGCCGATCTCAATGAACACCTCGTCGATCTCGTCGTCCTGTTCAAACGTCAGGCCGTTGTCGAAGGCCTTCGGTCGGGAGAGTTGGCGTTCGCTCATGACTCCATTCCCAACGCATCGAGATAGAGATCGAGGACGGCGCGTTGCTCCTGCCGGTCCTTCGGATCTAGCCGGCGGATACGCACGACCTGGCGCATGATCTTGGTATCGAAACCTTTGCCGCGTGCTTCGGCGTAAACCTCGCGCACGTCAGCAGAGAGCGCGGCCTTCTCTTCCTCGAGGCGGTCGATGCGCTCGATGTAGCCTTTCAGTTCGCGGGCAGCGAAGGCGGTCTTAGCCATAGCGAATACCGTGCTTGCCCAAGAGCCATTCGAGATTTTCGGTGCGACGAAGCGCATACATAACCGGCCGGGACACACTCTCGATTGGCCCTGACATGAACGCACCTTCGCAACGGATGCCTTTGTCGTGCAGCCGCTTGCAGATGCAGCTCGGGCAGAGCAGACCGCCTTCGTCCTTCGTTGGCGATATCCGCTTCCACACATCGAGCTGGATGATCAGGTCTGGAAAACCGTGCTTGTCCCCATAGGGGCGGCCGCAGTCGAAGCAACGGGCGCGCGGTCGTTTGGCGGTCTTAGCCATCACTTCCACCTAATCGGTTTGAGCGTGGCCGGCAGATAGAGCGGATGGCGCGGATGACCTTCCTTGGTCAGCCCGAGATGGCGCGGCGCGGCGCCTGCGGTCTCAATCCAGGACCGCACGGTGGCGCCCTGGTCCATGAACGATCCGTGCGCGCCCCAAGCGCAGATCACGATACCTGACGGCCGTACCTTGTTGTGCAGGAACAGTGCGTCATCATCGGTTGACGCCGCCATCTCTGCGGCCTTGAGCACCCATTGATGATTGTCCGGACCGACGGGATCGTCTGCCTTGAATAGCTCGCGCGGCTCTGTTGTGCGCTGGGCAAACAGGTTCACCACGATGAGTTCGTTGTAGCCCCAGGCCGCGGCGAATGTCTTACAGCGACGAATCGTCGGGTCATCGTTGTCCGCGTCCGCGGTCGACGGATTGAGCATGACGAACACGGCGGGATTGCCGCCCTGGCCCTTCAGCACCCGCCGCAGCCAGTAGCGATAACGGCCGCATGGTGAGATCACCGCCTGGCTGTTCTCGGCGCCGATCGGCAGGAGGTCGGTCGCGCTCATGCTGCCATCCTCGGGAATTGATTGTGGTGCGGCCCAGTCGAAAGCCGGGCCGCACCACAGCAACTAATCAAGTTTTCTGTCGAACACGAGCCGGTCGTACCCTGCATTATCAGGTGACGCAGCTTCACTGATGGGGATGACGTGGCACTTCCCCTGTTTCATCAGGTTCAAGAAGTGTTGGACATTGGAAATAACCTCGCCCTGATTGGGCTTGCCGTCTGCGTCTTTCTTCTCGCGCCCGGCGTGCGGGTGCTTCGCTTTATCGTTTGGCAACAGTGCTCTCCATCTTCGGTGATAGCTCGGGGCCGCCGAGCGCGGGACCTTGTGGCATCCTGGGAAACTCATTCCACTCGACACCATCTAGCGTGCGGCCGGTCTTGCTCTTTCCCGCACGCTGCATAGGCCAGCCAACGGCGTCAGAGAGATCCGGCCGATTGGCGAAATGGCCGCCAGCCTTGCGTTCCGCAAACCAATCGAGATCGATGCGGGCGAACGGGCCCCACTCGCCCCATTGTTTGAAGAAGAACGGAACGTCCGCGTCTGCGCATTGCTCGCGGATGTGTCGCGCCCAATCTGGGTTCATCGGTCGGGCGCCCGGTCCGCTCTCGCCACCGACGATCACCCAATGGAGTGGCGAGGGGTTGAGCCGGTGCCCGACGCGCGGCATGAACGCGCGGTTGATATGGACGGGGCCGAGCAATGGCTCGACGGAGAGAAAGCGCACGGCCGCCGGCGTCTCGAGCAGCAGCGGAATCCGTTCGTCTGCGCGCTCCTGGTCCTCGACGCTCGTGCCTAACCAAACATTGGCTGGCCAGCTCGGCCAGCGGATCATGCCGTCCATCCAATCGAATGTCGGATAGGCGCAACCGGACGGTGGCTTGCCCATGGCCTCCAGCATGTCGGCGAACAGTTGTCCTCGCCCGCTCTGGTGAGCCGCGCGGGTCTCAGCCGGTCCGTGTACAAGCTTCGGCTCGAAGTCCTCACCGGTCAGATCGGCCCACTTCAGCATGAATTCGCGCATGCGCGCGGGACGCTTCGTTAGAATCTGAAAGGTATGATGCGGCGCACGCCACATGACGTTGAACACGCGCATGATCGCGCCGAACGAAAGCGCCTCATGAAAAAGGTCGGACGTCGAGTTGACGAAGATCTTGCGAGGCTTCTTCCAGCGCAGGGGTAGACCAAGCTGCGACTCGATCAGCTCGACCTTGCCAGTCCAGCGGTGATCGCCGCCCTTCATCTCGGCGAAGCCATGGCCCCATTGACCGGGCTGAGAGAAGCGGGCGGCCATGATCTCGGCATAGCAATTGACGCAGCCCTCGGAAACGCGCGTGCAGCCGCGAATCACATTCCACGTCGAGTCCGTCCATTCAATGCCGGTCTGAGCGGCCATCAGCGTTTTGCCCTGATTACGCAGGCGGCGTCATCAATTGGGCGGATGCGCTGCGAGAAGGCGGCAAAATCCTCCCGGCTCGCGTCCCGTCGAAAGTGGCCGCCCGAATCGCAGACGGTTTCGTAGAGCGCCGTCAGATCGTTCCAGGCCTCGACGAACGGTTGCCATTCGAAGTGGCGAGCCGCGACTTCCGGGAGCCGCGGGCGCCAATCCGGGAACCGTTTGAGCAGGCGATAGCAGCGGCCGAAGTCGTCAGCGTCATGGGGAAAGCCGTGCCACTCGGGTGGCGGCAAACCCCGCATGACGCTGTAAATCGTTTGGCTGCTCGTCCCGGTGTCGCCTGATACAAGCCACTGCTCTGCAGTAAGGTCCGCCGGCAAGGGTTGCGGACCTCGCCCCATCAGCACCTTGCACGTGTGCCCGTATGGGCACCGCGCGCCCTTGAAGAGCTCCGCCATCTGGCTCATCACCATTGGCGTGTACGCGACGATCCAGGGATGATTACAGCACTCGCAATGTACCCAGACCGGGTCCTTGGGGTCGGTCACGATTGCGCCGCCTTCTCATTGACGGCGTCGAGCGCTGCACGGCCGCGCACGGCCTGACTGTCATACGTCGCGACGAGTTGCTTTGCCGACTTGAACACCGGCTCCAGCAACGCGCTGACTGCTCTGCGTTCGGAATTCTTAAAGGTTGTCTGGCCAGCGAGCCGGTCGAAGCTCTTCATGTCCCGACACTCTTTCAGGAAAGCTTCAATGGTCGGAAGCTCCTCCCGGATCAGCCCCACGGCGGCCGAGATTGTTTCGGACGCGAGGAACATGCGCTCTTTGGCTGTGGGGCCGCTCATCGGTTCACCAGCGCGAAGAACGTACCGATGACGATCGCGAGCGCGGCAGCGATGGCGATGTAAATCCACCCGGCACGGCTGATCACCGGCCCGTCACGTGGCTCATCGACATAGGGGAAATCGTCCTGGTTCATGGAAGTCGGGAGAAATCGATGTAGGCTGTGATCAGGACGGCCCAGCACAATCCGATTCCCGCCAGGATTCCCAGGCCCCAATAGTCCAACCGGTCAGCGGGGCGCGCTTTCTCTTCAGGAAGAGGTAGTGGTTCGTAGATGTGCGAAACCCGCTTGCGGAGCTCGACTACGTTTACCGTCGGCCACACGACCGGGGTAACCTTACCGGCGCGACCGATAGCGATTAGAATCCGTTCAACGTCGTCGAGATCCCACTCGCGATATTCGACGAGGTGGAGATCGTGCTTGCTACACTCGGAAAGCAGACCCTCGCGGATCAACGCCTTGGCGTCGTCGTGGCGCATAATGAGGGTGGCAAGGCTGCGCTCATGTGCGAGCACCAGCGTGCGTGGCCGTGAGCGGACTTCCTCCTCCGTACGTTGACGCTCAGCGAGCGTTTGTAGCGACGTCATAGCGGTCTCCTTTGGGTGTTTCTCCGCGAGCCTTACGAAGGGCGGCGTCGATAAACAATTCGACCGGAATCCCCTCGCCTGACTGCAAGTCAGGATGCACGCGACGGCAGTAGGCGATGCACTCGCGCGCTATCTTCAATTGCTCGTATAGTTCAGGCGCGGCGGCGATCAGGTGGGCGTTAGCTAGCCCAACATTGTCGCCCTCGCGATTGGTTACGAAGGCAACGACGATCCCGCGACGGGAATAAATCTCCCCTTCGGAGTTTGAATCTGTATTCCACGGCCCCGGTGTGAATTTCGCCTCGCTCATGCGTCACCTCGATCGCGCCGTCGAAATTCAACATCTCCGCTGAAGGGTTTCTTCCACGGGCTATCGATCGAACCCGGAACCGGCAGGCCTTTGCGCTTGCGCCCGCCGTTCCGGATTCTCCTGGCCTTGTCGATTGAGTGACGGTCGGAATCGATTGAGGTATGTGGTCCGCGGGGGCTGTAAGTCTTCTCGCGATGGCAAGCAGGAGCGAGCGCGAAGAGGTAATCAGGATCGTTCGCAGCAGGGATCGTGTCCCGCTTTTTCTCGTCCCAGGCGCGCAGCTCGAGCGGCGGATCGTGATCGAATTCAGCGCTCTCGATCGTGACCGCCTTTCTGCAACCGCAGTCACAGAGGTCGTATTGTCGCTTCAGAACCTTGCGCTTGATCCAGTCGGGGATTTTCTTGCGGCGGATCATCGGTCCAACCTGGAATTTGTGCAGATGATGACTTGGCCCGGGCCCCCGAGGTGAACGCGCACGCCGTCGTCCAGCCAGTAGGACTTGGCCTCAGCATCGCAAAGGGCGCAGCCTTCCTTCTCGCCGCGCACGACGGCAATGATCGACCACACCAGGGGAATCGCCCCGCATAGGAACAGCGCGCTAAACCCGACGATCGTGATGGCGGCATCGAACATCACGGCTGGCCCTTTCGAGCTGAGCCGCCTCGGCACGCTTCAACGATCACGCCGCCCTGACGGATTTCGTAATCGGTGCAATTGAGGGATTTGATGAACTTGCGCGCCTCATCAAGCGTGGTCTTCAAGCCGTGGCAGTAGCCACGCGGCTCAAGGTCGAACGTGAAGACCTGGAATTTCTCCGGCGCGCCACTCATTTGTCGACCCGGTCGAGGCCACAGCGCTCACGCAGGGTCTTGTGTCGCTCGGGGTCCAAGCGCCTTTCGATATGACGGCGCCGTCTAGCCCGAGCGAGCGCGTAGGTGATGAAGGGGACGACGAAGGCCAATATCACCGCCCCGACAAGGTAAACGACGGCCGGATCAGTGACGGGATAAAGGCCATGCTGATCGAACATTCGCGCCCTCCCCTCAAGGGGCGCCGGGGGCGGTTTTTAAGGACTGAGGGGGCCGCCCCCCGGCGTTCGCCGCTCCGGGTAGGGACCGGGCGGCACGGGCGATATTGCGATTATCGCAATGCGAAGTCAATGCGAAAAGCGCAACATACCGAACGATCTGTTAATGCTATGGTTTCCTTAGGAGTTACCCAGGCGAACCGTACGGAGGCTGGTAATGGGGCGTGGTTGTCCACAGGCAATTCTGCGAATCACCTCATGTGCTCTCGCCCTTGCGCTTTGGGGCCCTGTTGCGGCCGCGCCTGCGCCGATGTCCCTTTATGGTGTGACCCTGAACGCAGCCTTGGCCATGCCCGAATGCCAAGCCATGGCGCCAGGGCCCGAGCTGTGCTTCCGGTCCCGCGAGACGTGCGCCGAGGGCGTGCCAAAAACTCGCCTCGACGCCGTCCGGTGTGAGGGTAGGGAGCCGATTGATATCGGCTCTCCCGGCGACCGCCAAATGCGGGTTGCTTATGTTTACTTCCCGCGCGCCGCGCGCCCTGCGATCTTGGCGGAGGATTTCCTCACGGTCCTACTATTGGGCGGGAAGGTGCAGGAAATCAGCGTCGTCACCTACGGTTTGGAAGTGCAGAACGATGCGCGGAAGCAGCTGACGGCAAAGTTCGGGCCGCCCACGTTTTCAGATTCACGCGTTCTCCAGAATGCGTTTGGTGCGCGGTTTTCTTCTATGACAGCCGGCTG
>Ga0184637_10002001_pt1 | contig 13249 bp, 8 predicted proteins | sample PLM3_127_b2_FD_133143 | JGI IMG/M metagenome (GOLD analysis project Ga0184637, IMG submission 133143) | Groundwater sediment microbial communities from an aquifer in East River, Colorado, USA - PLM3_127_b2 | ecosystem: Environmental > Terrestrial > Soil > Riparian zone | place: USA: East River...
CCGCCGTGGGTGCAACGACCGGCGGTGACACATTCCCTGTACTGGGCCACCGTCACCTCGAACCTGCTCATATAGAAGGCCGGCAACGTGAGGGTCCTCCGTCCAGACACTCCTCCGGCCGCCGCCGGCCACTGCTCATCCCCCCGCTCGCTGCCCATGAGGAACGCACCGCGGTCGACTTTCCTGAAGCTGCGCAGTCGCGCGTCGACGGGGATTTCGCTGGGAAGAACGATGTTGGGCCATGTATGGGCCTTGCCGCCGTTCGCGGGATCCGCCGAGGTGGCGACGATCGTCGCCGCCTGACGGATATCGATCGCGTGTGCGGTGCCCTCGCGCGCGTCTCCGTCGCCTCTGACGACGATACCCGCCAGTTTCCAGGCCTTGTCCTGGGGGTCGAGCACGAACATCGGACCGCCGGAGACGCCCGCCTCAACGTACCGATCCGCGATGAGTTGGCCGCCCGCACTCCCCAGCAGTCTCCCCTCGTACGAGCAGAGCGTGCCGGCACGCATCGACGCCGGGTATCCCCAGGCGGCGACCGTTCCGCCGACGCTTACCTCGCCGGCAAACGGGTCTTCGGGAGTCACCCCCGCGGGAATCGCGGCATCCACACGGAACACTGCCAGATCCACACCGGTGGGCCAGCCGAACACGGTGGCATCGATCCACTTGACGGGCACTCGCCGGTCGGGAGCCACCTGGAAGTACACCGAGAAGTCCTGCACTCGCTCGAGGACGTGCTTCGCCGTCAGCACGATGGCGTAGTTGTCGCGGCTGACGATGACGACCCCGGTGCCGGGTGGAAGAGGAGACTGGCGTTCGATCCGCACCAGCGACGGACGAAAATCTTTAGGGGAGCACGTCACGGTCTGAGCCGCTGCAGTCCCCTGCATCTGCGCAAGGCCAGCCAGGAAGGCGGCTATCGCCACACATCGGCGGGACATCGTCCTCTCTTGTCCGGTCATCGCCATCCAGCCGCCGGCCACCGGTACTTTCGCAGCCAGGCCCACTGAAAGGCGAACGCGGCGGCGATCCCCAGGATCCTCAGATTCCTGTTGAACAGGGCCAGGTCAAAGAGGGTCAAGCGGCGGTCTTCGCCGTCGGTGCTCACCTCTGCTGCCTGGCCGCGAAAGCTGAGCCCGAGCCCCGAATTCTTCCGATCGACCGAGAGTTGTGTGAGGCGAAACCCGGTCAGGCCGCGCAGCGTCACGACATCGCCAGTCTCAATGGGCACGCGGTCCACGTCCGATCGCCCCGGATACGTCAGCGTTCCGCTGACAGCCGTCGAGACGATTCGGTCGTCGACATCGCTTCGCTGGAAGAGCGACACCGACTCGAGCGGAATATTCACGTCCGCCCTGAACAAGCCTTCCACGTCCGCGTCGCGGGCCGGTACGAGAACAATGTTCAGCCCGCGGCCGGCCGCCACCGTTGCCAATCGCTCAGCACTGGAATCGAGGAGCGCCCGATAGGTGGCCACGCGATCCGGGTCAACGGGAAGCGCGATTCCTTCGGGCTCGGCAAACTCGCTCACGATCTCGAACGGCATGTCATTGGTGATCGAAAACGAAAACGACGCTTTTCTCGAGGCTTCCACCCGGATGTCCGGGGGGCTCGCGCCGCTGATTTCGAACGACACCTGGTCGCCTGGATGCGCCATGAGGCCGCCAAGGCTCCCCAGCTCCTGCGACGGGTCGTCGTGGATGGCGCGCAGGACTATTTTCGAGCCAGGCACGCCGGCATCGCATCGGAAGTTCACACCGTCGGGAGCCTCCACCGGCGCAATGTCCGGCAGCCCGATGCTCAACGCCGGGAACGACACCAGATCGCACCCTTCGATGACAAGTCTCGAGAACACCGTCGAGTTATTGAGGAGCTGCACCGGATCGGTCCCCGCCACGGTGAGCGACACGCCTCGCGCAACCATGTCCAGCTGCAGGGGCGTCGGCACTCGCATCACCATCGACAGCGTGACGAGCGCCCCGACCAGCACTGTCGGCAGGATCGCCAGGCCGAACGCTCCCGCGCGCGCCGACAGAGTAAGAAGTGGAGGTGGAGTTGGAACTGGCACCTCCATGATCTCGAGCGCGAGCGCGGCAAGGTCGCTCTCGATCTGATGCTCGGCCCCCGCCGCCAGGGGCCGGCCGTCGGTGGGGCGAACCTGTATGTCTTTGAGCCAGTCGACGGCCATCCACGCGCAGGGCCAGACGATCACGGGAATCACGCGAAGCCCCTTGCTGGCTCGATGCTGGAGGATTCGCGCGACCTCTTCCTCGCGAATGAACTTGGAGGTCAGGAAGCCGGCCGAGATCAGAAGAACCGCGACATCGGCGCGATCGATCGCCTGTTCAATCTGCGTCTTCCATGCGTCTCCGGCCTCGATCTGCCGGTCGTGCCACATCTCGATCTCGCCTTCGTGGGCGAGAACCCGCAGCTGTCTGACCAGTCGATCCTTCCACGCTTCGTCGACATGACTGTAGCTGATGAAAACGTGGGGCGGCCGATCGCTCATTTCGCGAGTGAGTCCTTGTGGTAGAAACGCACGACCACCTGTGGCCTTCCGGCAAACGACACGTTGAGCACCAATTTGTACCAGCCCTCAGGCTCAGCGCTGATCGGCCAGAAGACGGTGAACGGGCTTCCCGCAATCGCGTCATAGCGCAGGCCCGGCAGGACCGCCTTGTTCGCGACCGACAGTATCCCGCCAGTGACCACCGCCGGCGCATTGGTCCTGAACGTGAACCGATAACCCGACACGTTCAACGGCTGATTGGAGTGGTACAGCGCAGCGGGGGCGACAGCCACATTTTGGCTGCCGGTTGCGGCTCCAGTGTCCCCCAGACCTACGACCACTCCGAGACCTGCAATCCAGTCACCCTTGCTGACGAGGGCGCCGCTGCTGGCGGGATATTGAAAATCGTAGATCTTGGCCATGACGTCGGTCGGAGGCCATCGGAACTCATTCACCGCGGCCGGCACCCAGGCCCCGGGGGGGCTGGGCGGCGCGACGTTGTCCAGCACGTAGTACCCCTTCGGTGAACGGATTTGCCGGACATTCACGCGGGGTTTCGGCTCCTCTTTCGGCAGGTAGAAGCGCATGCGGAGCGCCGAGGGCCATTCGTCGTACGTCACACGCTGCTTCAGATCGGCGAGAGCCGAGATCAGCACGATGGCGTCGGCGCTCTTGGGATCGGCGGCGAGGCCCTCACTGCGGTCACCGCGCGGCATGTACGTGAGGGTGGGCGGATACTGGACAAACACCCGTGTCGTGGCCAGGAGAACGAACAGGCAGAAGGCCGCGGCAAAGACTCGACAGGAGGGCGCGCGTTCAACCGCGCTCGTCGTCGCGATCCTCGTGCGGGTTTCGACATCAGACATACGTGCCCCTTTGCTTGGACCGTGGGCTGATTTGACCGTGGGCCGGGGAGGGCTCCACGCCGTCTTGGTACAGCGCGATTCTGCCTAATGACGGCGTGGCTTGTCCATGCAAATAGACGAGCCGGCACGCATTCTTCGGTCCCTGTTGTCAGCGCGACGCATCTCGCCGGGGATTGCCTTTCATCAGCCTGTTCATCGGCTGGATCAGGCACGGCGTGTCGGTGGCGCGGGAACCTCGGTAGGAGGCCATCAGGTGGGCCATCACTCCCCCGTCGGGCGTCCGTGACATTGTCGCGAGGGATGGAGCACTGACGAGCACGGAAGAACTCGAGAGCCAGAGCGCCCCTGAAGTGCGATGACTCACTAGTTGCTGGGACGCGCACACTCGTGCAGCCACCAGCCGCCGACAGAATTCGCGGTGCGGTACGCGGTTCTTGTAAGCGAGGGCCGCGCCCGGCGTGGGGGCAGGACGCCGTCGATCCCGCAAGCGCCATTTCCTGAAACACTTGGCCGTCTCACGTGTGCCTGCCCGCGCAAGGCACAGAACTGGCACCACGGACGCCTGGATACGATTATGAATACCGCCACCGCCCGTACGCCCGTACCCCGCGCCGCTGTCTTCGAAGACAGCCTTGGCAAGCGCTACTCCGTGTCCGGCCCTGATGGTGAACCGCTCGACGTGTTCGCGCTGCGCGATGAGCTCACCGCGGTCTCGTCGTTCGAGTTCGCGCTTCGCGAGCGGGTGAGCGCGCTCGCGGCCTTCCAGCACCCGTCCTTCGCCAGAATTCGCGGCGTGCAGAAACTCGGCCAGCCGACGCCGACGCTTGCCGTCGTGACGGATGCCGTGGCGGGCGCGCGGCTGTCCAGCATCCTCAAGGTGGCCGAAGCGCAGCTGCTGCCAATCGAAATCAATGCGGCGATCTACCTGATCCGGCAACTCGTGCATGCGATGGCCACGCTGCACGAGAAGATGCCCGGCATTTCCCACGGCGCAATTGCGCCGGAACGGCTGGTCATCACACCGGACGCGCGGCTGGTGATTCTCGATCACGCGCTCGGCGCGGCGCTCGAGCAGCTCCACTTTTCGCCCGAGCAGTACTGGAAGGATCTGTCGATCCCGTTGCCCACCCCTGCTGGTGTGCCGCGCTTCGATCAGCGCGCCGACGTCATGCAGATGGGCGCGGTCGCGCTCGCGCTCATCGTGGGCCGTCCTCTCTACAGCGAGGAATATCCCGACAAGATCGGCGCGGTCGCCGAGCGCGCATGGGGCGTGACGTCAACAGGCAGTGTCGAGCCGCTGCCGTTCGCGGTGCGCACATGGCTCGCACGAGCGCTGCAGCTCGACGCGCGCCAGTCGTTCGCGTCCGCCGTGGACGCGTGGGCGGAGCTCGATCGCGTGGTTGGCGGGAGTGACTACGTTGCGCCGGTCGGCTCGGTGCAATCGTTCCTGGCGGAATACGACAAACATGCAGGGACGAATGGCGCGGCGACAGAGACGATGCCGCCGGTATTTGCGGTTTCCGTCGCGCCCCCGACGGCGTCCGTCGCGCCCCTGACGGCTTCCGTCGCGCCTCCGACGGCTTCCGTCGCGCCCCCGACGGCTTCCGCGGCGCCCCCGACGGCTTCCGTCGCGCCCCTGACGGCTTCCGCGGCGCCCCTGACGGCTTCCGTCGCGCCCCTGACGGCTTCCGTCGCGCCTCCGACGGCTTCCGTCGCGCCCCCGACGGCTTCCGCGGCGCCCCTGACGGCTTCCATCGCGCCTCGAGCGGTTCCGTTCGTGCCTCCAGCGGTTCCGGTCGCGCCTCCAGTGGTTCCGATCACGCTCTCAGCGCCCCCTGTGCCGATCGCGCTCTCAGCGCCCCGTGTGCCGATCGCGCCAGCGTCGGACGTGAACGTTGCGGCGCCTTCGAAGCCCACTGTGGCGCCGTCTCCGGTCGTCGCGCCGCCGCCGCGTCCTCCCGCACGGTCCCCGGCGGAGCCCCTTTCGCCTGCGCCGGAGCTGACGCCAGCGGCGAGGGTCCAGACGCTCGGACAATTCCTTGTCGAAGAGGAGCCGGAGGTCGACATGACGACCACCACTCCCCGGTCGCGCCTTCGATGGATCGCCGCGGCCGTGGTGCTCGTGGCGCTCGCATCCGGCGGTGCGCTCGCGGCCCGCTCGTATCTGGCGCCGTCCGCCGTGGCTGCAGTATCGGGAACGCTCGTCGTCGACACGAACCCGGCTGGCGCGCCGGTGGTAATCGACGGGCGGCCGCGTGGGGTAACGCCGCTGACGCTGGCGCTGACGCCTGGCGCGCACACGCTGGTGCTCGTCACCGACGGCGAGCCGCGCACGATTCCATTGACGATTACGGCAGGCGGCATGGTGTCGCAGTTCATCGAGCTACCCAAGGCGGGTGCCGTGACGGGGCAACTGCAGGTGCGTAGCGAGCCTTCGGGAGCACGCGTCAGCGTCGACGGCATGGCCCGCGGCGTCGCGCCGCTCACGATCGACGGGCTCACGCCCGGCGCTCATACCGTGATGCTCGTGAACGGTCTCGGATCCGTCGAACACGAGGTGAAGGTCGAGGCGGGGGCCACCGCGTCGCTCGTGGTGCCGATGACGGCGCCGCAGGGCGCGCCGGTGTCGGGATGGATCTCGGTGACGACGCCGGTCGATGTACAGGTGTACGAGGGCAACCGCCTGCTCGGCAGCAGCCGGAGCGATCGGATCATGGTCTCGGTGGGACGGCACGAGCTCGACATCGTGAACGAGGCGCTCGGCTATCGGGTCACGCGCACCGTGATTGTCGCGCCAGGGCAGGTTGCGGCACTGAGGCTCGAATGGCCGAAGGGATCGATGTCGCTGAACGCGCAGCCGTGGGCCGATGTCTGGATCGACGGCGAACACCTCGGCGAGACGCCAATCGGCAACGTGGCCTTGCCCATCGGGACGCACGAGGTCGTCTTCCGCCATCCGGAGCTTGGTGAACAGGTCGTCCCCGCCACCGTGACGCTCAACGGGACCGCGCGTCTGAGCGTCGATATGAGGAAGCGATGATCGGGCGGGGCACACGGCTGGTCGTCACCTGCGTCGTGCTCATTCTGGCCAGCGCTCCGCGGCTCCATGCGCAGGAACCGCTCGCCGCTGCCCGCCTGCTGTACGCGTCGGCTGAGTACGAGGATGCGCTGCGGCTCCTGGACGGCCTGGCGGTCGGTAGTCCTTCGAGCGAGGATCGGCAGGCGATCGAGCTGTATCGCGCGCTGTGCCTGCTGGCAATGGGGCGGCAGGCGGATGCCGAAAGCTCCATCGAGGCGATGACCGCGCAGGATCCACTCTATCGGCCCACCGAAGACATCTCGCCGCGCATGCGCACGGCGTTCAGCGCCGCCAGGAAGCGCGTCCTGCCGGGCATCGTCCAGCGGCACTACAGCGAGGCCAAGGCGGCATTCGATCGGCAGGACTTCGTGGCCGCGGCGTTCGGTTTCCACCGTGTCGTCGAGGCGCTGCATGATCCCGACATCACGCACGCGGCCAATCAGCCACCGCTGTCCGACCTGCGGACGCTCGCCGCCGGCTTCCACGATCTGAGCGTGAGGGCCATTCCGCCGCCGCCGCCGCCGCCAACGCCGGTCGCGCCTCCGCCCGTAGTGAAGCTGCCGCCCAGAATCTACACGGGTGAGGAGCCCAACGTCGTGCTTCCCGTCGCCATCCGTCAGGAGATGCCGAAGTTCCCTGGCCTGGTGCGCCCCGGCGGCCGCAAGGGCGTGATCGAGATCATCATCAACGCGCAGGGCGGCGTCGAATCGGGCAGGATGGTGGTGCCGATTGACCCCTCGTACGACACGCTACTCCTGACGGCAGCCGCCAAGTGGACGTATCGACCGGCGACCGCCAACGGTCAGCCCGTCAAATTCCTCAGGCGCATTCAGGTCAACATTGCCGAGCCCAAACCCTGAGCACCAGCCAGCCGATACCGGTCTGCGAGCCCTGACAGACCAATTCGACCAATTCCTTGTGATCCAGTGAAGGACTAGCGGATTTCACTTTCGGCGCGCGAACCCTCCGGGTACACTCGCGGTCGTCACAGGGGTCGCCGGCGATGACAGACGTGTTCATCAGCTACGCCAATGAGGACCGCGCACGCGCTGGCAATCTGGCGAGCGCGCTGGAGGCACGCGGGTGGTCTGTCTGGTGGGATCGCCGGATTATCCCGGGCCAAACCTACGATCAGGCCATTGAGCGGGAGCTCGAATCCGCGAAGAGCGTCGTGGTGCTGTGGTCGAAAGATTCGATCGCCTCTGAGTGGGTGAAGAACGAAGCCACGGCTGCCTCGGAGCGAGGCGTGCTCGTTCCTGCGCTCATTGACGAGGTCAAGTTACCGCTGGAGTTCCGGCGCAGGCAGACCGCCAATCTCATCGACTGGGACGGCGATACGTCGCAAGAAGGCTTTGAGGCCCTGTGCGAAGGGATCGCCGCAAAGACCAGCACTGCCGTGGCGCCGCGCCCGGCACGCCGGTTATCTCCTCTCCCGGGACCGGGATTCACGCGGCATCGGAGCTGGATCGCGGGCGCGATTGCGGTGGCAACGCTTGCAGTTGGCTTTGGCGCCTATCGCGTCTGGGTGACGGCGCCACCAGAGAACGAGGGCTCGAATCAAGGTCAGCCTCTCGAACGAACCGTGGTCACCAGTCCGCCATCCGGAACGGCGTTGACCATCTCGCCATCCTCTCGCGCGGTGAGTATTCCACGATCCGAGACTCATGGCATCGACAATCCGGTGTCACTCGAGCCAGGTGCGCTGAACAAAGTGACCCTCGATAGAAACGAGGAATACTACTTTCGACTGTCCTCACCAGCCAGCGATTTCAGGATTCTTCTGGACATGCGTCTCGCTGGCAACAAGGAAGACAATCTGCAGAGCAGGCTCTCGGTGCTCGACGAGGATGGAGGAGTTGTTCAGGATGCCGTGATCCGGCTCAATGAAATTGATGTGGGATTCAGGAACACAGCCTCGTTCTCTTCGAAGCAGGCGGCGCGCTTCGGCTTCAAGCTGCTCAACACGTCCGAGACTGCAGACTTCTGGTTGATGGTTTCACGTGAGCCGGCTTCTGGGTTCACACCGTTTTTTGGCGAGCTCGTGCCGACATCCTTTTCCCCAGGAGAAAGCCCCTCTGGTGTGCTCGACACGAACGAGTACGTGTACTACGTGACTCGTCTGCCAAGAGGCGATCATCGAGTGGTGGTGGACTTTACGAACTCCAAGCGGCAGAACACCAACATACAGGGAGACCTCTCGCTCCTTGATGCAGATGGCGGGAACCAGCGCGAAATCGTTCGTTTCAACGAGATTGACGTCTCTCACAGAAAAATCGCGACCTTCTCGGTGAAGACGGATGAGCCACTGATTATGAAGATTCGGAACAGGAGCGAAAGCGTCAATTACACGATGACGATAGCCTCTCAGCCGAAGACGTAGCCGGCCGGCGATCCGTTGGAATCGCAACCCGTGCCAACCTCGTCGATGATGAGCAAGGGCACGGTGGCGAGGTGCGCGAGAAACACTTAGCGGGTCCGGGGAGCCGAGCGCCGTGGCGGCATCAGGCGAATTGTGCCCAGGGCGCCGTTGTGTCTGGTTCCTCGGCACGCATTCGGCCCGCGAACTCAGATACGAGGAACGCGATCAGGACAACCCCTATCGTCAGAAATGCAATCCAGAGCTCTTGGCGGCGTATTGGTTCGGTCTCGGAACCAAAGTGGTCAAGCAAGACGTTCCTCATTTCAGCATCGGATGGCGAGTGACCCGGCCGAGGTGCAGTGCGACACCCTGTGCGTGGCCGAGCGGGTTGAGCCCCGGAGTGACCGAATCGTACTCTCGCGAGTGAACGTGTGGTATCAAGTTACGGGCCGGCGCCGATTTCGTCCAAATCGTTGAAATCATTCGCCTTGCGGGAGTAGCCTCGGCCGGTACCTGTCGGCATTCCGTCTCCGGACGTCGGCCCGCCGGACGCCCGGGCGGGCAACCCTGCGCCGCGACTGATCCGGAGCTGTCGAACCAACTCCACCTCGCGCGATTCTATTTTTGTTCCTTCGGCGCGACGTAGCTCCTCCGGGCGCGCGGCTTCAGCCCCGGCTGGGCGACGCGCACGTCGATGTCATGCACCTTGCCGTCGCGTTTGGGCGGAGCGAAGCCGATGAGGTACTGATTGTGTAACTCGTCGGCGACCTGGGCAAAGGCGGCGCCGAGATCCTGCCCGAAGCGAATCTCCGTGTAGCCGCCGCCGGTCTGCTGCGCGACGAGCGCGAGGCCGGGGTCGGGAAGGTCGGCGGTCAGCGCCGCCTGGAGGCTACCCGGACCGATGCCCGGCTGCCTCGGTCGCAGGCCCCGGCTGCGCATGGCGATGGCGTACAGCATCACGTCGTCGCGGCGCGCGCGGTCGATGATCTCGGCCTGGCTGACGTAACGCTGACGGAAGCCGAGCGGGCCGCTGTCCTTGCCGTCGCTCAGGACGAGGATCACGGGGCGCGCCTCGCTCTCGCCTTCGAACGCGTCCAGTGCCTCGTCGACCGCGCGCCAGAGCGGCGTGGGCGCATCAGCCGCAATCGTGTCCGGCAGCGCCGTCCGCCACTCGCCGGGATCGTGTGTGAACGAGGGACTGATGGCGATCTCGTGCCCGAACGTGCCGACGCGCGCGACGTCGTCCGGACGGAGCCGCGCGAAGAGCTGTTCCGCGGCGGCGCGCAGCAGTGCCAGGTTGCCCTCCATGCTGCCCGAAACGTCCAGCATGACGATGAGCCGGATCGGCTGGGGGGTGTTCTCGAACAGTGTGATCGGCTGCGGCTTTCCTTCGTCGCGCACTTCGAAGTCGTCCCGTGAGAGCGTCGTGATGAGCCGGCCGTCTCGATCCGTCACGGTGACGAAGACACGGACGGCGTCGCCGGTGCCGCGAAACACCGGCTGCTGCGCCCCGGCCGCGCCAAGCACGGCCATGACACACACGGCGAGTGTCCCGTACGTCAGGAACCGAGTCATACGCACTACTCCAATCATCCGCAGGCCAGGCACGCATCTCCACTCATACCACGGGCCAGCAGCCCGTGGACGTGCGAGCGTCGAACAGCCTGACGCCTGCGCCGAGGCCAGAAGTCACCGGCGCCACTCCGCGGCGTGACTGCGGAGCACTCCGCCAGTCGTGTATTCTTGCCTCGGCGCTGGCCGCTCGTTCGAATCCTGTCGCCCCGATGCATCCAGGGAGTCCGGGAATCCTTCGATCCCCGTACCCGCTCGGACAACCGGAGGGCGGCGTCACACATGTCGCCCGCGTTTGAGTACGGTCGTCGCTCTGGTTGGAGGTTTATGAAGTATCTGATCGTGAGTCTTCTCGTCGTCGCCGCGCAATCCGGAGCTCCGGGCAAGCAGACGTTCACCGGCACCATTACGGATAGTATGTGCGCCACAGCCGGTCATGCCCAGATGCGAATGGGGCCGACGGACGCCGAGTGCACCATTGCCTGCATCAGCGCCCATAGAGGGCGCAGCATCACTCGTCCTTTGGCGACTCAGGGATGACGATACAGCGGCTTCCCAGGAGCCCAGGCGGTCCGGCCTTCAACCTGCTCCCGGTAGATGCATGGACATGCTCGGTTGGGCGGCGTTTTTCATCGGATTCAGTTGGCGAGTCCTTGATGAGTTCTTGTCGAAGCTGGCATTCCGTCTCGGAGCTTCTTACGCAAGGCAGTCCGAGAGCGGGAAGGAAGCGCAGTAATGCCGATCGCTCAGCTGATTACTGGTATCGCCGCCGCAAGCGCCCTTATTCGGTGGGGCGCAACGTTGCGGGCGTCGGGTTGGCAGGCACTCTCACGAGCCGTCCCGACCGCTCGCTTGCGGTGGACACAGTACAGCTCGAGACGGCGGGATCTGTGGACTCTCCCGGCTGCGCTTGCGGTGCTTTTGCTTCTCATCCAATTCGCAGTCCAGCTGGCAGTCGATGGCTGGACAGGCGTCTTCAAAGTCGGGTTGTGGCTTGTTGCAGCGCTCTTCGCGATGCTCGCGACGTTCAGCTGCCCGCCAACGATTCTGTACCTGGGCTCGTCCGAACCAGGTAGCTATAGGTTTTTCCGCTATCTGTCCGACCGCTACAGCTGGATCACTGTCAGCGCCCTGAAGGAGTCGGACGTCCGCGCGACCGATTTCAACGACTATCGGCGCAGCATCACGTCCCGACTTGTGGCGCGCCGGTTGCGAACGTGGCTCAACGGGCTCGCACCGCTCCGCCTGGAGTCTTTGCGCGCGTCGGACGAGGTGTGGGAGGACGTTGTCGGACGAGCTCTGCGGATCTGCAACACTGTGCTGCTCGATCTTCGCTCAGGCGGCCTCTTTGTCCGCGGAGAATTCCTTCAAGTGCTCCGCAGTGCGGCTGTCGACCGCACGGTCGTGATCGTCCGCGACGATGGAACGTCGTGCATCGACAACCTTGTCAGCGACAGGGTGGAGCTGATGAACGCGTTCCGGTCCAAAATCGGGTCCAAGGACCTTCGGCACGCGCTACACGCCGGTTGGACACCGTTTGAGCAGAAGGCCGGGCCATCCATCGGTGCCGCGACGTCAGCGGAGTTGGCCGGCGCTCTTGCAACACTTCTCGAACGGCGTGGCGAGGTATTGAGGGACCTCTTGAGGCGGATCATCGCCGCAAGCGGTCCGGACACCGACCTCGACTGTGCCATCTTCAAGGCACTTGAGTCCGGCGCGGCAACCTCGGAATCCTGTCCGGCGCTCACGTCATCCTCTGGCGAGGCCGGCGCGTTCACTCGGCGCGTAGCACCGGACGCTCAGTACTCTCTTCACCTTACGGACGAACGAGGACGCATGGGGGCCGGCGTCGGAAGAGAGAACATCCTGAGCAGCTTCAGAACCGTGACGTCGGCCCGAGTCGATCATGTGACGTGCGGCCTGGCGCTCATGGACGCCCTTGTTCAATCGGAGCTGGGTCACGGCATTGGCACAGCCGGGCTCACCCACGTCCTGGTCCGGATAGTCTTCTCGACGGGTTCCGAGGTCGCTCTCGATGATGCGATCGTGTTGAAAGCGCTCCTTGAACGAGTGCGCGCAGATGGCCCGGACCCGAACCTCGACGCTGATCTCGTGAACTCCTTGCCCGGAAGGCCGGATCGCAACTACCACATCCAACCCAGCACCAACCTTGACGACGCGCTGCGTCTGGTCCAGTGCTGGTCCGCAGAGTGGCGAGCCGCAGTGTACGTTGACGCCACCGTCGGAACCGCGTTCGCCGAGGTGTACACCAGGTACGGAGCGGGCTACAGAGTGGCTGTCTCATTGGACGAGGACGGCACGGCACAAGAGCTCTCACCCCCAAGGGCCGTGTTGTCGGGGTGGCTCAAGGGGCGGCTCGGGCAATGGGACTTCTACGGACAGGCTGGTGGCTCGATGGCATGGTGTCTCGGAACTCCAGGTGAACGGACGCTTCTCTCCGACGGCGACCGACAAACCCTCGGCACAAATGCCCGTCAGATCGGTCTGCTCCGCTGACATGCCCCACACTCGTGTTCTTGTTGAGGGTTAACGAGCTCAGACAAGACCCGGCGTTCAGAATGATCGGTCCTGATCCCCGACGGCTCCGCGTGTAGACCCACGCCGCGTCGGCTTTTCGAAGGCGTCGGGATAGCGATGAATTGCCACGCAGCGGCGGCGGCCGTGCTCCTCCTGTGGTTCGGGACCACCCTCCCCGCACACCCCTCGCCGAACCCGCCCGGTTCGTTTCCGTCAACGAAGACGTTTTCCTGAGAGCCATCGATCGACGTGGGAATCCGCCGAGCTGTGTCCACGGACATTCTGCACCTTCCAGCGCGAGTTGTCGTCACTGCGGCGGACCG
>Ga0184637_10002002_pt1 | contig 13247 bp, 11 predicted proteins | sample PLM3_127_b2_FD_133143 | JGI IMG/M metagenome (GOLD analysis project Ga0184637, IMG submission 133143) | Groundwater sediment microbial communities from an aquifer in East River, Colorado, USA - PLM3_127_b2 | ecosystem: Environmental > Terrestrial > Soil > Riparian zone | place: USA: East River...
CGCGCTGGAGCACGCCGAGCCGTGGCGATTGGCGTGGGTGGCTCACGCCGAGGGTGTCTCGGTGCGCCGCCTCGAGGAAGACGTGGAGCGCGCCCTCGTGACCGGCCGGCTCGACCCCGGCTCACTCTCCGAGGACGTGCAAACGAGTGCGCACCCCACGGCCCTGAAATCAGATGATGAGTGCCTCGGGAGCCAAGCCGGGACCGCCACGCTGTTCTTCACTGCACCGGCCGACGTGGCGCGCCTCTTCAAGGCCGTGCTGGCGACCGTGCAACGGCGGATCGAGCGCCTGAACCGTCGAACCGCAAGCGAGAGCGAGGCACTCGACGCGATGCTGGAGCACTGCTTCGAGACTTGGGCGCTGCCGAACGCGAAGGTCCCGCGCGATCACCGTGTGTTCGAGCGCGATGGCTGGCGCTGCACGGTGCCGGGCTGCTCGTCTTACCGGAACCTGCACAACCATCACATCCAGTTCCGCTCGCGCGGCGGCCCGGACGGCCTCTGGAATCGGACGGCGCTGTGCGCGGCGCACCACCAGCGCTGCGTGCACGAGGGGATCGGGCGGATTCGGATCCGGGGCCGTGCGCCCGACGGGCTCCGCTTCGAGCTTCCGCTCGTGACCTACGGGCCGGGCGAGAGGATTCTCCGCTGAGCGCGCGCAGCTTCGCTCAGTCGTCGAACTTGAGCCCGGTCGGCGCGTTCGGGGCGTGCTCGAGCAGCTCGATCACGTTGCCGAACGGATCGCGGCCGTACGCGAAGCGCGCCGGCGTCGCGCCGAACAGCGCTGTGTTGAACGCGACGCCGTGCGCGACGAGGTGCTCGTAGTCTTTGGCGATGTCGTCGCTCGCGAGTGCGATGTGCGTGATGCCGCCCCGGCTCACCGGCCGCTTCGGATCGCCCGGCTGGCCGGCGTTGAACTCGAACAGCTCGATGCAGGAGTTGCCCTTCTTGATCATCCGCACCTTGCAGCCGGCGTCGGGCACGCCGAACGCAGCGTTCATCACCGCGATCCCCGACGGAAGGTCGGCGGACATCACCGGCTCGAAGCCGATCACGCCGCAGTAGAAGTCGAGCGCGCGCTGGATATCCGGCACGGCCAGCGCAGGGTGATGAACGCCCAGGATCATCGACGGTCTCCTTCAGCGGCTCCGGTGGGTCGCGCGGTCGCGACCGGGGCCACAAGATAACCGGATCGACGGACAGTGCCGCGGGCAGCGCGCCCGCCCGACGCCAGTTGTTCCGCGGCCTCGCGAGCGGAGCCAAAGCGCCGGATCGCTGCCGCGCGGCAGATTTCGGCGCAGCGGCGCTGGATGTCGGGCGCCGGTTGATCGCTCACCCCGGTCACCGCGCCGTCCGAGACCCAGAAGCGCGGCGCGGGCTGGCGCGCGAGCCAGGCGAGGGCCGGCACGTCGACCACGTTGCCGCTGCCGAAGCGCTCGAGATGTGAACGCGATGCGCGGCGTCCAGCGCGAGCCACGATCCGGAGCTCGCCCTGATCTCCGTTGCCCGAGTACATCGCGACGAGCGCCGCTCCGCGCGACGCATCGAAGATGGCGTCGAGGTCATCGGCGTCGAGCCGCATGCTGCCGCTGGTATCGACCAGCACGCTGCCTCCGACGCGGCGACACGGACGCCGGAAGACCGCGCGGTCTACCGCCCAGCGGTGGAGCGCCCCGGGATGGCTGCCCTCGACCGCCGCGCGCCAATCGCGCCGCAGGCCGCGGCCCCGCGCCGGGTGCACGAGGTCGAGCGGCGCTTCCACGATGCTCATGCTCCCGGAGCCGGTCTCTTCCCCGCCGACATCGCCCTCCCCGCGCGCGAGCGGCAGCCGCGCGCGCCTCGCGTCCTCGTCATCGCGCACACGACAGCAGGAGATCTCGAGCAAGATCTCGCGAAACCTCGGATCGAGCGCGCCGCGCGCAGCGAGCGCGCGAGCCAGATCACGGGCGGCCACGACCGCGACCTTGAACGGGGCGAGCGGCCCGCGGCGGCGGCGACCGTCGAGGCGCGCGCGCACGCCCGCCACCAGGCGCGCGGCGCTCGTCGCGGAGTCTCCGGCGGTCGCGTCCGCCACGGCCGCCAGGTCCGGCTCGACGTTCGTGCCGAGCGACGCCACCCAGCGCAGCGTGAAGTCGGCGGCGCGGCCGCTCTTCAGGTCGCGCAGCGCGAGCAGCTGGATGTGGGTACGCTGCTCCGGATCGAGCAGCACCGGCAGTGAGACGTTCGCCAGCCCGAGGTTGATCCGCGCGTCCTCCACCGCGTGCAGCACGACGATCGGGTAGTCGACCCTCGGCAGGCGCAGCGGCGACCACGAGATGTGCGCCATCTCGTGCCGCACCACCGCCCTCCCATCCTCGCGGAGCGGCACCCACAGCCTGCGGTGCACCTGGTCGACACTGCCCGAGGTGTCGCGCGCGGTCGAGTCCAGGATCCGATACACCCCCGAGCGTCGATCCACGATCTCGGGATAGGGCAGGAAATCTCCATGAGCCATCCGGCGGTCCTCCTTTCGGGTCAGAGCGGGAGCTCTTCTTGGCTGAGGGACAGCGCGTCGTAGATCAGCCGACCGCGCTCGCGTCCGAGCACCGCGCGACACGCGTTCTCCAGCCCGAGCGGGCCGCGGAGCTCCTCGATCTTGAGCCACTTGCGCAGACCCACCGCGCGCTCGGGCTCGAGCTTCGTCGTCTGGAGCGCCGCGCGGCGCAGCGGCTCGCTGAGCAGCGCCAGCGCGTCGGGGTGCGGCTCCTCGATCTCGATCACGCAGTCGAAGCGGTCCTGCAGCGCCGGCGGCAGCGACAACGGGGGCGGGTTGTCGGTGCAGATCACCTGGAAGCCCGGAGCCGGACGCACCGTCTCCCGCGTCGGAAGCGTGAGGAGCGCTGTCTGCGGCGACTCGAGCACCGGATAGAGCAGCGCCAGCACGTCGTCGGAGCCGTGCGTAACCTCGTTCACGACCACGCGCGCGCCCTCGCGCATCGCCGCGGTGAACGGGCCGTCGTGCCACACGAACTCGTTACCGTGCGGGATCCAGGTACCCCGGAGCTCGGCAGCCGGCGTATCCGGCGTCAGCGTGATCGCGTACACATCACCGCGCGGGCGGCCGTAGTGATAGGCGGCGTAGGTCTTTCCGACCCCGGGCGGACCGAACAGGAAGACCGTGCGAATCACTGACAATGTGAGGATGCGCTCGACGAAGCCCCAGTCGAATCGGCTGTTGTCGGGTCGGTCGCCTTCGCATTTCTCGCGACGTGCCATGGACGTTCCTCCTCGGGAGTGGGGTCGTCCAGACAGGTACTCGAATTCGCGTCCTCCTCGATTCTCGCCCGGAACCCGGTTCGGGCCCGAACCCGCTCGGGCCCGAGTCAGAAACGAGCGTGCAGCACCGTCTCGATCTTCCAGTCGAACGCCCAGCGCAGGTTCGTCGGCCGCTCGAGCCGCGGAGTCGTCTCGATTTCGACCACGATGAAGCCCGGCTCCGCGAGCAGGTGACTGAAGTCGCGCGCGAGGCGGTAGCACCATGCGAGCGTGACCTCGGCGTCCATGCCGAACGCGTTGCTCAGCCCGGGTCCGCCGCCGGGAAGCTCCGCCAGGTGCAACAGGTACGCGGCGGTCAGCATCTTGTTGGCCGGCCGGCGCCGGCAACGTCCGTCGTGCAGCTGCTTGTACGCGCTTCCGCGCGTCTGCTTGAAGGTGATCTCGCGGCGGCTCTCGAAGCCGGGAAGCAAGAAGCGCCGCATGGCCGGTGCGAGCTTGACGTTGGAGCGCGGGCAGCGCTCGAGGTAGCGCTCCCACACATCGAAAATGCGGCGCTCGAGGTCGGTGCGCGCCGGCTGGATTTGCTTGCGGTCGCCGTGCTTCGGATCATCCTTCGCAGGGCGCGTGGTCGATAACAGGATGTCGCCCGGGCGGGTGGACGAGATGTCGATCGGATAGAGCTCGTGGTCGTCGCCATCGTCGAGATCCGGGTGCACCGGCGCCCCCGGATGGTTCAGGATCGGCTCGCCGCGGCCATAGCCTTGTCCCAGCAGCGTCGTGAACACCTCGTAGTTCGCCATCACGTCGCGTACGTCCCCGACGTTGTGATTCCGGCTCCGATCGCGGAGCTGCCGATACGAAAAGAGAGGGTGGATGGTTCCTTTCATGTTAGTCGCTCCCTGGGGTGCCGAGTCGCAGCGACGACTCGGGTTGTTCACGACCGATTGAACCATGCGCGCCGGTTCCGGCGCACCAAAAAAAACCGCATCGGCGCAGATCGCGCACAGTTGGGGCCCGACTGCGTTTCGGGCCGATACGCAGCCCCCGCAGGAGAGCCTTGTCGCGAAGCCTGATGCTCTCGCAGCGCTCGCGAGCTCAGCTCGCCGCGAGATCCTGCCCGCCCGAGGCGATCAGCCGCTCGAGCCGCGCCAGCCGCCGGCCCTCGGGCGCGTCGATCCGCGCGAGCCAGCGGCGGACATAGTCGTAGTCGAGCGGTTGCTCGCAGGCGTAGATCATCCCCGCGATGTCGTTCCAGTCCTTCTCACGGTCGAAAGTGGCCTTGTACGTGATCAGGTCTTCGGCGCTCAGGATGTGGATCGAATCGCCGTAGAAGTCCACGCGCCGGCGGCGCTCCAACGAGCTTCGGTGCAGCGCGTCGTAGGCGAAGAACAGGTCGATCGGTGTCCCTTCCCAGAGCACACGCACCTGCCCGTCGCGCGCGGCGAGGCGTCGGAGCCCCGGGTTGTCCGTTGCGGCGCCCAGAGCACCGAGCACTGCGAAGACGCGCTCCACTTCGCCGACCGCCAGGAAGACGTTGACGTCGATATCGTGGGTCGCCCGGACGCTGCCGTAGTAGCCCAGCGCCTGCGCGCCCCCGAACGCGTGCGGGATGTCGGCGGCCGCGAAGGCGCGTTCGATCGCGACGATCTGCTCGTCGAGCAGCATCCGTGAACGGCGCCTAGAACGCCGCCTCTCCGGAGCTGAAGCGGGGGAAGGGCGCATCGGGATCACCGCGCAGCGGACCGCGGGAGCGCACGATGCGGCTCGCGGCGCGCAGCAGGCCGCGAAGCGCCTTGCCGCGGGCGGCCTCGGACTTCCCGAGCCAATCCGCCGCGTCCGACAGATGAGCGGGGAGCGGTCGTTCTTCCAGCAGAGCCAGCGCCTGCTTGAGCAGCGCGACCAGGCTGGGCTCGAGCGAGCCGCCCGCGCGCAGCTCGCCGAGCAGCGCTCGTGCGGCGCTGTAGCTTCGCCGGGTCGTCACGGCGATCCCGCGCGCCCGTGCGCTGGCGATCAGCTTCTGCGCGTCGAAGGGCCGGCGGGCGCGCGCCGCCGCCTGGTCGAGCACCTCCGGGGTCAGCGCGTGCTCGAAACGAGCGAGCGTGTACTGACGAGGCCCGCGCGCGGTCGACCGGCACTCGCGGATCTCGTAGATATCCCGTTGTTTCCGGATCGAAGCCATCGGCGACCCTGGTAAGTACTATCAAGGACTAGAATAGTTCCTTTTAGTACTAAATGCAAGGCCCCGCGGGCGCGCTGGGCGCGCGCTCAGCTCGCCGCCACCGGCATCCCCTTCACGCCCGGCTGGCTCTCGACCATCATGCCCGCCTTCCGCCACTGCGCCTGCGTGCGCTCGGTGACGAGGCCCAGGTTGCGCAGGTTCGGGATCACGGTGTGCATGTACGGCAGGCTGTTCAGCGTGGACCACTGCTCCATGCCGAGCATCGCGCGGGTGATGCCCTCGGGATCGAGGCCGTACTTCGGGCCGAGCGCGTGCAGCATGTCGAGCTGCTGGTTGGCGTTGAGCGCCTCGAGGATCGAGAACGCCCAGTCCTCCATCTCGTTCTTCTCTTCGGTGCTCGCGTCGCGCACCACGCGGCGCATCATCAGCACGCCGAACGCGGCGTGGCGCGCCTCGTCCTGCTCGACGCGGCGCAGCGTCTCGACGAGCAGTGGGTTGCGGCATTGCGTGCGCAGCATGTTCATGATGCCGACGGCCATGCCCTCGAACAGCGTCTGCATGCCGAGCGTCTTCTTCTGGGCGGTGTCGGCCTCGAGCAGGATGTCGAGCAGCACCTTCAGCGTGCCGCCGATCGGGTAGATCGTGCCCATCTTGCGCTGCATGAACTTGCTGAACGCCTCGATGTGGCGCGCCTCGTCGATCACCTGGCTCGCCGCATACCACTTCTCGTCCATCTTGTCGCAGACGTTGGTGAGCTGGCCGCAGAGCTGAAGCGCCGCCTGCTCGCCGTGCAGCAGCTGCGAGAGCAGGTAGTTGATCTCGTCGAACGCGGCGGCCTTCTGGGTGGCCTCGTCCCGGCCCATCATGCGCGTCGCCTGGGCGAGCAGCGACATCTCGGGCGCGACGATGAAGTCGTCTTTGCTGCACGGGAGCGACCAGTCGAGGTCGGTCTCCGCGTTCCACTGGTTGACCTTTCCCTTCTCGTAGAGGTTGCGCAGCTCGGCCACTTCGCTGCCGTAGTTCCACGTCCAGTGCAGCGCGAGCGGGACGTCGACGTCGATCTGGCGGCGCAGCCGCTCGAGCTGCTGCTCGTCGACGAACTCGATCACCTCGAACTCGCCGAAGCGCTTGCGGTGTTCTTCGATCAACTTCTTCACCGGGTTCCTCCTGCCCCGCCGGCTTCACCGGGGGGCGGTTCGGGGGCGCGCTCGAACAGGCCGTGGCGCAGCAGCGCGATCACCTCGCGCTTGCGCCGCGCAACCTCCTCGGCGGAGAAGAGCGGGCGTCCGAGGATGCCCTCGCCGATCTCCGCCGATGCGAAGTGGTAGACCGTGGCTCCGATCAGGGTCTGGAGCGTGTGGGGGGCGGAGACGTGCCGCAGCTCACCACACTCGATGCCGCGGCGGATCAGCCGCTCGGCGTCGCCGAGGATCGACGCCATCAGCGCCTCGGTGACCTCGGCCTCGGGCGAGGCCGCGTCCTCCTCCTCGAACAGGCTCCGCAGCAGCAGGCGTGCGGTGGTCGGGTGCTCGGCGAGCGTATCGATCAGCTCCTCGATCCAGCGCTCGAGCTGCTCGCCGGGCGAGGTGTCGCGCGCGAGCCCGGCGTCGAAGCGCTCGCGGATCCGCTGCAGAACGCGCAGCAGCACCTCGTGGTAGAGCTGCTCCTTGCTGCGGAAATGGTGGAAGAGCGACGACTTCGACAGCCCCGACGCGTCGGCCACCTCGCGCAGCCCGATCCCGGCGTAGCCGCGCCGCGCAAAAAGCGACTCCGCCACGTCGAGTATCTTGTCGCGGGAGCTCGGGGCTTCGGTCACGCGCTGCCCTCTCCTGGAATCCGGAATCCTGGAATCCCTCGACCCGACCACTCGGTCGGGCGAAGCCCATCCTACCCGACCGACCGGTCGGGCGTCAACGGCTTCTGATCGGCCGGAGAGCCGATCGACTGAAGCGCCGCGCGATCCCGCTCGCGCGGTCGAGACTACGCGCAGAGCTAGCATGACCCACCCGGAGGACTAATGAACATGGCAACCGCGCGACTGGTGGCAACCGCAATCTTGGCTGTCAGCCTGCTCGTGGCCGTGCTGAGCGGCTCCTACGTCGTGGAGCCGGGGGAGCGCGGGGTGCGGGTGACGCTCGGGCGGATGTCGGATCAGTTCGTCGCCCCCGGCTTTGGGCTGAAACTGCCGATCGTGACGGAGATCCGGCGGGTGAACGTGCAGCAGGACACGCGCGAGGTGAGCGCGGCGTGCTTCTCGTCGGACCTGCAGCAGATCAACATCCAGGTGAAGGTGCTCTATCGAATTCCGGAGACGTCCGTCGTCTCGGTGCTGCGCGACTACGCGGGCGCGCCGTTCGAGAAGCTGATCCTGCCGCGCGTGCAGGAGGCAATCAAAGAAGTCACCGCGCTCAAGACCGCGGCAGACATCGTGAAGACGCGCGAGCAGATCAAGCGCGCCGCGCTCGAGGCATCGCGCGCGAAGATCGGCGAGCTCTTGACGATCGAGGACCTGGTGATCGAGGACGTCGCGCTCTCGAAGGAGCTCGAGCAGGCGATCGAAGCCAAGATGGTGCAGCAGCAGGAGGCGGAGAAGGCGATCTTCAAGATGCAGCAGGCGCGCACGGACGCGGAGACGCTGATCATCAAGGCCAAGGCGGACGCGGAGTCGATCACGATCCAAGGGCAGGCGCTCGAAAAGGCGCCGAAGCTCGTCGAGCTGAAGATGGTCGAGAAGTGGAACGGTGTGTCGCCGCAGGTCGTCGGCGCGGGATCGAACATCCTGCTGCCGCTCGGAAAGACGGCGGCCGAGCGCTGAGCGGCGCGATCGGCCAACAGAACGATGCAAGTCTCAGCGGCGTTTTCGGTGTTGCTGGCGGCGGCTCTGCTGGCCGCGTGCACCGACGCCGCCCCGGTCACCCCGGCCTCGGTCGAGCAGTGGCGTCAGCGGGGCAAGCGGGTCGAGGTCGCAGGACGGAAGCTCTTTGTGGTCGAGCAAGGGAGCGGGCCGGAGACGCTCGTCATCCTGCACGGCTATCCCACCTCGTCGCACGATTTCGTACGCGCGTTGCCGGAGCTGGCGAAGCGATACCGAGTCGTCGTCCACGACCACCTCGGATTCGGGCTCTCCGACAAACCCGCCGATTACTCCTACTCGCTGGTCGAGCAAGCCGACATGGCGCTGCTGCTCTGGCAGGCGCTCGGCATCGAGCGCGCGCATCTGCTGGCACACGACTACGGCACGAGCGTCGCGACGGAGATCCTCGCGCGGCGGGAGCATTTCGCTCTGCCGGTCACGATCGACACGGTCACTTTGTGCAACGCGAGCGTCCATCTCGAGCTGGCGCACCTCCGCCTGACTCAGCGGCTGCTGGCGAATCCGTGGCTCGGGCCGCTCGTCGCGCCGCTGAGCAGCCGCAGGTTCTTCGACCGCCAGATGCGGGGCATCTGGGTCGACCCGTCGAAGCTCACCGACGACGACCTTGCGGCGATGTGGGCGCTGTTCATCCGCGACGACGGACGCAAGCGGCTGCCGGCAATCTCGGGCTACCTGCACGAACGGCGGAGATTCCGGCACCGGTGGATCGGCGCGCTCACGCGGCTCGACATCCCGGCGCATGTTCTGTGGGCGCGCGAAGACCCGATCGCGGTCGCCGCGATTGCCGAGCGGCTTGCACGGGAGATTCCGGGCGCGCAGCTCACGTGGCTCGACCGGGTCGGCCACTACCCGATGCTCGAAGCGCCGGAGGAGTGGGCGGGAGCGGCGCTGCGGTTCTGGGACGAGGCCCGATGATCGAAGCCCTCGGGGCGTGATCTTCGCGGTCGACCGGGCTCGGCTAGATTCCGCACCCGTGCCTTCGCGGGACCTTCCCCCTTTGCCCGAGCAGCGCCTGCTCGAGCTCGCAGCGACGCTCGCCGCATTTCCCGCGCGAACCCGCTCGCGCGGTCGAGACTACGCGCAGAGGGGGAAGGTGATCGACCTCGCGGTGACCCTCACAGAGATTCGCGCGGTGGTGATCGGAACACAGCCCTACGAGACGCGCTGGTTCTGGGACGACAGCGTCGGCTGGGACTGTGAGTGCGACTGCCCCGTCGATTTCGATTGCAAGCACGCCTACGCCGTCGGCGCGGCGGTGCTCGAGCGCTTCCGTCGGCGGGGATCCGCGCCTTCCGGGAGCGATGGAGCCCCGAAGTCTGCGGATCGCGTAGAGCTCGAGCGCACCGGCGACCGGAACGGTTCGCAGGTCGCAGCCCGCGAGCGCACGGTGACCGCGCTCGAAGCGCTGCGCGAGGCGCGCGGCCCGTGGGAGGCGCGCCGGGCGTTGGAATCGTTGTTAGGGCGCAGCTTCGCCGTGCCGTTGGCGGTGAACCACGTGCCCTGGCTCACCGCGGCTCTCTCCGAGCAGGATCCCGATCTGCGCTGCTTCCTGCTCGCGCGCGGGATCGGGGCGCGCAGCGAGAACGCGCTGCCGCCGGCGCTGGCCGCGTTCGCGGATCGCGCCGATCTGGCCGAGCGGATCGCCGAGCGCGACCGCGGCGAGGTCCTCGCGGCCGTGCTCGACTGGGCCGATCAGGGCGCGACCGCTCCCGCCCGAGAAGTTCGTGTCGTCCTCGCGCTGGTCGAGGCGGAGAATGGCCCCGCCATCGAGCTCGAAGCGCGTGTCTGTTCGACGCGCCTGCGCGATGTCCCCCGCACGCAGGCGCAGCTCGAGCAGCTCCGGAGCGAGTGCCAGCGCACGCCGGGGCTGCTGGCGCCGGAGCAACGAACCCTGCTCGAGCTCCTGGTGCGCAATCGCGCGGGGCCGTCGTTCGCCGGCGAGCGCGAGCCCGCGTCGCCGGGGGTGCTCGCTCGGCTGCTCGAACGCTTTGGCGGCTCACCGCTCGTCTGCTGGGATGCCGTGCTGCCCGAGGGTCTCGCGCAGCGCCTCGGCGTCGCTCCGGAGGCCCCGGTGCGGCTCGCCCACGAGGTGGTCCGAATTGTTCCGGATCTCGCCGCGGCTGCGCCGGAGCCGCGTCTCGAGCTGGTCGTCGCCTGGCCGGACGGTCGCAAGCAAGCGCTCGCCGACGCACTGCTCCTGCCCCCCTCGGTTTCCTACGGAACCGCCGAGCCCGGGCTCGTGCTCGCGGGTGGGGTCTTCTACACGCTCGGCGAATCGCTGCCGCTCCCGCTGCTCGAGCGCTTCGCCGCCCGCAGCGGGCTCCCGCTCCGGGAATCCGAGGTCGCGCCGGTCCTCCAGCGTCTGGTGACGCGATTCCCGCACCTGCGCGAGAGCGTGACTGCGCGAACCCGACACCACCGGGTGACGCCGCTCCTGCTCGTCGACGTGCGGGAGGACGAGTGGCTCGAGCTGCGCCTGCTCGCGCACGACGCGGCGTCGGGCGCGGAGCCCGAGGCACTCCGCGAGCACGCCTCGCGGGTCTACGAGTGGATCCCCGAACGCGGCTGGGAGCGCAGGCCCAGCGACGAGAGGGCCTCGACGGAGGTGCTGTCCGCGCAGGCAGCGGCCGTCGAAGGCGCCGCCGGCTTCTGGCTCGAAGGGCCGGAGCCCACCGACGTCGCTCCCGCGGTCGCCTGGCTCGCCGGCCTCGGCGCGGCGCACAAAGCGGTCCGCACGACGCGCGCGGCAGAGGAAGCGCCTCCCTTCGGCCTCCGGCTGCGCGCGACCGCGAAGAGTCTCGAGGCGTTCGCGCTGGCCTTCGAGCGGCGGCCCGAGCTGCTCTCCGTCTTTGCGTCTCCTCGCGCGCGGCGCCTGCTCGACCCGGATCTTCGCGTCTTCCCGCGCCTCTCGGTCACCGCTTCGGGGATCGACTTCTTCGAGGTGTCGGCGGCGTGGGAATCCGAAGGCCTGGCACTCTCCGAAGACGAAGTGGCACTGCTGCGCGCGGCCACGACGCGCTTCGTGCGCCTCGGCTCGGGCTGGGTGAGGCGCGAGGCGGTCGCGGAGCTGGAGGTGGCTCTCGACGCGCTCGCGGATCTCGGGATCGAGCCCGGCGAGCCGGCGCAGCGCGTGAGTCTGTGGCAGCTCGCCGGCTCGAAGCCGGAGAGCCTCTCTACACTCGAGCGCCTGGCGGGGAGCCCGGAGCTCGCGGGCGCGGCGCGGGAGCTGCGCGATCGCATCGCTCGCTTCGCCGGTCTCCCGGAGACGGCGCTTCCCGCCGGGCTCACCGGCGAGCTGCGACCCTACCAGCGGCGCGGGCTCGACTTCCTCGCCCACACGAGCTCGCTCGGTCTCGGCGCCATCCTCGCCGACGACATGGGGCTCGGGAAGACGCTGCAGGCCCTAGCCTGGCTGCTGCGCCTGCGCGAGGACGGCGCCCGCGGCCTAACGCTGGTCGTGTGCCCCACCTCGGTCGTACACAACTGGGTGCGCGAGGCCGAGCGCTTCGCGCCCACTCTGCGCGTGGGGGTGCTCGGGCGCGGAGCCGAGCGGCATCGCCTGCGCGCCGGCATCGACCGCTTCGATCTCGTCGTCACCACCTATGCGCTTCTGCGCCGCGACGCTGAAGAGTGGAAGAAGGTCGATCTCCTGGCGGCGATCCTCGACGAGGCGCAGCAGATCAAGAATCCGGACGCCGTGGTGACCCGTGTGGCCCACGCTCTGCGCGCGCGCCACCGCCTGGCGCTCACCGGCACGCCGCTCGAGAACCGCGCGCTCGACCTGTGGAGCCTGATGGGCTTCGCGAATCCGGGCTATCTCGGCTCGCGCCGCTCCTTCGTCGAGCGCTACGACCGCACGGATGCGCCGCCCGAACGGCGCCGGCTTCTCGCCGCGAAGCTGCGCCCGGTGCTGCTGCGGCGCTTGAAGCAGGAGGTCGCCCCCGAGCTACCCCTGCGGATCGAGGAGCGGCGCGACTGCGAGCTCACCACGGGCCAACGCAAGCTCTATCTGGCCGAGCTGCGGCGCAGCCGCCGCCTGGTCGACGCGCTCGGCGGGGATGCGCGCGCGCGTGCACAGGGGCGCATCGCGATCCTCGCGGCGCTCACGCGCCTGCGTCAGATCTGCTGCCATCCGGCTCTCGCCGGCGCGGCGGCGCGGCTCGGCTCCGGGAAGTTCGAGGCGTTCTTCGAGCTGCTCGAGCCCCTCCTCGCCGAGGGCCACAAGGTGCTCGTGTTCTCGCAGTTCGTGGCCTGCCTGCGCCTGCTCCGGCGCGAGCTCTCGCGGCGCGGCGTCGCCTTGCACGAGCTCACCGGCGCCACCACGCGGCGAGAGCGCGTGGTGGCCGAGTTCCAGGAGGACCCGCGGCCGGGCGTCTTCCTGATCTCGCTGCGCGCCGGCGGCACCGGACTCAACCTCACTGCGGCGAGCTATGTCGTGCTCTTCGATCCCTGGTGGAACCCCGCGGTCGAGGCCCAGGCGATCGACCGCACGCACCGGATCGGACAGGACCGGACGGTGATCGCCTATCGGCTCCTCGCGGCGGGCACCGTCGAGGAGAAGATCTTCGAGCTCCAGCAGCGCAAGGCCGCGATGACGCGGGAGATCCTCGGCGAATCCGCCCTCGGCCGCAGCCTCACGCGCGAGGATCTCGAGTACCTGTTCGCCGAGAACTGATCGGCACCTCTCCCCGGCTTTCGCAGCAGGCGCGACCCGCGGTCCACGCAGCTCCTGCATCGACTACCAGCAGATTTACCATGGAACTGCTGGCTACATTTCATCGAGACCTCCCGCTTCCGGACTGGTCGTCGTCTGCACCCGCGTCGCCACGCGCGTGGGCATCGAGCTGAAGGCGGCGACGCGCTGGCGGCGCGACGACGACGCGATTCAGATCCTTCGCCGGCCGACCTCCCTCGTGCTGCTTCAGGATCCCGAGGATC
>Ga0184637_10002003_pt1 | contig 13247 bp, 16 predicted proteins | sample PLM3_127_b2_FD_133143 | JGI IMG/M metagenome (GOLD analysis project Ga0184637, IMG submission 133143) | Groundwater sediment microbial communities from an aquifer in East River, Colorado, USA - PLM3_127_b2 | ecosystem: Environmental > Terrestrial > Soil > Riparian zone | place: USA: East River...
CCGATTGACACGGCTTCGTTGAAGCAGCCCGCCCCACGCCCCCTTTTGGGGGGGGTTAGAACCGAAAAAGCCCAGGCCGTTTTGAAATCCCCGATTTTCACGGTGGAGGAAAGCTTGTCCTTTCTGAAAAAAAATTGCGAATCCTTCTTTGCCGCCCATCCCCGCCCGGCTTAGCCGATGAAAATTCTGTCCAGAACCGCCGCTGGGCTGATAAATCTAAGCGAGCGGCTTATCCCCTCCGCTTTCGTCATCGCTTTACTTTTGACCCTTTTCACTTTCGCGATCTCTTTGGGCGTGGCCAAAACCTCTCTTGCCGATACGATAAAATTCTGGGGAAATGGTTTCTGGGAGTTGCTCCCCTTTGCGATGCAGATGGCTTTGATAATTTTGACCGGTTACATCGTCGCCTCCTCCGCGCCGGTCGCTGCGCTCTTGGAGAAAACGGCCGGCCTGGCCAAAGGTCCCAAAAGTTCGATTTTAGTGATGACGCTGGTCTCGCTGGCCCTTGCCTTTTTCCACTGGGGGCTTTCGATGGTCGGTTCGGCGCTTTTGGTGCGCCAAATAGCCAAAAGAAAAACCGGCGTCGATTATCCCTTGTTAGTGGCTGCCGCCTATCTGGGGATGGGCTGCACCTGGCACGCCGGGCTCTCCGCCTCCGCCCCGCTTTTGGTCGCCACTCCCGGACATTTTCTCGAATCCCGAATCGGCGTCATCCCAACTGGCGAGACGATCTTTTCCAGCTTTAACTTGATTTTAGTCGGCATCGTGACTTTGGTTCTGGCTTTTTTAGTTCCGGCCCTGCATCCGGCTCCCGAAAAAAGCCGCCCGGTCGATCCCCAACTTTTGGAAGAGTTCGGCAATCGGGAAAGCTATCGACTCACAAAACCAACGAGCTGGCTCGACTTTTGGGAAAAAACGCCACTCCTCAATCTTATTTTTGCGCTCGTTGCCTTGGTTTGGCTCTGGCTCCGCTTCGCCTCCGGCAAAACCAGCTTAAACATCGACTTGCTCAATTTCATTTTCCTGTTTTTGGGCTTGGCCCTGCATTCCTCCCCGCAAAGCTTCTGGCGGGCGGCGGAAGAAGGGGGCAAGCTGGTTTTCGGAGTAATCATTCAGTTTCCCTTTTACGCCGGAATGTACGGCATCATCAAAGAATCCGGCCTGGCGGAAATCGTAGGCAACTGGTTTGTCTCCATCTCCTCGGCCAAAACCTACCCCCTTCTGGTGTACTGGTATTCCGGGCTGGTAAACTACTTCGTCCCCTCCGGCGGCTCAAAATGGGCCATCGAAGCCCCCTATCTTTTGGACGCCGCCCAGAACTTGGGGGTGCCGACCGCCAAAGTGATAACCTCCTACGCCTGGGGAGATATGGCCACCGATTTGATTCAACCCTTTTGGGCCATACCCCTGCTCACGGTCGCTAAAGTTGAATTCAAAGAAATCCTCGGCTATGAACTCTTGATTTTCCTGGTTTATATCCTCATCGTTTCGGCCGCGTTCCTTTTCTTCATTTGAAAATCCTGCAGGTCATAACCTCCGGCGGCTGGGGAGGGATGGAAAAAGTGCCCTTGGACTGGCACAATTTCTGGCTTTCCGGGAAGAAAGAGGCCTCTCTTTTGGCGCAGGCCGGAACGCCCCTTTCCGAAAAACAGGTTGAAACACCGCATTTACTCACGGTGAAAAACCGTCTAAAACTCATTGGCACGGTTCGCCGACTGGTGGCCGAAAAGAAACTTGATTTAATCATTTCCCATTATCCCAAAGACCTGCCATATTTGATCTGGGCGTTAAGAAAATTTCCGGAAACGAAGCTCTTTCTCGTCAAGCATCTGTCCCCCAACTACCCTAAACGGGATTTTTACCACCGCTGGCTCTATTCCAAAGTTTCACGCATTCTTCCGGTTTCCGATTTTCTGGCCGAAAAATGCCGCACGGTCTATCCCGTTCCGCCGGAAAAAATCGTAACCCTGCACAACGGAATTTCGCCGGAAAATTGGCAAACGGCTCCGGAGCTGCGGGAAAATACCCGGAAGGAATTGGGCTGGACGGCCGGCGAAATTGTGCTTGGGATGATTTCACGAATAACCCCTAAAAAAGGGCATCTGGATTTAATCCGTTTTGCCCCCAAACTCTTGGAAAAAGAACCCAAGTTTCGCTTCTTAATCGCAGGCGGCTGGTACCCGCATGACAAAAAGCTTTTTATCCAGTGCTTTCAGGAAATCAAAAATTTTGGTCTGGGGCCATATTTTTTCTGGAGCGGCCCGCGCGGGGTGCCGGACGTGCGCCCTTATCTGGCCGCCAGCGATATTTTCATTTCGCTCGCCTACGAAGAGTCGTTCGGCCTTTCGGTCATCGAAGCGATGGCCGCCTGTCTGCCGGTGGTCGGCCCAGTGGCGGGCGCCATTCCGGAAATCATTACCGACGGGATAGAGGGGTTTTTAATTCCACTGGCCGACTTTGCCGGCGGCCCCGGGGAGCGACTCGCAACGGCTGTAACCAAGCTCGCCAGAGATGCGGAACTGCGCAAAAAAATGGGCGCAGCCGGACGAAAAAAAGTGGCTGAAAAGTTTTCCTTGCCTTTGATTTTGAAAAAACTGGAAGCGCTTTACGAAACGGCCAAAACCGGTTGAGGCAAACCAGTGGCAATTTTTTCAGCAATCTCTGAATACAACCGGCCCGCAGGAGTGTCTTTCCGGTAAATCGAAACCGGCCGGCCGGTATCCGAACCCTCGCGAATTTCCACTTCAAGGGGAATTTGACCGATGAGCGGCACCCCCAACCGCTCCGCCAGTTCCCTCCCGCCATCTTTTCCGAAAATGTGGATTTTCTCCCTCTGGGGTGTGAGGTAATAGGACATATTTTCCACCACTCCCATAATTTTCAAGTGCGCCACCTCGGCCAATTTGGAAATTCGCGCCGCCACGTTGAAAGCCACCTTTTGCGGCGTGGTGACGATCAAAATCTCCGCCTCCGGCAGGGCCTGAGCCACGGTGATGGAAACATCTCCCGTCCCCGGCGGCAGGTCCAAAAGCAAAAAGTCGAGTTCTCCCCAGAAAACGTCGGTCATAAACTGGGTGATGGCCTTGTGCAGCATCGGCCCGCGCCAGATGACCGAGGCACCCTCCGGAATCAGAAACCCCATGGAAATCACTTTGACCCCGTCTTTTTCGATCGGAATTATCATCTGATTGATGACCGTGGGCTGGCCGGAAACCCCCAGCATCTGCGGAATGGAAAAGCCGTACACGTCGGCGTCGATGACCCCCACTTTGTAGCCCGAAGCGGCCAAAGCCACCGCCAAATTGGCGGTGACGGTCGATTTTCCCACGCCCCCTTTTCCGGAGGCGATGGGAATCACCTTTTTAGGACGCTGGCCGGAAAAAAGCTCGGTCTTTTTCCGCCCGGTCAGCTGGGCCACCAGTTCATCCCGCTCCTCTTTGGCCATCACTCCCAGATTGACCTGAACGGAGCGGACTCCCTCCACGGCCGAAACCGCTTCGGAAACGTCTTTTTCCACCTTTTCGCGCAAGGGGCAGCCGGAGATGGTCAAAGCCACGTCAACGGCTACGTTTCCGCCGTCCACGCTCACTTTTTTGACCATGCCAAGCCGGACGATGGAGATGCCCAGTTCCGGGTCTTTGACTTTTTCCAGCGCTTTCCAGATGAGTTCTTCAGCGACCATATAATTTAGGGCAGATGCGTTTTTTCGATTTTCTACACTGCCGGAAGCAATATAATCAACCCGTCCGCATTTACCAAGAAATCACACAGGTTTTCAGGTTGCGAAAGATGAAAACCTAAAGGTTTCCGCTACCTATAAACATAAAAAGGAAAAAACTATCGAAGAAACAATTACAGCGAGTACCGGCCGAAATCTTCCGGATTGATGCGCCGCAGCCGCTCGCGGAGGGAGTCGGGCGACTCGCCCCCCTCCGGCCCGGCCGTGGGGCCCATCTGGTCTTTGCGGTCTTGAAAGAGTTCCTCGTTGACGAAAATCGGCGCCTTCGATTTCAAGGCCAAAGCCAATGAATCGGAGGGCCGGGCGTCGATTTCGAACGTATGGCTGTTGACGGAGACGAAGATTTTGGCGTAGAAGGTCTGGTTGACCAGCGCGGTCACCTCGATTTTTTCCACCTTGCCCCCCATCGAAGCGATGACCGATTTAATCAAATCGTGGGTCAAAGGCCTTTTGGAGGGGATGCCGGAAAGCTCCATCGCAATCGCCTGGGCTTCAAACGGGCCGATCCAGATGGGCAAAACCTTTTCGCCGTTCGGGCCGGCGGCGTCCAGCGGGGCCAGAATCACCACCGGCGACTGGGTGGAAACGTCCAAAGCCAGCCCGTTGATTTTGGATTGAATCATATCAGCCATCGGTTTTGCCCGCTTTCGTTTCCACTTAAGTAATACGCTCTAAAGCGTATTCCGTTTACCCCGAAATCTCCTCTTTTTTCCGCACCACCCACAGCTTGACGGTGGCGGTCATTTCCAAACCGAGCCGGACGGGAATCTCGTAAATCCCCAGAGCTTTAATCGGCTCTTCCAGCTCGATTTTGCGCCGGTCCACTTCAACCCCCTGCTGGGACAGAAGCTCGGCGATCTCGGAACTGGTGACCGACCCGAACAGCCGATCCTCCTCCCCTGTTTCTTTTTCGGTCATAAGCGAGAGTTTCTCTATGGTCTGCTTGAGCCGTTCCAGCTCCCGCCTTTTCTTCTGGTCGCGCAGTGCCTTTTCGCGGGTGATGTGCTCCACCGCGCGCAAAGTTCCCTTAGTGGCCACGGTCGCCAACTGGCGCGGAATCAAAAAGTTCCGGGCGTACCCGTCCGCCACGCTGACCACCTCACCCACTTTTCCCAATTTTTCCACGTCTTCTTTCAAAATGACTTTCATTTACTTATTCCTCGCTTTCCTTTGCCCAAGCAACTTTTTGGAGCCCCCGAAAATCAAACCGGCTGTCCAAAAACCCGACCGCCGACAGAATGAAAAAAGAAGCCAGCCCGAACAGCACCAGCCAGATGTAAAATAAACCCTTCACCGCCCAGTGGGCACGCAATTTCTTGAAAAAATATTCCAAATTCGAAGCCCCGCAGACCGCGTAGGCGAAAACCACCACCAAAAGCAAATTGTCGGCCGCCTTCACCCAGCCCGCTTCCAAAAAGAGATGCCCGGCCAGCCCGGCGCCAAGCAGAAAAATCAAAAAAAACGGCGCCTGCCAGGCAATAAAGTTTTTCGGCCCCGGGGAAAAAATGCCAAAACGTCCCAGTGCCCAGATGGCCAGAAAATGGGCCAGGGCCAGAAAGAAAAAGCTGGACATAAAATATAAAGCCGGGATCACACCGATGATGAACTCGAGATAGGACTGAACCGCCTTTTGCAGCTGTTCCCCTTGAACGGAAGAACCGAGCCCGGCTCCCAGCCCGGCCAAAGTCTCTTTCATCGTTTCGCCAAAGGCCAAAAGCTGGAGTTTAACCGAGGAATAGGCAAAGGTGACAAATAAACCGGTCGGAACAAGAGCCGAGGCCGCCAACACCAAAAGCATCCGGCCGTACGAAATCTTTTTCGCAACGGCCAATCCGACGGTGGCCGCCGGAAACAGGGTTAAGGCGAGATAAACCGCCGCCGTCATCCAGCTTTTTCCCATCCAGCCGGAAGCAACGGTCAAAAAGAACGTCCAGCCCAGCGACGCCCCGACCGGCAGCCGCCCGAACAGGAAAATAAGGGCGGCCGTAAGGGCCAGATTGACCACAAAAATAACTCCCGCCGGCGCCTGGCCGCTGGTGGCCAGAACCGTCAGGCCGAAAGTTAAGGCCAAAAGAAACCCGTTCAGTTTCATTTATGAAATTCCGAAACGAACGGCAACAACGCCAGGTGTCGGGCGTATTTGACCGCCAGGGCCGCCTCCCGCTGGTGCTTGGCACAGTTGCCGGTGGCGCGGCGGGGCAGAATTTTCCCCCGTTCGGAAACCAACCGGCGCACCTGGCGTTCGTTCTTATAATCGATCGGATCAAACGGGTTGGCGCAAAAACGGCAGTTTTTTTTAGGGGCCTGAGCCCGTCCCCCCCGATCCCCCCTTTCCGAACGGCGTTCTTCTTCGCGTTCAAAACGGCGTGGCATTATTCGGCTCCTTTCGGCTGCAGTTCCGGTGCAGGCGGTGCCGGCCGGGCCGGCGCCCCCTTGGCAACCACCGTCAGATGGCGCAGAATCTCCTCGTCCAGCCGGATGTTTCGGTCCAGTTCGCGCGGCAGTTCCCCCGGCGCCTGATACTGGAAAAAAACATAGTACCCCTGGGCCCGGTGGCGGATGGGATAGGCCAGCTTGCGTATCCCCCAGATTTCCTTCTTTTTAATTTCCCCACCGGCGGCGGTGATGAGGCCTTCGTATTTGGAAACTCTCGCCGCCCAATCCGCTTCCGGCAAAATGGGGGACAAAATCAAAGTCGTTTCGTAGGCTTGCATTGCTCTCCCTTCGGTCAAAAGTTTGGCTCCCTCCCGGATTTGGAGCCGGGAGGGAGCAGGGTTAAACCCGTTTTATTGGGCCGGATTAATTTAACGATTTTAAGTAAAAAATCAAGCCCGCCCGCAGACGAAAGCTATAGACACCGCGACGGCGCCGGCACTCCCAAAAAGACGGAGTTCATAAGCAAGACGACATCGGCCGGATTGAGAGTGCCGGAGCAGTCCAAATCGGCGGCAAAAAGGCCGCCGGTGGGGGGTAGCTGGCCCGTAAAAACGTAGCTTAAAAGCAAAACCACGTCAGCAGGCGTAAGCGCGCTATCCCCGTTCAGGTCGCCCCGGCCGGTCGGATTCCGCTTATACCAAACTTGCGCAGCCGGGTTGGTTTGAAAGAAATTCAAAAGCATATTGGCCACTTTCATTCGGCCGGAAGGGGAAGGATGGGTGCCATCGTTGGTTGAAAAATCGCCGCATTCCCAGACTAACCCATCGCTTCGCGGCACCAAGCCATCCGCCCACAGGTACGGCCCCCAGGCCAGGTAGGGAGCTTCCGCCGGGCCATTGGTGGAATCAAAATTCAGAGCCGAGTCGCCGTTGATTTGATCCTCAATTATCCATTTGACCGCAAAACCGGACTCGTAGGCATACGGCTCCGGGTTTAAAGTGGTAGAAGCGTAACCGCCGTAAATGCGCGAGGAAAGGTAGCAAATCTTTATGTTTGGGTACCGGTCTTTCAGAATACGGCCGATGGCGCCGAGCTGCATGCTCAACGTGTCGGCGTGGAGCGGAAAAGGAGCCGTCGGCCGGGCATTGGCTTCTTTCAGCCAGGCAACTTGCACCTGCCGGGGAGCGACTCCCGCATTTGCCAGCCGCTGGTCAACCACCGACCAAAAAGCAGCATTTGGATTGGAAATAATCGCCGCCGTTTGCCCCCCCTGCGCCCCGTCCACGATGACCAAACGGGGGCTTTTGCCCGTGTCGGCATTGGCCAGCGGGATGAAAGTCGAGAACTCCTGGGTGCAGTTCGACATTCCAATGGAAACGAAGACGTATTTCCCCTCCGGGCTGGGCTGGCCGGTGGAGTCCAACGGCCGAACCTGCGCCGCCGTATTGAAGCCGGCAATCCAATGCGCTTGAGGCGGAACATCCACCCCGCCCGGATAAAGCCCCCCTTGAAAACTTTGATACGTTCCAAGTCCTAAATCATTCAGAGGGGTAAACCCCTTGGAGGTTTGACTGCAATCGCTGGCAAAAGCCGGCGAAAAACTCCAAAAGCCCGCCAAAAAAACCAGCCATTTCCACATTCTACCCGTTCGACAAACCAAGTGCATCTTCGGTTTAAAACTGCCTTACCAAAACCAACATGTTTTCCCACTCAAAATTGATGGAAATACTTCTCCAGCGGCCGACCGTTTCCATCGAAGCGCACTTTCTCTTTGGTCAAAAGCGATTTTTGCAAGGCCCCATACGGGAGAGGGAGTGAAATGCCGTTTTTGCCGATGACCCGGTGCCAGGGGACGGTTGAGCCCTGCGGCAACGAGGCCATCGCGAACCCAACCCGGCGGGATAACCGTGGATTGCCCAAAACCCGGGCAATGGTTCCGTAGGTGGTCACTTTCCCCGCTGGAATGGTATTTACCAAGCGATAGATTTTGGCGAAAAGCCCTTGCGGCTTTGCCTCTGTTTTATCATTAATTCCCGTCTTTTTCATGGGACTTGGACGAATTGTCCCACCACTTTTTTGAGATTCAAAGTGATTTGCGAATTCGGCACCACCGTTGTCGCTCCAGCGGCAAGCCCGGCTTGCATCAACTCTTTTTCCTCGTGCCCGCAGTAACCGACAATCGGCAGTTCCGGCAGGCCTTCCCGCAAAGCTTTGACCAGCTCCAATGCTTTCTCGCCTCCGAAACCCAAGTTTACCAGCACCAGCGCGCTTTGCGAAGCTTTTCCCAATAGCGCACCCCCGTTGCTCGGCAAAAGCGGTTCAACTTCCAAGCCCAGAGCCGTCAGTTTGGAAGAAATTTGCGAGATGAACAAAAGCTGATCGTCGATTAAAAGAATTTTGGGTTTATCCAATTGCACTCTTTCTTACTCCCCGGAGCAGGGGCTCCGGGGCTACCCATTGGCTTAAAAGGCGGTGGCGATTTTTTCCGGGGCCCAGAACGGGATGGTGGTGGCTGGGCCCAGGACCGGCCCGCGCTCGACTAAAGCATAAGCGTTGTGGTTGTGAATGGATTCCAGCGATTCCACCTCCACCCGGAAGCCGGAAATCTCCTCGTCCCCTTCCAGTTCCAAAGTTATTTCCCGCACCAAATCCTCCACAAAGCGGGGGTTGGCGTAGGCCTTTTCGGTTACGAACTTTTCATCCTCCCGCTTCAAAAGCGAATACAAATCGGAAGAGGCTTTCTCTTCCACGAGCGAAATCAAATCCTCGAACCAGACAAAGCGGGAGGCCTCCACCCAGAGGCCGACCAAGCTGCGCTGGTTGTGCGCTCCGGCGGTGGAAATTTCCTTGGAGCAGGGGCACAAAGTCGTCACCGGCACGGAAACCCCCACCGTGCCGCGATACACGTCAGATAAATACGCCGCGAAAAACGAACGGTATTCCAAAAGCCCCCGCTCGCCGGAGACCGGCGCCTGCTTTTCGATGAAGTAGGGAAACGCCAGCTCCAAATAAGCATCCCGGGAGCCGAAGGCCTTTTTGGTCTCTTCCAGAATGGCCGCCAGATTGGAAACGCCGATTTCATCCTTATGCTTGTGCACCAGTTCCACGAAACGGGACAAATGCGTGCCGCGCAAATCGCCGGGCAAATCGACGAACATCGAAATGTTCGCCACCGTTTTCTGCCGTCCGGCTTTCTGGTCCAACACTTCCACCGGATAGCGCAGGTTTTTTATCCCCACCCGGTTCAAAGGGACGTTGCGGAAATCTTTTTCGTTCTGCAAGTCACGCATAGGTCTTCTCCTGATAAGTAATAGGGTCCTCGACACCCGCTTCGGCAAAACCTTTCAGGCGCAAGCGGCAGCTGTCGCAAACCCCGCAGGCCACATCTTCATTTTTATAGCAGGACCAGGTCAAATGAAACGGCACGCCCAGAAGGTTCCCCTTTCGGACGATTTCGGCTTTGGAAAAATGAATCACCGGCGTCCAAATTTCTATTTTCGACTCCGGTTTGGTGCCCAGATAAATCGCCTTCTCAAACGCTTGGTAAAAAATCTCCCGGCAGTCGGGGTAACCGGAGCTGTCTTCTTCCACCGCGCCGATGACAATGCGGGAAGCGCCCAGGACCTCCGCCCAGGAAGTGGCAATCGACAAGCCGTGGGCATTGCGAAACGGCACGTAGGAGGTTGGAATCGCCGTTGGGTCGATACCCGAGGTCGAAACGGCCATCTTTTCATCCGTCAAACTGGAACCGCCGATTTGCTTAAAATAGGGGAGTGCAACGACCAGCCGCGCGCCGACGTCATAAAAATCGCAGATTTCCTGAAACGCGCGCTCTTCCCGCTTTTCCGTTTTCTGGCCGTAGTTCAAATGCAGCCCGGCCGCCTCGAACCCCTCCTTCAAGGTCATTCCGAGCGCTACTGCCGAATCCATCCCGCCGCTTATCAAAACGACGGCCAAATGTTTACTCATACGCCCTTGGTCTCCGGATGCCATATAAACTTGTGCATTTGCAGTTGAAAACGCACCGGCAGCCTATCTTGAAGAACCCATTCCACCACCTTTATCGGCTCCAGCCGGCCGAAGACGGTGGAAAAAAGCACCGTCGCCTTTATATCTAACTGATGCTTGCGCATAATATCGACCGCCCAGTCGTAATCGGCCCGGTCGGCCAGAACAAATTTTACTTCATCCTTCGGCGTCAAATAATTGATATTCTCCCAATAGTTTTTGTGCGCCATTTGGCTGCCGGGGCATTTGATGTCCATTATTTTGATGGCCTCCGGGTTTAATTTCTCCAGCGAAATCGAGCCGCCGGTTTCTATCAGCACTTTGAAGCCGGCTTCCACAAGCTTATCCACCAAAGCAAAACTTTCCTTTTGCAAAAGCGGCTCGCCGCCGGTAAGCTCGACCAATTGGCAGCCGAACTGGGCCGCTTCCGCCACAATCTGGTCGAGCGACTTCCATTCCCCTTCGTAAAAGGCGTATTCCGTATCGCACCAGACGCAGCGCAGGTTGCAGCCGGTCAACCGCACGAAAACGCAGGGGAGCCCGGCAAAGGAAGATTCCCCTTGAATGGAAAAGTAAATTTCGTTGACCTTCAAGCTCATTGGGAATAGGTGACCGAATATTTTTCCGTTTCCCAGACCCGCACCTTGAGCGGTTTGACCCCCGCAGGCAGGCGCTTTTCCAGTTCGCCGTAAATCCAGGCCGCCAGGTTCTCGGAGGTCGGATTCTTCTCTGTAAACGGCGGCAGGTCGTTCAAATTCCGATGGTCGAAGGGCTCGGTGATTTCTTCCAGCGTTTTTTTAACCGCCTTGAAATCGACGGCGATACCGACCCCGTCCAGACCATTGGAAGCCACTACCGCCTCGGCCTTCCAGTTGTGGCCGTGGTCGCGGGCGCATTCCCCGTTGTATCCCACCAGATGGTGGGAGGCGGCAAAAGTGGTCGAGACCGAAATTTCGTACATAATTCCCCAGTTTTTATCCAAAAAGGGTCTTTTTTTCGCTTATCAATATCCGCAAAATTCCCCTTTGCGTCAACCCTTTGACCCCACCCTTAATCCCTCCCCTCAAGGGGAGGGGAATAGGCGCGGTTGTGGGGCATGTTGCCACGTGCCCTTGCCAACCTCACCCTAACCCTCTCCTACAAGGAGAGGGGACAAAACTGTACACAAAGTTCGTTAGACTGCACCGTCGGGTTGTTGTAAACTCCCCTATTGGTTAAATTGGGCATTTGGAGGGGAAAGGAGGCATTGTGAAATGGATAACGCGCGAAAAGGTTAAGGTGGACAGGGTCGCCTGTCCGTGGCTGATACGCAAATTCGTGGACCCGAAAGCGGAGTTTTTGTTCGTGCCCGCGGAAAAAGTGCGGGAAATAGCAGAAAGGGAAAACGCCATTCCTTTTGACGTCCCCGACGTCGAATTGGGGCATCACGACGGCAAATGCAGCTTTGAGGCGATTGTGGCCAAGTATCACATTCACGACCCGGCCATCGAGTTGTTGGCCAAAATTGTGCACGGGGCGGACGTTTCGGCCGATTTATACGGCCGCCCGGAAGCCCCGGGGCTGAAAGCGATTGCCGAAGGATTTCGGTATCTGGGCCTGAAAAACGACCACGAGATTTTGGAAAAAGAGTTTATCGTTTATGATGCGCTGTACGGGTATTGTAGGGAGAAGGTGAAAAGTGTTAGGGAATCAAATAAATCTTAGTTTATAGATATAACATGAGTTACGAATACTTAGATAACTTCACGGAAGAAACCGTGAAAAATTTCTTTGAAGAATCTTTTTTCCCTATAAGTGACGTTTGGAACAAAATAGAATACCGAATTTTTGCCACTACTGACCCTGCCACAAAATGGGCAACCGATGCCGACATTCTTGTTCCTCTCGGTATTGCTCTTTATTTACTCCCAGAAAACGAAAAAAATATTCTGCCCCCACCAAAACCAATTTCTACTGATATTTTTGAACTTTCAATCGGACAAATACCTTTTAGCAAAGAAGCCCTTTTAAAAGTTCTTTACCAATTTATACAGCCTCCACAAAGTGGCTTTGTTATAGACTCTAAAAAGTTTGTCCTATGGGGTGAACCTGAAAACCCAGTTTATTACCAGCATTTCTATGATCCAGATAACAAGGGGTCTTATAGTTTGGCATTTCCGATCACGATGAAACGAAAAATTACGCAAAGTGAAATTGAGATGCTCGGAATTTGTTATGAGACCGTTGAAAGCAAAATTAAACGCCAAATGGGCGATCGTTTGGAAAATATTGTGCAAAAATTATTGGGGCCTACAACAAAATTTTACCAAACACACAGCCCAGATAATAATGGAATTTTTTTAACTGTTCACGTTCCCGCATGGATAAGATTGTTAAAGGCAATATTAAACGGTAGGAGCATTGAAGTGAATATTACGGCACCGCAAAATATCTTGCCGGCTTCTGTTCGAGCTGTTTTGGATTCAGGGCATTCCGAGGAAATATTCGAGCATATTACAGACGTTAAGGGTTTTCCGCTCGCATTCAAAATAGAATTACCGTCAAATTTAGTAAAAATACAGTTGAAGCTTTTCTGCAAAGACCTTTTAATTCAAGATGTACCAGTTTATAATTCAGGTCTTACACACCCTATCGCAAAAGTAATAGAAATAGTAAGGGGGAGTAGATTCAAGGACCGGATTTCAGACTTAAAAAACGAAAAACCGGTTAAACCTAATCGTTTTGATCAAATCGTGACGGATCTTTTCAACGCCCTTGGTTTTATCTGTGTGAGAACAGGCAAATCAGAAGACCGAGCAGACATTGTGGCCTTTTTTGAAGGCAATAAAGGCCTCTACGAGTGTTTAGTTATTGAAACTTCGGAATCCACAAAAGAGCATCCAGAAGTCAACACATTATTTGAAAGAACTAAAAAGTTGTCAAAAGAAATCGGTTGTAAAGCGTATCCGGTCTTTTTAACCAATGCAAGCCGCGATGAGATTCGAAATCCAAAAGATTATGAAAGAGTTCTGCTTCTAACTAAAGAAGAATCTCTTGATTTAATGGAAAAAGCCGAGAGAAATGAGCCGCTTCATGAAACCATCAGGTTCTTAATGGCAAAAACAATGTTTCTGACCGATATTGA
>Ga0184637_10002004_pt1 | contig 13245 bp, 11 predicted proteins | sample PLM3_127_b2_FD_133143 | JGI IMG/M metagenome (GOLD analysis project Ga0184637, IMG submission 133143) | Groundwater sediment microbial communities from an aquifer in East River, Colorado, USA - PLM3_127_b2 | ecosystem: Environmental > Terrestrial > Soil > Riparian zone | place: USA: East River...
GGCCAGCCGCTCGGGATCTCGATCACGAGCGCGGGCGATGCGGTGATGCCGCGTTACTACGAGCGGACGTTCCCGCTGCTCGCCACGCCGATCGACCTGCCCGACAAGACGACGGCCGAAGGGCTGTTCGACCTGCCCTACGACATCGGGCACCGGCGCATCGCGCATGTCGCGACGCGAAGCGGCGTGCCGGTGGGCTCGTGGCGATCGGTCGGCCATTCGCAGAACGCTTTTTTCGCCGAGGCCTTCATCGACGAGCTCGCGTTCGAAGCGAAACAGGATCCGGTCGCGTTTCGCATGGCGCTGTTGAAGCACATGCCGCGCCACGCGGCGGTGCTCAAGCTGGCGGCCGACAAGGCCGGCTGGGGAACGCCGCTGCCGCCCGGTCGCGCGCGCGGCGTCGCGTTGCACGAGAGCTTCAACAGCGTCGTCGCCGAGGTCGTCGAGGCCTCGCTCGTGGGTGGCAAGCCGAAGGTGCACCGCGTGGTGTGCGCCGCCGACGTCGGCACCGTCGTCAACCCGGACATCGTCGCGCAGCAGATGGAAAGCGGCGTGATCTTCGGCTTGACGGCGGCGCTCTACGGTCGCATCGACATCGAAGGCAGCGCCGTGCGGCAGACCAACTTTCCGAGCTATCCGATGGTGCGGATGGCCGAAGCGCCCCTCATCGAAACGCATCTCGTGCCGAGCACGCGCCACCCCGGCGGTGCCGGCGAGCCGGGCACGCCGCCGCTCGCGCCGGCGCTGGCGAACGCGCTGTTCGTGTTGACCGGCAAACGCATGCGCGAGCTGCCGCTCGTCGCGGCGCAGGCCTGAGGCTCAGGCCTGCGCCGCGCTGGCCGACCCAGCGCGACAGCACCTGGCGCAAGCGCTGCGGGTCGATGCCGTGCGCTGCGGCGCAGCTCGCGCGCGGCGCGTTCGGCCCTCCTAGCGCGAGCCGAACATCATCTGTCTGGCCAGCGCCGAGCGTGCCGGCTTCAACGCCTGCAATGCGGCGAGGCCGAGCCCTCGCGCGAGGCCCGCACCCGGCAACCGCCAGGTGAAGCTGCGAGCCAGGAAATCGGTCGCGGCGATCATGCTGAAGCGATCCGGCGCACGCCGCCAGTTCAGACGCCACAGCACCGTGTCGAGACCGCGCCGGTGCTCGGGGCGCGCGCCGGTTTCGATGCACAGCGCATGCACGAGCTCGAAGGTGTCGCGCAGACCGAGGTTCAGCCCCTGGCCCGCCACCGGATGCAAGGTTTGCGCAGCGTTGCCGATGCGCACGACGCGGCCGTCCACGAGCGTGCGTTCGGCGTTCAGGCCAAGCGCGAAATCCTTGAGCGGCGAAACGGCGGTGAGCCGCCCGACGGCCGGATGAAACAGCGTGTTCAACACCGCGAGTCGCTGGTCGTCGCTCAGCTCGCGCACCGGGTCGTCATCGCTTGCAACGCACCACACGAGCGCGGCGCGAGCCTCACCGCCGGCGCTGCGCAATGGCAACAACGCCGCGGGCCCATGGCGGGTGAATCGTTCATACGCGACGCCCGCTGTGCCGCTGCCAGCCAGGGTCACTTGCCCGACCCACGCGGTCTGCCGGTAGTCATGCGTGATCGCCTTGCGCACCTGGTTCGCGAACACGCCGCCCTCGGCAACGACCGCGAGGTCATGCTCGTCGACCACGCCGGCGTCGACCTCGACGGCGCCGATGACGGGCTTCAACGCAGACACCGGCGTGCCGAAACGAGTGTGCAGGCGTCGCGGCTCACGCGCGCATGTGGCGACCCACGCGGCCTGCAGCGGCGCGACGATCTGTCCGTAGCTCAACACCGCGCCGAGCATCGGCACACCCTCGTCGCTGGCGCGGATGCGCAACTGCGCGTCGCGTGCCAGAGCGCCGAGGCCGGCCCAGGTCGGCGGTTGCTGCGAGACATGCACCTCGAGGATCGGCTGCGCATGCTCGGCATCCCAGGCACCGAGCCGCTGCAGGAACTGCACGCTGCCGAGCGACAGTGCGAGCGTGCGCGGATCGCGCGAGACATCGAGCTCGATCGGTCGCGCGTCGAACAGCGAGACCCGGCACTGCGGCAGCATGCGCGCAGCGTGCAGCGCCAGCGCGAGACCGACCGGGCCGGCGCCGATGACGGCGAGCTTCAACACAGCTTCATCCATGGCGATTTCCTGATTCCTGCGGGCGTATTATTCGCCGCACTTCATCCGGATGAGGGACGCACCATGGCGCTGATGGATTTCATCAAGAAACAGTTCATCGACATCATCGAGTGGGTCGAGCGCGAGGACGGCGTGCTTGCGTGGCGCTTCGCGGTGGCCGACCGCGAGATCCAGTACGGCGCATCGCTGACGGTGCGCGAGACGCAGATGGCGGTGTTCGTCAACGAGGGCAAGATCGCCGACGTCTTCGGCCCCGGCATGTACAAGCTCACGACGCAGACGCTGCCGGTGCTCACCTACCTGAAGAACTGGGACAAGCTGTTCCAGTCGCCGTTCAAGAGCGATGTGTATTTCTTCAGCATGCGCCAGCAACTCGATCAGCGCTGGGGCACCTCGCAGCCGGTGACGATCCGCGACAAGGACTTCGGCGCGGTGCGCCTGCGCGCTTTCGGCAACTACGCGTACCGCATCGCCGACCCGAAGCTCTTCCACACGCAGGTCTCGGGCACGCGCGAGAGCTATACGGTGGCCGAGCTCGACGGCCAGTTGCGCGCGCTGATGCTGCAGCACATCTCCGACGCGGTCGCCGAGTCGGGCACGCCGTTCCTCGACCTCGCGGCCAACCAGGTCGAGTTCGCGCAGGCGCTGCGCGTCGCGACCGCGCCGGCCTTCGAGGCGATCGGCCTCAAGCTCGAAGCGGTGACGGTGCAAAACGTGTCGTTGCCCGAGGAGCTGCAGAAGATCCTCGACCAGAAAATCGGCATGGGCATGGTCGGCGGCGACATGGGCAAGTTCATGCAGTACCAGACCGCGCAGGCGCTGCCGAAGTTCGCCGAAGGCTCGGGACAGGGCAGCGGCATCGCCGGCGATGCGATGGGCTTGGGTGCCGGTGTCGCGCTCGGCCAGGTGATGGCCAGTCAGCTCGCGAAGGGGTTGCAGGGCGCGAGTGGGGAAGCGCCGGCTGCCGCGCCGGCCGGCGTGCGGCCCGACGAAGTGATGGCGACGATCGAGAAGCTCGCCGACCTGAAGGCCAAGGGCATCCTGACCGCCGAAGAGTTCGATTCGAAGAAGGCCGAGCTGCTGAAAAAGTTGGTCTGAGCGACGCGGGTTCTAGGCGTCGCCTTTGGCCACCGAGCAATCGCCCCAACGCGCGTATCGCGCCGCCTGTCCGCACTGCGGTGCGCCGGTGGAGTTCCGCTCCGCGGCGTCGGCCTTCGCGGTGTGCAGCTTTTGCCGCAGCACGCTGGTGCGCGACGGCGACGCGCTGCGCCGCGTCGGCCAGAGCGCCGAACTGTTCGACGACCACTCGCCGCTGCAACTCGGCGCCTCCGGCAAGCACCAGGGCGTCGCGTTCATGCTGGTCGGGCGCTTGCAGGTGCGCTATGCCGGCGGCAGCTGGAACGAATGGCACGCGCTGTTCGACGGCGGGCGCGGCGGCTGGCTCAGCGAGGACAACGGCCGCTATGTGATCGGCTTCGACGCGCCGCTCGATGCGTCGCAAGGCGCGCTGCCGGCGATCTCGAGCCTGCGCGCCGGCCAGACCGTGCAGATCGCGGGGCAGACCTGGTCGGTGGCGTCGGTCTTGCGCGCCAAGCTCGGTGCAGCGCAGGGCGAGCTGCCGTTCACGCCGGACTTGCACAACGAGTACTGGGTCGCCGATCTGCGCAACACGCAAGGCGAGGTCGCGACGCTCGAGCTGCCCGCAGGCGCGGCGGCGCCGCGCTGGAGCGTGGGCCGCTCGGTCCTGCTTTCCGAGCTCGCGATGAGCGGGCTGGCCGACTCCAGCGAGAAGACACTCGGCGCGCGCGGCATGCCCTGCCCGAGCTGCGGTGCCGCGTTGCTGCCGAAGCTCGCGACGACCCAGTCGATCGTCTGCGAAGCGTGCCGCGCGGTGGTCGACATCTCGCAGGACGTCGGCGCCGATCTGGCGCACTACGCGCAGGACACGCCGCACATCGAAGGCGGCGAGCCGCAGATTCCGCTCGGCAGCAGCGGATCGCTCGCGCTCGGTGGACCGATGAAGCCCTGGCAGGTGGTCGGCTATGTCGAGCGTGCCGAAGTGCCCGAGGACGCCGACGACGAGCAGGAGTTCTGGCGCGAGTACCTGCTCTACAACCGAAACGAGGGTTTCGCCTTCCTCGTCGACGCCGAGGATGGCTGGAGCTGGACGCGCCCGATCACCGGCGTGCCGAAGGGCAGCGGCGATCAGGCGCAGTACCAGGGCGTGACCTATCGCAAGCTCTACGGCTACACGGGAACGGTCACGTACGTGCTCGGAGAGTTCTACTGGCGGCTCGCGCGCGACGAGCGCACCTCCAACACCGACTACGAGGGCACCGGCGCGAATCGCCGCAAGCGACTCAACCGCGAGCAGACCGGCAACGAAGTCGTGTGGTCGGCCGGCGAAACGCTCGAGGCCGATGCCGTGATCAAGGCCTTCAAGCTGCCGGAAGCGAAACTCGCGGCACTCAAGCGCGATGCGTCGCCGCTGTCGCTCGGCAAGGTGGCCGGCATCGCCTGGGGATTCGTCAAGGGGGTGCTCATCTTCGTCGTGCTCGTGATCATCATGATCGTGCTGGCACGCTGCGACGGCGACGAGTGCGACGAGCTGCGCCAGACCTTCGGCGAGAACAGCAACGAATACCAGCAGTGCAAGCGCTCGGGCAGCAGCGGCCGCACGAGCGGCGGCTCGTACGGCGGCCACAGCAGCGGCGGCGGGCACAAGTGACGCTCGCATAGAACTCTTCACCAACCCACAGGAGGATCGCACCATGATGGGCATCGAATGGCTGAGACCCAGTGTCTTCTTCGGATCGGTCTTGTACGCTCTGATCGGCGTGCTGATCTTCTGGATCAGCTTTCTCATCATCGACAAGCTGACGCCGTACGACCTGTGGCAGCAGATCGTCGGCGAGAAGAATCTCGCGCTCGCGATCGTCGTCGGGGCGATGTGCATCGCGATCGGACTCATCGTCGCTGCCGCGATTCATTCCTGAGCTGGCTTCCCCCCAACGGGGGAAGAGCGGTGCCGTCGGCTGTGTTTGAATGAGCCAATGATCAAAGGCTGCCTCAAGCGATTCGGTCTGTGGCCGGTGCTGGCCGGCGTGACGGTGGTGTCGATCGTCGCCTCGGTCGCGATCACGATGCTCGCGCACCGGCTTGCGGGCGAAACGATGCTGCCGCTTGCATGGACGATCTGCATCGTCTGCCCGCTGGTGCTCGCGCCGACCATGTCGCTCGGCAGCTTCAGCTTGCTCATCAAGCTCGACCATGCGCACGAGCAGCTGCGCCTGATCAGCGACATCGACTACCTGACCGGCGCGTACAACCGGCGCTACTTCATGGACCGCCTGCGCGCCGAGGTCGAACGCAGCGCGCGCAGCGGGTTCACTTTTTCGCTCGCGTTGATCGACATCGACAACTTCAAGGCGGTCAACGACCAGCACGGGCATCTGGCCGGCGACGAAGTGCTGCGCCGGCTGGCGCAGACCTGCATGGCGCAGGTGCGCAGCACCGACACCTTCGCGCGCTTCGGCGGCGAGGAGTTCGTGGTGCTGCTGCCGCAGACCGACACCGCGCATGCGCTGCACTGGCTCGAGCGGCTGCGCCAGCACGTGGCGCAACTGCGTGTCGAGCTGCCGGGCGCCAGCCTCGGCGCGACGGTCAGCATCGGCCTCGCGACCACCGGCAAACCGCTGCAACTGCCTGCCGTCGAGATCGACGCCGTGCTGCGTGTCGCCGATGAAGCGCTGTACCGCGCGAAACGTGCCGGCAAGAACCAGGTGGCGGGGCCGCTGGGCGTTCCCGCCTGAAGCGCGTTGCGATCTGCCGTAGCGATGGCCGGCGTGCAGCCCCTGTCAGCGATTCGCGCCGAGCGGGTTCGGCCCGCCGAGGTCGCGCTGCTCGCATCGGTGTTCATCGTCGCTGCCTGCGGACTGCTTTATGAACTCGCCGCCGGCACGCTCGCGAGCTACCTGCTCGGCGACTCGATCCTGCAGTTCTCGACGGTGATCGGCAGCTACCTGTTCGCGATGGGCATCGGCTCGTACCTGTCGCGCCATTTCGAGCGTCAATTGGTGGCGCATTTCCTGCGCATCGAGTTGCTCGTCGGGCTGATCGGCGGGTTGATGCCCGCACTGCTGTTCGCGTTGCATGCGGTCGCGCCAAGCTCTTTTCGCCTGGCGCTGTATGCGCTGGTGCTGATCGTCGGTGTCTTGGTCGGGCTCGAGATCCCGCTCGTGATGCGCATCCTGAAGCGGCACTTCAGTGAACGCTACGCGCTGAAGGATCTGATCGCGCAGGTGTTGACATTCGACTATCTCGGCGCTCTCGCGGTGTCGATCGCGTTCCCGCTGCTGCTCGTGCCGCAGCTCGGCCTCGTGCGCACCGGTGCGTTCTTCGGCTTGCTCAACGCGGCGGTCGCGGTGTGGGCGCTGTGGCTGTTTCGCGGCGAGCTGCGCCGCGCGCTCGCGCATGCGATCGCCTGCGCGGCGGTGGTCGCGTCGCTCGTCGTCGCCTTTGCCGGCGCCGAGCGCATCAGCACCTGGGCCGAGGACCGTTTCTACGAAGGCAACGTGCTGTACAGCGCGTACAGTCCGTATCAGCGCGTGGTCGTGACCGCGAACGCCGCGGGCGTGCGGCTATACCTCAACGGCAATCTTCAGTTCCACTCGCGCGACGAGTACCGCTATCACGAGTCGCTGGTGCACCCCGCGATGGCGGCTCATGGCGCGCCCAAGCGCGTGCTGGTGCTCGGCGGCGGCGACGGTCTCGCGGTGCGCGAGGTGCTCAAGCACCCGAGCGTGGAGCGCATCACGCTTGTCGAGCTCGACCCGCACATCACGCAACTGTTCGCGACACAACCTCAGCTGCGCTCGCTCAACGGCGATGCGCTGCGATCGCCGAAGCTCACGATCGTCAACGCCGATGCATTCGGCTGGCTGGAGACGAACGCCGACGTTTTCGATGTGATCGTCATCGACTTCCCCGACCCGACCAATTTCTCGATCGGCAAGCTCTACACCAGCACCTTCTACCGCTTGATCGATCAACACCTGAGCGCCAGCGGCTACGCCGTCACGCAAACCACGTCGCCGCTGGTCGCACGCCGCAGCTTCTGGACGGTGGCGACGACGATCGAATCGAGCGGCCTCGCCGCCACGCCGTACCACGCGCATGTGCCGAGCTTCGGCGAATGGGGTTTCATCCTGGCAAGCCGCAGGCCGTGGCGCATGCCGACACAGTTGCCTGCGGGGCTGCACTTCCTGAGCGTCGACGGATTGCCGGCGCTCTTTCACTTTCCGCCCGACATGGCGCGCGTGCCCACCGAGGTGAACCGGCTGTCGAACCAGGTGCTGGTGCAAACCTTCGAAGAGGAATGGGGCAAGGCGCAGCGCTGATGCGCCGCCGCGGCCTGCTGCTCGGTGGCGCACTGCTCGCGGCAGGCCTCGGGGCTTGTGCGCGGCGCGACGAACTGTCGTACACCGGCGGCTGGGTCGGCGCCGATCACGAGCGCGGGCATCGATTGCGCGAGACGAAGTCGGGTGCGCTGTCCCTGCCTGCGCTACAGCGGCGCACCGACGTGCTGATCGTCGGCGCCGGGGTGGCCGGCCTCGCCGCGGCTCGCGCGTTGCGCCGCGCAGGCATCGACGACGTGCATCTCGTCGAGCTCGAAGACGGGCCCGGCGGCAACAGCCGCGGGCATCGACTCGCCGGCATGGCCTGCCCGCTCGGTGCGCACTACCTGCCGCTGCCGGGAGCGCACGCGCACGAGGTCGCCGAGATGCTCGACGAGCTGGGCGTGCGCCGCAGCGCGCATGGCCGCGCGGTGTACGACGAGCGCCACCTCTGCCACAGCCCGCAAGAGCGCCTGTACATCGACGGTCAATGGCAAGACGGTCTGCTGCCGCGCGCCGACGGCGACGGCGCGCTGCGCACGCAGTACCGTGGTTTCGGTGCTGCCGTCGAAGCCGCGCAGCGCGTGACGCCGTTCGCGATGCCCACGGCGCGCGCGCCATGGACGCCGCAACATGCCACGCTCGATGCGATGACGTTCGCGCAATGGCTCGACGTGCAGGGCCTGTCTCACCCGAAGCTGCGCTGGTACCTCGACTATTGCTGCCGCGACGACTACGGCGCTGGTGCCGCACAGGTGTCCGCGTGGGCCGGGCTGCATTACTTCGCGAGCCGCCACGGCTTTCACGCCCCCGGTGACGAGCAGGAAGACCGCGACGCGGTGCTGACCTGGCCCGAGGGCAACGCCTGGCTCGTCGAGCGGCTCGCGTCCGTGCATCGCGACCGCTTGCACACCGGTCGGACTGCGCTGCGCATCAGCGAGACCCGACACGAGGTGGGTGTCGATGTGTGGAGCGCAGCCGAGCAGCGCACCGAGCGCTGGATCGCGCGGCAACTCGTGCTGGCGCTGCCCTTGTTCGTCGCGCATCGGCTGATCGACGCGCCGCCGGCAGCGCTCGTGCAGGCGGCCTCGCGCATGCGCTACGCGCCGTGGCTCGTTGCCAATGTGCATCTCGACAAGCCGCTCACCGATCGTCCCGGTGCTGCGCCGTCGTGGGACAACGTGCTGTACGGCAGCGTCGGGCTCGGCTATGTCGATGCGATGCACCAGAGCCTGCGACCACACGCCGGCCCGACGGTCATCACCGCTTATCGGGCGCTCGGCGGCGACGCGCCGGCACAGTCGATCGCGCAGCGCCGACGCCTGCTCGCCGAGCCGTGGCAAGCGTGGGCGCAGGAGGTCGTGAACGAACTGTCGCACGCGCACCCCGACTTGCCGCGCAAGGCGAAGCAGATCGACTTGATGCGCTACGGCCACGCGATGAGCATCCCCGCACCCGGCGTGCGCGGCAGCGCCGCCCTGCGCGCGCTCACCGCGCCGCTCGGTCGGGTGCACTTCGCGCACAGCGATCTGTCCGGTTACTCGGTGTTCGAGGAGGCGTTTTTCCACGGACAGCGGGCCGGGCTCGCCGCGAGCGCGGCGCTGAAGTCCACGGCCACCATGAACGGCTAGTCGTCCCGCCACGAGGGGACGCTGCCATTCCGCCACCTCAAACCTGAAGTAGTGCCTCGATCTGCGCCGCCTCGACCGGAACGCCGCGGCTGATCAGCTCGCACCCCGCTTCGTTCACCACCGCATCGTCCTCGATGCGGATGCCGATGTTCCAGTACTGCTCGGGCACGTCGGCGGCGGGTCGAACGTAAATGCCCGGTTCGATGGTCACCACCATGCCGGGTTCCAGTCGGCGCGAGGGCTTGCGCACGACGCGGTGACCGCGACCGTCGGGCTGTTCGAACGGTTGCTCGCCGAGCGAGAGGTATTCGCCCACATCGTGCACATCGCGGCCCAACCAGTGGCCGGTGCCATGCATGTAGAACCTTCGGTAGGCGCCACTCGCGATCACATCGTCCACGCTGCCATGCGTGTCGCGATCGAGCAGGCCCACATCGAGCATGCCCTGCGCGAGCACGCCGACGGCAGCCCAGTGCGCATCCATCTTGCGCAAACCGGGTCGCGTGTGCGCGATGGCGGCTTCCTGCGCGGCACGCACGATGTCGTAGAGCGTTCGTTGCGCACTGCTGAATCGCCCGCTGACCGGCCAGGTGCGCGTGATGTCGCTGGCATAACCGTCGAGTTCGCAACCCGCATCGACAAGGCACAGCTCGCCAGCGCGCAGCGGCGCGTTGGCGGCCGCGTAGTGCAACACGCAGGCATTGGCGCCGGTCGCGACGATGCTCGGATAGGCTGGCGATTGCGCGCCGTGGCGGCGGAACTCGTGCAACAGCTCGGCCTCGATCTCATACTCGCGCAGCGTCGCGTTCGGCTCCTCGGCCCGGCGCGCCGCGCAAAATCGCATCGCCCGAGCATGCGCACCGGCGGAGATCTGCGCAGCACGGCGCATGGTCGCGAGCTCGACGGCGTCCTTCGTGAGGCGCATCTCGTCCAGGGGCACGCAAACGTTGCGCTGCGTTGAAGGGCATTCGATGCCGTCGCCGGCACGCGCGCGCAGGCGTCCCAGCCATTCCTCGATGTGGGTTTCGAGCCCGCCGTGCACGCCGAACGGGGCCCAAACAGCGCTCTGATGCGCGAGCAGCGCGGGCAACTTTTCGTCGAGCAACGCGACCGGCCAGGCACTGTCGACGCCGAGCGCCACAGGCGCCGACTCGGGCCCGAGTCGGTAGCCGTCCCAGATCTCGCTGTCGGGGTCGCGCGGGAGGCAGAACAGCACGCTGCGGCCTTCACTGTCGAGCACGAGCCACGCGCCCTGTTCGGCGAAACCGGTCAGGTAATGGAAGTAGCTGTCGTAGCGGTAGGGGTGATCGCTGTCGTTGCGTCGGCGTTCGGGCGCTGTGGGCACGATCGCGACGCCGCCGCCGGCCTCGCGCAGTCGACCCGCAAGCTGTGCGCGGCGCTGCACGTACAGGCCCACGTCGACACTCGACTCCATCGGGCAATTGTCACACCGTGAGCGGTGTCACTCCTTGGGGACCACCGGCGGCACGGCAGGCGGCAGGTCGGGCGACAGCGCCTTCTGGCGCAGCCGGCGCAGCTCGAGCAGCATCTCTGCGTCCTTGCTCGGCTCGGCCTGCGCTGCCTGCGCGGCGGCCCGGGATGCACGTGCCTGCGCCTCGCTGAGCGAGCGGCGATCCTCGGACTGCTGCTTGCGGGCGCGCACATGGTTGGCCACCGACTCGACGTCAGCCAGGGCACTGCGCGCGTCGGTCTTCGGCAATGCGACCATGTGCTTGTCGTTGAGTCGCAGCATCAGCCGGCACACCGCGTTGTTGCGCCCGTGGCGCAAGGTGAAGCCGCCGGCTTCGGTTTCGTCGACGCTGAGGTCGCGGATGTTGTCGATCAGCACCTGGTGCACACGGCCGCGAAAGCCCCGCTGGAACCACAGGTACGAGGCGCTGGCGGTGACGCGCTCCCACCACCACAGGTCGAGCCCCACCGCGCCGAGCACGCCGAGCACGCCGAGCGCGCCCATCCAGCCCGAGCCGGCGATATAGGCGATCCACAGCAGCAGCCCGGCCGCGAGCGCGGCGCCCACGACACCGAGCATTTGCGGCGCGGCGGTGTGATACACGCGCCGCTCGTAGCCGCAGGCCTCCGGCTCACCGCTGGCCAGCGGCCGCGCGGCGGCGAGCACCGTTTTGACGCTGCGTGCGATGACCGCATGCAAGCCCACCCCGAACGCCAGCATCACCGGCAGCATCACCACGTTGATGGCGACGCTCCCCGCGGAAGTTGCCGCGTCGCACGACAAAGGCACGAGCGCGACCGGCGCCGCCATCCAGCGCGGCGACGCCGCCGCAGGCGAATCGAGCTGCTTCATCACATCCGGCACGTTAACGCAGCCGCGCCGGCGGCGAAAGAGCCAGGCATCCGAGAGCCGATACCAAGGCAAGCCTTCACTGCGCCGCGAGGCTGTGGTTCAGTGCCAGGAGTTGGTCGGCCGTGCCGACGTTCTCCCAGATGCCGTCGAACACCTCGCCGCTGAGCATTCCACGCTCCGCGGCGTCGAACAGCAGCGGTCCGAGCCCGGCGCGCTGGCCGGCGTGCAGGTGCTTGACGAGCTGTGGCCGGATCAACGCGAGGTTGGCATAGGTCCAGGAGCGCGCTCGCCCGGCGCCGTTGCGCAGCACGCGGCCGCGCGTGTCGAGGTGGAAGTCGCCGTCGCGGTGGAACGGCGGATTGGGCACGAGCCACAGATGCGCCAGATCGTCGCTTTGCCTGAAGGCGGCCGCTGCGGCTGCCGTGAACGGGAAGCTGGGCGCGTAGATGTCGCCCGAGACGACCCAGAAACATTCGTCACCGTGCGGGGCGAGCCAGGGCAGCGCCTTCACGATGCCCCCCGCAGTCTCCAGCGCGCCACCATGGTCGCGACCTTCCATCGAATAGCGAATGCGCAAGCCGAAGCGCGAACCGTCGCCGAGCATGGCGGGAAACTGGTCTTCGAGCCAGGCGGTATTGATCACGACCTCGGACACGCCGGCGCGCGACAGCGCCTCGAGGTGCCATTCGATCAGCGGCTTGCCGCCCATCGCGAGCAAAGGCTTCGGCGTGTGGTCGGTGAGCGGGCGCATGCGCTCGCCGCGGCCGGCTGCGAGGATCAGGGCTTTCATGCTCGCGCAGTGTAGACAGCCGCGGCGCCCGCGCTTGTGAGCGGATGTCAGCGCGGCGCGTTTGCCGCCGCCGCACCGCGCAATAGTTCATGGCGCTCGACGTGCGCCGCACCGAAGGCGTCGAGCAAATGCCCCAGCAGCGTGTGCGCCCGCGCCGTGTTGTCGGCGCCGTGGTTGCAGACGTAGACGTCGAGCGTCACCGCACCGAGCTCGGGCCAGGTGTGCACCGCGAGATGCGATTCCGCGAGCAGCACGACGCCGGTGATCCCGCCGGCGGTCGGGAAACGATGAAAAAGCTCGCCCACCGGCAGCAGGCCCGCTCTCGCGACGGCGTCCAGACACAGCTCGCGCAACGCGGCCACATCGGTCATCGGGGGGTGTCCGAGCCCGCAGCCCCTCAGATCGGCGGTGAGATGCAGTCCATCCATGAAGAGCGGATTATCCCGGCCCTTAAAATGCGCAGCTCCGCCCCCTCGTCCCCCACCCCCGCACTGGACCCGCATGGCCGCCACCGACACCTCTCTCCGGGCGAACGACGCCGTGATCATGGCCAACGCGCTGCGCGCGCTCGCGATGGACGCCGTGCAACAGGCCAACTCGGGCCATCCCGGCGCACCGATGGGCATGGCCGAGATTGCCGTCGCGTTGTGGGGCCGCCATCTGCGGCACAACCCGGGCAACCCGCGCTGGGTTGATCGCGATCGCTTCGTGTTGTCCAACGGCCATGGCTCGATGCTGCTGTACGCGCTGCTGCACCTGAGCGGCTACGACCTCGCCGTCAGCGAGTTGCGCAACTTCCGCCAACTGCACAGCAAGACGCCGGGGCACCCCGAACACGGGCTGACACCGGGCGTCGAGACGACGACCGGCCCGCTCGGCCAGGGCCTCGCCAACGCGGTCGGCATGGCGCTCGCCGAGAAGCTGCTCGCGCATGAATTCAATCGCCCGGGGCAC
>Ga0184637_10002005_pt1 | contig 13243 bp, 12 predicted proteins | sample PLM3_127_b2_FD_133143 | JGI IMG/M metagenome (GOLD analysis project Ga0184637, IMG submission 133143) | Groundwater sediment microbial communities from an aquifer in East River, Colorado, USA - PLM3_127_b2 | ecosystem: Environmental > Terrestrial > Soil > Riparian zone | place: USA: East River...
GCCGTGCCCTTGTACGGCACCGTCGTCAGGTCGGTCTGGATCGCGGTCATGAACAACAAGCCGCACAGGTGCGACGCGGCGCCCAGACCGGCATTGGCGTAGGTCACCTTGTCCTTGTTCGCCTTTACGTACGCGATCAGCTCCTTGAGATTATTCGGCGGAAAGTCCTTGCGTGCGATGAGAGTCATAGGCACATCGTTTACCAGGCCAATGGTCTCGAAGCCATCAACCGGGTCGTATGCCAGCTTGCGGTAGAGTGTCGGCGCCGTGGACTGACCGATGTGATGCAACAGAATGGTATAGCCGTCCGGTGTGGCGCGCGCCACGCGACCGGCGCCCAGCGTGCCCCCGGGACCTCCCACGTTTTCGACGATGACCGGTTGCTTGAGATCAACTTCCATCGCTCGGCCAATCAGCCGCCCGACGGTGTCCGTCGGACCGCCCGCGGAGAACGGTACGATCAGAGTGATCGGCTTCGTCGGATAGTCCTGTGCGTTTGCCGCCGGCCACCCAAATGCCGCGACCAGACCTACTATCAGTAACTGCAATATTCGTTTATTCATCGCTATTCTCCAAAAAAGGTTATGAATTATTGATAGAGGCAGACTAAGCATGACGCGTTGCTGTACAGCTACCAGTATAGTTGACCTGCCATTGAACAATCAAACCCCTCTGCCCCGCCCGTGCCTGGTAATCACAATCAATACCCATTCCCGGGACGCACACCAAGTGCTCCCCGCTGAAAAGCAACGGCAGCCGGGATCTTTCCCAAGGCGCAATTTTAGACTCCTGCAGCAGGTCTTTCAGGGTGCGTCTAGGCCGCTTGCAATCCGGGCGCAATTTTTCCCCGCCACGCCGCACGCGGATAGTGACCGGCTCTTGCATGAGCTTGGCGTAATCCATGCCTTTACCTTTGGTGCGGTGCAACGCCATCACGCCACCCAGTTCGCCGATCTCCAATTTCTCCTCGCCTTGCCATCTCAGGCAGAACTTTGGGTCAAGGGCGGGGTGGGCACGGCAAACATAAACATTGCCTTTGAAGCGCCGCACTTCCAGTTCGCCTAACGCAACGCGTACTTTGGCATCCTCCCGCGCGTGAGCCATTTGCCGCAAAATCTCGTCCAGTCTTTTTGCGCTGGGCATGAGCAGCCCGCTTTGCGCAAAGTAATAGCGCAGCAAGTTCCTGGCTCGCGCCGGAGCCAGCTCGCGCAGCGCCGCCGCCTTCAACTTGCCGCCTTGCAATGCAGCGCGTGAATCCAGTTCCGCCAATTCATCAAGCAATACGGCGGCTTCGGCAAAATGCCGGCTTGCCCGGCCCAGCGTCTCGCGATATGCCTGAAAGCGCTTGCCAATCAGAGGAAACACTTTATGCCGCAGGAAATTGCGGTCGAGCGCGGTATTATCGTTGCTTTCGTCCTCGATCCATTGCAGTTTCCGCAATTTTGCATAGCGCTCGATTTCCGAGCGCGGCACATCCAATAAAGGCCGGATGATGCGAGGAGCGGATTTGCGGCTCTGGTGTCTCAGCTCGGGCATCGCGCTCAAGCCCTTGACGCCGCTGCCTCGCAACATTTGCAGCAGCATGGTCTCTGCCTGGTCATCGAGGTGGTGCGCAAGCGCCACATAGTCCGCCTGTTGTCTGCAGTAGACCCGATACCGCGCTTCGCGCGCTGCCGCTTCAATGCCGATGCCGCTCGCCCTTCTGACACTCACTTTTACAATTTTTATGGGAATCCCTTGCGCCATGCACCAGCGCTGGCAAAATTTCGCCCACCCCGCGGCATGCGAGCTTAACTGGTGGTTCACATGGAGTGCGGAGAGCTTGAAACAAAGCTTCTTGGAGAGTTCGTGCAGGATGTCGAGCAGCACCATCGAGTCCACCCCGCCGCTCAAGCCGAGCGCAACATGCGGGTTGGACTTCAGTACCTTGGCCAGAACCCCTGCAACATGCGAGCGCAGATCACGGCGGGGTGATTTCTTTGAACTTGCCATAACCCATCACCCGCTCGAAACGCGTCCTCAACAAATCGTCGAGGGATTTATCCTGCAGCTGCTTGAGCGAATCCTGCAACGCCTTTTTCATGAACTGCATCATTTCTTCATGGTTGCGGTGCGCCCCGCCGAGCGGCTCGTTGATGATTTTGTCTATCAGCCCCAGGGCTTTCAGACGGGTTGCGGTAATACCCAAGGTCTCTGCGGCATCCGCGGCCTTGTCCGCGCTTTTCCAGAGAATTGACGCACAGCCTTCGGGCGAAATCACCGAATAGGTTGCGTACTGCAGCATCAGTATCAAATCACCCACTGCGATGGCGAGCGCGCCGCCTGAGCCCCCTTCGCCGATAACGTTGCAGACGATAGGCACCCTGAGTTCCGACATCACGTAAAGATTGCGGCCGATAGCTTCCGATTGCCCTCTTTCTTCCGCGCCCACGCCGGGGTAAGCGCCGGGGGTATCAATAAATGTCAGCACCGGGATGGCATATTTTTCGGCGGTCTTCATGAGCCGCAGCGCTTTGCGGTAACCTTCCGGCCGCGGCATGCCGAAATTGCGGCGGATTTTTTCCTTGGTATCGCGGCCTTTCTGATGGCCGATTATCATCACTGTCTGACCGTTAAATCGCCCCATTCCGCCGACCATCGCCGCATCATCGGAAAAAGTGCGGTCACCGTGCAGCTCTTCAAAATCGGTGAACAGGTTTTGCACGTAATCGAGCGTGTAAGGCCGCTGCGGATGTCGCGCCACCTGGGAAATCTGCCACGCGGTGAGCTTGGAATATATCTCTCGGGTAAGCGCCTGGCTTTTTTTCTGCAGGCGGTTTATTTCCTCGGAAATGTCCAGCGCCGAATCATCCTGAACATAGCGCAGTTCCTCGATTTTCGCTTCCAGCTCGGCAATCGGCTGTTCGAATTCCAGAAACGTTGTTTTCATAAACCTCTAAATGTCGGTAGCCCGGTAACGGTAATAATACAGGATTTTTATTTACCGCCCTCGCTTCATCAATTCCATCCTAGACCACCCTGCCCGCGCAGGTCGCTTGCCGCCTCGACGCGGCCTGAGCGTTTATCAATATAGACTGCCTGCATATTCCCCCAGCGCCGGTTGATTTCGTAAACCCTGTGTCCCTTGGACTGCATGCGCTCTACCCAATCCTGGGAAAAGCCTTCCGGCTCAATTTCCACGCGGTCGGGCAGATATTGATGGTGATAGCGCGCAACACGCAACATTGCCGGAAGATCGATCTGCGGACGGTCCGCATAATCGAGGATCGCAAGCAACACTACGCTGATTATGCGCGAACCTCCTGGCGTGCCAAGTATCAGTATGCCTCGTTCGTCTTCGACAAAAGTCGGCGACATGCTGGACAAGGGCCGCTTGCCCGGAGCAATTTCGTTGCCGGAAAAACCCTGCAGGCGGTAAGCATTGGGTACGCCTGGAGCAATCGAAAAATCGTCCATTTCGTTGTTGAGCAGCACTCCGCTCCCGCCTGCAACGAAGCCGCTGCCGAAGGGCGTATTGATGCTCAGCGTCGCGGCAACGCGATTGCCCTCGCGGTCAACAATCGAAAAATGGGTGGTGTTGTCTCCTTCGTTTATCCTCGCAGGCTCTTCTCCCAGCTCAGCGCTGGGCGTAGCATGATCGGCGTCAATCGCCGCCGCGCGCGAAGCCGCATACTCACGGCTGAGTAACCGTGTTGTCGGCACGCTCACAAAATCAGCGTCGCCAAGATAGCGGGCCCGGTCCTGATAAGCACGGCGCAGCGCCTCCACTACAAAATGCGCTTTTGTATCTTCTTCTGCCAAAGTGAAGGGAAGCCGCTCAAGAATGTTCAGGCTTTGCGCCAGACTGAGTCCTGCCGCTGAAGGCAATGGCGCAGCGGTAATTTGCAGCGAGCGGTAAGTAAATTTTACCGGCTCGCGCTCGATGACCCGATAATTTTTAAGATCATCGAGCACCCAGATTCCCCCGGCGTCCCGCACCGCGTCCACCATTTCACGCGCCACTTTTCCTTGATAAAAACCTTCGCTTCCTCCACGTGCGATGGCCTGCAATGTCGCGGCAAGCGCTTTTTGCCGCAGCACAAATCCCGGCTGCGGCACACTTCCATAATCGAGGAACACCCGCCGTGCGCTGCCAGTAAGCTGGCTTTCAAAGCGCCGGCCCACGGCGAGATAGCGCTCATCCACCCGCATGCCGGCTTTTGCATAGCGCATCGCGGGAGCGAGGCTTACCGCAAGCGGCAGCCTGCCGTAATGTTTGGCAAGATGCGCAAGCGCTGCCGGCGTTCCGGGTATGGCTGCGGCTCCCGGACCGCGCAACGAAGCTTTCGAAATAACCTGGCCCCGCTCATCGAGATACATCGCGGCGCCGGCTTGAGCGGGAGCCGTTTCACGCGCATCGAGCATCACTTGCTTGCCGTCGGCTGCGCGGTGCAGAAGCCAGAAACCGCCCCCGCCCAGGCCTGAAGCGTAAGGCTCAACTACCGCGAGCGCCGCAGCGACTGCGACCGCCGCATCAAAAGCGTTGCCGCCTTTTTTAAGAATTTCGTAACCGGCTTCAGTGGCGAGCGGATGCGCCGAGACGATCGCCGCGTTTTGGAGCCTTTCTGACGGTGGTGCCGGGAAAGCCGCGAGCGGCCAGAATATCAGCCCAAGGGCAATAACCCGGAAAAGACGCGGGCTCAGGACGCCGCTGTCAATGCACTGTGCCAATACCGAAAAACCGTTTGATTTTTTCGAGAATTTCGCTGCGCTGCTGAGCGAGTTCGGCAGCGCTTTTTTCGGAAGTCATGTTTTTGCGAGCCCGTTCCAGGGCAAAGCGGCGTGAAGCAAGAATTTGCGAGATTTCATCGGCGATATCGGGGCGCGAGCGCAGGACATCCTCGAATGCGCTTTTGTCGAGACGGTAGCACTCGACGTCGGTTTTGGCCATCACACTGGCGCGGCGCGGATCCCCTGTCATCAGTCCCATTTCGCCAAAAAAACTTCCCATCGGCAGTGTGGCCAGCGGTACATATTCTCCTTCCGGGGTTTCCAGCACCACCTCCGCTTCGCCCGAAGTCATGATGTAAAGCCAGTGCGCGATTGCGCCCTGTTTGGTCATCACCGCTCCACGCGCAAACGGCGCATATTTCAGCCGTTCGGCAATGGTGTGCAATTCGTCTGAATGAAAATTGGCAAACAGATCTACACGCCGCAACGCCGCCAAGCGGCGGTTCAGCTCACGAGATTTCACCACCTGCTCGTGCTGCTCGTCATGCTCGATCAAACGCACGCTTTGTTCTGTCAGCGCAAAGCGGATGCCGGCACGCTGCATGGCGGCATAGATATGCGAACGCACCGCCGAATCAGTGACGTCATCCTGCATGAGGTCAGTGAGCCAGTAACGCAAGGAATAGCGGCCTGAACCGCTTTCAAAATCCATCAGCACGCAGCTGACAGGAGGGTCTTTTGCCACATGCGGAATCGCTGCCTGATTGATTGCGTTTTCCACCGCGCTGATTACCCGCGCCGGGGCCTCGCTGTAATCCACGTTGAGTGAAATCCAGCGCCGCCATTGCAGCGGCTCACCCGACCGCCGCCCGAGCACGGTGAATTTGCTTTTCATCAACTGGCTGTTGGGAATGACCACCGTCTCCCAGTTGCGCGTCTCAATCGAGGTTGAGCGCCAGCGGATTTCCGCCACCCTGCCGATCAGGTCATCCACCTTGATCCAGTCGCCCACCTGGATCGAATTGTCGAGCTGCAACGCCAGGCCACCCAGCACATTGCCCAATGTGTCCTGCATGGCAAAGGCTATCACGCCTGTAATTACTGCCGAAGTTGTGATGATGCCGCCGAGGTCGAGGCCGGCGTAGCGAAGCTGCACCAGGCCCCATGCCGCATAAGCGATAATGATGGCAATATCTTCGACGATACGCGCTGCCTGCAACCGCAGCAAAGGCAGAACGATGCGGAAAACAAATAAGCTTGTGAGTTTGATCACCGCGATGCCGGTAGCGATGAGCATCGCCTCGTGCAGTACCGCGGTAATTACGCCGGAGAAAATAACGTGGAGAATTCCGGCAAGCAGCATGCCAAAAAGGCTCACCAGGAAAAAGCGCAGCGTGCTGATTACATTGCGCCGTTCCTCCGGCCGGAAGTACAGCAGCAAGCCCGTCATGACAATCATCATGGCCAGCAGGTAAGGTGCTTCCTGGTGCAATAGCATCCCGCGCACTTGCTCGGTGATTGCCGTCCAATTCAAATTCATGATTGACTCTTTGCTGAAACCGGGTCAGTGTTTAATTTACCACGACCGGCAAAGGGAAGCACGTGTAAGCACCCGTCGGGGACGAGCTTGAATTGCGCGAATCAATCAAGGGCTTCGCGATAGCGGTTGAGCGCGATGATCGCCGCAATCAGCACAAATAACCCGAGCGGTTATTGCGTATCTCTCAACCATTGGTTGACCTGAATGAGATCGTCTTCCGCAAGTTGACCGGCAGCCGCTTTAAGACGCAACTGGCTCAAAATATAGCTGTAGCGCGCCTGAGCAAGGTCGCGCTTGGCGCTAAATAATTGCTGTTGCGCATTGAGTACATCAACACCCGTGCGCACCCCTACTTCCTGCCCGAGCTTAGTGGAATCAAGCGAGCTCTGACTCGACACCAGCGCCTGCTCCAGCGCTTTCACTTGCGCCACGCCGCTGGTCACGCCCAAAAACGCCTGGCGTGTGGAATAAATCACGCTGCGGCGTGCGTTTTCCAGGTCTTGCTGCGCTTTTTCCTTGTTGGCAATGGCCTCTCTCACCAGTGATTGTTGGCCGCCACCCTGGTACAGCGGCACATTCATCTGAATCCCTATGAGCTTGGACGTGGTATCGTTACCCGCTCCGAAATTGGCGCTGCCGGAAGCTGCCGTCTGGCTATAGGAGCCGACCAAATCAATAGTCGGATAATGCCCGCCCCGGTTGCGCTCCACTTCCCGATTGGCGAATTCCAGTGCCGCTTCCTGCCCCTTGATTAGCGGACTGTTGGCCTGTGCAGCTTCCACCCAGCGCTCCATATCGTTGGGCTCGGGTAAACCCAAAGGCAGATCGGTGGCGAGCGTGTTGAGCGACGCCGGAGCGGTGCCGATGATCTGCTGCAGAGTTTGCTTTTTTACCTCCAGGTCGTTCTGCGCGGCAATTTCCTGGGAAGTCACCAAGTCGAAGCGTGCCTGCGCGTCGTGCGTGTCGGTTATGGTCGCGGTGCCCACCTCGAAGTTGCGCTTGGCCGAGGCGAGCTGCTCGGCTATCGCGGCCTTTTGTGCTGTTGCGAAGGTCACATTATCCTGCGCCGCCAGCACGTCGAAATACGCCTGCGAAACCCGCACAGTCAGATCCTGCGCCGCCACATTCAGTTGCGCGTCGCTTTGCGCAAGCTGCGATTTCGCTTGCAGGTATTGGTCATAATTCTGTTTGCGATACAGCGGCTGGGTAAGCGAAACCGTAATACCGTTGGTATTGAACTGGCTTGACCCGCCTTTCAACACGGATGGGCCGCGTAACTGAGTATTAATGTCGTTGTAAGTAGTGTTGCCGGAGAGATTGACGCTTGGCAACAGCAGCGCCCGCCCCTGCGGCAGTTTTTCCTGTCCCGCCTGCCAGGTTGCGCGCGCGGAAGCGTATACCGCATCCTGCGAGAGCGCCTGCCGGTAGATCTCCAGCAAGTCGGCAGCGTGCGCCGGCAGGCCCAAACCTAAGCTCAAAACTAAGAGCAACAAGCGATTCATGGCAGCATCCTACCGTAAAAAAACAGTACCCGGCCACCGTTTCTTTATTCTGTGCCGCGGATTCCGTCGAACAATATATCGAGATATGTCTCGAGATAGCGCTCGACGGCAAGCGCTTTCCGCTCATATGGTTGCAGCGAGTGCTTCCATATCAACATCAGCACGATAGGCGCGATCGCGATGCGCAACGCGTAGTTGATCTCCATTTTAATGTACATCCCGTAAAATTCCGCTGTCAAGCCTGCCGCAGGGGTGCGCGAATGCCGGACGCGCGGCTTACTGCGCTTCGGGTTTTGCCTGTATGCCGCGCAAAGTTTGCAAGGATGCGGTGAGATGTGGGCCGCCCAGCTCTACCGCATGCTGGGCGGCGGCGAGTGCCTCGCCGCGCTTGCCCTGATCGGCCAGGCTTTGCGCCAGATTGTTGTACGCAACAGCAGATTCCGGGTGAATTGTGGTTGCCTTGCGAAACGCCTGTTCCGCCCGGTTCAAGTTTCCAAGCATATAATGAGTATTGCCCAAGCCGATCAAAGCAGCGAGATCTTCCGGCCAGCGGTTAAGCGCCGTTTGATAAGCCGCCTGCGCAGCCGCGAACTTGCCGTTTTTTTCCAGCGCCAGCACCGCGGTGAGGTAGCCCTCCTGTGTTGCAGTTGCCGGCAGCTTGTCGGAAGGGATTGCCAGCATCGCCCATGAGCCGCCGCGCTGCCAAGTTCGCTGGAAAATACTTAAAGGCATCACCAGCCTGTGCTCAAGACCGGAACGCAAAATGATTTGCTCGCGCTCCAGATCGTAGCCGACCACTACCGCGTAATGCCAGACCGGATACCAGCTTAATCCGAGGTTCTGCAGCACGATTACCGGCGTTTCTGCAGCGACTTCAGTCAATACATCGGATAACTCCGGAGACAAGCGGTACGCCAGCATGCCATGGCGCCGCGCAGCGGCGAGCATTTCTGCTTGTAAGCTGCCCTTCCGCTGCGGCAGGTAGACTTGGGAGACAAGCGCTTCCGGGGTGACTTCAGTGCCCGCCGCACTCATTCCCATCGCGAGTGCCGCCGGCCCGCATTGATATTGTTGTTGTGGAAAAAATGGAACCGCGACGAGTTCCTTGTGCCGTGGCAACTGGCTATCGTGCAATAACGCCTGCGTTGCAGCGCATCCCACGAGCCAGAGGATAATAAAAAAAAGCCCGCTCGAGGAGGGAAACGGGCACGAAAACCTGAACGCACTACTATTTTTTAACCGGCCTGGTAGAGGAGGGAAACGGGCACGAAAACCTGAACGCACTACTATTTGTTAACCGGCCTGGTAAACGAAAATACCTTGGTGAGACCGAGTATGTCGGTAATCAACAGAACGATAAAAACAATTAACGCGGCTCCGATTATTTCGCCAATCACGCCGCCAGCGGGTAGCGAATCAAGCTTGCCGGCAAGGCTGCCAGCTTCATCATCGGTGAGTGCATTGACCCGCGCTTTCGCCTCGTCGGGGCTGACGCCATATTGCTGCAACTGAGCCTGCACATCCTGGCGGTTCAAGAACGCCTGTATACGATCCCGCTGTTCATTAGCCTGCGTGGCGAGCAATTCATCTGTAGGCACCAGCGCGGCAGGGGCAGGGGCTGCCTGCAGCAGCAAGCCTGCGATCAAAAGACAGGCTACAAAACGGCTGCTATAACTATACATATTCTCTCCTTACGGCTAATTGTTCTGCGGTTTTATCTTGGGCCTGCCCCGGCTCGGTCGAGACATGCTGATCCGTGCTCAGTGCCGTTGTGGCTTTGGTCATGGAGCCTTGCAATTGCGCGGTATGTGTCCTCTTCACCAGACTGGCGTAGGCATTGGTGCGTGGCTGCATTAGAGCAGGTCTAGCACTGCTCATCACGCTGCCTAATTTCATTCCCAGTAAACTGGCGATTTTTCCCCAACCCATGCCCCCCATTTTCAATTGCAAAATGCCGGGAAGCTTGAGGGTATTTCCGGAAAGCGGGCTACTGATTGTTCCCCCGACTAGCGCTCCTTGCAATTGATGCGGCGTTGGCCGGGCTATGCCCTGCCCCGCCAACTGTTGTCTAGCCAAAGAGAGGGAGATAGAAACATTGCCGTAACCCATACGGCCGGTCGGCGCTGTGAAGCTTGCAGAGAATGTCTTGCTATTTGTGCAACAAGTTAGCGTGATATCGGTGCCATCACGCAGACCGGTCACCAGGCTTTGTGCATTGCGGTCGGAGCCGGCCAATAACCTAAATTCAGCGCTTAACCTGGCGAATGCGCTGGATTCAGCTTTACTTTTATTCACAGCCTGAGTAGCCGCAAGCTGGTCTTTATTTTGCATCACGCAGGGCGGAACCGCTTGCTTGATTCCAGCTTGCAAGGTTCTTGCTCCGAATCCAAGAAAAAGCCGGAGATTGGGGAATAGCCTGAGCATTGCTCCCGGTCCCATTATTATTAAAGTGCGAAAACAGTACGTTCAGGCTTTGGAGCAACAGCCATGCCACAATTTATTTATCACAACAGAACAATAGCATAGAAAAACAAAATGAAGTAACTTCACATATTCAAATCATAAATTTGTCGTCGTCAAACGACAGGTTCGCGACGCAAATAAATTATAAATTTGATTAATAGCAGATTTTTGATGTCGCTCAGTAGCGACAGTTCAAAAAAACGATGGCGACGCGTCGAGAAATTTACGATTCGAATCGGCACGTCAGGCTTATCGCGAGGTACGAAAACCATGGAACAGTAACCGAAGATCGGCGAGGAAATGCAAAAGATGCCCTACGAACCTCTTTTACCCATCGAAAAGAAACTGATCGGATGGAGCTTGGGAACGGGTGTCGTGCTGTTGGCGATACTGGTCTTTATCAGCTACACCTTCTTCCCGGCTGGAGGATAGAGCAGGCACAACACAGTTGCCTTCCCTTGATCCCACGCTCCGCCAGGTCGGAGAGCACTTCTGTTTACGCAATCCCGACGCCGTTGCTCCCGGTCTGAAACTACGCGCCTGCATGCTGATCTGAGCACCGTGCTTTCGGATCACGCTGGCCGCACCAAACTCTCAGCAATGAGCGTGGGGCCACCATTAAATTTTTTGTTCAGTGCATCTTTCATGGCCGCGGCCAGCGTCCACACCCCCAACATCTAGGTCCCCTACCAGTGCACCGGAAAGTAGAGGTAATCGACCCTAGATAAGCATCGCGTAAATGAAATAAGTTATATAATAATCAACGCTTAGTAATAATATCTTCCAGTTTTTTCTTAGCTTCGCGCAGAATCGTTTCAGTCGTCGGCCAGTCTATGCACGGATCGGTCACCGAAACGCCGTACTTGAGTTGAGAGCGGTCGGCGGGAATCGGCTGGTTCCCCGCCTCGATGTTGCTTTCAATCATGAAGCCAACGATGGAACGATTGCCCGCGCGTATCTGCTCCACGCAATCGCGCAGCACAACCGGCTGCAAGCGATAGTCCTTATTGGAATTGGCATGGCTGCAATCCACCATGATGTTGCCGGGCAGCTGATTCGCAGCCAGTTCCTTTTCGCACTGCGTGATGCTCTCAATGTCGTAATTCGGCTTGGCGCCGCCGCGCAACACCATATGCGCGTAACGGTTCCCCCGCGTGCGAATCACGGCGCAGCATCCGCTCTTGTCGATGCCCAGAAAACTGTGCGGATGGGACACCGAAAGAAGAGCGTTAATTGCCACCTTGAAGCTGCCGTCGGTGCTGTTTTTGAAACCGACCGGCGATGAAAGTCCGCTCGCCATTTCGCGGTGAGTTTGCGATTCCGTGGTGCGCGCGCCTATCGCCGTCCAGGTGATCAAGTCGGACAGATACTGCGGCACGATGGGATCAAGCGCTTCGGTCCCGGCGGGCAGACCCATTTCCGCCAAATCGAGCAGGAGCTTGCGCGCCTTTTGCAAACCCTTCTCGATCTTGAATGAATCGTCCATCTCCGGATCGTTGATGAACCCTTTCCATCCCACGGTGGTGCGCGGCTTCTCGAAATACACCCGCATCACGATAAACAGCGTGTCGGCAATCTCGTCAGCGAGTTTCTTGAGGCGTTGCGCATAATCGTGAGCCGCCTCGAGATCGTGGATTGAGCACGGTCCCACCACCACCAGCGATCGCCGATCTTCACGATCCAGAATACGCTGTACAGCGCGCCGCCCTTCCAGGACCGTTTGCCGCGCGCGTTTGGTCAGCGGCAGCCGCTTCCTGATTTCTTCAGGCGTAAGCAGCAGCTCCTGCGACAGAACATTTAAGTTATCAACCCGGCTTTCGCTCAAGATTCACCTCTAGCGGGATGCTACGATAAAAAGGCAGTTCATGCTTGGTCCAGCGCCTGCTCCAGTGTTTCCCAGGCCAGCGTTGCGCAGTTGATGCGCGAAGGAAATTCGCGCACTGCAGCCAGAACAGAAAGATCGTCGGTGGTGGAAGAGCTGTCAGGCTGGGTTTGCGCAAGCAATCGGGAGAAATGCTGAAAGATGGATTTTACCTCGCTTTTATTCTTGCCTTTCACGCTTTCGGTCATGATGGAAGCCGAAGCCATCGAAACGCCGCAACAGGTACACTGAAAGCCTATGTCTTCTATGACCTCGCCGCTCAGCTTTAGATAAACAGTGATGACGTCTCCACACAGCGGATTGGAGCCTTCAGCTTCGCGGTTCGCCCCCTCCAGCTGGTGATAATTGCGCGCATTCCTGATGTGATCCATGATCACATCGTCGTAAAGATTCTTAAGATCAGCCATTGCCAACACCCTTCAGACGCCCTGCAACACTCGCTTCAAAAAAACAAAAAGGGTTACTCATTGTAACCCCCCTTTAATATCTAAAGCCCCCAGCCATCCGACTTAAAAGCCACTCAACCGGACGCGGTCGCCTGGATCGTCAAATTATACCTAAGCTAAACGTGAACCGCTTCCGTTTCTTTGAGGGGCCCACTTTTCGGCAGCGTCACGATCACCTGCAATGGCGCCGACCACGGCACCGCCCGCCGCAGCCGCAACTTTGCCGTTGCCTCGTCCTATTGTGCTGCCGAGCAGTCCGCCAGTCACCCCGCCGATGATGGCTCCCACCTCACTGTGCTGGGGCGGTATGTATTGAGTGGTCTGCTGAGTTTCCGTCCAGCACTGCTGGGTGGGGTGATTCACTGTTTCGTTGATAGGCGATACGCTTACTACTGTCGCAACGGCTTCGAATGCATACGCATCCGCTTGCATAAGCGTAAGCAGGGTGATGGCAATCGAGAGCTTCTTCATAGCCGGCCTCCTTTCCAGTGGTGGGACTTAAGTTAGACTATGTGATGTACGCTTTAACGCAGGGATTATGAACGTAGTTGACGGAAATTTTGTAACGTAATGTAACGCAATGTAACGTTATGGGTTGAAGCGATGATCTATTTAATGCGTTGAGCTAATGGAAGGAGAATTTTTTCGACAAACTAGCCTTTTAAAAAAATCGCGTTGCTGTGAGGAGGGACGGAAAAAC
>Ga0184637_10002006_pt1 | contig 13240 bp, 10 predicted proteins | sample PLM3_127_b2_FD_133143 | JGI IMG/M metagenome (GOLD analysis project Ga0184637, IMG submission 133143) | Groundwater sediment microbial communities from an aquifer in East River, Colorado, USA - PLM3_127_b2 | ecosystem: Environmental > Terrestrial > Soil > Riparian zone | place: USA: East River...
GAAGAAGCCCTGTCCGGGCGTGGTCGCGAGCCTCGAGGAGGGCGGCGACGAGCTGCTCACCTTCTTCGCCTTCCCGCCCGAGCAGTGGAAGTGCCTGCGCACCACCAACGCGATCGAGCGCCTGAACGAGGAGTTCCGCCGGCGCGTGAAGACGCAGGGCTCCTTCCCGACGGAGGACGCGGCGATGGTGTTGCTCTACGGCCTCGTTGCGACCGGCCAGATCAAGCTGCGCAAGATCGACGGGCCTCACCTCATCCGAGCGGTGCTGGCCAAGACGATCGTCCTCGATAAAGCCGCCTGAGGGTCACGTGCTATACGAAGGAAGCTCCTCCGGAAGAAGCGTCACAGCTCGTTTCCACCAGAATCGGGACACGACCACCATTTCGCTGCGCAGACTTCTACGGAAAGGAGATCCTTTACCAAGGAGTTGCCTTCGAGGGGTCGCCTCGGGACGCCTTCTGGGGCGGCTTTATTGAGCCCTTCCGGCGCGACTTCGTAATTCGCGCCATCGACCACACCGCCAAGCTCGCGGCCGAGCGGGGCATCGAGCTTCGTGCTCCTGTTCTCGAAGCGGCAGGTCTCCTGAAGAATTCGGTGTCCGCAGCCTACCACCGGATGCGAGATATCGACCAGCGCCTCTGCGGAGCCGGCTACCCAGATCGAGTCACACCGCGGCCAGTCACTGAAGAAGTCGACCAAATGAATGCCTACGTCGAACAGATCGTAACTGGCAGGCTGGCGCCGAGGCCGCTCCCGAAGAGGAGAAAGATGAAGAAGCGGCGGCGCGCCATCTCAAAACATCTTCGAGTGCAGGTTCTCGCGCGCGACGGTTATCGATGCCTGATGTGCGGTCGCACCAAGGATGAAGTCGCCCTTCACGTCGATCACGTACGCCCACTCGATGCTGGCGGAACAGACGAACTTTCCAACTTGGCCACGCTCTGCACGGACTGCAATCTCGGAAAGGGCGCCTATCTATTCTCGGACTACCAGAATGTCCGCGTGGTCCCTGACGACCTCGAATCTCGATTCACGTATCTCCACGATGACCCCACCGGTGATTTCGAGCGTTTTCATCTCTACTGCTACTACCGACACGGCACCGATTCCGGAGGGCGCGCGGACAAGTTCCATCACACGTGGACCATCTCGGGCACGCAGTGGCAAACAACCCGCAATCAAAAGGCGCTTGAGGCACGCCGCCGGTCAGAGGAGTCGGCGGCGTTCGCACAGAGTATTTGCAAGCAGCTGCTTGCCGACCGCAAGCGGCTTGTTGTTACCGAAGAGGGCCTGTGTGCGGTGTAGCAACTCACTGCCCAACAAGGCGCTGCGCAGCTGCCCGGGCCACAGCGAGCTTCAATCGACCTCTGGTAGTGTCTGGCGTCGCAACCTGGGCCGTGTTCGGCCTGCCAACGTACTCCGACTACGACAACTCGTGGCGATTCGCGATCAGGCACTACACGTCCAGGGACGAGTGGAGTGGCCTCACTCACCTTCGTTCACGCCAGGATGCGTCTTCACTCCGGGAGGGCACACGTATTCAAGTGACGGGCATCATCACGGATATCTCCATTCTCGGTGTCACACTCGACTCAGTTGCGTTCAAGGTACTCGTTCGTACGCATGAATGAGGGTCCAACACGCCGCTGAAGCTTGGTCGGCCGCGAGCTTCCAGCAGCGCGAGCGGGAAACTTCGCTACCCAGACGAACAGGAGGCAGCTTGACCGACATAGCCGAGGAGCCCGATGGAGATTGAACTCAAAATGTCGAACTCCGCGCCGCTTCGCTGCGGCAAGACCCGCTTGCGTCCGCTCCACGATCAGATCCCGCTCAAACTCCGCGATGGACCCGAGCACGTTGAAGGGCAGGCGGCCCGAGGGCGTCGCCGTATCAATCGCTTGATCTAGGACAACCAGGGCCACATCGAGCGCCTCCAGTTCGGCCGCCAGCGTGGTCAAGTGGCGTACGCTGCGAGCGATGCGATCTAGCTTCGTACAGACCACGGCGGAAACTTCGCGGCGTTTCGCAGCCGCGAGCATGCGGTCGAGCCCGGGTCTGCGATCCTTCGTGCCGCTCACAGCGTGGTCAATGAATTCGACCGCTTCAGAGCCCCGCCTCTCTGCGTAGGACCGCAGCGTGTGTAGCTGCGGCTCGGTCGTTTGGTCGGTCGTGCTCACCCTCGCATATAACGCCAGCCGCGCGCCCGTTGCACCCACCATCGTCGCTGCCTTCGTGCTCACCTTCGTCCCTCCGTTGGTCCCCGCGCAGCGGCTCGCCGCGGCTGGGCATCTAAGGGTCGATTCCCGACCGCCCACAGGGCCGAAGCCGCCGTCAGCGATTCCGCGCCCTTGCGGGCGGCTGCTGACAACGCTCGTTAGCGGGATACTTGACCACCCAGGCGGCGCTCCACACCACGCGCGGCGGTGGGCATAGGTCGAGCTTCGGAGCTGAAGCCGGAAGCGAGTCTGTGTACCGGGCATGGCGTCGGTCGTGTACCTCGACGCCATTCCGTGCCCGAGCAGGCGTAACTACCTGATATTACAAGGTACTGGCGTCCCCAACGGGATTCGAACCCGTGTTGCCGCCTTGAAAGGGCGAAGTCCTAGGCCACTAGACGATGGGGACGCAGAGGGGCCGGGCTGCGCGCGGCAATATCGCCCAGCTCGGGTCAGGCGTCATCCATCACCCGCCAGAGATACCAGGCGGCCACGCTGCGGTACGGCCGCCAGGGCTCGGCCAGCGCCTCGAGCTGCGAGCGCTTCGGGAGATCCGGCAGGCGATACAGACGCTGCGCGCCCTTGCGCACGCCGTAGTCGCCGACGGGCAAGACGTCGGGGCTCGCGAAGCAGGTCATCAGCAGCATGTGCGCGGTCCATTCCCCGATGCCGCGGATCGCCGTGACGGCCTCCGTCACCTGGTCGTCGCTCATGCGGCGCAGGCGCCGCGCGTCGAGGCGGCCCTCGGCGAACGCGGCAGCCACGGCGCGCACGGTCTCGCTCTTCTGCCGCGAGAGGCCGGCCGCCCGCAGCTCGGCGTCTCCGGCCGCCGCCAGCACGGCTGGGGCCGGGTAGCGGCCGCGATGGGGGGCGCGCAGCCGGGCCTCGATGGCGCGCGCCGCGGCGCCCGCGAGCTGCTGATGCAGCACGCTGCGCAGCAGGCTCCGATAGGGGTCGCCGGTCGCACGAAGCTGGCAGGGGCCCACCCGGCGGATCACCCGGGCCAGCCGGGGATCGCGGCGCAGCAGGCGGCGACGGGCCGCCTCGAGGCGAGCGGGGTCGAGTGTGTCGGGCATCACGGCAGCTCATCCGGCGCGGGGGCCCGCCGGCGGGATTGCTTGCGCTGGGGCTCCCTCCCCCCTGCGATCCAGGTCGATTTCCGGCGCCGAACAGCCGATACGCCTGCCTCGGAGGGCCCCGATGTCGGCCTCGGATCAGCGTACAGGAGGTCGCGGCGCGGTGGTGCGCCCGGAAGCCCGATCGGCGCTCGATCTGCACGAGCTGCTCGAGCTGCTGGTCCGCGAGAAGCTGCTCACGCCCGAGTCCGGGGGCGACATCGAGAGCCGCGCCACCACCCTGAAGAGCCGCGTGCTCAAGGAAAGGGTGGGCTCGGTGCGCTCCCAGGCGGCAGCCCGCTACGACGTCTCGCCGGCCGAGATCGTGGCCGCGGCGAGCCTTCCCTACCCGGAGCGCGCGCACCGCAAGCTCGACGAAGACGCGATCGCGGAGGCGCTCGGCAAGGCGTCGGGCGTCCCGTACCTGAAGATCGACCCGCTGCGCATGGCGAGCGACCTGATCACCAAGACGCTCTCGCGCCCCTTCGCCCGCCGCCACGTGGTGGTGCCGGTCGCGCGCCAGGGCGAAACCGTGACCCTCGCCATCACGGATCCCTTCGACACCGCGCTGCGCGAGTCGCTCGAGAGCCTGCTCCAGAATCCCCTCGCCTACGTGGTCTCGTCGAAGTGCGACATGCTCGCCGTGATCGACCGTGTCTACGGCTTCCGATCGAAGGTCTCGCAGGCGGAGCGGGAGCTCGGCAACGTGACGCGCGGCGGCGCGCTGGTGCAGCTGGTCCAGCTGCGCAGCAACGACGAGCTCGCCAACACCAACGACGAGCACGTGATCGCGGCGGTCGACTACCTGCTCAACTACGCCTACGAGCAGCGCTCCTCCGACATCCACCTCGAGCCGCGCCACGACGACGCGGTGATCCGCTTCCGGATCGACGGAATCCTCCACGACATCGAAACCATCCCGATCTCGGTGCATGGCGCCGTGACCTCGCGCATCAAAGTACTTGCCGGCATGAACATCGCCGAGCGCCGCCGTCCCCAGGACGGACGCATCAAGACCCGGCGCGCCGACCGGGAGGTCGAGCTGCGCGTCTCCTCGATGGCGACCGCCTTCGGCGAGAAGATCGTGGTGCGGATCTTCGATCCCAGCGTGCTGCTGGCCGATCTGCAGGAGCTCGGCTTCAACGACGCCGAGCGCGAGCGCTACGAGAAGTGGATCACCTGCCCGAACGGCCTGATCCTGGTCACGGGACCCACGGGCTCCGGCAAGACGACCACGCTCTATTCCACGCTGCGTTACCTCTCGGGCCCGGAGGTCAACATCACCAGCGTCGAGGATCCCATCGAGATGGTGGATCCGCGCTTCTGCCAGGTCCAGGTGAAGCCGCAGATCGACGTCACCTTCGCGACCGCCCTGCGCACGATCCTGCGCCAGGACCCCGACATCATCATGGTGGGCGAGATCCGCGACGGCGAGACCGCCCAGATGGCGGTGCAGGCCGCCCTCACCGGACACCTGGTCTTCTCCACCGTGCACACGCGCAACGCCGCCGGCGCGGTGACGCGTCTGGTCGAGCTCGGTGTCGAGCCCTTCCTGCTCTCGAGCGTGCTGCGGGGCGTGATGGCCCAGCGTCTGATCCGGCGCATCTGCGTGCGCTGCGCCGTGGAGGGCGCGCTGACACCGGAACAGATCACGGCCCTCGGCCTCAAGGTGCCCGCCGAGCGCCGCGATCGCCTGCGCGTGCGCTGGGGCGAAGGCTGCGTCGAATGCCGCCACACGGGACTCTACGGCCGCGTGGGCGTCTTCGAGATGCTCGACGTCGGGCGCCGCGTGCGCGGCCTGATCAACGAGGGCCGCGACGCCAGCGAGATCGCGAATGCCGGCCGGATCGAGGGCATGGAGAGCCTGCGCGACGCGGCCCTGCACAAGCTGGCGGATGGCGTGACGCCGTACGAAGAGGTGGTGCGCCTGGCGGTGGATGTGGAATGAGCAAGGCGACCGCCGACGAGCTGCGCCTGCTGATTCGCTCGGGCTGGCGCCTGATCGTGCTCGAGACCTTCGAAGAGGACCGCGCCCTCGCGCTGCTCGAGAAGGTCGCGGCCGCCAACGAGGCGCCGCTGGTGCGCTGGTCGCTCGCCAGCGGCCTCTCCGCCGGCAAGCACGCAGCGGGACCGCTGGAGGCCGGCCTGCGCGGCATCGAGACGCACACCGGGCCTGCCATCTTCGCGCTGCTCGACATCCACCGTCTGCTCGATGATCCGCTCGCGGTGCGGCGGCTGCGCGAGCTGCTGCCGTCCCTGGCGTCGCGCCAGCAGGCCGTGGTCCTGGTGGGGCCCGCCATCGATCTGCCGGTCGAGCTGGTGCGCGAGGCGGGCCGCCTCGAGCTTCCGCTCCCCACCAACGCCGAGCTGCACGCCCTCTTCGAGCGCGCGCTCGAGAAGACCGCGCGCCGCGAGCCCGAGGCGCTCGACGACGCCGTGCGCGCGGCGCTCGGGCTCACCGCCGCCGAGGCCGTGCGTGCCCTGCGTCGCGCCTGTCGGGTGGCCGGGGGGCTGGATGGCAAGGCGGTGGCGGAGATCGTCCGCGACAAGCGCCGTTCCCTGCGGCGCACCCCCGCGCTCTCGTTCCACGACGCCGCGGCGGACCTCGGCCACGTCGGCGGCCTTTCCGAGCTCAAGCGTTGGCTGGGCGAGCGGCGGCGCGCCTTCGGCGAGGAGGCGCGGCGCTTCGGCCTTCCCACGCCGCGCGGCCTGCTGCTCTTCGGGGTGCAGGGCTGCGGGAAGTCGCTGTGTGCCAAGGCCGTGGCGCGCGAGTGGCGCTTCCCCTTGCTGCGGCTCGATCTGGCATCCGCGTTCGGCGGCGCGACCCAGAGCCCCGAGGCGGCCATGCGCGAGGCCGTGCAGGTGGCGGAATCGCTCGCCCCCGCCGTGCTCTGGATCGACGAGATCGAGAAGGGCTTCGCCGCCACCTCGACCGACGCCCGCGCCAGCCGTGTGTTCGGCTCCTTCCTCACCTGGCTCGCGGAGAAGGAGGCGCCGGTCTTCGTGGTGGCGACCGCCAACGACGTGGCCGGCATCCCGCCGGAGCTGCTGCGCCGCGGGCGTTTCGACGAGCTCTTCTTCGTGGACCTGCCGAGCGCGGCGGAGCGCGCCGAGATCCTCGCCATCCATCTTCGCCAGCGCGGCCGCGATCCCACCCACTACCGGCTCGACGAGCTGGCCGCGCAGGCGGAGCGGCTCACGGGCGCGGAGCTCGAGCAGGCCGTGATCGGCGCGCTGTTCCGCGCCTTCGAGCAGTCGCGGGAGCTCGAGGAGGAGGACATCGCGAACGCGCTGCACGAGACCGTCGCGCTCTACGACACCTACGAGGAGCGGATCAAGGAGCTCCGCGACTGGGCGCGCGTGCGCGCCCGGCCCGCTTCGGTCGATCCCAAGCTCGTCGATCTCTTCGCGCGTGCGTGAGGGGCGCGGCCCGAGGCCGGCGCGGTAGAATCCCAGCCCGGTGGAAGACCGCACGATCCGCAAGGAACGCAGCCAGAACATCTGGTCGAGCTTCGGGCGCAAGTTCGAGGCCGTCGCCCAGTCTACCAGCCTCGACCCGATGCCGGAGCTCGATCTCGCGGACATCGGGGGTCTCGCGGGCCCCAAGGAGGAGATCCAGACCTACGCCTGCGCGGCCACCAACCCCGAGGTCTACCAGCATTGGGGCACCTTCCCGCCGACCGGAATCCTGCTGATCGGCAATCGCGGCGTCGGCAAGCGGCTGCTGGCGAAAGCGCTCGCGAGCCTGACCGACACCGCCTTTCTCACCGTGAACGTTCCGCGCTTCGTGATCGAGGTGATCCACCGCGGGGGCAAGGTGGGGGAGCTGGTGACCGGCTGGTCCCAGGCGCTCGACGAGATGCCGCCGGTGACGGTGCTCTTCCACGAGCTCGAGTTCTCCCAGACCTGGGAGTTCGGCGGCCGCCGGACCGACCTCCCGGTGGGACCGGTGATGGACTTCCTGCTCGACGTGATCGACCGCTCGATCGCCGCCGAGCGCACGCTGGTGGTGGGCTCGACCAGCCACCCGAGCACGCTGCGCCAGGCCTTCGCGGATCCGCGGCGCTTCGAGCGCGTGGTGGAGGTGACGCCGATCTACCCCGACGACATCGTCGATGCCCTCACGATCCACGCGGCCGAAACCGAGAAGCGCGCGGGCCGGACGCTGTTCGCGGGCATCGACTGGCGCGCGGTCGTCGCGCAGCACCGCGACCCGCCTACCGGCGACTGGATCCGCATCCTGCACGGCGTGTTGCGGCGAAAGGCACGCCACGAAGCCTGCGGCGAGACCTCCACCCGGGTCACCACGCAGGACCTGCTGGACGAGGTCGCGCGCTACCGGCAGGTGAGCCGACACCTGATCCTCCCCGAAGCGGGGAACTACGTCTGAGCCATGGATACCTGGATCGTCACCGGCGGAGCGGGGTTCATCGGGTCCAATTTCGTGCGCCTCGCGCTCGCGCGCGGGGGCGCGCGCGTCGTCGTCGTCGACAAGCTCACCTACGCGGGCAATCTCGAGAGTCTGGCCGACGTGGCCGAGCACCCGCGCTTCCACTTCGTGAAGGCCGACATCGCCGACCGCGCCGCGGTCGATCAGATCATCCGCGAGCACCGCCCGGCGGCGATCTTGAATTTTGCCGCCGAGACCCACGTCGACCGCTCGATCGACGGGCCGTCCGCTTTCATCCAGACCAACGTCTGCGGAGCCTTCGAGCTGCTCGACGCCGCGCGTCACCACGTCGCGCAGCTCGACGCGAGCGCGCGCCGGCACTTCCGGCTGCTCCACGTCTCGACCGACGAGGTCTACGGCTCGCTCGGCCCGTCCGGGGCCTTCAGCGAGACCACGCCCTACGACCCAAACTCCCCGTATTCGGCCTCGAAGGCCGCGGCCGATCACCTGGTGCGCGCCTTCCACTCCACTTATGGCCTGCCGACGCTGCTCACGAACTGCTCGAACAACTACGGGCCGTATCAGTATCCGGAGAAGCTGATCCCGCTGATGATCCTGAATGCGGTCGAGGGGAAGCCCCTGCCGATCTACGGCGACGGGGGCAACGTGCGCGACTGGCTGCACGTGGCCGACCACTGCGAGGGCGTGCTGCTGGTGCTGCAGCGCGGACGGCCGGGGGAACGCTACAACCTGGGCGGCGGTGGGGAGCGCACCAATCTCGAGATCATCGACGGGATCTGCGCCCAGCTCGAACAGGCCCGCCCGGCGTCGCGAAACCCCGCGCTCACCGCTGCTGGGTTCCAAAGCTACGCGGCGCTCAAGCACTTCGTGCCGGATCGTCCCGGCCACGACCGTCGCTATGCGATCGACGCCTCCAAGATCCGCGCCGAGCTCGGCTGGCGGCCGCAACGCGATCTCGCCAAGGGTCTTGCCGAGACCGTGCGCTGGTACCTCGATCACCGGGACTGGTGCGCCAAAGTGCAGGCGGGCCGCTACGCGCGCGAGCGCCTCGGCCTCGGGACACGCTCCGCTTGACGGATCCCGGGTCCGGGAATTCCCGGATCCGGGAAGTCACGGGCCCGTCCGCATGACCCGCTGCGTCCGGCGGCCGGCGCCAGCCGCGGGTTCGCGAGCGGAGGCGGCGGCGCAGCCGCTCGCCTGCCGGCGCGAGCAGCCGCGCGGTGTGCGCAGCGCCTCGGCAAGCTGCCTACGCGCTTCCGCCGCGCTTCCGGATGGGATCCCAGAGCGGGGACGTGCAGCGGCCCAGCTGGTTCGGATCCACCGCGGCAAGCACCTGTTCTGGCTCGTGATTTCCACTCGACCGACTTGGCACGAAGCTTGGAAGAGGATGCTGAAGACCGCTCGCGGTCGGAGGCTGCATGCGCCACACGCACACCGTGCTGTTCGTCGACGACGAGGTCAACATCCTCAAGGCCTTGCAGCGATTGCTGCGCAGCGAGCACATGAACGTGCTGTGCGCCTCGCGCGCGCAGGAGGCGCTCGAGCTGCTCGACAAGCAGGCGTGCCAGGTGGTCATCACCGATCAGCGCATGCCGGAGATGTCGGGCGTCGACCTGCTCTCCCAGGTGCGCCAGCGCTTCCCCGACATCGTGCGCATGATGCTCACCGGCTACACCGAGATGGACGTCGCGGTCGACGCCATCAACCGCGGCGAGATCTACCGGCTGATCACGAAGCCGTGGAACGACGACGAGCTGCGCGCCACCATCCGCCAGGCCTTCGACCACTCCGACCTCAAGAACGAGATCAAGCGCCTGAACCAGGTGACGCGCGAGCAGAACTTCAAGCTCCAGGACATGAACCGCAATCTGGAGGGCAAGGTTCGGGACCGGACCAAGCAGGTCGCGGAGAAGCACCAGGAGCTGCGCACCGCGTACATCCAGACGATCCGTGCGTTGGCCGAGGCCGTCGACGCCAAGGATGCCTACACGCGCGGCCACTCCGAGCGGGTGGGCGTGTACGCCTCGAAGATCACGCGCGAGATGGGCTTCCAGAAGGAGTTCATCGAACGGGTCTACATCGCGGGTCTGCTGCACGACGTCGGAAAAATTGGCGTGCGCGACTCGGTGATCACCAAGCCGGACCGGCTTACGCCCGAGGAGTACGAGGAGATCAAGCAGCACCCGTCGATCGGCGCCAAGATCCTGGAGCCCGTCGACTTCCTCGCCGACGTCGCCCCCTGCGTTCGCCACCACCACGAGTGGTTCGACGGCTCGGACCGCGGCTACCCCGATCGGTTGTCCGGCGACGCGATTCCGCTGCCCTCGCGAATCATATTGGTCGCCGACACCGTCGAGGCGATGACCAGCGATCGCCCCTACCGCAAGGCGCTCCCGCTGGACGTGGTCTACACGGAGCTCACCAAGTACTCGGGAAGCCAGTTCGACCCCGCCTGCGTCGACGCCTTCCTGCGCGCGCTCGAGCGGGAGGGCGACGGCTTCCTGCGCAAGGATCAGAAGTTCGACATCTACGCGTTCATCGAGGGCTGACGGTGGAATCCTCGCGCGCCGAGGCCAAAGCTTCCGGGCTGCTCTTCGATCCGGAAGCCCTGCTGGTGCGCGAGCCGCGCGTCCTGCTCGACCCGCGCTTCCTGGGCGCCCTCCACGCCGAGCTCGAGGACGAGCTGGGCAGCGAGCCCGCGGCCGTCACGCTGCTCCAGATCGGATTCCTGCACGGGCTGCGCGACGCCCTGCACGCCGTGGTCCAGCTGGTGCAGACGGACGACGACGCCCGGCTGACAGCCCTGCCCTCCCCGCTGCCGACGCGGCTGCGCGCCACCCCGGCCGCAGGGCCGCGCGGCGCGATCGAGCTGCACGGCTCGTGGCCCGAGCGCTGCGAGGCGTCGGCGCGGCTCGCCAGCCTCGGACGCTGCGCGCACACCGCCTGTGCCGTGAGCGCCGGTTACACCTCGGGCTGGCTCTCCGGGCTCTTCGACGCCGACATCGCGGTGCTCGAAACCAGCTGCGCCGCCAGCGGCGCCGCGGCCTGTCGCTTCGTGGCGCGCGAGGCGGAGGCCTGGCGCGAGTCGGAGGGTGCCGAAGCCAGCGCCCTGCTCGCGGCCCTCCCCTTCGAAGCCCTGCGCGAGGCGATTCGCGGCGAGAGCGCCCCACCGCCAGCCGCCGGCGGCTTCGACGGCGAGGCGGCGGTGATCCACATCTGGGGCCCCGTGATGGTGATCCCCTTTTGCGGACCGGACGAAGCCCTGCAGGCCCTCGACCTGATCGGTCGCGACCCGAGCGCGCGGCAGGTCTCGGTGGTGGTGGTCGACCTCTCCGGTGCGATCGTGGACGAGGCGTTCGGGGCGATGGCGCTCGAGCAGCTGATCGAGGGCGTGGAGGCGCTGGGCGCCGAGATCATCTTCGCGGGGGTGGGGGAGCTCTCGGAGCCCGTGGTGGCGGGCCTCTCGAACCCTCCCCTGCTGATCGTGAAGGAGCTGAACTCCGCGATCGCCACCGCCTTCCAGGTCGCCCTGGCCCAGCGGAAGCTGGTGTAAAGGAAGAGGCGCGGCAGCCCGAAGTTCAAGCCGATGGAAAAGATCCCGGAGCACGGTCGGCTCGACGAGACCCCGCTCCCGCGTCTGCTGCTCGGGCTCCAGCGCCAGCACTTCGGGGGCGCCGTCACCCTCTCCCGCGAGCGTGTCGGCAAGCGCTTCCTGTTCCGCGACGGCCTGCCGATCTTCGGCGAATCGAACCTCGCGAGCGAGAGCCTGGGGGTCCAGCTGATGGACGCGGGCCGGATCACGCGGGCCGACTACAACCGCCTGATCGCCCATGTCGAGCGGGAGGCGTGCAAGGAAGGCAAGGCGCTGCTCGACCTCGGGTTGCTGGATGCGAAGGGTCTCTTCCTCGCGCTCAAGGAACAGGTGCGGATCCGGCTGCTCGAGTGCTTCGGCTGGCCTCACGGCGAGTTCTTCGTCGACGCTGGCTCCGAGCCTCCCGCCGATGCACAGCCCTTCCGCGCCGAGATCTTCAGCTTGCTTCAGGAAGGGATCGAGACGCATTGGAGCAGCGAGCGCGTGCTCGCCGATCTCCACACGCGCATGGAGCTCTTCCCCGAGCTGAGCGGGGGCAGCGAGCGGATCGCGGCCAGGCTGCGCAGCGACGACTCCGTGGAGACGTTGCTCGCGGCGCTGGATGGCACCCGCAGCCTCTGGAGGGTGGTCCAGGCCGCGAGGACTCCCCGCGGCCTGGCAGCGCTCTGGGTGCTGGATGCCGCCGGAGCGCTCGCCTACCGCGACGCCGCCAAGCCGGATTCGGAGCCCGCAGCGCCCGACGCTGCGCAGATCGAGATCGTCACGTCGGTCGAGCCCGAGGTGTCTCCCGGTCGCCGCGCCGCGGCGGCCGTCTCCGCCCGCCGTGCGCCGAGCGAGGCGGAGGGGCGCGTCACCGCCGAGCTGCGCCGCGAGATCAGCGCGAAGCACGCAAAGCTTTCCGAGCTCGACTACTACCAGCTCCTCGACCTGCCCGCGGACTGCGACGCGGCTGCCATCAAGCGCGCGTACCACGTCGCCGCCAAGATCTATCATCCGGACACGCTGGCTCGCTCGGGGCTCAACGCAGAAGCCCGCGCCGAGGCGAACCGGGTGTTCGGGGAGATCAGCAAGGCGCACGCCACGCTCTCGGATCCCGAGCGACGGGCGCGCTACGACGCGGAGCGAGGCGGCGCCGCCTCGGGGATCGACGCCAACCGGCTCGCGAACGCGGAGAACTTCTACCGCAAGGGCGAGATCCTGATGCGCCAGGGCAACTTCAGGGGCGCCTTCGAATTCTTGAAGCCCGCCGTCGATCTCTGGCCCGACGACTGCACCTACCAGTCCGCGCTCGGCTGGACCTACTACAAGAAGATGCCCTCCGAGCCCGAGCTGGCGCGCCAGCACCTGGAACGGGCGCTCGCGCTCGATGCCGACGACGGCGTCACCCTGTTCCGACTCGGTGTGGTGTTGCGCGCGCTGGGACAGGCGGAGGCGGGGCAGGCCGCGCATGCGCGCGCGTCCCGCCTGGGAGGAAGCGAAGGCTGAGCCGGCGCTGGGCCCTCGGCCCGGGCATCAGCAGCAGATCCTCCGGCCGTCCCGCCAGCGCGGCCGCCACGCCCCGCAGCCAGATGGCGTAGGCCGCGCCGTCCCCGTCCCGGAACAGGATCTGTCCCTCCAGGTCGCCCATCCGTGCGATCGGTCCTTCCAGCGCGCCGGAGCGCGCCAGCGCCAGCAGGCGATCGACGGGCTGCGTCTGGCCCGTCGGCAGCGGCCATCGCCGCACCACGACTCCCGACGGTACGCTGTAGAGCGCGCGCAGCGTCTGATCGCGGAACACTTCCCCCGCCAGCAGGCGCCGGCCGGCGCGGCGCAGTGAGTCGACCTGGTACCGCATCGCGCCCTCCCCCACCCGAACGTGCCCCTGGAAGCCCAGCGCGTGGCCGAGCTCGTGCAGCGCGGCGCCCGC
>Ga0184637_10002007_pt1 | contig 13240 bp, 17 predicted proteins | sample PLM3_127_b2_FD_133143 | JGI IMG/M metagenome (GOLD analysis project Ga0184637, IMG submission 133143) | Groundwater sediment microbial communities from an aquifer in East River, Colorado, USA - PLM3_127_b2 | ecosystem: Environmental > Terrestrial > Soil > Riparian zone | place: USA: East River...
CAGCGTCGCGAACCCGCGAGCCTCGAGGAATTCCGCCACCTGCCGGTTGCGCCGGCTGAAACGACTGCTGCCGCTCCCGTGGGCGAAGACGACGAGGCCGGCGGCCCGCTCCGGTATCCGCAGATCGCCATCAAGAAAGACGCCTGCGGCCGGTATGCGAACCGCCGTGGCCTGGAGTGTGCCCATTCCAGATCGCCCCTTCGTCGGAGGGGCGTGATCAGGCCGCCGCTATATGCGGCGCCGGGTGGTGATGGGCACAAATCGTCTGAAGCGTGTCGACGATCTCGTCATTGCGGATCGCTTTCCGGGCGCCCGCCGCCAGCAAGATGTCGTTCATGGACACGATGCCCAGGACGGTGCCGCCGAAGCCTCCGACCGGCAGCCGCCGAACCCGGTGCTGCTTCATCGCCGCCAGCGCCGCGTGCACGTCGTCATCGGGACCGCACGTGAACACCTGCTTTCTCGCCACGTCGCCGACGGTCACGTGCGAGGCGAGCCTGTTACGCGTGGCCAGCGCGATGTACATGTCGCGATCGGTCACGACGCCTACCAGCTTCCCCTCGTCCACGACCGGCAGGATGCCGCAGTCGCCATCGAGCATCAGCGCCGCGGCGGCCGCCAGGTTCGTGCCCGGCGAACAGGTCCTCACGTCCGTCGTCATGATGTCTTTGATCTTCATCACCAATCCTTCCTAGGCAGCGGTCTTGGCCGCCTTCGCGTCCTGAATCTCGACTTTTCGGACCTTCGCGTCCGACTTGGCCGGCAGCGGCACACTCACTTCGTGCACGCCGCCCGAGAACGTGACCTTGACGTCCTCGAGCTTCACGCCCTCGGGCAGCGGGACCGCGCGATAGAAGCTGCCGGTCAACGGACTTCGACGGGTCCGATTTTCTTGACGCAATCACCGTGCCCTCCGTTCGCCGGTCTTTCTTCTGGTGACGCGTGGTGTCCGGCATCGCACTGCGATGCGCCACGGGTGAAATCCAACTATTCGCGGGGAGAAGTTCGCAATCGCGGTGAGGGCGGTCAACGGCGTGGTATGACGTTCCATCAGATGGGCGCGTGTCGCGCGGGCCGCTGCGCAGCCGGCGCGTCGCGACCGGCCGGGAGCTCGAATGCGTGGCGTTCTACTTGCACCAAGCCGCGTGAAGGAGCGCGCCGCGCTGAAGGGAGCCTCTCCATGATCGAGATCAAACGAATCCTCTGCCCGATCGACTTCTCGGACTACTCGCGCCATGCACTCGACCACGCGGTGGCGATGGCCAGATGGTACGACTCGACCATCACCTTGCTGCACGTACGTCCCGTCGCGCCTGTCGCCGCCTACGGGTCAGAAGCGTCGATCCTCCCATCGGTGATTCTGCCACCCGCAGACCGCGACGAGCGGCTCGCGGCGATGAAGCGTTTCGCGGACGAGGCGGGCTCAGATCTTCCCATCCAGTGTGAGACGTGCGAAGGCACGGTCACGGCCGAGATCCTGGCCCGGGCGACGGCCATCCCCAGCGACCTGATCGTCATGGGCACCCACGGTCGCTCGGGATTCGAGCGCCTCGTGCTCGGGTCGGTCACCGAGAAGGTGCTGCGCAAGGCCGCGTGCCCGGTGCTGTCCGTGCCCAGCCACGTCAAGGACGCGGTCCCCGCGCCGACCGTGCTCTTCAAGGACATCCTGTGCGCCATTGATTTCTCCGATTGCTCGACCAACGCGCTCAATTACGCGATGTCGCTGGCCCAGGAGGCCGACGCGCGCCTGACGGTGTTGCACGTGATTGAGCTGCTTCCGGAGTTGGCGCCCGGCAGGGATGAGGCCATTCAGGTCTGGCCGGCGAACGTCACCGAGTACATCGCAGGGGTCGAGCAGGACCGCCGCGAGCGCCTGCGGGCAGCTGTTCCGGAGAGCGTTCGCGCGTACTGCGCCGTGGAGACCGTGCTGGCGAACGGCAACCCGTACCGCGCGATTCTGCGTGTCGCGGAGGAACAGCACAGCGACCTCATCGTCATCGGCATTCACGGTCGCGGCGCGGCGGATCTGCTGTTCTTCGGCTCGACGGCGCAGCACGTCGTGCGCCAGGCGACCTGTCCGGTGCTCACGCTCCGCAGGGGATGAAGAGGTCTCCTGCGCGCCGGGCGTGAAAGTGCTGGTCCTCGATTCAGATCCCGGCTTCTTGACGGATCCGGCGCGTGAGGGACGGTCGCGTGGGTCGACCAGTGCGGCTGGCGCGATCCCGTCGACCCCCTCCGGCCGCGCGGCCGCACGAAACACGAGCCGCACGAACTCGCCGTTACATCTTCGGTGCGCCGTTGGGTTCCCAGAACGCGCAGTGCGCGCACTCCTCCTCCGTCACAGGGCGTCCGGACTTCCGCTGCCTGACGCACATCCACAACAACGCCTCGGGCCGCTGGCCGTCCGGCACGGCAGCCAGCCGGTACCCGAGGTGGCTCCATCGGCAGTCCCACACCCGGCGGATGCTCTCACTCGGTTCAGCCATTGAGCCCTCCATTGGACGAGGTGAGCTCCGGGAGTGCCGGAGAGGCCCGCTGTTGCCGGCCCGCCGTGTCCCGGACCGTGCCCGTGCCCACACGTTCTAGGCAGCGGTCTTTGCGGTCTTGGCCGCCTGGGCGTCCTGGATCTCGACCTTCCGGACCGTCGCTTCGGCCTTGGCCGGCAGCGGTACGCTGACCTCGAGCACGCCGTCCGAGAACGTGGCCTTGACGTCCTCGAGCTTCACGCCCTCGGGCAGCGGGATTGCGCGATAGAAGCTGCCGTACTCGCGCTCGCACCGATACACGTTGTCCTTCTTCTCCTCGGTTTCGTTCGTGCGCTCTCCCGAGATGGCGAGATGACCGTCGGTGACCTCGACCTTGACGTCTTCCTTCTTCATCCCCGGAAGATCGATCTTCGTGATCAGGCGGTTGTCCTTCTCGAAGACATCGATTTCGGGCGACCAGTTGATGGCCCGAGGGGCGGCGAACGCCCGCGACGGCGAGCCGAACACCTGCCAGAACGGTTCGTCGAATATCCGGTCGAGCTCTGACGTCATCTGCCGCACCAAGCCGAACGGATCTTGGCTGGCGCGGGTGGGGGCAAGACTGGTGTCCTTTCGACTTGACATGGGTACCTCCTGCTTTCGTTGTGAGAACGTGAATGGGATTCCCCTGTGCTGGAGCGTACCGACGCAATGACCGTACCTTCCCTGTCTCCGTCCCGGAGCGGGTTGTTGTCGCCGATTCCGATCGACGCAAGGGGAAAAATCAGACGCCGATGCGGAGAATTTCACGATCGCGTGCACAGCGGCTACGTCACACTCACAGGTCAGGCCGTCCGCTCGCACGATTCTTGATGAGCAGCACGTCGACAATCTTGCGGGCGAGGTCACCATCGATCTGGAGCGCGCGCTGAAGTGTGTCGACAAGAGCATTCTCGCGATTACCAAGACGGCCGTCGGCCAGCACGAGGTCCATTGCGAGCGCAAATGTCGTGGCATGCCACTCCGCGGGAATGGCCTTCGCGCATGCGCCGAACACGGCTGACAGACCATGATCGACAATCAGATGGAGGGCCCGCCTCCTCATACCTGTCGCCGCCTCAACGCCGGTTCCGAACGCCCATCGCGTAGAGGACAACACCTCGTTCAGCCGGCCGGCCTCTTCGGCTCTCAGGACACCATCAACCGCCACGCATCCAACCAGGACCGCAACAACGGCCTCGGAGTGCGAGAGGATCAACGGCGGGTCGTGTCGTTCCAGTGTGTGGTCACTCATTGGCTTGTGTCTCCTCGCGGCGTATCTACCGTGACGTCGTGAGCTCAGACATGTCGTGCGCCAGCAGCACGCTGAGCAGCCCGCTGTTGACGGTCAAGCCGCCGTTGTAACTGATGAAGCCGAGCTTCTTGAACTTGTTCATGAACAGATTCACCCGTGAGCGGGTGGTTCCAATCATTTGGGCCAGTGCTTCCTGAGTGATTCCTGGTACGACGCTCTCCATTTTGCTTTCCTTGCCGAAGTGAGCCAGCAGCAAGAGGAGCCGGGCCAGACGCCGTTCGCTGGAGTTGAAGAGCTGATCGACGAGATCCGCTTCGTAGCGGATGTTGCGGTACAGCAGGTGGGTGACGAACAACTGCGCGACGCCCTGCTCATCGTGGAGCATCCGTGCCATCAGCGGCTTCGCGATCCTGGTCAACGTGGACGCTTCCACCGCGGTCGCCGTGGCCATCCGCGACGGCTGACCGGCAAGGCATCCTTCCCCGAAGAACTCATCGGCGTCCAGGATGGCGATGATCGCTTCCTTGCCTTCTTCCGATGTGACCGAGAGCTTGACTTTGCCTCGACGGAGGTAGAACAGGGCATCCGCAGGGTCTCCCTGCCGGAAGATCTGGCTCTGTGCGTCGTAGTGGACGACGGTCTCTCCGCCAGGGATTCCAGCGAGGACGGCCTCCCAATCGACAGCCTGGCTCCGCTGACCCTTCGCAGCACTCGCCGTGCGGTTGTAGACGGACAGAGGTTTCTTCATCGGCATACCTGATCACCGAGCTCGCCGTGCCGCCAGGATGTTGCCGCGCGTTCGGCGGTCATGGCTGCACGTGTCTCGTTCGACCCGCTGCCTGGGAGGGCGGGCGGCGCAGAGTCTTCCGGAGTGCGGGCAAATGGCGTCGATACCCTGCGGCGTCGCCGTAATCGAAGAAGAGGTGATAGCGGGGATGTGCCGTCGGAATGGGACGGGCGTGCTTGATTGGACACCAGTACTGCTCGGTCCGGGCGGCGATCTCGCGGACGTACGCCAGGACGCCGTTGGCGTAGCTGCAGTACAGGCAGTTCGCCTTTTCGATCGCGTTCAGGTAGCCGAGCTTGTGGCGATCGATGACGAAGTACTGTCGTCGGGGCACTCGGGCAACGTCATAGAGGGGAAAACATGCCCGCTGATACACGGTGGCCCACAGGTCGAGCAGCAGCAGCGGCAGGAGGAGCGAATACACGATCGGCGTGCTGAGGAGGTTGAGAACGCTCGCCTCTCGAAGAAAGGCCGGAACGCTCTGTTTGAGCTGGTTGTGTGCGCGCCGGGCTTCCTCGTCGAACCAGATGCGTCCGCGACGCACCCGGTAACGCCAGCGCTGTTGCTGCTCCTGGACCTCCCGGGCCAGTTCATCCTCAGCGTCGCGAATGCGGGCAACGACTCGATCAACGTACGGTGACATACGCACTCCCGCGGAAAAGACACTCTAGATGACGACACCGCGAGGTGAGCAATGAGCGTGCCTCTGGCGCCGGCAGCATCGGGTCGCCCGGCCAGTGTCTTGGGTTCGATATCAACGGGAACGGGCGATGTGCGAGTGACAACGACTTAGATTCGCCAGGGAAAATCCCACAGCCAGAGAACTATTTCGCATCGTCGACCGCCATGGGCACGAACACCTCGTATCTCGGCATTCGCCTTCCTCACCTCTGTGCGATTCTTCGCAAGAGCAAGTCCGGGTCTGCGCACTTTGCGAGCCTGACCGCGAACGCACCCAAGGTACGGTCGTTGCGTGTTGCGAATGGAAGGACATGCCGACGTCTTACGGCGTTCTTCAGACGTATCGAATGGACACGCCGCCCGATTCGACGGGCATGTGACGAGGAGAAGGGGCATGGGTTCACCGATGACGCACACCGCCGCTGACCAGCCACACACACGGACCATCAAGTGTCCTGTCTGCCACTCCCATGGCGCGGACCTTCACCACGATATCCGCAGTTCTCTGCTCTACTTCTGCCAGCGGTGCGAGCACGAGTGGGAAATCGACCGTGTGGAGGAACCGCTCGACGTGGACCCTGCCATATCTCCGGGGCCGCTGAGGGGGAGCCGCTAGGCGGGGTCAAGCCCCGTCAGCGCCACGGCGTCTGGAGTGAAGGCCGACGACCGGATCGCGGTTGTCCCGTAGCCCCGAGGCGAGACCCGGGCGAACGGGAGCGTCGTGCGCCGCTCGTCCGGGGCTCGCCTCTCAGCAGATCTCATCCGTGTCGTCCGTCGCAGCTCTGTGCGGCGGCTCCACGAAGATCCGGTTGTCCACCTGGGTAATCCCTGGGGCGCTCCCTGCGGCGCGCTCGGCCGACTCACGCTGCAGCCACGTGCCCACACTTCCGGCAAGCGTCGCGACATCTCCGGACACCGTAATCGTGATGTGACGCGCGTCGATGTCGGCGTTCCGGTGCAGCGCCTCGACAATGCGGTGACGAACGTCCCGCTCTGCGGCCCGTGGTGCGATCTCGATGTAATTCACCACCCCGTGCACGCCCTTGATGTGCCGCACCGCTTTCTCGGCTTCCCGCCTTTGGAAGATCCAGCTCACTTTGCCGGTGAGCGTGACATGGCCGCTGTGCACGACGGCCTGCACGGTGTCGGGAATGGTGCTGCGCAACTCGAGGGCGCGCGCCGCGTCCTTCGCGACGTCCGTATCGGTTCGTGCAAGCTTGAGGCGGACCTCGATATCGTTCGCGACCGCGCGCACGCCGTGCACGCGCTTTGCGGCTCGCTCCGCGGCGAGCTTGCCGGAATAGCTGTCGATGTACCCGGTCAGCGTGATCACCCCGTTCTTGGCGGTGACACCAACAGCGCTGGCGTCCACCTCTGGATCCCAGTCCAGCTGGCGTATCACGGCATCCCTCGCCCGCACATCGATGTCACTGAGGCTTGCGGTTGTCATGTTCATCCTCCAGTCCTGCGTGGGTGCCTTGCCGTGCACGTGCACGGATCCCGTTGGGGCAATCCGCATGCCGATCGTCCAGTTGCTGCCGCGCCTGCCATCTCGAGTTGCGCGACGACCTTTGTGGCACTCGGGCATCCGCGGCCGTGAAAATCTTCGTGTCCCCGTGTGATTTTTTCGCAGCCGTACGTCAACGTCACTCGGCCGCAGGAGCACGTGGTGTTGAATCGGTCACCTCCGTCGGCGGCGGGAAGGCACGGTAGTTGCGTGACGGAATCGAAACCCGTCGAGACAAGATCGATGCGTTCGAGAGCGACAACCGCCTCGTGACGAAAGTCGATCCGCGAATTCGGGCCAAAAGCGCGGCGCAAGGGGAGACATCATGAAGGCAGACGCGATGGGAAGCCGCACATGCCTGCGACGTCTCATCGGAGCGGCCACGCTGGACGTCGCGATTTACGAAGAAGTGGAGGCCGATCGCGGCGCGACGCCGCAGGCGCTCGCGATTGTCGTGGCGTCGAGCCTGGCGGCCGGCCTAGGGGCGCGGGGCTTTGGCGGCAGCAACCCGGCCAACGTCGCGTTCTTCACCGTCGTCGCGCTGATGGCGTGGGCTGCCTGGGCCGTTGTGACGTACCAGGTCGGCGTGCGGATTGTTCCGGGCCCGCAGACGCACGCCGATGTCGGCGAGCTGCTGCGGACGATCGGCTTTGCGACCACGCCGGGGCTGTTCGGCATCTTCGGCCTGTTGCCGGGCATGACCATCCCCGTCTTCGCCGTCACCGCGGTGTGGATGCTCCTGGCCATGATCGTGGCCGTGCGGCAGGCACTGGACTACACGAGCACCCGACGCGCGGTGGCCGTGTGCGGCCTGGGGTGGACGTTGGCGATCGTGTTTGCGCTCGTGCTGGGCTTCTTCTTCGGGCCACACGTGTCATGAGCACGGGACCGCACACACACCGGACAACAGCAGCCCGCTAGTCTCAGGACCTGTCTGGAGCACACACGTGGACATGACGATGGCGGCCGGCCTGGTTGTCGCCACCCTGGGCGGCGCCGCGATCGGCCTGGAGCGCCAGTGGTCGGGCCACGCCAGCGGTCCGCAGGCCCGTTTCGGGGGGATTCGCACGTTCACGCTGCTGGGCGCGCTGGGCGGTCTGGCTGGATGGTTGTCCGTCGGCGGCCTGATGCCGCTGGCAGTCGTGCTTCTCGGCGCGACAGGGGCACTGGTCGTGGTCGGTTATGCCGCAGCGAGCCGCATCGACATCGACGGGACCACCGAAGTCTCCGCGATCGTCGTGCTCGCCGCCGGTACACTCGCCGGCGCTGGCCAGATGGCCCTTGGCAGCGCGGTCGTGGCCGCTACCGCGTTGCTGCTGCTCGAGAAGACGCGCCTGCACGCGCTGGTCACCCGCCTCGACGATGCAGCGTTGCGCGCGAGCGCTCGATTTGCAGCGATGGCGTGCGTCATCCTGCCACTGCTGCCGCCTGGACCCTACGGTCCCCTCGACGCCATCCGGCCACGGGAGCTGTGGGCGCTCGTGCTCTTCTTCTCGGGCCTGAGCTACGTTGGCTGGATCGCCCGTCGCGTCGTCGGTGCGCATCAGGGTGTCATTGTGTCCGGGCTGCTCGGCGGCATCATCTCGTCGACATCCGTCACGTTGACGTTCGCACGCGACAGCCGGGCGGAGGGTGCCCAGCGCCTGGCGCTTGGTGCTGGCGTCGTGGCCGCGTGCACGGTCATGTTGCTTCGCGTGACGCTGGCCAGCGCAGTGTTGAATCCGTCTCTCGCGAAGGAGCTGCCGCGCTACGTTGGCCTGGCCTTCCTGCTCGGGACGGCGGTCGTGCTGGCGGCCTGGCGCTCGAATACCGCACCGTCCACGAAGGCGGCGGTCACGGACTCCCCCCTCCAATTGCGGGCAGCGCTCCAGATGACCGCGCTGTTCCAGGTCGTGCTGTTCGTCATCATCGCCGTTCAGGCTCGCTGGGGCTCCGAGGCTCTTGTGGCGACATCGGCTCTTGTCGGCCTGACGGATCTGGATGCGCTCACGCTGTCACTGGCCCGCACGGCCGTATCGCCTGCCGACATTCCTCCGGCCGGTGTCGCGCTGGTCGCCGGCATCCTGTCGAACACGCTTCTCAAGCTGGGCGTGGCTGCCATCGTGGGCCGCGGAACGTTCCGGGCGGTGGCCGCCGGGGCCCTCGGCGCGATGGCGGTGCTGATGGCGGCCACGCTCATGCTGGGGTGACGCCCACCTGCGCGGATTCCTTCGACACTGATTGAAAAATTCCCCACAGCGCCGGCAGCGCGGGTCCTGCTCTCCTTCATCACCTCTCGCGGATCGCGCGATTTCGCTCAAGGACAGCGCAATCGGTGAAGAGCGGCCGATGGCCGCGTGATTGCTCTTCAGATGTCAGCGGGCGTGTCGACTGTCGTCATTCGCGCCGGCTGAACGCCCGGAGGTCTTATGAAGATGTTCGCTCTCACACACCGTGTGGTCGCTGGCTTGATGATGGGCGTCCTCGGCCTCGTTGCCGCGGTCGCCGGTTCGCCGTGGCAGGGTTCTGGTGAGGAGCAGGCCGCCCTCCGCGTGTTCGAAGCGCGCATTGGCGCCTACGGGGCGCTTCACCGCCGGCTCGAAGGGCCGATGCCCTCGCCGGACGCGTCGCAGAGCCGGCGGTCGCTCATGATCAGCAGAGCATTTCTGCGGTCCGCCATCAAGACCGCCCGCCCGAACGCGCGACAGGGCGACATCTTCACCCCGGCGGTCGAGCAGCTCTTTCGGCGCCTCATCAAGGAGGCACTCGAAGGCGGCGACCGCGAAGACCTTGTCCGCGATTTCAACGACGAGCATCTGACGGTGCATGACTTCCATCCGCGTGTGTACGACCCGTATCCGGACTGGGCGACACACGAAATGCCGGCGATCCTGCTGCAGCGACTGCCATCGCTGCCGGAAGACGTCGAGTATCGTTTCCTCGACCACGACCTCGTGTTGTGGGACATCCACGCCGATCTGATCGTCGACGTCCTGCCAGACGCGATCGCGCGGCCCTCCCATCAACCTCCCGTGCCGTCGTAAGCTGACACATGCGCGTGGCCGTCTTCAGTACGCATACCTTCGACCGGCAATTCCTCGACCAGGCGAATGTCAATCGCGGGCACGACCTGCACTACCTCGAGGCACGTCTCACACCAGCCACGTGTGCACTGGCCCGGGACTGCCCGGCTGTCTGCGCATTTGTGAACGATCAGCTCAACGCGGATGTGCTGGCGCTCCTGGCGTCCGGCGGGACACGCATGATCGCGCTCCGCTCGGCCGGCTTCAACCACGTTGACCTCAGGAAGGCACGGGAGCTGGGATTCACGGTGGCTCGCGTGCCGGCGTACTCACCATATGCCGTGGCCGAGCACACGATCGCGCTCATCCTCGTCCTGGACCGCAAGATCTACCGTGCCTATTCCCGGGTGCGCGACGGCAATTTCGCCCTCGACGGCCTGCTCGGCTTCGACCTCCACGGCCGCACGGTGGGCATCGTCGGCACCGGCACGATAGGGACGGTGGTTGCGCGCATCCTCGATGCGAAGCATGTCGATCTGGCGTCTGGGAGCGTGACCTGGTAGGGGGAATTGAGGTTCGTTGTCGGGAAATGACCTCGGATCAGAGTACGCGAAATCTTTCGAGCAGGTGGGAGATGTTCCCCAATCGCGAGCGGCAGTTCGTCGCGGTACAGCACAGGAGCGCTCGCAGTCCCAGGGCGACGAGCCTGGTACGGCCATTGCTCGGTCGGCGCCAAGACCAGTTGATTTGATGGGAGACCGAGATGATGGAGACCACGAGTGCCCCTGGCCTGGCCCAGACGGATCGTGCCCTGCACGTGCGTATCCGCGCCGAGTACCTCGAGATGCCGGGAATGCGCCTGACCGTACCGCAGGCCGCGCGCCTGTTCAACCTGGATCTGACGCACTGCGCGCGGGTGCTGGACGCGCTCGTCATGGACGGCGCGCTCTGGACCAACGGGCGCGAGTTCCTCGGCAGCAACGCCGGCCGGCGCTTCGCCTGACCCGGCCACCTGACCCGCCCCCGGACTATTTCCCATCACGCGGGAAATTTCCAGCCATCCTGCCACCCTTCTTTCATTGGTTCACGAATTCCCCAGGGTGTCGGCGGCGGTTGTGATGGCATCCTGCTTGCGCACTATGGCGGCGACGCCATGTTTCGAACGACGACGCTGTTGATCGTGATGGTTCTGACCGGAGGGCCCACGAGCTCACTCGCATGTGAGCTGTGGTGCAGTGCTCCGGCGGCCGAGGACCATCACCGCACGATTGGATGCCATGACGCATCCACCAGCGCCCCGATGGGCCAGCAGATCGGGGCGGTCGGCGGCTGCCACGATGCAGTTGCGGTCGCGCCCTACGTGACCGAGGCTCGGCAGGCAGAGTCCGAATCCGCCGCAACGCAAACCGCGGTTCTGCTCGGCGCGATGACCCTGGACGTCGGCCGTGTTGCCGCAGGGTTGAGCGTCTTCCAGGTCCGGCCGCTTCGCAGTCCGCTGCTTCACACGGTCCTTCGGATCTGACCGCCTTCCCAGCGTAGCTCTGTCGCTACGCGTCGCCTGCGAACTGTTCCCACGCGGGAGCAGGTTCGCGCACACCGATTCTCATTTCACGAAGAAAGGTTGGTTCGTCATGACCACGTTCATGGTCCGTCCGCTGGCGATTGGCGCGCTGGCGATTCTGATGTTCGCGGGGAACGCCACGCCCCAGACGGCGTCGCCCATTCTCAACACGCTCGAAGTCCGGAAGCTGGTTGGCAGCAGTGAGCCCGCCGATCATGCCCGGCTGACAGCCCATTTCTCTGCGCTGGCCGACCGATACGACGCCGAGGCACGGCGACACACGGCAATGGCGCAATCCGCGGGCGGGAATCCGAACCGCTCGACGGGGGGCGGCATGAGCATGCATTGCCGGCGCCTCGCGACGCTGAACACCGAATCGGCGGCCACGCTGCGCGAGCTTGCGAAGCATCACACAGCGCTCGCCGGAGGCTCGGCTTCGACGGCCCCGCGCAACGCGGCCCGGTTCGAAGCGGGGGCCGGCGCCCCTGAGCCAACCCAGGCGGAGCTCAGCGCCCTGGCGGCAAAGGCGGCAACGCCGGCAGACCATCGCGCACTGCAGGAGTACTTCCTGACGCAGGCAAGACGGTACACCGCTGAAGCCACGGATCACGTCGCCATCGCGATGAGCTATCGCGGCACGCGAATCGCGCAGGCGGCGGACCACTGCGACCGGCTCGTCGCGAACGCACGCGAGTCGGCGAAAGAGGCAACCGCCGCGGCGGCGATGCACGGACAGCTGGCGGGCGTTGGGCGGTAAGCATCGACTCGACTCGGCCGGGCCGGCGCAGCGCGCCGGCCCGGCCGTAAACACGACTGATGCGGTGATGTATGAAACGCTCCACAGGTCTTCGCGTCATCCTCTGCGTCACGCTCTGGGCGACCACCTCGCCGAGCGAGATGACGGCGCAGACCCTCCCGGCACTCCCCTCCCCACTCAGTCTTGCCGACGTCATCCGTATCGCCGCCGAGCGGAGAGACGAGATCGAGGCCGCACGGGCGGGGATCCTCGCGGGAGAGGCGCGACCGACCATCGCATCAGCGCTCGAAGATCCGATGATCGCTCCCTCGCTCGACCATCTGCCGTTCATGCTGGGCGGCGCTGACGTGAGCGTCACGATCGAGCAACGAATCCCGCTGTCCGGGATCCGCGGCCACCGCCGGGCGTCCGCGTTGGCGGACCTCGAGCGACTTCGCGCGGACGCGAGCCGGACGACGCTGGACGTGGGCGTCCAAGCCGCCAATGCCTTCCTGATGCTGCAGGAGCGTCGCCGCACGGCGGCGCTGGTCACCGAACAGATCGGCTTTGCCCGCGACGTGGTGACCGCGGCGAACGCGCGGTACGCGAGCGGAACGGCTCCGCAATCCGACGTGCTGCGCGCCGAGGTCGAGCTGGCGCGGCTGCAAGCGTTGGCGCGCGCGCTCGTCAGCGAGGTGCGCGGCGCCGAAGCGATGCTCAACACGAGCCTCGCAGTGGACCTTGACCTGCCTGTCCCGCCCCTTGCCCCTGTCGCATTCGCGGAGCTGCCGCCCTCCTGGTCCGCCATCAAGTCCGCAGTGACCTCCCGCCCCGAGCTCGCGGCCGGACGCGCGGAGATCGCGCGCGCCGAGGCGGACGTGCAGGTGATGCGCGACATGTTCCGTCCCATGGCGACCATCCGGACGGGACCGTCGTACACCATGGCCGAGGGACGAGGCTGGATGGCGATGGTCGGCCTCAGCCTGCCGATCTGGCGCGGCAAGCTCCGCGCCGGCGTGGCCGAAGCGCAAGCGATGCGCGCCATGTCCGAGGCCGACCTGCGGGCGATGACCCGGATGATCGAGGGCGACGCGGCCGTCGCCGTGAATCAGCTTCAGGCTGCCCGAGATCGGCAAGCGGCGCTCACCAGCGATGTGCTGCCGCGCGCGCGAATGGTGATTGAACCCGCCGTGGCTGGCTACGCGTC
>Ga0184637_10002008_pt1 | contig 13236 bp, 12 predicted proteins | sample PLM3_127_b2_FD_133143 | JGI IMG/M metagenome (GOLD analysis project Ga0184637, IMG submission 133143) | Groundwater sediment microbial communities from an aquifer in East River, Colorado, USA - PLM3_127_b2 | ecosystem: Environmental > Terrestrial > Soil > Riparian zone | place: USA: East River...
CACGCTCCAGGTCCCGCTCGGTGGGAGTGGCCATGAGCCCGCTCGAGCCCACCAGCTGCAGGATCTCCACGAGGCGAGGATAGACGCGCGGGAAGAAGTTCCGCGCGGTACTCATCGTGTCGGGGTTCGGGTGGAAATAGCCGTTGGGGTCCGTGACGGCGTCGACTTCCGCCGTTCGCAGATAGGCCCTCAACGTTTCAATGGCATCCACCATCTCGCCCAGCAGTGACTGGTAGGCGGGCAGATCCGTTCGTCCGATCGCCTCCGCAACCAGGCTCGTTACCCCGAGCAGCAGCTCCGCCTTCGCGAGATTCTTGGCCGTGAACTGGTGGATGCCGTGCATGAACGCCGGCGTTTCGCGGAACAGGCGATTGCAGAGCAGAACATCGCCTTTGAGGAAGACGCGCTCCCACGGCACCACCACCTCGTCGAAGATGGCCACAGCGTCCATCTCCTCGAACCGAGACGCCAGCGGATGGTCGAAGTTCGAGCGCCCGAGATCGAAGCTCTCGCGGCAGATGAAGCGGAGGCCGGGCGTGGCAACCGGGATCGAGAACGCGAACGCATAGCGCGGCGCATCCGTGGAATGGGTGCGCGAGGGGGATGGGAAGACCATGAGCTCGTCGGAGTAGGGGGCCAGCGTCGCGAGCATTCGTGCGCCGCTCACGACGAGACCCTGGCCGCTCTCTCCGGCGATGTGGAGGGGAACGCCCGGGTCCGCCTGCTCGGTCTGGGTTCGGGCCCGGTTCGACTGCGGGTCGACGAACGCGTGGGTCGCGCACAGGTCGTGTTCCCGGCACCACTCGTAGTACGAGACGATGCGCCCCGGGTACTCCGGGCCGTTCTGCGCGAAGAACCACGACGATGACGCGCACCCGGCGAGGATGGCGTTCAAGTAATCGGGCGTTCGGCCGAGGATGCCGCCGCTGTAGTCAGCCCATACCTTGAAGGCCCGCCGCCGGCGCTCGAGATCCTCGACGCTCCGCGTTTGAAGGAAGGAGAGGCCGACCGGCTGGCCCGTGCTGGGCGATGGGTACGTCAGCTCATCCTGGTGCGCGGGGTCGCGCTGCAAGTCGTAGAGGCCGGCGAGGGTACGCGCCATCCGACCAAGAATCGGGTGCTCAGCGACGCAGTCGACCCGGCTGCCCTCGAACCAGACCTCGCGGCCATCTTCCAGGCCAGCCAGGTATTCCGCGCCGGTACGAGCTGGCATGGCTATCTCCTACTATCCTGGCGGCCACTCGTCACTTGTTCTGACGGCTTCGTCGTGGCTTACTGTATCCCCGCTGGCTACTGCATCCTCGCCGGCCTGGACCTTCTGTAGCAAATAGACTCGACACATCAGATCTTCCGGGTCGATTTCCTCGGGCATTTCCTGCACCAACTGCAGAACTTCTTTCTTCTTCACGATCCCTCTCCTTTGCCAGGTCGGGGCTTGAGCACGCCGCCCATCGCCAAGCCAGCCGCCAACTCCTCGAGCGCTCGACGCACGAACACCCGCACAGTGCGCCGGCGCTGGATGATCGTTCCACCCGTGTTGTCGACAGGCCGGGTGCGTTGGTAGGCCGCCTCAGCCGCCGCCTGGATCACGTCCGGCTCCAGCCGGTTGCCGAGCAGCGCATTCTGAGCTTCGGTGAGCTCGACGGGCATCGAGTAGACGCCGGTCAGGACCAGCCGTGCGTGATCCACGTACCCCGCATCGTCTGTGCGCACGCCGACGAAGACACCAGCGAGTGGAAAGTCGAACGAGCCGCGGTCTCGTAGCTTGTAGTACGTCGCGCGCAACCCTTCAGGGTCGGGGATCGTCACGTCGGCGACGATCTCGCCGGGCTGGACCTTCATCCAGCTCATCCCGTCCATCTCGTAGAGGTTCCGGAGCGCTACGATGCGCTCGCCCTCGGGCCCGACCAGGCGAATCGACGCGTCGTAGCCGATGAGCGCCGGGACGGTGTCCGAAGAGAACGTGGCCAGACACCGCGGACTGGAGAGTGCGACGCGGCACACGTCGCCCTCCAGCTTCATGCAGTAGCCGACGGCCTTACGCCAGAAGGCCGATTGGTCGTAGTAGTTGCAGCGGGTATCGAGACAGATGTTGCCGCCGATGGTCCCCATGTTCCGCAGCTGGGGAGTCGACACGAGTCCCGCCGCCGTGGACAGCGCCGGGAAGCGCTCGCGGACCTCTGGGCTTGCGGCCACATCGGTCAGGCTCACACAGCTCCCAATGCGGATTGCAGAGCCCGGAGCGCGAAGTCCATGGAGCTCCGCAATCTGGCGCAGGCCGACAACCACCTCGGGCGTGAACATGCGGCGCTTCATGTTGGGGTAGAGGTCCGTGCCGCCGGCCACTACCATCGCCTTCGGGCCGAGCTCCACAAGCACCTCGACCGCCTCGTCAAGCGACCGCGCGCCGATGTATTGAAACTTCGGAAGGCGCAGCGTCACGCGCTGGCTCCGCCGCCGCGCGACGGCGCCCGAAGGATCTTGTCGCGTGTAATTGGCGTCGCGTCGAAGCGAACGCCGATCGCGTCGTACACCGCGTTGGCGATCGCTGGCGGCACGGGGTTCAGGGGGCCCTCGCCAGCCTCTTTAGCGCCGTACGGTCCCTCGGCGTCGGGATTCTCGACGATGATCGACTCGACCGGCGGCATGTCGAGGAACGTCGGCAGGCGATATTCGAGGAGCGACGGCTTCCGGTGGAGGCCGCTGCTGCGAAAGGCCGACTCTTCCATCAGCGCCTCGCCGAGACCCATATAAGCGCTCCCCTCGATCTGCCCCTCGACGTTCAGCGGGTTCAACGCGCGGCCGCAGTCGTGGGCCAGCCAGAGCTTCTCCACCCTCACCTCGCCCGTATCGCTGTCGACGTCTACCTGAGCCACGCACGCCGTGTAGCTGTAGGCGGGCGAGGGTCCGACGCCCGCGCCCTTGTACTTTCCCCCGATGTCGTGCGGCGGCTTGTAGCTCCCCGCCGACACGAGCGTGCCCGCTCTGGATTCGGCCAGGATGCACGCATCCTCGAAGCTCATCGCGCGCGACCGATCGTCCACGTCGTAGACCTGCCGCCAGCTCGCCGCAAGTCGCTCGACGGGCACCTCGAGCCTCTCCGCGACGGCCGCGAAGATGATCTCCCGCATCTTCCGCGCCGCGTCCAACACGGCGTTGCCCGCCATGAACGTGACCCGGCTCGAGTAGCTGCCGAGATCGACCGGCGTCAGGTCGGTGTCGCCCGCCACAACTCGGACGTCCGCCTGCTCGATGCCCAGCTCTTCAGCCACGATATCGGCCAGGAGCGAGTCGCAGCCCTGCCCGATATCGGCCACGCCGCAGTACACGGTAACGCCGCCGCCCCGGTCGACCTTCAGCTGCGCGCCCGAGTGCGGCATGTCGTTCCAGTAGATGGGCAGGCCGGCGCCGCTGATATAGGCACTCAACGCAATGCCGACGCCCTTGCCCGGTGGCAGCTTGCGGAACTTCTCGCGCCAACCGCTGCGCTCGACCACCTGGTCGATGCACTCGCCCGCCGCTGTCGAGGTGACGCGCAGCTCGTTCACCGTCCGCGTATTCGGGGGCGTGAGGATGCGCTTGCGGTAGTCGGCCGGGTCGAAGCCGAGGTGCTCGGCGATCTTGTCGAGGTGACACTCGAAGGCGAAGCGCGGCTGCGTCGTCCCGTGGCCCCGCTTCGGCCCGCACGCTGGCTTGTTCGTGTAGACGCGGATGCCATCGAACTTGTACGCCGGGATCTGGTACGTCACGCCGAGCAGCGCACCCGTGTAGTACGTGCTCGCCAGCCCGTAGCTCGAGTAGGCGCCTCCGTCGAGGAACGACTGGAAATGGACGGCCGTAATCGTGCCATCGTTCCGAACGCCAGTCTTCACGATCATCCTCACGGGATGCCTGCCGCGATGAGCGTAGAAGGACTCCTCGCGATCGAGGACGATCTTCACCGGACGACCACACCGCTTGGAGAGCAGCGCGACGGCGAACTCGTGCCCGAAGGGGTCGCTCTTGCCTCCGAAGCCGCCGCCCACCGGCGGCGCGATGATGCGGATGTGGGCCTTCGGCAGGTCGAAAACCTTCGCCATCTCCCGGTGCAGGTAGTGGGGCACCTGCGTCGAGGACCAGACGGTCAGCTTGTTGTTCAGCTCCCAGTGGGCAAGGGTCGCGTAGTTCTCCATCGCAGCGTGCGTCGTACCCTCGAAGAACATCTCGTCGTCGCGAACGTAGTCGGCCGCCGCGAAACCGCCCTCGACGTCGCCGAACTCGAGGTGCGCTTCCTTGTGGATGTTGCCCGGGCTCCGCGATTCCTCATGGATCCGGACGTCCTCCCGGGAGAGCGCCTCGTCGATTGTCAGGATCGCCGGCAGGACCTCGTATTGGACGTCGATCAGCTCACACGCTTCACCGGCGGTCTCCTCGTCCACCGCCGCGATGGCGGCGACGGGGTCACCCACGTAGCGGACTTTGCCGACCGCCAGCGGGAACTCGTCCTGGCTCGTCGGCATGATGCCGATGGTGACCGGCATGTCGTCCCCGGTTATGACAGACAAGACACCCGGATAGGCTTCGGCGCGGCTCGTATCGATCGAGATGATGCGCGCGTGCGCATGGGGGCTGCGCAGCAGTCTCGCCCACGCCATCCGGGGAAGCTTGATGTCGCCCGCGTACCTGGTCTGGCCGGACGCCTTCTGGTACGCCTCGATCTTCGGGTTCCGCTTCCCGATGACGGAGAATTCTTTCTCTCGCGTGACGATGGCCACTACTGGCCTCCGGCGCTCACTGCGCGCTTCAGCTTGATGTCGCGGCCCGCTTGCAGCACGGCGTCGATGATCTTGGTATAGCCCGTGCAGCGGCAAAGGTTGCCCGACAACGCCTGCCGGACCTCCGCTTCGGTCGGCTCCAGTGTGACCTCCAGCAATGCCGTGGCGCTCATCAAGATGCCAGGCGTGCAGTAGCCGCACTGGGCGGCGCCGTTCTCGGCGAAGGCGATCTGGAGTGGGTGCATCTCCGAACCGTGTGCCAGCCCCTCGACCGTGACGATGGCCGCTCCCTGCACCTCGACGGGGAGTGTCAGGCAGGAGAGCGTGGGCACGCCGTCGACCAGCACCGTGCACGCTCCACACTCGCCCAGCTCGCATCCGTGCTTGGTGCCGGTGAGGTCCATCTCTTCGCGGAGGACCTCGAGCAGCGTGTGATGGGTCGGCGCGAGAACCTCGTGCTCCTGGCCGTTCACGTGCAGATGGAGGATCTGCTTCATAACGTCCTCAGCCGTGCGTCAGCTAGGCGCTGGTCCGGTCAGGTTGACCAATTCTACCGTCCAGCCGCGCTTCCAGCGGCTTCGGTATGTCAGTGACGTGCATGCGCTCGGCCGTCTCGAGCAGATGGCGCCACACGTCCTCACGCATCTCGATGCCCTCGCGTCTCTGGCGCTCGGCCGTCTTCCTGGAGCCGTCCCCGGGGACACGGACCTCGTCAAAGCCCGGCGCTGGTTTCCGAGATCGAATGAAGGCTGCGAGCTCCTCCACCTGCCCGACGAACTCTTCGAGCGGCTGAAACTCCTCGACGGAGATCGCCTGAAGGAACACGGCGTTCACAGCGGACGCACCTTTGTCGAGCCAGGTCATACCCCGCCCGTTGCCGGAGAGCAGGCCGCCGAGGATTTCGGCCATAACGTGGATGCCCGAGCCCTTGTGCCCCCCAAAAGGGAGCATGACGCCTCGTGGCGGCCCCCGGAACGCCGAGAATTCGGTCGTGGGGTTCCCGTGTCCGTCGAGCAAAATGCCCTCAGGCAATGGCTCCTTCGTCGCGACGCGGTTGTTCAGCTCGCCCATGCTCATCGAGGAGGTGGCGAAGTCAAGGATGATGTGCCGTCCGTCTTTATCGGGGATGCCAAAGGCCATCGGATTCGTGCCCGCGATCGGCTGCATGCCGCCGTACGCAGCGATGTTGCCGCCTCCCACGCTGACGGTCGCGAAGCCGATCATTTCACGCTCGGCCGCCATCTCGACGTAGTCGGCGAGTCGGCCGACGTGGCCCGAGTGACGAAGGCACACGATCCCAACGCCGTGTTCGGCGGCTTTTTCCATGGCAAGCTTCATGGCGCCGTGGGCCACCACCTGCCCGATGTAGAAGTGGCCGTCGATGACGGCGGTGGTCTTGCCCTCGCGAACGACCTCCGGTTTGCCATCGAGCCGGATCAGGCCGCTGTTCATGCGCTCTATGTAGGAGTGAACGTGACTGAGGCCATGTCCCGTGTAGCCCTGCAGGTCCGACTTGACCAGCAGCCCGGCGACTAGCGTCGCGTCCTCGGCCGGCACCCCAGCCGCACCGAGGATGCGCTCGCCGAAGGCCACGAGGTCAGGGTGTGCGAATCTCGGCACTACATCTCCTTCGATCGGGCGGAGGCTCGCTCCATGCACTATGGTACCGACAGGCTGTTGGTGAGCGGAGGTCAGCCGTGCTGATGCGCGAAGCCACCGAGGCTGATCTGCCTCGCCTCGTAGAGCTACTGTTCCAGCTCTCGCAGGAGGGCGAGATTGCCGAGCGGGAGCCGCACAGCCCAACCGCGGTCGAGCTCGAAGCTCTGAAGACACTCCAGTCCAGCCCGGCATCCTCTGTGCTCGTTATGGAAGTCGAGGGCCGCGTAGAGGGCACCGTCACTTTGTATGTGGTGCAGAACATCTCTCATGGCGGTCGTCCATTCGCCATTGTGGAGAACGTCATCGTCGACGAACAGAATCGTGGCCTGGGTTTTGGCCGAGTGCTCATGGACGAGGCCGAAGCTCGTGCCCGAGCCGCCGGCTGCTACAAGATCGCGCTCACCAGCAACCAGAAGCGAGACGACGCCCACCGCTTCTACAGCCGGCTGGGATATCGTCAGACCCACCACGGCTACACGAAATACTTCGATCTGCTGCCGGCTGACAGGCAACGAGTCGTCCGAGCGTGACCCACACGCCCTCGTCCCCGTCCATCCATTCACGCACCTGTACCTCGACGCTTGGCTGATTCGTTCCGTCGGCTAGACTAGAAGCCCGCCCGACACGCTGTATACTCACGATGTATGGGTGAGGCTGATCATGACGATGGTGAGAAAACAGCTCTATCTCGAGGCGGAGCAGGAGCAGAAGGTGCAGCGCATCGCCGTGGAATGGGGCTGCACGGAAGCTCAGGTGATGCGGACGGCGCTGGACCGCCTTCCCGACCCCGCAGGTTCCGTCCTGGACCGGCTTCGGGCCGCCGGGCTTCTCGCGCCTAAGCCGGAACCAGCGCCGACGCGGGAAACGATCCGGCAAGCCGACGTTGGTCTAGACCGTATGTTCGCGAACCGTAAGAAGCCGGTCGGATTGACTGAAGCTGTGATCGAAGATCGCCGCTAAGTGGCGACGCTGTTCGTCGATACGTCAGCGTTGGTGAAGCGCTACATATTGACGGAAACGGGAGCCGGCGCCATGCGCGCTCTATTTGACGCGCCTGATATTGTCGTGCTTATCGCGCGCGTGACTCCTGTTGAAGTGGCCTCCGCCTTCAGTCGCCGCCAGCGGGAAGGGAAGATCAGCCCTGCGCAGCGTGAGTCGCTCTGGAAGACTTTCCGCCTGCATCTAGCGGCGGATTATGAGGTAATCGAGTCCGACGAGGAGGTTTGGCGAGCTGCTGAGCGTCTGATCATCGACCATCCGCTCAGGGCCTATGACGCTGTTCAACTTGCCAGCGCGCTGCGTGCCAGTGTAATCGCCGGCGGTGACCCTTCTGGATTCCGTTTCTGCACAGCCGATCTGCGCCAGGCGGCCGCGGGCGAACGTGAGGGCCTCACCGTAGAGCTGATCGCCTAACCGTGCCCACATTCACACGCGGCGGCCACCGGCTCGCCAAGACCGCTCCGGAAGAGGAGATCTACGTGCCAGCTCAGTCTTTTTCCCAAAGCGTCACCACTTCTCTGTGCGCGCTGCGACACCCATGACGCTGTTGCTGCGCGCCTCCGAAGTCGAAGACCTCATCGATCCTCTCGATGCAGTCGAGATCACGGCTGAAGTTGTACGCGAGGAGGCCGAGGGGACCACGATCCATGTACCTCAATGGGGTGGCGCCCACACCGCCCATGGGCGCCTGGTACGGATGGTCGGCGGTGGCCTCTTCCAGCTGGGTCGGCTCGGATTTCGCATGGGCGGAGGGCCTTCGGTCTGCGTCCTCTACGACACGCACTCGACGGAGATGCTGGCGATCGTTGGCTATCCGTTCTCGAATCTGCGCGTGGGAGCGAGCATGGCTCTGGCGGCGCGCCATCTTTCCCAACCCGATGCGCGGACCATAGGCCTCCTCGGTAGCGGGCGGAACGCCCTCTCGATCCTCCAGTGCCTGAAGGCCGTGCGCCCGATCGAGCGGGTCAACGTCTTCAGCCCGACGCCGGACCACCGCGCCAGATTTGCTATCGAGGCAACGGCGGACCTTGGAATACCCGTCACGGCGTGCGATGCCCCGGAGCTGGTTATGGCCGAGGCGGACATCATCGTGGCCGCAACGAGCTCTGATGACCCCGTCGTCCGGTTGAAAGACGTCCGCCCGGGCGTGCACGTGACGAGTATGGGCCACCAGCACGAGATCGATGCGTCGCTGTACGTAGGCGCGGACCAGTTCGTCGCCCTCAGCCGCCACCAGGAAGTCGAGGACGCCGAGCCGCGCGCGGAATACAGCCGCGGGCCCTCACCGATGCAGGGGCTCCTGGCCGACGGAACGCTTAAGCCCGAGTCGATCGTCGATCTGGGTGAGATCGTCACCGGCCGAGTAGCCCCCCGGAACGGGCCGTCGGACGTCACCCTTTATCGGGAGTCGCGAGGTGGCGTGCACGACGCCGCGCTCGCCAACCGCGCTTACGAGCGCGCCCTCCAGCTGGGCCGCGGCCTCGAATTCGACTTCCGCTAAGTCCCCAGCGGATGCTCCACGGCAACGGACTGATCCTCACCATCGCCGTTGGTCTAGCCGTCGCGTTCGTCGGCGGATTCCTCGCCACGCGTATGCGGCTGCCTGCCATCGTCGGCTATCTGCTCGCTGGGGTCGCGCTCGGCCCGTTCACGCCGGGCTTCATTGCCAACGCCGACATTGCCCGGGAGCTGGCCGAGATCGGCGTGATCCTACTGATGTTCGGCGTCGGCATTCACTTCTCGCTGCGCGACCTGCTCGCGGTCCGCGGCATTGCTGTTCCGGGCGCTTTCGGCCAGATCGCGATCACCACCATGTTGGGGACGGGCATCGCTCTGGCATGGGGCTGGAATCTCGGAGCGGGAGTGGTTCTGGGGCTCGCCGTCAGCGTGGCGAGCACCGTAGTGCTGTTGCGCGAGCTCGCGCAGCGAGATGCGCTCAGCACCGTTCACGGCCGCGCGGCTGTCGGGTGGCTAATCGTGCAGGACCTCTTCACGGTCCTCATGCTGGTCCTCTTGCCAGCGCTCGCGCCAGCATTCTCGGGCGGGACCGGAGGAAGCGAGAACGCGCTGGCAGCGCTGGGGCTCGCGATCGGCAAGCTGCTCATCCTGGGCGTCCTCATGCTGCTGGTCGGCCAACGAGTGATTCCGTGGCTCCTCGTCCAGGTCACGTACACCGGGTCGCGCGAGCTCTTCACTCTCGCCGTCCTGGCCCTGGCGCTGGGCATAGCCGTCGTTGCCGCCGGCGTGTTCGGGGCTTCGCTCGCGCTCGGCGCGTTTCTGGCCGGGCTTGTCGTCGGCGAGTCCGACCTCAGCCACCAGGCAGCCGCGGACGCGTTGCCCCTCCGCGACGCATTCGCCGTGCTCTTCTTCGTCTCGGTCGGCATGCTTTTCGACCCGTCGTTTCTGCTCGTCGCGCCGCTCCACGTGCTGGCCGTACTGGCGCTGGTCATGTTGGGGAATAGCCTCGTCGCCTTCGCGATCATCAGTGTGCTGGGGTATCCGCTCAGGACTGCTCTCACCGTCGCCGCGGGCCTGGCACAGATCGGCGAGTTCTCTTTCATCGTTGCTGAACTTGGGCGGGGACTGGATCTGCTTCCGGAGGAGGGGCGTAGCATCGTCCTGGCGGTAGCGATCATCTCGATCACGCTGAACCCGCTCCTGTTCCAGGCGATTGGACCGATCGAGGACTGGCTCCGCCGAAGGCCGAGACTCGCGATGCTGCTCGAACGCCGCGCCGGGATCCTCTCACAGCCCCGATCAGACCTGGATGAACGCCCCAGGGGCCATGCCGTGATCTGCGGCTATGGGCGCGTTGGCAGACTCATCGCCCATGCCCTGGATCGCAGACGGTTCACCTACGTGGTGATCGACCAGAACCGCCGAAGCGTCGAGGAGCTGCGAAGCCGCGGAATCGCGGCGCTGTACGGGGACGCCGCGAACCCTGTCGTGTTGCAGCATGCTGACGTAGCGCAGGCGCGGGTGCTGATCGCTGCGATCAACGACCCTCCGTTGACGCGACTCATCGTCGATCAGACGCGTCGCCTGAACCCGCGCATCAGCATCGTCGCGCGGACGAGCAGCGAACCGGAGCGCCTCTACCTGCTCGAGCACCACGTCGACGATGTCGTGCTAGCCGAGCGCGAAGTCGCGGCTGAAATGGCCCGATACACCCTGCATCGCTTCGGCGTCAGCGGTCCGGAGCTGCAGGCGATCGTCCAGGGGCTACGCCAGAGCGGCGCAGAGACCGAGGCCTGAAGGCAGCCCGCGCTATGCCCGGGCCGGGGAGCGGTCGCGAGCGTCAGCGTTCTCCTGGGCGGCCATCGCTCGCGCGATCTCCTCGGCGCGCTCCCGGTCGTCGGGCGCGAGCTCGCCGTCGAGCACCATAGCGAGCAACCGCTCCTTGATCGGACGAATCCAGGGTCCGGGGGGTCGCCCGAACATCTCCATCAGGTCGTTGCCGTCTAGCGGGGCCTTGATCTTCGCGATGTCCGCCTCCGCCTGAAGGCGCTCGCAGCGCTCGCGCAGGTCGTCGACGCGCCGCTCGGCCGCGCGGACCCGCTCCTCGCGGCGGCTCGTCACGTCGGAGCGCGACAGCATGAACATGTCTTTCAGGGCGTCGCCCGCCTCACGCACGAAGCGCCGCACGGCGCCGTCGGTCCAGTCGCCCTCGTAGGAGTTGATCCGTCCGCTGAGCGCGACCAGCTTGCAGACGCGGTCCACCGTCGCACGGTCGAACTTGAGCCGGTTCAGGATCTTGCGCGCCATGCGCTCGCCGACGATCTCGTGCCCGTAGAAGTGCACCTCGTGATCCTCGACGGACATCACGCGCGGCTTCGCGATGTCGTGCAGCAGCGCGCCCCATCGGACCGTCAAGACTGGCGGCGTGCGGTCCAGCACCATGAGCGTGTGCTCGAACATGTCCTTGTGCCGCCCATGCGAATCAGCACCGAGCCGCAGGGCCAGGAGCTCCGGCACGATGTGGCGCATCAGGCCGAGGTCGCACAGCTCGCGAATCGGCCTGCTCGGGCGCGGCCCAACCAGGATGCGATTCACCTCCTGAGTGATCCGTTCGGCGCTGATCGTCCGCAGCGTGTCCGCGTTGCGCATGATCGCATCGCGCGTGATTGGCTCGATCTCGAACCCGAACTGCGCTGCGAACCGTACGGCTCGGAGCAGCCGCAGCGGATCCTCGGCGAACCGCTCGTCGGGGTTGCCCACCGCCCGGATCGTGCGCGCGGCAAGGTCCCCCTGACCGCCGAACGGGTCGATGATCTCACCGCCGGCGGCGGGTCGGGCCATCGCGTTCACCGTAAAGTCGCGCCGGGCGAGATCGGGCTCCAGGCTTGTGCCGAAGGCCACCGCGGGCTTGCGGCTCCCCGGCGTATAGGCCTCCGAGCGGTAGGTGGTGATCTCGAAGCGGGCATCGTCGAAGAGCGCGCCTACGGTACCGAAGCGCTCGCCGACCGTATAGATCGCATCCGCATCGGCGGTGCGGAGGAGCCGCTTGATCCCCTCGGGCTCGGCATTCGTCGTGAAGTCGTAGTCGTGCACTGGAAGGCCGAGCAGCTCGTCGCGCACGGAGCCCCCAACGAGGTAAAGGCTGCGCTCATCCTCGGCAAAAATGCGTGCGAGACGTTCAATGGCATTCACTGGAGTGTCCCCTGGCCGGATTGTAGCAGCCCTGTCGGGGGCTCAGGACTGGGGTTGGTTGCCGCGTCCGTCTGATGAGCCGCCGGTAATCGCCCCCTGCGTTGGGGAGTCCGGCGCTGGAACGTTCAGGCCCGGGACCTCGTCGACCAGCTGTAGCTTCAGGCACTCGGCGGACGAGAGGAACCGATCGCGACCCGAATAGATGAAGCGCTCCCACCAGCGGGCCGTACGAAGACCTGTGCGGTGAGCGAACAGCTCGGCCACGATCCGGCGATAGTGCTCGGCGAGCTTCGCGTAATCTTCGAAGATCTGCTCGTCCTGCCCGGACAGAATCCACGAGCTGGAATGCAACATCATGGTCGAGTAGGCGCCCATCGTGCGCCGGTCACCGGCCTGGAAGACGATCGCCCCCATGCTATAGGCGTAGCCGGTGATGGTCGTGTTGATCTTCACGCCGTAGAGGCGGCGCACCTCGTCCATCATCTGCATCATGGCGAGGCCAGCGCCCACTGAGCCGCCTCCCGAGTTGATATAGAGGTTTATGGGGGCGTTGGGGTTGCCCTCGCGCGCCATGCTCATGAGCAGAAGCGTCTTTGAGAAGCGCTCGGCCTGGTCGTCGGTGATCTCGCCGACGAAGTAGACACCGTGGCGGTCGAGCTCTTGCCGCCGGGCCTGTTGCTCGGCGATCAGGTCTTCGAGCCTGATTGAGGGCTGCACGCTTTCCTCGAGTGCGGTGGGGCTACGAGGCCTGGGGAGTGCTCGGGGGAGCTTGGGGCGCGCTCGGAGGACCCTGATCTGGCGCGGCCTCGGCGGGCTCTGGCTGCCTGGCCGGTGGGGCCGCGGGCGCTTGCTTACCCTTGGTGAGGATCATGGTCATGGTGTTGCCCTCCATCAAGGGCATCCGCTCGACCACCGCGACGTTCTTCACGCGATCGGCGACCTCCTCGAGAAGCTGGCGGCCGAGATTCGGATGCGCCATCTCGCGGCCGCGGAAGCGCAGCGTGACTTTTACCTTGTCGCCTTCTCCGATGAACCGTTCGATGCGCTTCGTTTTGAAGTCGACGTCGTGCTCGTCCGTCTTTGGGCGGAGGCGCACCTCTTTCAGCAGAACGATCTTCTGGTTCTTCCGCGCCTCGCGGTCCTTCTTCTCTTGCTCGTACTTGAACCGGCCGTA